>WBZO01000252.1_pt1 | contig 54623 bp, 38 predicted proteins | sample 5204261 | NCBI WGS metagenome assembly WBZO01 (sample SAMN12412400, study PRJNA552823) | activated sludge metagenome | isolation source: activated sludge from anammox sidestream of wastewater treatment plant... | place: USA: North Carolina | collected 2017-09
CGTCACATCCAGCAGATCGCTTTCATTAACCAGGCGAGGATCTTCATAGGTGATGATCCATCCGTATTTTTCCTGTAGCTGTTTGACAGCTTCTGCCATTGGGCGAGGGGCGTCCACAGATAGTTTCACCGCCTGCTGACCCTCCGATTGACGTACGACTATCATCGCAGCGCTCGTAACCTTTGACGCCACGGTGAAGGTCAAGAAAATTGTCAGCAAATAAATTACTCGGCATCGGCTGTAGCTATATTGCCAATTAACCCGCATTGGTACCTCCTATAAAAACTAATTCGAGCTATAAATCTACGCGCAAGCTTCAGGCAGACAGTGCTTTTCAGAGAAGTTTAGTCATGCGCATTGCTCATATTTCCCACGGCTCATGCGTGGTTAGACAGCGACTCGTGACGCATTTTAAGGCCATTCCTTCGTTACAAGATTAATATTACGACCACTCGAGACTGTCGTTACGTCAATTACTCCGACCAGCGTAGTAGTTACATAAGGACTATAAATCCCTAAAGTTCCACAGTTTATAAACATTCGCTGTTGATAAGTAAACTGACACGGGAGCAGCAGGCCTCGTGTTAATCTTGCTTCGCGGTAATAATTCACACCCTCCGGGAGCCATCCCACCAAATCTGGCCCCCACTTGTTGCCGCTTGCCACAAGCCAGGTATCAGGGTTATTTGGATCGCAACAGGTAGTCTGTGGGTCAAAGGCAGAGCCTGTAAAATGGCATCCATCAGTCCCGATGCTAGCATCTGTCTCATACACTGTTCTTCCTGTAAAGTTAGTTGCTGTAGGGGTAAGGGTTTGCATCCATACCGCCGCAGTTGGTATACCGAATGCGTCTCCCCAACCAGTAGACGTGAATGTTTCGCCAGTCGGAACGCTGCACTGTGTCGTAAAAGACGATATACCATCGCCGGTCCTACTGAATGTGTCGCAATACTCGTTGTTAGGGTTCCATTGATAGTTATACGCGGTCCATGTTGCCATTACGGATGTAGTTCCTGGCTGATTTTGAGCGGTTACCGTTCCAAAGGAGTTGATCGTTGCAATACTAGGATTGCCGGTGCTCCACTGTACCGAAGTACTCACATCAAACCATGAACCACCGCCACCATAGCAATTATAGTCTTGCTGCATGGCCCTATAATTGCGCGTGCCGCCTGGCTCAGCGTAATCCTCGCCTATCGGCTCTACCTTTCCACTGTAATATCCCGTGGTAAAACCTGATGTCTCTGCGGAACAGGAGCATGTTTGGCATTCATAGGTTGACGCCATTCCGCCGACAGGGTCAACAGTTTGCGCTCTTCCGATCAACGCTTTCTCGGTACTGCCGAATATGGTCCAGTAGACATGGCCCTTCGTTACGTCGAGAGGCAGGGTGTCATCTCTGGAGCCTTTTACCTGGGCGTCACGAATCTGCCTGATGTCGAAAGCGTATGTTTCGTGCGGCGCCAACTTCCTCAGGTTCGATCCCCATATGCCATGTTGGTAGATGAGATCGAGACGAAAGGTCTGCTCTTTATCGCTGGCATTTTTGATAAACACGACCGTTGAAGACGACCCGTTGATAAACCAGGGATAACCGCCGGTGCTGCTCATTCCGCCCTGCGGGTCTTTCATCGGCAGCGCGAAGACGTGATTGCCGCTCTGCGAAACGCTGGTGGCGGAAGCGATCACGCTGCCCGGCGCGCCCGTGTATTTGATCTCAAGCCCGGCGGCGGCGAAGTCGTTCTGCTTCAATTGTGGGTTCGACGTGTTGAGCAGTTTGATCTCGCCGGGCGCGAGCAAAACCTGCGGCAGCGCAATTGTTCCCGTGCTGCCATTCTGCTTCGAGTAAGGAACGGCGGCTGTCACGGTTGTTGCGCTATCGCCGATGTTGCGGACGGCAATCACGGGTTTGAGCGGGTCATTATTAACGTTGCCAAGCCGTAGCCCCGCGCCGTGCCGCTCGGCGGTTTTGCCTCCCGGGTTAGTGAAATTGACTGACTCAGAATAGCCTCTGTCGGCGTCTTGAAGATGAATCATGGCCAACAGCGCGCCTGCTGCCCCGTTGTGTGTTAGCGACACCGCTCCGGCTTGGGCTTTCTTGACCAGGCCGTGAGGCAGACTGACGATCTTTGTCTCAAAGGGGCCGAGATTGCCCTTAACCGGATGACGACCGTTGGCTCCGGCAAAGATGGCGTCTCCGTCAACGTTGACCGGTTGCGCCGTGGTGTTCGTGAAGATCACGCTTACCCGCGAATCTTCAAAGGGGACGGCATAGACCGCTTCAAGTCGCGAGGACGGGAACTTCATCCCCGGCTCCAGCATCTGTTCGTCGAAGATCAGGCTCTTCCCGGCGTCAACGATCTTCAATCCGCCGCCCATTTCCAATATTCGACCTTCGTATGTGAATTCGAAGCTGCCGGAGCGAAACTGCTGCCCGGCGATTGACGCGAGCAGATTCAGATCAACCTCCTGCGACGATTCGCCGCCGACAGCGACAGGCGAAGCGGTGAAGGTCTGACCGTTCTGACTGTGCAAAATTGGAGTAGCCACGATCTGGTTCGGGCCTTTGTTGTTGAGAACGAGCGTGGATTTGAAGCCGTTTTCGGTCGTGTAGTACGTGCCGACCATCCGACGCAAAATTGCAGGCTGACCAGCACAGCATCCCTGCTGTTTCTTGTTGGCGGAATTGACGCCGTGCGCCGAAGAGCGACGCGCAATGAAGACCGGAATTGCCAACAACAGCGCCACGACGATTGCGGTTCCCGCGACGAGCAGCGAAGACCGTCTTGATCCGATTGAACGGTTGACGAGATTGATCGGTGAACTTAGTATCCGCATGACATTTCCTCCAAATAGGTAAGGGATTGTTGTGGAAGCGGACGAATTCATTCGGAGACCAAACCTGAAGTGGATTTGTCCGCTTTTGCTTTTGATGAAAATTTGACCTGACGCTTCAAAGAGCGGCGATCTGATTTTTTGGGGGGAACGATTTACTCGTCGAAGAGAGAAGCAAAGGCCTGAGAGAAATGGGCAACGCCGAAGCTGATATTGACTGTTGTTGTTATTGACCTGTTACCGTTGAGGAAGCCGCGTTATAGCAAGGCCGGTGAGAGCCGGCCAACAACTTTTTTTTGACACCCATAACCCGCTGAATAGCCACAGTTTATAGACGCGAAAATTTACCTTATTGAGCAAAACAGCGTTATCCTGACGCGTGAATTTTAACGACCGATCACTCGACCCAATCACACCGCTATGACACAGGAAGAAAAACGCCTTCAGCAATCGCGCGACCGCGAAAAACATTGGAAGCGATGGGGGCCTTACCTCAGCGAACGCGCCTGGGGCACGGTGCGCGAAGACTATTCCGCTGACGGCACGGCCTGGGACTACTTCCCTCACGACCACGCGCGGTCGCGGGCTTATCGCTGGAATGAGGACGGCATCGCGGGCATCTGCGACCGGCATCAGGTTATCTGTTTCTCCGTTGCGATGTGGAACGGGCGTGATCCGTTTTTGAAAGAACGATTGTTCGGATTGACTGGGCCGCAGGGCAATCACGGCGAGGACGTGAAGGAGTATTACTTCTACCTCGATTCGACGCCGACGCATTCGTACATGAAGTTTCTGTACAAATATCCGCAGGCGCGCTTCCCCTACGAACAACTTGTCGAAGAGACGCGCCGTCGCGGGCGGAAAGCTCTTGAATACGAACTGCTCGACACGGGAGTGTTCGACGAAGATCGTTACTTCGATGTCTTTGTCGAATACGCGAAAGCCGACGCTGAAGACATCCTGATCCGTATCAGCGCAGTCAATCGCGGGCCGGAAGTGGCGCGGTTGGATCTGCTGCCGACCATCTGGTTCCGCAACACGTGGGCTTGGGGCGTTGACGAGCGGCGCCCGCGATTGCGGCGCGAAGACGCCACGCCCGACATTCCCGTCATTCGATTGCGCCATTTCGATCTGCCGCTGCGGTGGCTGATTTGTGAAGGCAAGCCTGAACTGCTCTTCACCGAAAACGAAACCAACTTCCGCAAACTCTTCGGCGCCGAGAATCCGACGCCGTACGCCAAAGACGGCATCAACGATTACGTGGTCAACGGCGCGCGCGAGGCCGTCAATCCGCAGTGGATGGGGACTAAAGCCGCCGCTCGCTATCACCTCAACATCGGCGCGGGCGCGACTGTCGTGATCAAATTGCGATTGACCACAAATGAACCGAAAGCCGAAATGCTGGGCAAAGAGTTCGACGCGATATTCGCCACTCGCCAACGCGAGGCCGATGAATTTTACGAGAAGATTCAACCCAGCGATGCGGGCGAGGATGCGAAGAACATTCAACGACAGGCGTTCGCCGGAATGCTGTGGAGCAAGCAGTATTACTATTACGATGTGCGGCGATGGCTGCGCGGCGATCCGGCTCAGCCCGATCCGCCTGCGGCGCGACGCAAAGGCCGCAACCACGAATGGCGGCATCTGAACAACGAAGACATCATCTCGATGCCGGACAAGTGGGAGTACCCGTGGTACGCGGCGTGGGATTTGGCTTTTCACTGCGTCCCGCTGGCGCTCCTTGATCCCGATTTCGCCAAAGAGCAACTGATCCTGATGCTGCGCGAATGGTACATGCATCCGAACGGGCAGATACCGGCTTACGAATGGGCGTTCGGAGATGTGAACCCGCCGGTTCACGCGTGGGCGGCGTGGCGCGTTTACAAGATCGAGCAGAAGCATTGGGGCAATGCTGATCGCGCTTTCCTCGAACGCGTCTTTCACAAACTGCTTTTAAACTTCACGTGGTGGGTCAACCGCAAGGACGCTGGCGGTAACAACGTTTTTGAAGGCGGCTTTCTCGGCCTCGATAACATCGGCGTTTTCGACCGCAGCGCGACGCTGCCTACTGGTGGCCACATCGAACAATCCGATGCGACGAGTTGGATGGGTATGTACTGCCTGAACATGCTGGTCATCGCGCTGGAGTTGGCGAAAGATAACAAGGCTTACGAAGATGTCGCGTCGAAATTCCTCGAACACTTCGTCTACATTTCGCGCGCGATGAACAACGTTGGTGGAGGAGGCGGGCAAGGCATTGAACTCTGGGATCGGCGCGACGGCTTTTATTACGACGTGTTGCAATTGCCCGATGGGCGCAACTTCCCGATGCGCGTGCGTTCGCTGGTCGGATTGATCCCGCTCTTCGCGGTCGAGAATCTGAACTCCGATGTGATTGATTCCCTGCCCGGATTCAAACGCCGAATGCAATGGTTCATTGATAACCTGCCGGAATTCGGCGGCTACATCGAGACGATGACGACGCCGACCGGCATGCAGCGTTTCCTCTCGCTGGTCAATCGCGACCGCTTGCGCAAGGTGTTGAAAGTAATGCTCGACGAAAACGAATTTTTATCGCCTTACGGCATCCGCTCTTTGTCGCAGTATCACAAGGCCAATCCATACCGCCTGATCGTCGAGGGCGTCGAGCATCGGGTTGATTACGAACCCGCCGAATCGCAAACCGGATTGTTCGGAGGCAACTCGAACTGGCGCGGCCCGGTCTGGTTCCCCGTCAATTTTTTGATTATCGAATCGCTACAGAAATTCCACGAGTTCTTTTTTCATGACTGCGACCACGACGATTTCGAGGTCGAATGCCCGACGGGTTCAGGCCGGATGATGAACCTCTGGGACGTCAGCCAGGAACTGTCGCGGCGACTGATCAAAATCTTTCTGCGCGACGAACAGGGACGACGGCCAGTTTACGGCGCGGTCGAAAAGTTCCAGCGCGACCAGCATTGGCGCGACCTGATTCTCTTCTTTGAATACTTCCACGGCGACAACGGCGCGGGACTCGGCGCGAGCCATCAAACGGGATGGACGGGGCTGGTGGCCAAGCTTATCCAGCAGGTTTACACCGAACACCGCACTAAGCCGACCGCTCTGCTCGATCCGAAGTTTATGGAAGAGGCGCAGGATTGCCTGTAAGCAACTTGCGGCTCGGCAATGTTCAACTGATTTTTTCGTCAATCCAGTTTTGCAGTTGCTGCGCGGGTAACAAGTCTCGAAAGTCGGCGGTATTTCTGGTGACGAGAACGTGGCGGCCTGCGATGGCTTGCGCAGCGATCAACACATCGGCATAACGCTTCCGCGTTTTGAATCTGCCTGTGAGCTGCTCAACCACTGCCAGAGATTGATCATCGAAATAGAGCAGTTGAAATTTGCTCAACACCTGCTGTGTCTGCTGGAAAAGCTTTTGGGCGCGTGGCAATTGCGCCGGCTGGGCTTTCAATATCCCATCCATTCTTCCCCTGAACTGCTCCGCCGCGACTACGACCGGAAGCAGGACATCGCGTCGCGGAACCTTTTTCAGATTTTCCAGGAGCAGCGGATGGTCGTCGAGATAGTGGCGCAGGATGTTGGAGTCCCAGAGAAAGCTCATTCACTTCCGACCGGATGACGGTCACGCTCCCCTTCGATTTCATCGAACAGCTTCAAGGCTTCCGGGTCGTCTTTGAACAATCCGTGATCATCCCACCCTTGCGCTAGCAGCGCATCTTCTTCCTCGGCCGCCGCCACAGGCGATAATGCCGGCACGGCCAGCGTCACAACCTCCGAATGTCGCAGGATTTCGGCGAGCCTGACCTGGATTTGCTGAATGACCTGCTCGCGCGAGACGGCCTCTTCAGCGATGTAAGGAAAACCCAGCACCGTCGCCCACCAACGCCCCGGCTGGCCATTCGGTTCCCGAACTGGCGAGTGTGTGACAAGCACTCTGTATTCTTTGTCTGTGGCGATATTCATCAAGCCGATTGTCCTCCCGCTTTTGAAAGGTCTGGCGATATCAGTCACCGGTTCAAGAATACCTCAGCGTTCATTAGCCAACAAGCGGCGTTGAGGTGAAGAGCGCGTTGATTTGATGGTGTGATGAAAGATGCTATCTGATCGCGATCCTGACTGCATTCGCCGCCTTCCCATCAACCATCAACACCACGTCCACTTCTCCCCGCCCGATCAGACTGCGCGGGATGCGCGCGTTGCTTTGATCCAGTCCGGCCAATCCCGTCACCGCTCCCGCAAACAGAACCTCCGCGTCCGTCCCGCCCATCTTGCACGTCACGGCTGATGGCGCGCCGCGATTGCGGAATCCGGTGCCGTACAAAACCAGGAAGACCTGATCCGTCCTCGGGCCGAGATCAATCGGCGTCGGCGCGAACCGCCCCGTCGCCGCGTCGAATTGCGCGACCGGCTCGAAACTCTGCGTCCCGTCGCCTTTGACGCGCAGCGCGACCGCCGCCGCCGCGCCTTGCCCGTTAGCGTTCGCCGCGAACAGCCCTGGCGCAACGGCCACTATTTGCACAGAGCCGAGCGAGATTTTGCCATTGCCGCTGGTGATCGTCACCGTCGCCCTGCCCGCCGCCGCGCCCGCCGGCATCAGGTAGTTGACCTGCGACGGCGAGACGAAGAAGAGCGGCGCCGGCAGTTCCGCCCCCGCGCTGTCTCTGACCCGCACGGTCGTCCCGGCGAGCGTGGTCGGCAAGGGCAAGACCGGCGCGGCCAGCGTCTGCGTCGCCAACTCGTTGCCGAACGCGGCGACAATCGAATCCGCCGCCAGTTCCGTCCCGCTGAAGCTCGCCGCCGAGATGCTGCTGACCGAGGCGGTCACGTTGAAGCTCAGCGCGTTGGAAGCCTCTCCGCCCGGCGCGGGATTGAAGACCGTGATCGTGGCCTGGCCGAGCGTCAGCAGGTCGCTCGCGGGAATCTGCGCGGTCAGTTGGGTGTTGCTGACGAAGTTCGTCGTCCGGCTCGCGCCATTCCACCGCACGGTCGCGCCGTTGACGAAGCCCGCGCCCGTGACGGTGAGCGTGAACGCGGAGCCGCCGCCGCTGGCCGAAGCGGGATTCAAGCCGCTGAGCGTGGGCAGCGGATTTTCGCCCGACTGTGTGACGGTGAAGGTTTGCGCGCCGATGGTCAGCGTACCGGTGCGCGCGTTCTGGCTGGTGTTGGCGGCGACGGAGAAGCTGACCGTGCCGTTGCCCGCGCCACTGCTGCCGGAGGTGATGGTGATGAAGCTTGAGTTGCTCGTCGCCGTCCAGGTGCAGCCGCCTTGGGCGGTGACGGCGACGCTGCCTGAGCCGCCAGTGGCGGTGAAGGATTGGGTGGTTTGGGAGATGGTGAGTGGCGGCGTATTTGAGTACCGTGCGCCTGTGTTGTATCGAGTTGCTCCAATAAGATCAGGAAGGCGTCCACCCCAAACGATCATTTCGTTGCCCGTCCAAACAGCAGTGTGAAGTTCTCGTCTACTCGGAGCATCCGTCGTAGTGGTGGCTGACCACGTATCGTTTGTTGGATTGTATCGCCCACCCGTAGTGTCGGAGTTGTTACCACCCCAAATGATCATCTCTGTGCCCGTCCACACAGCCGTGTGAGCGTCTCGTCTGGACGGAGCGTTTTGTATGTTGGTCGGCGTCCAAGTATTACTCGAAGGGTTGTAACGACCTCCGCTTGTGTTAGAGGCACTGCCCCAAATAATCATCTCACTACCCGTCCAAACAAAGGCACGGGCAACCCGCGCGCTAGGTGCGCTCGTCGTGCTTATAGCTACCCAGTTGTCTGTTGCGGGATTGTAGCGTCCGCCGGTATTCAGTGACTCGTTGATATTGGTGTCGCCACCCCAGACAATCATCTCTGTACCGGTCCAAACGGCAGCGTGGTTGTATCGGGCACTGGGTACATCTGTAATGCTGGTTGGTCTCCAAGTGTCTGTCACCGGGTTGTACTTTCCACCGGTATTGAGAGACGGACCACCCAAACCGGCCCAAACGATCATTTCGCTACCTGTCCATACGGCTCTGTGTAATGAGCGTGCGCTTGGCGTTCCGGTGCTACTTGTAGGTGTCCAAGCATTGGTTATCGGATTATATCGCCCACCAGTGTTGAAGCGATCTTGACCAACGCCACCCCAAACGATCATTTCACTGCCTGTCCATATTGCTGTGTGAAATATTCGTGGGCTTGGCGCAGCATTTGTGGCTAGGGAAGACCAAGCGTCCGTTGCTGGGTTATATCTTCCACCGCTATTGGTCGTTGTAATACCACTACTAACCTCTCCACCCCAGACGATCATTTCAATCCCTGTCCACACAGCGGTGTGAGATAGCCGAGCACTGGGAGCATCAGTTGTGTTCGTTGCCGTCCATGTTTCACCGCACGGCACAGCCACCGCCGCAATCTCCGGCAACCGATACGCAAACTCCGGCGCGGCCACCTCCACGCCCATTGCTTCCCGCACGCCGCTCCACCACTCCTCAAATTGCGGATTGCGGATTGCGGATTGCGGATTGGCAGCCTCGCGCGGCTCGCAGCCCTCAATCCGCGATCCGCAATCCGCAATCCGCAATCGCAGCAGCCGCTCGGCGAGCAGTGGCCGCGCCAAGCATTCGGCGATGACGAAGGGATCACGTCCGAGCGCCGCCCACAACTCGTCGAGCACGGCGGATGCCCGCGTCTGCCGCGCCATCCGTTCCAGCTCGGCCTGCAACTCGTCCGCCGTGATCGCCCGCTGCCGCCAGAGTTCGAGCGCGCGCGATTGGCGCAGGTAATCTTCCACCTTCGCGCGCAGCGCCGCCTCGGGCAGAACTTCGTCGAGCGTCGGTTTGGGCTGCGGGTTGTCTCGCGGCCAGATGCGATGCCGCCAGTAGACTTCTTCGATGGCGCGCTGCATGGCGACGCGGTCTTCAAAGCTCAGAGATTGTCGTTTGGCGCTGGCGGCCTGGCTGCGCCGTGCCGCGTTCGGCGCGGCTGCGACAAGCGACATCAGCGCAAACCCGATCAGAATGGCCGCGCGGGCGCGTTGAGATTTAATGGGCGAACTGAGCGTAGGCATAGTTGAACTCCCTGTCTTACTGTTTCAATTGAAGGCAATTTCACCTCTGACCACTTCATCGTCGCGTCACGTCATCTCCGGTGAGGATCAATGGCGCAATGATGAAGTGGCTGTATCACTTCTTTGGCTGAGCCTGCTCCTGGCGGCGGACGCATTTTTCTGCCCGGCATTTTCCTGCCTGACATTTTCCTGTTTGAAAGTCTGTTGCCGGATGTTCTGACATCAACACTCTTCATGAACTGAAAGCGCAAACCGCCGGGAAAAGTAGGCGTCCGTCGGCGATTTTTTTGCAGGCTCGCCGCCGCAGCGTGTAAGATTGGCGCCGCATCCGCCATCTGATTTTTTCTATTGAACCTGTTTGTCGAAAGACTTTATGGCCACTCCCCCGGCTGATGAAATTACTCGACTACTGCAAGCCTGGCGCGAGGGCGATGACGACGCGCTGGCGCGATTGATTCCTCTGGTCGAAAACGAATTGCGGCGGCTGGCCAAACTCTATCTGAGCCAGGAACGGCGAGACCACACTCTGCAAACGACCGCGCTGGTCAACGAAGCCTACCTGCGGTTGATTCCACAACAGGAAAAAGACTGGCAAAACCGGGCGCATTTCATCGGCGTTGCGGCGCGCGTAATGCGGCGGACGCTGGTTGAATACGCCCGCAAACATCAGGCGCAAAAACGAGGCGGCGGCGCCGTCGTAATTTCACTGACTGAATTGGACTGGCTGGCGCAAACGCCGGAAATGGAATTGATAGATGTGATCGCTTTGGATGAAGCGTTGATCCGGTTGTCCGCTGAACATCCGCGTCCGGGCCGTGTCGTAGAGATGCGGTTCTTCGGCGGATTGACGGAAGAAGAGATCGCCGAGGCGCTGGCGATCAACAAGACCACAGTAGTGCGCGATTGGAGATTCGCCAAAGCCTGGCTCTATCGTGAGCTAACCAGGAGAAACGATGATGATCGCTGAACGCACGCAACGACTCGAAAGCTTGTTCGCTTTGGTTGTAGAGATGAAGCCGGAAGATCGCGCGGCTTTTCTCGACGCCAAATGCGCGGATGACGCCGCGTTGCGGGCGGAGATCGAATCGCTGCTGGCGGCTGACGAGCAGGCTGACAACTTCGTGGAAAAGCTCGCGCAGGCGGCGCGCGCCGCCGCGAGGTTGAACGAAACCGGCGAGACTGGCGAGCCGAACGAATCGGAAACGGATTCAAACGTGGAGCGGCGCATCGGGCCTTACAGGACGATTCGGCGGATCGGGGTGGGCGGGATGGGCGCGGTCTATCTGGCGGCGCGCGACGACGATCAGTTCAAACAGCTTGTGGCGGTCAAAGTCATCAGGCGCGGAATGGATCACGAGGCTATCATTCGCCGCTTCCGTCACGAGCGGCAGATTCTGGCGGGCCTCAACCATCCGAACATCGCGCGGCTGCTCGACGGCGGCGCGACCGAAGACGGATTGCCGTGGTTCGCGCTCGAATACGTCGAGGGGCAGCCGCTCGCCGAGTATTGCAACGAGCGGCGACTCTCGATCAACGAGCGGTTGCGGCTCTTCCTGACGGTTTGCGCGGCGGTCGAGCACGCGCATCAGAACCTGGTTATTCACCGCGACCTCAAGCCGAGCAACATCCTGATCACCTCCGATGGCGAGCCGAAGCTGCTCGATTTCGGCATCGCCAAGCTGCTCCATTCCGAAAACTCCGACGAGACGCTCGATCTGACCTTGACCGGCATGAAGCCGATGACGCCCGCTTACGCCAGCCCCGAACAGGCGCGCGGCGCGCAGATCACGACGGCCAGCGATGTTTATTCGCTCGGCGTGATCCTTTACGAATTGTTGACTCACCGCCGCCCGTACCACGTGACAAGCCGGATGACTGAAAGCGAAATCACGCGAGTCATCTGCGAGCAGGAGCCGGTCAGGCCGAGTCTGGTCATCACGCGGCGCGAAGAGGGCGATCAGCAAATTCAATCGAAGGCGGAGGCGGCCAAGCTCGCGCGGCAATTGCGCGGCGATCTGGACAACGTCGTTCTGAAAGCGCTCGGCAAGGAGCCTTCGCGGCGATACTCGTCGGTCGAACAATTCGCCGAAGACATCCGGCGGCATCTCTCAGGCCAGCCGGTGCAGGCGCGGCAGGCGACATTTGTCTATCGCGGCTTGAAGTTCGCGCAACGGAATAAGCTGGTCGCGGCGTCCACCGCGATGCTTGCTTTCGCGCTCATCGGGGGCGTCGTCTCCACCACCTGGCAGGCTAGGATTGCGCGCGCGCAATCCGAACAGTCCGAGAAAGAGCGCAAGAAAGCTGAGCGCATCAGCGCCTTTCTGCAAAACGTCTTCTCTTACGCTGAACCGAACGCCGGTGGCCGTGGCGCTGGTCGCAGCCCGGACGTGAGGCTCGAAGACGCGTTGCGCGACGCCGAGAAACGGATTGAAAACGAATTGAAAGATGAGCCTGAAACGCGGGCCGATCTGTACATCACGCTCGGCAAGGTCTGGTTGATGCGTGGCGCTCACGACGACGCCGAACATGATTTCCGCAACGCGCTCAATTTGCGCCGCCGGATTCACGGTGAACGCCACGCTGAGGTCGCCAGATGTCTACTCTTTGTCAATATGGCCCGGCATAGAAAAGGCGAGCCTGATGAAGGCGATCCGCTTGGGATGATGCTTGAGACGGATCCGGAGAATGATCGGCTCGCCTGGATGCTCACAAATCGCGCGGTCGGTTACGCCAACAGTGGCGACTTCGGCGCCGCCGACAAATTATTCAGCGATGCGGCCGAGCGCTTCCACAAGAAGTTTGGAGATAAGCACATTTACAACGTTTATGTACTCTCGCGTCACGCCGAATCGTTTATGCGGCGCGGCGATCTGGATCGCGCAATGGAACTCTATCGTCAGAGCTTCGACATCATGCGGCAGGCTCCGCCGGATGCTGAAACTTGCAATGCGTTGATCAACGTCGGGCTGATTGAAATGACCCGCAGGAATTACGACGAAGCGGAAAAAAAGCTGTTTGAAGCGGCGCGAGTATCTGAACAGTATCTGGGATCCGATTATCCCCTCAGCGTCTCCGCCTGGCTCCACCTCACATCGATTTATTGCCAGCGGCGCGATCCTGCGCAGGCCGAAATGACTGCGATGCGCGCGTTGAAAATCGCCAGAGAAAAATACCCGCCTGAGCATTTTCTCAACGCCGAAGCGTTGGCCGCGCTAAGCAGAGCGTTGATCCTTGCTGATAAGCCGCGTCAGGCCTCGCCTCATCTTCAGGAAGCGATGGAGAAATATCGCAAGCTACGTGACAAATCGCCGAGCGATTCACTTACTTCCGCCGGAATTCTGGGCGAATGCCTGACGCTGCTCAAACGTTACGAAGAGGCCGAAAGATTGCTGAATGCGAGTTACGACGGATTGAAGCCGATTCGCGGCGCGCAATCGCCGGAAATGGTGGAAGCGCGCCAGCGGTTGGTAAAACTCTATGACGCCTGGGGCAGGCCCGAGCAGGCCGCGCGGTTCCGATAACGCCAGTTGAAGAATCTTTTGCTGTCGTTGATAGAAAAAACCGTCTGGCGCTTCTGGAAATGTCAAATGCCAAATCTCAAATAACAAATGACAAATGGAAAATGCCCTTCACCAATTTCGTGATCTACTGATTTATGGAAGTTGTCGCCCAGGTCCGTAAAGCACATGGCCCGGCCGCGCGCCAGTGTGTTTGCTGTGATCCATCACGATCTGTCCGTTGACCATCACGTAATCAATGCCTTCCGGAAAAAGCAGCGGCTGTTCATACGTCGCGCGATCCTGAATCTTGTCGTAATCGAAGATCACCACGTCAGCCCAGCAGCCTTCTTTGATCAGCCCGCGGCCAGACAGCCGCATTCTCGTGGCCGGCCACGAGGTCATTTTGCGAATCGCTTCTTCGAGCGTAAGGACGCGCCGCTCGCGCACGTAACGCGCAATCAGCCGCGGGAAGTTGCCGTAGCTGCGGGGGTGCGGCAATCCCAGGTCGTCCTGTTCGCCGGCCTTGAGCGACGCCCCGGCGTCGCTGCCGATGCTCGTCCAGGGAAAGCGCAACGCCGTTTCGATGTCCTGCTCGCTCATCATGTGATAAATCGCCATGACGCGGCCCCGGCCTTGCGCGACCAGATCAAAGGCCGCGTCGGCGGGATCTTTGCCCCACTCCTTCGCAATCTGCGTCATGGTTTTGCCATTGAAGCGGGCGTTGTCCGAGTTACGCGCGTTGACCATCACAACGCCGTCCCAGCCGCCGGCGGCTTCGATGATGTTCCACCAGCCGAGCGAACCGGTAGTGATCTCTTTCTTCAATCGCGCGCGCGTTTCAGGATCGGCCAGGCGTTTGAGCAAAGCCTCGCGTCCGCCTTCAAACGCCCACGATGGAATCGTCGCTTCAAGCCCCGTACCGCCTGCTGTGTAAAGATAGAGATCGGCCGCGACGTCCACGTTGCGCGCCCGCGCCTGATCTACAAGTTTACCCACTTTGCGCATCAGCGTCCCCCAGCCCGGCTGGTAAGCTGCCTTGAGATGAAAGACTTCGACCGGCAATCCGGCGCGCTCGCCGATTTCGATGGCCTCGGCGACTGATTCAACCAACTCCCTGCCTTCGCCGCGAATGTGGCTCGCGTAAACGCCGCCGTATTTCGACGCGGCTTTCGCCACCTCGATCAACTCCTCCGTCTTCGCGTAACTGCTCGGCGGATAGATCAACGCCGTTGTCATTCCCATTGCGCCGCCGCGCATCGCGGTTTCCATGATCGCCTTCATCTTCTCCAGCTCTTCCGCCGTCGGCGCCCGAGCCGACGTTCCCAGCACCGCCACGCGCGCTTGCGTTTCGCTGAAATAAGAACCGAAGTTGATGCTGATGCCGCTCTTTTCCAGGCCAGCAAAATAGTCAGGTATCCTTTCGGCGGGCACGGGCGTTCCTCCTTCGCCGCCGATGGCCGTCGTCACGCCCATTCGCAGTTTGTTTTCGGCCAGGCCGTTGCGCGGCAACACCGACCCCGACTGATCCATCATGTCAATCCAGCCGGGTGAAACATAGCGGCCTTTGGCGTCAATCTCCTGACGGCCGCGACCCGCGACCTTCCCGATTTTGACGAAGCGGCCTTTGTCAATCGCCACATCCGCGATGATCCAGGGATTGCCCGCGCCGTCGAGCACGCGGCCATTGCGAATGACGAGATCGTATTGCGCGTCCGTTTGCGCATTCGAGACAGCGCTTGCCGTCTGGCCAGGCGCGTGGATGAAAGCAATCAGGGCAAGCAGAGAAGCGACGATGGGAAGACGACAACGATGGGTTTTCTTCATGTGACGATTTTCCACTTTAGCACCAGCGATTGCCGGATTTGTATTCCTTGTTGATCTTGCCGAGCGCCTTGAGCGAATGCGCCGGATCGCATTTGGCCAGGGCGATGACGATGGCGTTGATCACGGCCAGCGGGGCTACATAGCTTCCCGCGAATGACTGACTCGTGATAGGCGTCAGGATGTGTTCATCGCAAACAGCGACCAGCGGAGATAGTTCGCTGTCGGTCAGGCCAACCGTATAAGCCCCAACCTCGCGAGCTTCCTTCGCCGCTTCGACAGTTTCGCGCAAGCCCCGCCGAAACGTGATCGCAATGACCAGGTCGCGCTTCGTAACCGATGCCAAATGGTTGCGTAATCGCCCGCCGCCAGCCGACGCCGCTCTTGCCGGGAGACCGAGCGACATCAACATGTACTCCAGGTGCTGTGAAAGCGTGCTGGCGAGGTCAAGCCCGATAATCAGCGTGTTGCGCGCTTTGAGGATGCGCCGCGCCAGCTTGACGATCTGTTTCGGGTTGATCGTTTCAAGCGCCTGTTGCAGGTTATGGCGCTCCTGGCTCAGCGAAGCGGTGACCGATTGTTCGGGGTCGGCTTCGTCGCGCACACTACGCCGGACGATCTCATACGGCGTGTAATCGGACGGTGTACGCGCCTCCAGGAAACATTTGCGCGCGCTCTCGATGAAATCGCCGTAACCCCGGTACCCCAGATCCTGCGCCGTCCGCACGACCGTTCCCGCGTCCACTCCAACCTGCTGCGCCAACTGCCCCGCTGTCAAAAACACCGCCGTCTGAAGCTGGTCATTTACATATTTCACGACCCGCTGGCGCTGCTTGCCGAGCTGCGCATAACGCTCTTCGACACGCTCTTTGAATGATTGTCCGTTCCGCTGGTGGTTGTTCATGGAATGTGCTGTCTCCCTGAATTCAGGTTCAGGATTCCTCGGTTTTTCCGCTTGATCACAAGCTTAAACCCATAATCCAATTATATTGCAACTTTTCATATTTGCAAGATGTATTGCAAATTCTCCTTGACTTGATTTCCCCCATTGTTATAGAAGTGACTCACGCAAAGTCTTGATAAACGTACAACACCAATTACAGGCTCGCGCAAATTTCCGTTTACAGGCGAGCGGGCGGTATTCCTTACCTTTGATTGGAGGCACAGACAATGAAAGACATGGCTCGACGAATGAGTCTTCTCTGCCTGGCGCTCTGCGCTCCGGCGTTCACGGTCATGGCCCAGACCACGTCCACGATTGAAGGCGTAGTCAAAGACGCGCAAGGCGCGCCGATCCCTGGCGCGCAGGTTAAGGTAAGCAGCCCGGCGCTCGCCACGGAACGCAGTGTGACGACCAGCGGCGAGGGGTTCTATCGGCTGACGGCTTTGCCAGCGGGCGATTACAAAGTCCTGGTTTCGCAAACTGGTTTCGCCACTCGCCAATTCGAGAAATTGGAGGTGACGCTCAACCGCACTGTCACCTTCGATGTCACGCTCGAAGCGGGGCCGGTCAGCGACACGGTGACGGTAACTAGCGAAGCGCCGCTGCTCGAATCGAACACATCGAGCACGGGCCGCACGATTGCGCCGCGCCAGATCGTCGAGTTGCCGATCAATGGGCGCAACTACCTCGACCTGCTCCAACTCGTGCCCGGCGTCGCGCTCAACCGGCAAGCCAATCCGAACAGCGATCAGGCCACGCCGGTGCTCGGAGATCGCGGCGGCAACACCAATTACCTGATTGACGGGATGTCGAACAAAGACGCGCTGGCGGGCGGCGCGGCGGCGCAATTCAACCAGGAGACGATCGCCGAATTTCAGGTGCTGACGACCGGCTACAAAGCCGAGTTCGGCCATGCCTCTGGCGGCATCGTCAACGTCATTACCAAAAGCGGGTCCAACGATTGGCACGGTGTCGGCTCGTTTTTCCATCGCAACGACGTCCTGGACGCCTCGAACATTTCCGGCGTTGACGCGCCGGAGCTTCAACGCTACGACTACAGCCTTGCGCTCGGCGGACGGATCATCAAAGACCGCGTCTTCTTCTTCGGCTCTTCGGAGCGCATCAGTGAAAAGCGACAGCTCAATTTCACTTTTCCGCCGAATACTCCGGCGGCGGTCAAAGAAGACGAGAACCGGTTCAATCTACTGACTCGAGATTACGAAACGCGCAATTTTCTCAAGTTCGATGAGCAGATTGGACGGCACCAGTTGACCCAGCAGATGAACTACACCAACGTTCACACCACCGATTTCCTGCCGTTGTCTCAAGCTAACTCCCTGCCGTCCACGCGCCGCAATTTAGCGGGGCGGCGTTTGATGGTCGGGGTCAGCGATACGATTTTGCTTGGCGAGCAGGCTACCCCCTGGGTCGTCACCTTGCGCGCGCAGTTTCGCGGCGAAAACTCCGCCAACAGTCCGGCTCACCCGGACGCCGGCCCGGCGACGCGCTTCAACGTCTTCGACAGCTACACTACGGGCGGGGTCTTCGGCAATCTGGGACAGGTGTTGTTCGGCTCCGGCACAACTCCCTCCACGATCAAACAGAAATATGCGACAGCGGACGCCAGCGCGGCCAAATTCATCGGCAGGCACGGCCTCAAATTCGGCTGGAATTTCATCCGCACGCAGGTGGATGGCGTCGAGTCCAGTTCAGTCAACAATCAGCTCTTTGCGACCATTGATGATTATGTCAAGTATGGCCCGGTCTATTCGGGCTTCTTCACTCTGAACACCGTGGGCGGGCTGACCGAGCAGGACAGCCGGATTCGACTGCGCAATAATTACAACGGCTTTTACGCTCAGGACGACTGGAAGCTGGGTCATAATCTGACGCTCAATCTCGGCCTGCGCTACGACTATGACACGGCGTTTCCGGCCAATACCAATTTTTCGCCGCGTATCGGCGTCGCCTGGAGCGTTACGCCGAAGACGGTCATTCGCGGCAGTTGGGGCATTTTTTATGATCAGTTCCGCTTGAATCTGGTGCGCGATATTCCGCCTTTTGGCGGCGCGAATATCAATCGAGTGCAGCCGTTCTCCTACCCGAGGTTGTTTTACGGCGTACCGACCATCGCGCCGGTCCTCGCCAGCATTTGTATCACTTCAGCCTTGACGGATGCGCAGATCGCGGGGGCGAAATGTCCGATCAATCCGAGTCTGCCCTATTTTGGAGCCGATCACCTCAATAAAATCGTCGCGCCGGGTCATGCGCCCATTCCGGCGGATGCGGTCGTGACGATCAATAACGTGCAGTCGCTCACCGGGCTGACGCCGGAACAATTTGCCGCTCAAGCGAGCGCCGCGATTGGCCGCCCCGCCGGATTCTTTTACTTCGGCCCGTTCGGCGCGCTAACGCATCAGTTCGTACCGGCCAATCAATTACCGATCACTTTGGATCCGAACTTCGCGACGCCCTACACACGCAGCCTCAATGTCGGCGTGCAACGCGAGTTGACGAAAAATTTATCGGTCTCAGTGGATTATTATCATCGCGACCTGCGCAACATTCTCGGCGTGCGCTTCACCAACCTGGCGTTTGAATCACGAGTGCCCGGCTATACGCCGCGCACCTTCGTGGCGCCCAAGCCCGGCGTGGGCATCAGCGGCTTCGGCCCGTGGTACGAAGGCGTCTATGACGGCTTGAGCGTGAGCGTGGATAAACGGTTCAGCCGCCGTTTTGTATTATCAGCAAGTTATACCTACGCTGACGCCGTAGATAATGCGCTTAATTCCGACCTCAACACCAGTGGCAATCCGTCGGATTCTTATGTCGGCGTCGTGCCTCTGGTCACGGATAAGGGGAACGGCCAGAACAATCAGAACGGCCCATTGAAGCTGAGCAATGGCAACGCGATTCCGGTCCCGCAGGCCGGGACTTTTTACAATGGCGCGAATGTGGATAAAGGCCCGTCTGATCTGGCGCTCAATCACACTTTCGTGGCCAATGGCCTGGTCGAGTTACCCTGGCAAATCTCGATCAGCGGTATTTTCCGCGTCCAGAGCGGGTTCCACTTCAGCCGTCAATCGTTACCGGGAGCGACTCTGGATGTGGACGGCGACCTGTCGTTTTACGGAATTGACTACACAACGAAACGCAACGCCTTCACCGCTCCGAACTTCACCAATCTCGACCTCCGCCTGACCAAGCGGTTCGTAATTCGGGAGCGGGTCAAGATCACGACGTTGTTTGAGTTCTTCAACCTTTTCAACAACCGCAACCCGGCGGCGGTCGCGGCGCTCTCGACCGGCCTGACCGACATCAACACCGGCAAGGTAACGCCGTTCGGCAAGGCGACGCAGGTATTGCCTGGCCGCGAAGGACAGATCGGGGTGCGGATTGAGTTCTAAGCAGTAAGGAAAAAGATGGGCTACCCAATCCCCGCCCTCACCGCGTCCGCCAGCTTCTGGCTCTTGATCGCCAGGTGCGAATCATTCCAGACAGCGCGTCCGTTGCGTACGACAATCGCCTGCGGAGATTCATGCTCGACCTCGACCAGACGGGCAAGCTCGTTGCTCGCCTCGCGCGACTTCTGGACGACTATCACGTAGTTGCGCGCCAGAGAAGCCTCTTGCGATTCGAGGTATTTTTGAAATTCGCCGAACGCGCGGCCGCTGATCCCGCAAGTGGCGCTGTGTTTGAAAAACAGAACCGTATCACGCTCGCTCGATTTCATCGCCTCGGCGAGCGATTCGGTTGAAACAATCTCCTGATATTTTTGCATTGTCGCTCCGAATGAATTTGAAGTCTTACCTGCGCCCTCCCTCACGGTCGGGCTACCGCAACCTGCGCCCTCCCTCACGGTCGGGCTACCGCAACGGCAGCCTTCATTTCACCGCGCCGACCATTCCGGCTTCGTACAGCCTGCGATCCATTCGGCGGCGCTTTCGTTCAGCTTGCGGCGGCATCACGCGCGAATGCGCTATCGTGCAGAAGTATTCGCAGATTTCCCATAAATCTTCTTCCGCCGTCATCCAGTTCATTCGATCAAAACGTTTCAAGTTGACCGGGCGGGTCGAATAGCCGCGCAGCGTTTTCTCGCCAGCCGGGTTGTAGTAATGCTCGTAATAGCTCATGACCAGTTCGCGGATCGTGCGATAGACCGGCTCGCGGAAACGCAACCCGGCGTAATTCGATTTCGCGATCGCGCCCCAGCGCCCGTGTTCTTTAAAAACCGCCAGCAAATGATCGTCGTCGCGCACCGCTTCAAGATCAACGATCAACGGTTCGTGGCCGTGAACGCGCAACGCGGCGGCGGCGAAGAAAGCCCCTTCGGCGCAATGGCCCACGCGGTCGCGCAACACGCGGCGCGGCGAACGGCAGGTTTCGCCGTCCGCTTCTTTGTTGTACCCGATGTCGTAATCGAGAAAGTATTGAATTTTTTCAGGGCTGGTCAGCCGCTTGATGACCGAGAGTTCCCGACTCGTCAGTCCGAAGTTTGCGCTCATACTTTGATTATTATCCTGAATGAAGATGCCGGAAAACTCGGCTCTCTCAAAGAATGGCACAACCGCGAGCAGGAAACAAAGGCGCGACTTAAACTCGCTGACTGCCTGAATGAAGCGGAGTGGCGCGTGAATCGCTGCCTCCGCTTCAGAGTGGTCAGGGGAAGTTGTTGGTGTGACGCAAGGGGAGCCAGAGAAAAGTAATCAGCTATCATCACGCTCGATCTTGAGAATCTTGCCACTCGGAGTGACGTCAACGTCGTAAACCTGTCCCTTGCTCCGGACCTTCACCTCGTACCTGAGATTGCCGTCTTCCCAATCCTTCTCCGCCCAAAGCAGTTCGCTCTTCGGGAACCGATTCTTGATCGCCGCGGTGACCGGACTCGGAAGCTGGTTGATAGGCACATTATCATTCTCCTGAAAGGCTACCGAGGCGCCTGAACTCGCAAGCTCATTGATTGACAGATTCTCCCCAGCCCATACGGTCATCTGGAGAGCGATAATCAACGCCAGTGTGATTCGTGAAAACATTTGCGACATAATTAGCCCCCTTTCAAAACCAAAGCGAATAAATTCGGCGCGGCTTGTATTGTTCATTGCAAATCGCGATCCAGATGGGGAGCCTCCGCGACCTGAGCTTGTATGGGTATATCCGCCTGTTATCAGAGGGATATGGCTAATAGCAATTGCTTCACAGAAATTAAATGCGCGACGCCGTGAAATCGGCTGTAGAGTAGACGGCTGTCATTTGAAGTTTTGGATAATGCGGACATTGATGATGTGATTCGTAACCGAAAAAGAGGTAGAGGCGTTCGGCCTTATCCGCTGAAGCAAGTATAGAAATTCAAAGCTCCAGGTGGAATTCTTTCTCCAGCCAACGCCCGCCTGGTACCTTTTTTGTCTGGCTCCCCCCTCCTCGAATATCAAGTTACTTTCCCAGAACAACTCCGCGTTCACGAGCGCATACCAGGTGTCGTCTCCGGATAGATTTCGGTGATTGATCGGAATCAAGGCTTGAATCTTGTCACGCAGTCTCCGGCGTCGCTCCGTTTCGCCGGCCTCCAGGTCGCGGATTATTCGATCCTCCACGCGGAAGTGATTGCTCAGCCTGACGCCCCGCCAAATGTCCAACTTGAATCTCACGCCTGCGTAAGGCCGCGTCTCTAAAAAATTACCCGCATCGCCAGCGCTTAAGTAGACGAACCACACTCCCCCGGTCAGATCAACCCATTTTCTCGGACTGAACGTCAACGTTGGTTGAAGGCGCGCTTCCCACAGAAATGGCTTGGAATCAAAAACGCGCGTGGCCGCCACGACATCCAGCGTCCACCGCGCGCTCAATGGCCACGTCGGATCATAATCGAGCCAGAACCCGCCGTTCCTCGTTGTTATATTCTGTCCGCTAGCCGCGCCACAAATGAGCAGCGACGCAGTGATAGCGATCAGAAGATGCTGTCGGCGTACAGTCAACATAGCGCGAAAATCCGTTTGGCCCTGGCCACACGCAATCAGAACACGACGCCGAGCAGAGTCTTCAATATCTGCTTCAGAGGGAACTCCATCAGAATCAATGGGAACATGGGGATGAGCGCGGCGACGGCGATGACAACGATTGCCCTGAACTCCAAAGGGACAAGCTTCATGCTACTTACCACCTTATAGCTTTCGTTCATGTCTTTGAGTGACGCAATGTCGCGGCCATCGAGTATTGGCTCACTCTGCGGCCCGCCGTTCTTTATCCACTTGTCCTCGATATGTTGAGCCTGACGACTCACCAGCGCTCCGTAATCACGCAACCCCGACAAGCGAAGACGGTTGAGTTTGCCGGTGAAAAACAGCAATGGGCCGAATGAAAACAAGATGGCGAGCGCTAGATAAGCGATGAAAGGTTTATTGAAGTCGCCGATCGAGGCTCCGTAGAAAACAATCTGCTCGGCCCACACAGCGGCCACCACCGAGCCGGCGGCGAACACAAAGATCGCGATGACATAAGACGAGTCGCCCAGAACATTCAGACCGCCGGCTCTGTCCTGGTGCGTGGGCGTCAGACGGAGTTTGAGGCGCGACAGGCGCCAGAGATAAATGAGCCAGGCGAACCATGTCCAGAGACTTGAATAAACCAAAAACTGGAATAGCGGCAGACTTACTGCGATCTGCCAAAAGCCGGCCCACGACAAAGCTCTGGCTCCAACGGTTCCGGTGGCCAGCCACGTGTTCGGGTAGAACTTCACGATGTAGAAAGTCGTAAGGACCGAGGTAGTGTAAGCCAGTAACAAAAAGATGAGCGCGGCCACGCGAGAATCACGCAACCGCTGCGTATCGGAAATTATGTCTGCGAAACGCCGCCGTTCAGATTCCACAATAATGCCGGAAGCAATCAGGTAATCCGCCATTATCACGAACCTTCTGTTGGCGGCGACTTCGACCACGATCAAGAGCGGCACGGCCAGGAGATAGCGCGCATGAGCTGAGAAGTCCAGTAGCATTGCCCTCTCCGGGCCGCCACCAATGGCCAGCCCCTGCGCTCCCGCAAGTATCACGAGCGGCAGCCACGAAACGAGAGCGAACAGAACAGCCCGCCTGGCAGTTCGCGGGTTGTCCGCATCCATCAACCCGGCCGCCTGTTGCAACCGATAGAAAGGCCCGCCGTGCAAGATGGGCGCGGCGCTCTCAGTTTCATTCGTCTCGTCTCCCCGCGTGGATTGAGCGCCTGAGGCTTCAAATCGGTATCTCCCGGCCATCAATCACTTCCCTTCTTTCCTGCCCGCCCGACTTTGTCACTCATTGGAAACGCGCGCCGGCTCGTCGTACTTCTCGACATCCCTTTCCAGGAAAAAATTCAGAAACGTCCGTATGACGGCGATGGAAGCCAGTTGACCTATTTGATCCCATGTCGGCGAGATCGCCGTCCGCACGATGTCCGCCGCCAGCATAAATTCCAGTCCCAGAATCAGCCACAAGCCGAAACGATGCCAGACCCGCTTCCTGCGACCACGCGAATCATCGAGCCTCGGACGGAGCAGCCCAGTCACCGCTTCCGCCGCTCCGTAAACGATAATCAAAGCCGCGACCGCTTCCACGCCGAGCGCGATGCGGCTCGCAATCTCCTTGAACAGTTCCTCCACGGACGAACCTTCCTTGCGCCCGCTTACACTCGAACTATGCAGCGGAAGCCCTGATGACAGGTTCCGGTGTCTATCTGCTGCGCGATGCGCGCCGCCGGCCTGTAGCGCAAACAGTAATTCGGCGCGCACAAGTATGAGCCGCCTTTCAACACCTTTCTCGGTATTCGTATCTCAGGCGTCCGCGCGTCAATGCTCGCTTCCCTCTCGCCCCCTTTTTGATTGAAGCTCGCGCAGCAGGCGTTGGCGATCTTACTGTGTTCCTGATACCAATCAGTCGTCCATTCCCAGACATTGCCTGCCATGTCGTAAAGCCCGTAACCGTTCGGCGGGAACGAACCGACGGGCGAAGTTCGCTCATAACCATCGGTCAGTTTGTTCTCGATTGGAAATTCGCCTTGCCAGGTGTTGGCCATCATCTTGCCGTTCGGGGCGAACTCATTTCCCCAGGTGTAAGTCGCGCCTTCCAGCCCTCCGCGCGCGGCGAATTCCCACTCGGCTTCGGTCGGCAGTTCCCTGCCCGCCCACTTCGCGTAGGCTTCGGCGTCTTCGTAAGCGATATGCACGACCGGATGTTCGGCCATCTCTTTCTTCAAAGAACTGTCCGGTCCCAGCGGGCGCCGCCAACTCGCTCCGGGAACGTAGTCCCACCAATTGAAGTGATTGCGCAGGTCAACGCGTTGAAGCGGCTTTTTGAAAACCACCGAACCGGGCACAAGCATTTCAGGCTTTGCCCCCGGATAGTCGGCGGGATTCAGCGGACGTTCAGCGACCGTGGCGTAACCCGTCGCTTCGACAAAGCGGCTGAACTGTTCGTTGGTCACAGTGGACTTGTCCATCCAGAAACCTTCGACGGTCACGCAATGAACCGGGGCTTCCTCCGGGTAATGATCGTTTGATCCCATCAGAAAAGTTCCGCCCGGTATCCACGCCATGTTTTCAAACGGCGCGAGACCGGGCGCCTTCACTTTCTCTTTTGCTTGTTTTGACGAAGTAATGCCAACGAACGCGCTCATACCATCTCCTTTTCAGGTTTTACGATTCACTGCTCAATGAAACGGCCCTGTGCGCATCACCATGCCGACAATTGCGACCAGTCCGAACAGCAGCAGCAGCGTCGCAAAGACGAGCGTGACTGAGATCGGGAATCGGTCATCGCCCGGTATCCATCCACGATCGGCGAACGCCTTCCGCTCGGCGCGCAGTTCGAGCATGAAGGCGATGTGTTTCCAGATCCCCAGAAACAGCATCCCGATACCAAGACTCACAAGCGCCACGCCGAAATTGCGCGGGGCGGCGCTCCGGATCACTTCCGTCGCCCCAGCCGATTCGCGCAGGTAGCGAAAGAACTGATAGATCGTGAATCCAAAACCGATCAGCGACAGCGATGTGCGGATAACGGACATCAGTGTACGGTCAGCGCTCATGCGTGTGCGCTGGAACGAAAGGCTGGTGCGACGCGAAGCCAGATCCGCCGACCTCGAATCTACGCGGCGCCCGCTGAGTTGAGGATTCGTTCCTCCATCTCCCGTTCTCACGTTCGCCATGTTCAATTCAGACGGCAATTGGTCACGCGGGCACGCCTTCGACGAAACGCCCTCGCGCCTCGCGCCTGGCCTCGCCGTAGGAGACCGGGTAGATCAGTCCAGCCAAAATCGCGCCGATCAGCGGGGCCACCCAGAAGAGCCACAATTGCGAAATCGCCCATCCGCCGACGAACAGAGCCGGGCCGGTGCTGCGCGCCGGATTGACCGACGCATTCGTCACGGGAATGTCAACCAGATGGATGAGAGTCAGTCCCAACCCGATGGCGATTGGCGCGAACCCCAGTGGAGCGCGCGTGTCGGTCGAGCCGAGAATGATCATCAGGAAGAAGAAGGTCAGAACGATTTCAGCGATGAACGCGGCGATCAGCGAATAGCCTCCGGGCGAATGATCAGCGTAACCGTTCGCGGCAAACCCGTTCGCCACGCTGAATCCCGGCTTCCCGCTCGCAATCGCATAAAGCACAGCCGCGCCCGCAATGGCTCCCAACACTTGAGCGACGATGTAAGGCGCGACATCGCCAGCCGGTATGCGCCTGGCTGTAAACAGCCCGAGGGTCACAGCCGGATTGAAGTGGCCACCGGAGATGTGGCCAACGGCATAGACCATCGTCAGCACTGTCAAACCAAAAGCCAGCGCGACGCCCGCAAAACCGATGCCCAGTTCCGGAAAAGCCGCCGAGAGCACCGCGCTTCCGCAGCCTCCGAAGACCAGCCAGAAAGTCCCCATGAATTCCGCCGCCACTTTTTTCATCAATGACATGATCAGCCTCCTTTTAATTGAACAGCTAAAATCTCAAGCAGGGAGTGAAAGGTCCAACGGTTCGGTGTCGAGCGCGCCGAATAACAGGGATTTCATGCCGCGCCCTTTGCGCTGAGTCTCAAACTTAGCATTTAGCATTCCACTCCGGCGGTTGAACCATGTCGTGATCAATCATTTCGCCGCCGCTGCCTGCCCTGTGCCGAAGACCGTCTTCCAATCGCTCTTGATGTTTGCAACAGTGAAGCCGTACTTTTTCGCCGCATTGAGCGACGCGTTGTCCTTTTCGGCGTAGGCGAATTCGCGCGCCGCGTCGTCGTGATTAATGAGCAGTTGGAAAGACGGCCCAGCCCGCCCCTTTGAATATCGCATCATCGCGATGTCGCCTCCTGACAACACATTTCCGGCGACGAAGACAGGCCGTTTGCCGATGCGCCGGTCAATGCCCACAGGCTTGCCCATCTTGTCGTTGATCGCGTCTATTTCAGGCAAACGCCAGATCACGAGGCGGTCGCCCTTCATCCGCGATTCGAGCTTCAATTCGCTGCCTATGATTTGTTCAACCGGGACGCTGTAAATTTGCGGCGCGAAGGCGCGCATGAAATCAATCGTGCCGCCGGAACAAAGCCAGGTCTGGAAGCCGTTCCGGCGCAGGTAGGCGAGCAGTTCGATCATCGGCTGGTAAGTGATCTCGGTGAATGGGCGATTCAGCTTCGGATGCCGCGCCTTCTCCATAAACTGGCGCGCCTCGGCGGCGAACTGCTCCTGGGTCATCCCGGAATGCGTGGCGAGAATCAACTCCAAAACCGCCTTCGCGCCCGCTTCGTGAAAGTAAGCCGCGTCGCCTTCGAGCGCGGCCTTGAACGGTTGTCGTTCTTTGAGCGACGGGTCTTTGGCGGCGAGTTCGCGGACGCGCGCAAGCGTGAAATAGACCTCAACCGGCAACGGCTTCTCGACCCAGAGCGTGCCGTCGTTGTCGAACGTCGCGATGCGGTCGGCTACGGGCGTGAAATCAGGGCCGCCTTCCCTGGTCACGCGCGTGACGAAATCAATGATCCCTCGCTTGGCCTCGCCGTCGTTCCAGGATGGGAGCGGATCACCCTGTCCCGGTTGCGCGCGCTGCGAGACGGCGGGCTGCGCTGCGCTCAATCCGAGAGCGATTGAGATCAAAACGATTGATAATGCGTGCTGAATGACGCGTCGTCCTTCGTTCATAAAACGCCTCCTTCAAATTGCTCTCCTGCCGGGCCGGATAGAGCCTCAGAAAAAGAAGAAGACGGCAGGCTCGACGCGGAACGCGCGGCCCGTGGGGAGGCCAACATAGGTAGTTCTCCAACGACTGAATTCCGCAGCGACCCAGAGGCGCGGCGTAATCTTGTAGTAGAAATTGACGAAACCCGTTTCGTTCAATGAACGCTGGCCGGTCGCAAGATCGCGGTTATAAGGATCGTCACGGCCATAGGCGGCGTTGACCTGCCATTTGTCGTTGATGTCGTAGGTCAATTGCGCCCAGGCCCCGGCGGCGCGAATCGCCACTAACCTCACCGGGTTGAACGTCTGGAAGATGCCTCCGGCGTAATCGCCCAGAACCGAGCCGGTGAAGAATTCGCCATTAAACCTGAGCCTGGAGCCGATCTTGAAGCTCAGATCAATGTCTCCCGACCAGGTCGTAAAATCGCTTTGGGCTATAACTCTGCCCAGTTGCGTTCCGCGCCTTTTGCCGATGTGTCCGAAAACGCCCAGCTCAAATGGCCGCCTGTGATTTGGATCGTGGGGATCGGGCTTGCCGTAGCCGAGCGCGAGTCTCATTTGGCCATCGGGCCGGCCTGCCTGATCCCCGATAACTTCGTCACCGACCTGAAACGTCTGAATGGCCTGGGCGATTGCGCCCTGGAAAATGAACGTAAAGTCGTCGCTGATCGGCTGATATGTCTCAAAGCGCGCTTGAGGGCGGAAAAAACCCAGCTTGCCGGGCACATAAGAGAACGGATACGCGTTGAGCGAGTTCGAGATTATCGGGGACACAATATCCGGGGCCTGGCCGGCCATGATGCGATAGCGCTCCGTCTTAGCTTCGACGTAGGCATTGATGAATAGCGGCGCGAAGATGTTGTCAATCCCTCTCAGGGGTGTGGGGCCGCGCAGGTCGAAATCAATCTTCCCATTGATCTCCCACTCGCCGATCTTCGGCCATTTAATATCAACGCCCAGGAAAGTGTTTCCAGGCGAAATATCGAACTGGGCTGGATTAGTCGGAATGTCGGGACGCACAAAGCCCACGATGCTGCCCGTATCGAGACCCGTGCTGTTGTAATTGAGGTTGGCGATCAGGATGCCGTAGGGGATGATCTTCACTCCGTCTTTATTCCACGCCGCGTAAGGCGGCATGACAAGCGGTTTATTCGCCTGAGCCTGTCGCTGCTGCGATGCGGTGACGGCCTGCGCTGGAACCGCATTCGGCAGCGGCTGCGGGTTGACAAGTTGTGACGCCGCCACAGCATTCGGCGGCGTGGAACCGGCCGATGGCGCCGGTTGCGCCGAGAGCGCCGTTCGCGCGGCGTCTTTTCCCGCAGCCGCAGCCGCCGTGTCGCACCGCGATTCCAATTCGTTGAGCCTGCGCTCCAGCCGTTCGATGCGTTCGAGCAGGACGCGTTCACGCTCGCTCGCCTCGGACGACGCCGAGCGTTCGCTGACGGAGCGGCTGATCCTGGCTCCGGCATCAGTCGCCGGAGTTGGAGTCGCGGCTGGCGTGGGACCTTGCGCGAAGGCCGCCTGGGAAAGCGTGGCCAGCATGAAACCGCACAAAGCGATGAACTTCATAATTCAGTTTCCATTTCACCGCGACCTGGAGAGATTGTGTCGCGCGGGCATACCGCCAGTCATTCCGGCGTGGCGTCGCTTGCGCCACGTCAGGTAAGGAATCGTGACGATTGCGCAGACGATCAGGTACAACAGGATCGCGGCCGGCGTAAGTTTCTGTTGCGGGAAGTTGGCGCTGGCGATAGCCATGGCGATGCCGGGATGTCGTGAAGCGGTGGAGAGCGCCTGCACAGTACGGTCTTCGGGGGCAGGCCCGCCGAGCAGATGACCGGCGACGAGACCCACCAGAACGAACGCCACGATGGCGGCGAGCGTCCCATTTCTCATGAGAGATTCAACAGCCGGCTCGGCGGTGAACAAAATCGGGAGGAGGCCAGCGATGAGCGACGCCGTCGCCAGCGATGTAATGGGTTTCGCAGCCCGCGCTGCCAATGTGGGCGCCGCGCGGCGGAACAACATCCCCGCGCCCAGCGGAACGATCACCGTGAACAGAACGAGCCGCGCGATTACGGCGGGCCGTATCCTCGCTGGCGTTCCAAACGCTTTCCCAAGCAGGTCAACGGCGAGCGGCGTGAACAGGATCGAGAGTAGCGCCATGGCTACGAGCAGGCCGATTACGAAAGAAGGTTCTCCTCCTGCCTTCATCTCTTTCTTCGGAAGCAGAGGCGGGATGGGCGCGACCGCCAGCGCAATCAGAGCGATCTTCACCGCCGGATGCAGATCGAAGGCTGACGCGATAACCGCCGCGAACAACGGCATCACGACGAACATCGGCAGCAGCGCTCGCGCGAGCCGCCTCGGCCTGCGCAGCAGATACGTCGCGTCCCGCATGCCGGCGTTGAGTCCGAGACTGAAAACGTTGAGAAAGATGCTCGCCTTCACCGCGAGCAGGATCAATGCCGCCAGGTTCATGACAACTCCTTTCCGGGCGCCCTCAGGCGCCCGCTTTCAGATCGCTTGAAGTCATCAGCCAGCTCATCGCTTCCTCAAAATCCCTGAAACCCTTCACCTGGAAGCCGCGATTGCCGGCGTACAATTCCATAAACTTCGCAACTTCCAGCGTGGATTCAGGCGGAGCCAGAATCGCCAGCTTCGACCGAAACGACTCTCTGTGCTCGATCATCACGTTGACCAGTTCCGCGACATCCGTGAATGTAAACCTGCCGGTCGCGCGGCGAACATCAATCAGGATGTCGTACTGACGCGGCGCCGCATTCTCCGAGGCGAGCTTCAGCAACATTTGTTTGCTCGTCTTGAGATCGAGTTCGCCTTCGTGCGTCGTTTTCAAAAAATCATGCGCGTGTATCAGGCGTATGTTCAGATCCATAGAATCTCTCCATCCCTCTCCACCCTTTTGAGTGGGCGGGTAAATCAATCAGAGGAGGTAATGGGAGGGAGTTGGGAAAAGGGAGTGAGTGGAGTCAACAGGCCGCAGAGTGTTGGGAGAGTTACACAAACGCGAATTTCACGGCGGCTTGGAGACAAGCCTTCTGTTCAGCATCTTCCTCCTACTTTCTACTGCGTCGCCATCGCCACGCGCAGCCGCTCTTCGGGCTTGATCAAATGATCGGCGTCCTTCGCGTCCTTGGCGAGATCAATCTCGACCCAGTTGACCTCTCCGTTGAACTTGCGCGTTTTGTAATCGTCCGTCACCGGCGACCCGGCTTCCGTGCCGATATCGCAGGTTTCGTCGGCGGAAAAGGCCATCGGCTCGGTCTGTTCGACGCGGCCCTCGCCGATTTTCTTTCCGTCCACGAAGAGCGTCACAGTCCCGCCCTTCGCCAGGCCGCCGCCGTCGTAGGCGAACTCCATCCGCACCTGATGCTTGCCCGGCGGAATCTTCTCCTTGCCCTCGACGTAATAGCGATCCAGACCGTAAAAGTTGTAGCAGTATTTCGGCTTGCCATCTTTGGCGTAGAGTGTCCAACCGCCCGTAATGCCGCCCTGCGCGATGATCACGCCTTCGGCGTCCGAACCAGAAACCTCGACCTCGGCTGTCACCGCATGCGATTTGTTCTTGATGTTGACGATTGAACTTTCGGTTAGCCGCCCCATCCCGCCGAAGAGCAATTGCCGGTCGCCGCGGATCAATTGCGGGCGGCCTGCCAGGTCGGGGTTGGCGCGTTCGGCGAAGCGGTCGTCCAGCGGCAGAACGTTGTATTTGGCCGCTTCGATCGTCCACAGCCGTTGGAGTTCATGCAGTTTCTCTGGCATTTGCTTCGCCAGATTGTTCGCCTGGCTCCAATCCCTGGTCGTGTCGTAAAGCTCCCAGTTGTCGTCGTCGAAGGCGGGCAGACTGGCCTCCCCAGTCTCCCACGGCGTGCGGTGTTTGGTCACCGCCGTCCAGCCTTTGTGGTAGATGCCCCGGTTGCCGAACATCTCGAAGTACTGCGTCTCGTGTTGATCGGGCGCGCTGGCGTCGTCGAACGAGTAAGCCATGCTCACGCCTTCCATCGGCTTCTGCTGGACGCCGTGAACCATCGTCGGTTCGGGCAAACCAGCCGCTTCCAAAACCGTCGGCGCGACATCAATCACGTGATGAAATTGCGAGCGCATCTCGCCTTTTGACTTAACGCCGTTCGGCCAATGAACAATCGTTCCGTTGCGCGTGCCGCCCCAGTGCGAAGCCACCTGCTTTGTCCATTGGTAAGGCGTGTCCATCGCGTGCGCCCATCCGACGGCGTAATGGTTGTAAGCTTCCGGCCCGCCGAACTTGTCTATGCGCGCCTTCAGGAACTCCGGCGTTTCGAGATGCGCGAAGCCCGTCAGCGTGACCATCTCGTTGAAAGTGCCTTGCAGCGAGCCTTCAGCCGAAGCGCCGTTGTCGCCGATGATCACGTAAATCAGCGTGTCCCGCAGAACTTCAAGGTCTTTCAGCGCCTCAACCAGCCGTCCGACGTGATGATCAGTGTGTTCCATGTATCCCGCGTAAACTTCCATCTGGCGAGCGAGGATCGGCTTCATCTCGGCTGAGATCGTATCCCATGCCGGAATCTCCGGGTGGCGCGGTGTGAGCTGGCAATCCTGCGGGATCACACAGAGTCTCTTCTGCCGCGCGAAGGTCTCCTCGCGCAGTTTGTCCCAGCCCTGATCGAACTTGCCTTTGTATTTTTCAGACCACTCCTTCGGCACGTGATGCGGCGCGTGCGTAGCGCCAGGCGCGTAATACATAAAGAACGGCTTGTCGGGCATCAGCGATTTTTGCTGGCGCACCCATTTGATCGCCCTGTCGGTCATGTCTTCTGTGAAGTGATAACCCTCTTCCGGCGACTTGCCCGGCTCGACAGGCGTCGTACCTTCGTAGATGGCGGGGTAGTATTGATTGGTCTCGCCGCCGATGAAGCCGTAGAAATACTCGAAGCCACCGCCGCCGCTCGGCCAATGATCGAACGGCCCCATCGGACTGGTCTCCCAGACGGGCACTTCGTGGCATTTGCCGAATTGCGCGGTCGAATAGCCGTTAAGCTTGAGAATTTCGGCCAGCGGCGCGCAGGTGTTCGGTCGCATCGAATTGTTGCCGGGCGCCGAGGTCGCAAACTCGGTGATCGCCCCCATGCCGACCGTGTGATGATTTCGCCCCGAAAGCAACGCCGCGCGCGTCGGCGAACACAACGCCGTCGTGTGAAAACGGGTGTACTTCAATCCATTCGACACCAGCTTTTCAAAATTGGGCGTGTGACACGGGCCGCCGAACGCGCTCGAAGCGCCGAAGCCGGCATCGTCAATCAACACGATCAGCACGTTGGGCGCGCCGTCGGGCGGCCGCAGCGGCGTGATCGGCGGATATTTGGTGTCCGGGTCTTTCGCGTCGAAAGTGGTCAATGTCACGGGCGGTATGTCGGGGATTGGCAGTGTGGATCGGCTTTCGTTCCTGCGATCCTGCTTCCTGCTTTTTCCATTCCCGTTCTTCTTTGCCGTTGATTTGTTTTTGTCTTTTGACATGTCTTCTCCTGTTTAATTCCATTTGTAACCCCTGCGGCGCCTCTTCATCCCGTAGGGATGGCCTAAGTTTAGGCAGGTCGTTTACGGCCTGCATGCTGCGGCGCTCTTCATCCCGTAGGGATGGCCTGAGTTTAGGCAGGTCGTTTACGGCCTGCATGCAATGACAAATGGTCTTCACGTCGCGTAGCGACGGTTGAAACCGGTATCGTGTGATTCAATCGTCGCTATGCGACGAAATGTATTCCTCGGCGCCGCATGCAGGCCGTAAACGACCTGCCTAAACTCAAATCGTCCCACTGGGACGAAAATGCCAGGCGGTTACTCATCTTTTAGCGAGCGCAGAATCCGAACCTTCCTTGCGCCCAGCCTTTGAAATACCTCGCCCTCTACTGCCTCGCCATCATTGCCTTCGCCTGCGCCTTCTGTTCTTCCTCCTTGTCCTGAATCATCTTGCCGGAGACATCCGCTATCACCTTGAAGATTTTGCCGGTGAACGCGAACGGCGGATGATAAAGCCGGGAGACCGGCGCGCCCGGATTGCGGCCCACGTTCAACCCGCCGCCGATGCCGATGGCGAGCGGTATGGTCACTGGAAAATCCGCCTGCCCCGCCAGCTTGCCGTTGATGTAAAGCTGCGCGCGGCCCGGAGCGCCTTTGCCTTTTGCGATGTCGGGCTTGCCTGTCGGCTCGAACTCGAAGCGCAATTCGACCTTGCCCTCCGGGACTTCCTCTTTCGATTCGACGTGGAACTCTTCGGCGCCGACGTAGTTGTGAACGTAATGCAGCTTCTTGTCCTTGATGAAAAAGGTGTAGCCGCCGACGTTGCTGCCGTGACAGATGATCACGCCTTCGGCGCCGCCCTTCGGAATTTCAACTCCGGCGGTGAGGCTGAAGGCGCGGTTGAGCGTCTTGACCGCGACGTTTTCCGGCACGGCCTGCGTGTGCGGGTAATAAATGTAGGACTTTCGATCTTCGGCGAGTTGAGGCCGCTGTTCGGCGAAACGCGCTGTTCCCCGGCTGTCGAGCGGGAAGACTTTGTATTTGCCCGCCTCGGCGTACCACAACGCGATCATCTCGATCAGCACGTCACGATGCGTATCGGCGAGGTTCTTCGTCTCCGCCGGATCGTCGTTGAGGTTGTAAAGCTCCCAGCCTTTGGCGTCCAGTTCGCGCAGCTTCTCTTCAGTCAGAGCAAACTCGCCGAATCCCATTTTCGCCTCAGCGAAAGATGGACCGGGTATTGGGCAGACGGCGCGCCAGCGGTTTTGCCCATCATCGTGATAAATGCTGCGGTGCGACATCATCTCGAAATACTGCGTGTGATGCCTGCTCTCAGCCCTGGCCTCGTTGAAGGTGTGCGCGAAGCTGACGCCTTCAATCGGCGATTGCGTCACGCCGCGAATCTGTTCGGGCGGATCAACGCCCAGGCATTCGAGCACGGTCGGAACCATGTCTATCGCGTGCGCGAACTGCGTGCGGATTTCGCCTTTCGCTTTCACGCCCTTCGGCCAATGAACGATGAACGGATCGCTGACGCCGCCGCGATAGGATTCGCGCTTCCATCGTTTGAAAGGCGTGTCGCCCGCGTGCGTCCAGCCCCACGCGTAATGGTTGAAGTATTTCGGGCCGCCCAGGTCGTTGAGCGCCGCGAGGTTCTGCTTCAAATCGTCGGGCACGTTGTTGAAGAACTTGTTCTCGTTGATCGAGCCGGTCGGGCCGCCTTCAGCGCTCGCGCCGTTGTCGGAGATCAGCATGATCAGCGTGTTATCGAGTTCGCCCGCGCTTTCGAGGAATCTGAGCAATCGCCCGATGTGATGATCGGTGTGTTCCAGAAAGCCCGCGAAGACTTCCATCATCCGCGCATACAGCCTGCGTTCATCAGCGGGGAGCTTGTCCCAATCCTGCACGTCGGGGTCGTGGCGCGAGAGCGTGGCGTTTTGGGGAATGACGCCCAACTCCTTCTGCTTCGCAAAAACCTTCTCGCGGTATTTGTCCCAGCCGTCGTCGAACTTGCCTTTGTATTTGTCGGCCCACTCCTTCGGCACGTGATGCGGCGCGTGCATCGCGCCGGTGCAGAAATAGAGGAAGAATGGCTTGTTGGGCGCGAGTTGTTTGGAATCGGCGACGAACTGCATGGCCCTGTTCGTCAGGTCTTCGGTCAGGTGATAGCCCTCTTCGGGCGTCTTTGGCGGTTCGACCTGATGATTGTCGAAAACAAGATCGGGGTAATACTGATGTGTGTCGCCGCCGAGAAAGCCGTAGTAGCGCTCGAAGCCGCGCCCCAACGGCCAGCGGTCGTAAGGCCCGGCGGCGGAAGTCTGTTCGGCGGGCGTCAAGTGCCACTTGCCGACGGCGTAGGTGTTGTAACCGCGCTGCAAGAGCATCTCCGACAGAAAGCCGTTCTCGAATGGAACATTGCCGTTGTAGCCGGGATAGCCGGTCGAACCCTCAGTGATACCGGCCATCGCGTTCGAGTGATGGTTGCGTCCGGTGAGAATACACGAGCGTGTAGGCGAACAGAGCGCCGTCGTGTACATGTTGGTGTATCGCAGCCCGCGCTCCGCCAGCCGGTTAATGTTCGGCGTATTGATGGGCGAGCCATAACAGCCGAGTTGCCCGAAGCCCGTGTCATCGAGCACGATGAAAAGCACATTAGGCGCGCCTTCTGTCGCGCGCAACGGCGCGGGCCAGGCCGGGCTGGATTCGCCAACCGTGCGACCAATAACGCCGGGAAACGTTGTCCCCGGTTTGTATTCAACCATTGTGTTGTTCCCGTTCTTCTTTCCTTTTGCCATTTATTCCTCCTTCTTTAATGTGCATAACCAGTAATCATTCATTTTCGGGCCGGATTCATAGGCTTCCGGTACAGGTTGTACTGGAGGCTGACCTGAACCCGGTTCGCCCTGCCTTGTGAGTTGTCTTTCAGTACCTGCCAACCGTAAAGGAACTCGGCGCCGACCGTGAACTGATAATGTTTGAGCGGGCGCCAGATCAGGTTGCCGGACGTGTAATAGCTCTTACTGAAGGCGTCGAACGGCTGTTGCGCCGTGTTCTGGACGCGGTCATAGCCGAAGGTGACGGTGGAGCGGAGTTGATCGGTCCAATAATGCTGGTAAGCGCCAAAAGCGCCGATGACAGGCAAAGCTCTGATGCCCGCGCCATCGTTTGTCAGATCGAAATCCAGATCGAGGTCGCTGAGGTTATTAAGATAGCGGGCGATGCCCTGGCCGTAAGTCCCGCTGACCAGCACGTTGTCACGCTTCCCAACCAGAACGCCCGCGCTGAAATTTAGCCCCCATCCGAACGCCTTCTCCTCATCAGTGCGATTCCGGAAGCCGATCACCCGGTAGAGCGAGCCGAATTGCAGGTGCCCGCGTTCGCGCTCGTAGCGGTACCGCACGACGAAATCCGGCGCGGGGTTATACGGGCCTTCATCCGGCGTCTGGTCGGCCTCCTCAAGCAGCGCCTCTCCCTCGCTTCGCAAAAAGCCCCTGATGACGCTCGCACGGATCAAGCTGCGGTCGGGCGCAATGTCCGGCCCCCTGACGCCGGGACGTTCGACGGAAAAGGCGAAGCTGTGATGTTTGCCGAAAGGCTGGGTATAGCGGAATTGCGCCTGGCGTTTTTTGATGATTCCTGCCGGCCTTTCGGAATCGAGCGTATCCGGGATGATGTCCGGATCGCTGAAGGTCGTCCACGTATGACCGGCGAGAAGATTCAAGACCTGACCGTAAAGATGGCGCAATCGCGGGTCGGTGGGGCCGTCCGGGCCGAAGAAATCTATCTCGGCGAAGAAGCGGAACACGTCCTCCTTGAACGGGCTTCTGAAATCCAGGTTGATGCGCGATTCCCGAAAGACCACATTCGAGTTCACCACTTTCTGCGAGGGCGTCAGATTGACGGGAATCGTAGTGTTGATGAACTCATCCGGGTCGCCAGCCGGGCGCGGATCCATAATCACATCGAGCTTCGCGTAACCGTCTATCTTCAACTTCGCGGGCGTGCCGGGAATATGGAAAAAGCCTACCAACTCCGGATCGAGCGGCTGGTTATAAATCCGAGCCACCGTCTCCCGATCGCGATTGACCGTCTCCTGCTTTGCTATTTCAGAGATGGGGCGTTGCCCCCACGCCCCGCCCGTGGCTCCCGCCGGTTGTGTGGATGGAGGCTGCGGCCCTTGCGGGATTGTCTGTTTTTGCCGCTCTTCCAGTTGCTTGAGCGACTGGCGAAGGCCCTGCACTTCTTTTTCAAGCTCAACCAACTTTCGCCTTAGCTCCTCGATATTCTGCGCCGGAGGATTTTGCGCCGGAGGATTCTGCGCTGTTGGCTGCGTCTCTGCGCTTTGCGCGAGCACGGTCAGAGCGGCCAGCGCAATGATCGCAACCGTCACAGCCAACAGACAGAATTCCTTCACAATCCCTCCTGGTGTGAATGGATCAGACGACTCCTTCTGAAAAGGCAGGGCAAACCGTCAATTTGCCCTGCCTTCGCGCAGCGCCTTCCTCACGAGCCTGCCTTCCCCGCGACTGCCTTCACCACCTGTTCCTTGACGGCGTCCAGGTTGAAGGACGCGGGCTTCTGCAACGGCGGGAACTGGACGAAGCTCTCGCCGAACTTCCCGACCACCTGCTGGACGAAGACGAAGCGCCAGAACTGGTACTTGAACCACTCAGCCTGCTCCATGGATTGTCCAATACCCGTTCGCTCCAGCGGGTCCAGGCGGAGATTCGTCAGGATCGGCCAGTCAACCTTGACCGTGCCGCCAAGCCAGCCCTGCGGCTGATCAATGAAGCGGTATTTGTAATCGCCGATGCGCACCGCGCCGAGCGTCGCTTCGGCAAAGTAGAAAATTTCGTTGCGCGCTGACGGGCCTTTGCCGGTGATGAAGTCGAGCTGGTTGTAACCGTCGAGGTGAACCTTGTAGCTCTTGTCGCCGAGTTTCTTGCCCTTCTTCAGATCCTCGACGATGTTCGGATCGCCAGCGGCGGCCAAGAAGGTCGGGAACCAGTCGAGTCCGGACATCAATCCGTTCTCGACTTTGCCCGCCGGAACCTTGCCCGGCCAGCGAAGGATGCAAGGCACGCGAAAGCCGCCTTCGAGCACCGTTCCCTTGCCGCCCGCAAACGGCGTTTGTCCGCCGTCGGGCCAGGTGAAATTCTCGGCGCCGTTGTCGGTGGTGAACACAACGATGGTGTTGTCATCAATGCCCAGGTCTTTGAGCTTCTTCAGAACCGAGCCGGCGATGTCGTCCAACTGCGCCATTCCGGCTTCGTATACGCCCCAGCCATTCTCCGGCGTGCGCATCTTCTGGTATTTGTCCGAGAGGTGAGTGACGACGTGCATGCGCGACGGGTTTAAGTAGAGAAAGAACGGCTTTTTGTCGGCGACCGCTTTATCCACGAACTTCATCGCATGATCGAGAATGACTTCGTCAATCGTCTCCATGTTGTGCTTGATGCCATCAACCGGATGTGGCGGTAGCGGCCCTTCATCAACGATCTTCTGCTTGCCGATCTTGCCCCAGCGCGGATCAACCGTCGCGTCGTCCTTGTCCGTCGCCCAACAATGAAGCAGGTTGCGCGGGCCGACCTTGTCTTTGAGCGCCTGCGGATAGTTGCGATGGAACGGGTCCTCCATCGCGTCCAGGTGATAGAGATAACCCCAGAACTCGTCGAAGCCGTGCAGTGTCGGCAGGAATTCGTTGCGGTCTCCAAAGTGGTTCTTGCCGAACTGCCCCGTCACATAACCTTGCGATTTGAGCGCAGTGGCGATGGTCGGCGCCTGCGCAGGCATGCCGATTGCCGCGCCCGCTTGTCCGACGGTCGTCAGTCCAGTCCGGATCGGAAGTTGGCCGGTGACGAAGTTGGCGCGCCCGGCGGTGCAACTCGCCTCGGCGTAATAATCGGTGAAGCGCATTCCTTCAGCGGCCATCCGGTCGAGGTTCGGAGTCCGCCCCGCCATCATGCCCTGGTGATATGCGCCGATGTTGAACCAGCCGATGTCGTCGCCCATGATGAAGACGATGTTCGGTTTGGTTTGAGTAGATGTGTTCTGTGTTGCCATATTTTCCTCCTTCTAATTGATAGTTGAGTTTAGTTATGAAACGTAGTTATTGATTCGCGTCTGCGCGCTGTTCGCCAGCAGCCTGTTTCAGTTGGGCATAGGCCGTCCGGTAATCCAGGTCGGCCTGGAACATCTCGGCTTCAGCTTTCGCCAACGCGGCCCTGGCATCAGGATCGGAGGCTTGATCACGCGCCATCGCAGCCCGCGACAATGACGCCACCTGCCGCGTCAATTCGAGAATGCGCCGCGTCCGATCAACATCCGTGATGGTCTTCTGAGCGCCAGCGGCCACTTTCGCGCGAACCAATTCCAGATTGGCTTCGGCCATGTGAACTTGCGTTCGACGCTCCTTGATCGTCCGCTCACGCTTGCCGAAGTCGAACAGGTTGAAAGTGGCGACGACGCCGATGAAAGAGAAATCGTTAGGCAGGGCTGGTATCGCCGTTTGATAAACGTAACCGCCGAGAATGGCCACGTCAGGGACATATTCCAGCTTCGACAGACGATGCGCGGCGCGAGCTTTGACCAACGTCTGCTCCGCCTCGACAATCTCCGGGTTACTGGCGATTGCCTGCCGCGCCGCTTGCGCGGAAGAGATCGTTTCAGCAACCGGCGGTGGCGCGGCTAATTCCAATCGAGTGTCAGGCGCGAGGCCAATCAAAGCGGCTAGAGAGTTCGTCAACTCCGTCACTCTGGTGTTTGCGGTCAGCAGTTCTTTGTGGGATTTCAAAAGCGCTGCCTGCCGCTCCGCCATTCCTCCCAGAGGCGTTCCTGGGGCGCTCGCGATCTGAGCCTGACGTTCCGCAATCTCGACATTGGCTTCGGCCTCCGTTTGCCGCCTTTGGGCGATCAACAGCTCGAAGTAAGCCTTCTCGACATTCATGACAACCTGGGCAGTCGCAGCGGCGGCTTTAGCCTTTGCGGTTCGCTCATCGGCCCGCGCGATGTTGACAGCCTGATGAACCTTGAAAAGCGGGGTGACGGGTTGCGCCACCGTCACGGCGACAACGGTTTGATCTTTATTCAACAGTGGAACTGCTCTGGCCAGAGTCGGAAAGATGATTCCGCGCGGGAATAATTGAAATGTTGACCCCATGAACTTGTTGAAATGTACGTTGGCGAAGGTCGCGCCGATCTTGGGGAAATAGTCGGCCTGCGCGGCCTGGCGGTGATATCTGGCCGCGTCAACATTGAGCCACGCAAGCTCGGCGACCTTGCCGGCGACCGCCTTCGCCTGAGCCTCTTCCAGCGTGATGCGGACAGCGACAAGCTCGCTGGTGGTTTTCTTCTGCGCCACAGCGGTCGAGGCTGATAGCAACACACACCACGCAGCCAGAGAGAATGCGCAAAAAGTCTGACTACCGATAAACACTATTCCTCCTATTTTTGCGGGAAGCTGACTTCGTGGTATCGCTTCAGTTCTTTCCTGAACCGCCAGCGCCGGATCGTGGCCAGCAACTGCGATACCAGTCCGAGTCATTACGTCCTGCTTCACACTGCGCTGGTAGCCGCGCTCCGCCCACGCCGGCGCCGGATCAGCGCATAATTTGCTCAGACGTTCGTATCAACGACGCACTTGCGCTTCGCGTCGTTTTCCTCGCCGCGTTGATCAAGTCTTGTCGTTGATTGTGGATTGCGCGTAGGCGGAAATGCGGATGTAGAGGGAAAAATGGACGCAATCGCGATCAGAAGTTGAAGACGCGCGATCTTCGATGCAGCCGGAACAATCACTTCGGGCGCCATAGACATGCTTCTCCAATGCGTCTCAAAATCGAATTCCTAGACCCTCTGTCACCTGAGCCGGATTACAGGGAGACCTTGATTAAGCAATGGCTGTTTCAATTAGACTTGAGGCCTTGCCAATCGAACCTGTATTCAGAGACACCTTCCTCGTATGAATGATTCAATTGGCAAGGCCTCAGGTCTCCCCTCTGACCAAAACGCTTCAGAAATTAATCGTCAGCTCTCATTGATTCTTTGCGAGGATAAGTTGCGGAATGGAGGCAGTAAATCAGGTGAACAATGTATTTTGAAATAGGGAATTTCCTTAGCTCATTGGCGCCAGCGCTGACTGAGTTCAAGGCTCGACGAGTTTGTTGCGAATCGCGTAATGAACGATGTCGGCGATTGAATGAAGATCGAGTTTGCGCCTGATCGCGCTTCGGTGAGATTCCACAGTCTTGTGGCTGATTCCGAGCGTCGAAGCGACGGCTTTGTTTCCCTTGCCCTCGGCCAACAATCGGATCACCACGCGCTCCCGCTCCGTAAGCGGGCTGAAGACCGAGGCGTCTTCGAGTTTCTGCCCGTTTGAGAGAAATACATTGAGTAGCGTTTCAGAAACGATTGGCGTGAAATAGGGCTGATGCTGTGAAAGCGCTTCGATGGCTTCGATGAGCCGCTGTCCCGGCTCGGACTTCAGGACATATCCGCGCGCGCCTGCCGCAAGAACGTCACGGATTAGCTCCGCAGTTTCGTGCGCCGTGAATACAAGCACCTCAACTTCCGGCAATTCCCGCCGTACTTGCCGTGTCGCTTCCAGCCCGTTTAGTTCCGGCATCAGCAAATCCATGATCACAACATCCGGTTTCAACTTTAGCGCCAAATCCACTGCGGCGCGTCCGTCAGCCGCTTCTCCGCAAACTTCCCAGTCTGCGCGCAACTCCAGAATTCTGCGCAGCCCCTGCCGGACAACCTCGTAATCATCAGCCACCAAAATTCGGATCATATTCTTTCTTTGAGGAGGGAGCCGTTTATGTCATCTTCAATGCAAACTTCACACCCAACGCCGAAATCATCAAAGAGCAAAGCTGGCGCCACGTTCATCCAAATTCATACGGATTCACTTGGGCGAGTGTCCATCCAGTCTTCCAGTCAGGCTGGCGATGGCTGTCGCCAGTTCATCCGGCTCGACTGGTTTGGTGACATAGTATTGAAAGCCCGCCGTCAAAGCTCGCACGCGGTCTTCGGGTCGCGCGTAAGCCGTGAGCGCCAGCGACGGCACGGCGCCGCCCCGGCTGGGAGGCAGCGACCGGATTTTGCGCATCAACGCGTAACCATCCTCGCCCGGCATCCCGATGTCCGCGACCAGCGCGTCGGGCAGGCTGGTGGTGATCGCCTCCAAAGCCTCCGCCGCTGAAGCCGCCGTCTTCACCTCGGCGCCATAATCTTCCAGGACATGCTTCAGCAACTGGCGCGTGTCCGCATCGTCGTCCACCACCAGCAAGCGCGCGCCGTCAAGTTGCGATTCAGCCCCGCGCGATGTGAAACCGGCAGTCCCCTGTATGGCATTGGTCTGAGGCGCCGGCGCTTGTTTCGCAGTCAACGGCAATCTGACGCTGAAAGTCGCGCCGCGTCCTTCACCCTCGCTTGTGACGGATACGGTTCCACCATGCAGTTCGGCGATGTGGCGCACGATGGACAGCCCAAGCCCCAGGCCGCCGTAACTGCGCGTGATCGAGTAATCCTCCTGGCTGAATCTGTCGAAGACGTGCGGCAGATACTCGCGGCTGATTCCCTTGCCGGTATCGCTGACCGCGATCTCGACCTGGGAATTCACGCGCGTGAGATGCGCCGTGACCTTCCCTCCAGCGGGAGTGAATTTGACTGCGTTCGAGAGCAGGTTCCACACAGCTTGCTGCAACCGGTTGGCGTCGCCGGTGATGGCGGCCACATCCGGATCGAACGTCGCCTCAAGCTCGATTTGTTTGGCCGTAGCCGCCGGGCGGATGGTGTCGAGCGCCCGCTGGATGATCGCCTTAAGCTCTACCGGGCCGAGTTCGAGGCCCATCTTGCCGGTGATGATGCGTGAAACGTCCAGCATGTCTTCGATCAATTGCTGCTGCGCGCGGGCGTTGCGCAAGACTATATCGAGCATTCGCGGCGTGTCTTCAACCTTGTGCTTACCGCCACGCATCAGGTTGGTGTAGCCGACGATGGCGTTCAGTGGCGTGCGCAATTCGTGCGAGAGGACGGCCAGGAATTCATCTTTGGCCCGGTTGGCTTCTTCCGCTACCTGGCGCGCCGCTTTTTCATTGGCGAGCAACCGTTCGCGTTCGACTTCAGCCTGCTTGCGCTCTGTGACATCCTGCGAGATGCCGAACATCCTGAGCGTCTGAGCCTCGGCCGATTCTGCGTAAACGACCTGGCCGCGAGACGCGACCCACCGCTCATCTCCGTTGGGGGCGACAACCCGGTATTCGCATTCCAGCACCGAGCAGTTTTGCACGGCCTCCTGAACGCGAGCTTTGATGCTCGCGCGATCTTCGTGATAAACATTGGCGGCGGCGTCTTCAATGCTGTTGATCTGATGATCCGGTTCAAACCCATGTATCATCTTGCTCGCCTCGTCAGCCCAGAACCGCCCGCTGGGCAATTCCACCGCCCACGCGCCAAATCGCGCGCCATCCAGCGCGAACCGTAACCGCTGGGTGACGCCGCTCAGTTCAGCCGTGCGTTCGGCGACGCGGCGCTCAAGCTCAATGTTGGACTGCCGCAATGTGGCTTCGGCGCGCCTCCGCCTGCCGAGTTCGTTCCTGACGGCCAGAAACGCCAGCGCCGTCAACAGCACACCCATCGAGCTTCCCGCCATCAGGATTATCTTCGCGCGGCGCGCGCTCGAGCTTGATGCCGCCTCACGCACTTGCAGCACCCGACTAACTTCAGCCTCCATCTCTTTGATGACCCGGCGAATATCCTCCATCAGCGCCTGCCCGCTGTCGCGTTCGATCAATGCCTGCGCGGCGTTGAATCCGCGCTGGCGGCGCGTTTCGACAATCTCTTCGGAGAGTTTAAGGCTCCGTTCTTTGAGCTGCTCTAGCTCATTGAGCTTCCGCCTTTGTTGCTGATTGCGGGCGGCCAGCAGGCGCAGCCCGTCGAAATCGCGGGAAATGTCGTCTCTCGCCTGATAATAAAATTTCAGATACGGCTCCTTGCCAGTCAGCAAATAGCCGCGATGCCCAATCACTATGTCTTTGAAATCGGAGAGGGTTTCTTCGAGCAGAGCTATCGAGCGTTCTGTCTCCGCCACCCGTTCAGCCGTTCGGGTCAGATTATTCAAGCTGCGGTATGAGGTCACACTGAGGCTGATTAGCAGAGCCAGTCCAATTAAGAAGGTCAGGGGAGTGTATTTTTCAAGAGATAATCTCATTACGCTATCGCCTGCTCTCCAAAACGCGAGCCTCAATTCAGTATTCCGGGAGCAACGACTCCTGCCGCGACAAAAAAGGGATTATCTACACGGCTTCAGGCAATATAGACGACGGGGTTTGTGGCTGCAAGATTCCATCTGGTGAAGGGATGCGCAATCACGTTGGCGTGCCTGTCAATAAAGGCTTTTCGCGAAATTAAGCATTCATTCACGTCACCAAAATCGCGAGAACCGCGCGGATCAGCGCCTCGATGATGGCGAAAGCGGCTATTTAACGCACACGGAAATCGGCAAGGATAGGCAAATGATCCGAGGCGACCAGCGCCGCGCGGCTGCGATGCAACTCGGCGCGCTCGAGTTCAAGTGTTTCGTCGAAATAGATGTGGTCGAGATGCATGAAAGGCAGAACGCCAGGATAGGTGCGCGCGCGCCGCAGGTGTAGACGAATGTCCCCGCTGCGAAAGTGGTCGGTCAGCACCCGCGTGACCAGCCCGCGAGTCCATTCGTTAAAATCTCCCAGCATCACCCGCGGCCCGGGGACGTTGGCGTCGCTGAGAATGGATTCGCTAATCAGCTTGCGCGCCTGATGCCGGCGCTCGACGAACGATGTGCCGAGATGCACATTGTAAATATGCATCCTGCTCTCTTTTCCCAGATCAACATCCACGCGCAAACAGCCGCGCTCTTCACGCCCGGCCACGCTGATGTCGTGGTTCTCCGATCCGAGCAGAGGAAAGCGGCTGAGCACCAGGTTGCCATAAAGGCCGCCTCTGAGCGCGCGGTTATGCCCCATGCAATAATTGAAGTCCAGTTCGCGCGCGATGAAATGCGCCTGATCGTCTTCGCTCTTGCGCCCCTGAATGCAGAGCACTTCCTGCAACGCGATCAGATCGGCGTCAATCTCCTTGAGGACATCTACAATCCGGGCCGGATTGAGCCGCCGGTCAATCCCGACGCATTTGTGGACGTTGTACGTGACGACTCGAAATTTGTTTACTTCCCTCATTACAGCTTACGGAATCCGCGCGCGGCCCTGTCCCTCTCGCATAGCGCCGGCGTTTTTATGCGATGTCGAATCGGCGCTCTGCGCAGTTTCCAATCTGCGCTCTTCCCTTTTGCCTTCACGGTGCAAATGAAAAGCTTTGATGAACAACGAGGCCGCCATCCAGAAGCCGATTGCGGCCAACAGCCAGGCGACGATTCGCGGCAAGATGACTGCAAGAATCGAAGCGGCCATCAACAACAATCCCGCGCCGCCCATAATCCGCGCTTCGGCAGGCCCAAGCACGCGGCGATTGGCGATGGCGGCGCCGACCGACCGGCCGATCTGTATCGCTCCGGCGGTTGCGCGGCTTGAACTCCCGCCACCCATCCGTTCGCGGAATCGGCGAGGCCTCGGCGTCGAAGCCGGAGCGAGCCTGCGCCGCGCTGTCAGCGCCATCTCGGTCGCATTGCTCAAATCTTCGAGATACATCTGTTCCATCTGCTCGCCGATCCGGTCGTCCTCGATGACCACGTCGAGTTCCCAATTGTTCATCCAGCTTGCCGGGTTGAGGTTGGTCGAGCCGATTCTGGCCCAGCGCCCGTCAGCGACCGCTGTCTTGGCATGAATCATCGGGCCGTTCCATTCATACACTCTGACTCCGGATTCGAGCAGCGGGCGATAGCCCGAGCGCGACACCGCGCGCACCACCGGAAGATCAGTAGCCTGCGGAACCAGCAGGCGCACATCCACGCCGTCGCGCGCCGCCGAACTGAGCGCCTGAATGTAAGTCGTAGTCCCGGCGAAATAAGCGTCAGTCAGCCAGAGCGTTTCGCGCGCCGCAGCGGCGATCATCTGGTCGAGGCGATACAGCCCGGTCGAGTTCGGCGAACTCGCCACAACGCGCAGCGCCACATCGCCGTTTGCTGGAATCAAGTTGATGTCAGGGAATTCTTCGGCGGGGATCGGTTGACCGCAGGCCGCCCACATCTGAGCGAAAGCGCGTTCGAGTTCGGCGACAGCGGGGCCTGTAATTACGACTCCGGTGTCGCGCCACGGTTCCACGCCCCTGCGTTCATCGCCAGTCCACATCAATCCAACGCATAAGCCCGCGACAAACCCGATGCGCGCGTCAACGGTGAGCATTTTGCGATGATCGCGGGCCAGCCAATCGAACGGGTCGAACAGTCCGGCCAAACGCGGCGGATTGAAACATCGCGCCTCGACACCAGCGGCGCGCAAACGCCGCCAGAATCTGTTGGAGGTCGCGTTGAACGCGCCCATCCAATCGTAAATCAGCCGGACGCGAACTCCGGCTCGGGCTTTCTCGATGAGCGCATCAGCGAAGATCTCGCCCTGCGCGTCTTCGTGAATGATGTAGCTTTCAAAGTGGATTGTGCGCTGGGCCGATTCTATCGCTTCAAGCCAGGCCGGGTAATTTTCAGTGGCGTTTTTGAGGATACGCGCGCTGTTGCCGGGAATCAGTCTGGAACCCGTAGCGCGCCAGAACGCCTGTTCAGCAAGGATACTGATCGAAGACGCCAATTTGTTCACGCGCCGATTCGGTTCGTGATGTGATTGAACATGATTATCCATCCCGCAGATAGTTTAGGCGCGGATTTGATCGAATGCCAGTCGCTAAAATTCATATGAAGCTCACGCGGAGGTTTATTGGCTGTGCGGCCAAGTTGACGGGTGGGGAAATTCAGCAAATCTCAACTCGATTTCGCTTCGTATCTCCACCCGTCCGAAACGGGAGCGAAACTGAGCGCCCTCTTCCAGCTCCCATTTCTGATTTTGCGAGCCATTCAATTCACGGCTCGGCAGTCCCGATCAATAGCAATCACTATACCGCGCAACCCTCTACGGAAGACGCGACACATCTGTTCCGTTCAGATCAGGCGGGCTAGTCTCCGCAATATTTCCGCTTTGGGTTGCACACCCAGCATTCGATCAACCTCCTGCCCGTCCCTGAAGACGATCAATGTCGGAATGCTGCTGACTTTGAATCTGTTCGGGACCATCTGATTTTCATCTATGTTGAGCTTGGCGACTCGCACGCGCCCTGCCAGTTCCGTCGCAATCTGATCAATCACCGGCCCGAGCATCCTGCACGGCGCGCACCACGGCGCCCACATATCCAGCAGCACCGGCAGCGGCGACGCCTCCACCTGACTCGAAAAATCAGCGTCAGTCACAGTTATCGGTTGAGCCGAACCGTAGATGTCCGCGCCGCATTTGCCGCAAACCGGTATCAGGTTTTCCCGCAACCGCTCATCCGAAACCCGGTTGTTCGCGCCACAACTCGAACAGCGAACAAGATGCGATAAAGCTGTAGTGTTCATAAACCCTCCCTCACCACCTGCAATAAAACTTCCAAAGGCCAGTAGTCGAGCAAGCCTTATGCCCTCCACATTGAAAATAAAAGCGCCCGCCATCGAACAGGCAAACAACCCACAATACGCACGGCACGCCCGTTGCCTCTTTGAAAGCCGCATAAATAAGCGATAAAACGCGGTCAAGGAGGTGAAAGATGATCAACCAATTGGGCGAACGAGAATCGCGCGCGCTGTTAAAAGAAGAGGTGACGGGACGTCTGGGTTGCAGCGATCACGGCAAGCCTTACATCGTGCCGGTTTATTATCTGTTCGATAACGAGTGCGTCTATGTGCATTCACTGCCGGGTCACAAGATTGATGTTCTGCGCGACAATCCGAACGCGTGTCTGCAGGTGGATAAGGTCAAGGATGATTTTCACTGGCAGAGCGTGCTCGCCTTCGGCTTTTACGAAGAGGTCAACGATGTAAATGAGCGCCAGCGCGTTCTAACGAATATGTTCAAACGTCTGCCTTACCAGACTCCAGTCGAATCGCAGACGAAACAACCAGAGCCGGACACCATAGTCTTCCGCATCCGCGTGACGGACATCACGGGAGTTTATGAAAGCTAAGCGGCCTGTTTTTGTTCCCGCGCGACCTCGACGGAACAGTGAGCGCGCGCCGCCACCGCGGATGAAACGCTGCCAATCAGAAAGCGTTCGATCCTGCCCATTCCTCGTGCGCCGAGAAAAATGCAATCCGCGCCCCAGCTTTCGGCCTCGCCGATCAATACTTCTTTCGGAGAGCCTTCTTTGACGACGGCCTCAGACTTCAACCCCGCCGCGTCGAGGCGGGCGACGGCGGCGTCAACAGCCACCTTGATCCTGGCGTTTTCCGCTATGAACCAATTGATGAACTGCCCGGACGCGCTCGAAAACGCGGATGATGGCGCAATCCACGCGGCGTTGACAACACGGGCTTCGCTTCCGCGCGGCCAGTCGCGCGCCGCAACAGAGCGCACAGCGGCTTCAGAACCTTTCGACCCGTCAACAGCGACCAACAATCGAACCGGCGTATCAGGCTCTTCCACACGCCCGCGAGAAACGCGCACCGAACAATGCGCCTCGTGCAATACCTTCTGCGAGACGCTGCCGAAAAAGAACCGCCCCGCCGCGCTGCGACCATGTGACCCAACAACGATCAGGTCGGGCTTCCACTCATCCGCCTGCTCGATGATCGCCGTCGCCGGAGAGCCTGCGCTCAACTCAACATCCACTTCCCATTCCGGATTCATCGAACGCAGCCTTGTGACGGCTCGCATCGCCAGCGCCGTATATTCATCGTCGTGGTCAACATGTTCCGCAATCTCCAATCCCGACGCCGGCGGCAGCCAGCTTTCGACCACCGATAAAACTTTGATCCATGCGCCGCCGGGCAAACCCGCGCTGCGCAAATCATCAATTGCGGCGTCCGCGCTTTCCGAACCGTCGTAAGCGACAATAACTTTCATTCGGTCTGCCATATCTTCACCTCACGCTGGCTTTCTTCTTCGAATTATCTCAACCGAGCAATGAGCGTGCGTCGCTACCGCGTGCGAAACCGATCCGAGCAGGAAGCGCTGCCACCCGCTGTAACCATGCGATCCGATCACGATCAGATCAGCCCCCCACCGTTCGGCCTTATCCAAAATCGCATCCTTGGCAGGGCCGTATTCAATCTCGGTAGTGATCTCAAGCTTGCTGGCGTTGCAGACATCAGTGGATTCGATCCGCTCCGCCGCTTGATTCACCGCTGCTTCCGCTTGCGCTCTCGCCGCGCCCTCAAGCTCTCTGAAATAGTCGTCAGGCAACACCCAGGTTTCAGTCGTGGGCATATATGGATTTTCTATCGCAGAGAGGATCTTCACTTCACTGCCTTCAGGCCAGGGCCGTCCCGCAACCGCATCCACTGCGACCTTGCTGCATTCGGAACCATCTGTAGCCAATAGAATTTTCATAGCCGACCTCCCGAATCTGCCCTTTCTCATTGTCAATCATTATCTGCAACTGCAATCGCCTTGCCAGAATGGATGGGACTTACGCAAAACCACGAGAAATCGCCACCGCAGCACAAAGCCACAGAGCGAAGAAAGGTTTTACCCGCTCAACACTCTCGCTCTCTGCGCCTCCGTGCCTGCGGCGGCGAATCTTTGCTTGAGTCCTGACGGAATTTACCTACGCAGGGATGAGCGGAGACATTCTCAGGTGAGCGAAATTACGCATTGATTGCGCGTGATTCCGCAGCGTTCGGCAACGCCGCGCTTGCTGGCGCTACGATTGCCCTGATAATGTTTAAACGTAACTGCTCAAAGAAGGTCGAAGGAGATTACGGAACATACGGAAAAGACTGAACAAACGGAAAGGGCGTGAAGAACGCTCCGCCTATTCTGTTTTTTTCCGTATATTCCGTAATCCCCCGCCTACCACGCTGAGCAGTTACGAAAAAACACCTAACAGTAACAAGAGGATTGTAAGCCGATGTCTGATCACAACCCGCCCTTCGCCGCGACCACTTCAAACCCACCAGTCAATTTTTCCAGAGACCTGCTGCTGCGCGACGGCGCGGTGTTGCGAGTCCGCTCGATGCGCTACGACGACCGCCAGGCTTTGAAAGATTTGTTCGCGCGCTGTTCGCCCGAATCAATTCGCTTCCGCTTCCTGCATCAGGTCAAGGAATTGACTGAAGACATGCTCGACCGGCTGACCGACGTTGACGATTCGCGCCACATCGCGCTCGTCGTCACGCAAGGCGACTCAGGCAAAGGGCGGGATGAACGCGTCGTCGCCGTCGGACGTTATCAAGTCCTGTCCGGCAGGCCAGAAGTCGCCGAGGTCTCCTTCCTGGTCGAAGACGCGATGCAGCGTCGCGGCATAGGCACGCTGCTGTTGGACGCGCTGGCCGAGCTAGCGCGCGAACGCGGCGTCACGCGTTTTTCCGCCGACGTGCTGGCCGACAATCGCGTGATGCTCTCGGTCTTCCGCAAAGCCGGTTACGCGCTCTCGGCGATGACCAGTTATGGCGTCACTCAACTGGAATTTCCAATCGCGCAGACCGAACTGGCGCAGGCGCGCGCCGAAGCTCAGGAAGCCGAAGCCGAGCGCGCGTCGCTCGCCTACGTGCTCGCGCCGAAGTCAATCGCGGTCGCCGGCGCCAGCCGCAATCCGAACTCGGTCGGAGGAGCGCTTTTTCAAAACCTCATCCGCTGGCGCTTCGACGGAGTGGTCTATCCCGTCAACCCGAAAGCGAAATCGGTCGGCGGTGTGCGCGCTTACGCCAGCATCGGTGAATTGCCGGAAGTCCCCGAATTGGTCTTCGTAGCGGTTCCAGCCAACGCCGTGCTCGACGTGGCGTGCCAATGCGCGACGGCGGGAATCCGCGCGCTGTGCGTGATTTCGGCGGGCTTCGCCGAAACCGGAGCGGAAGGAAAAACCGCGCAGGACGAATTGCTCAGCATCTGCCGCTCGTCGGGAATGCGGATGGTCGGCCCGAACTGCATGGGCCTGGTCAACGCAATAGGCGAAGTGCGAATGCTCGGCACGTTCGCCCCGGCAAACCCGCCCTCAGGCGGCATCGCGATCAGCTCTGAATCCGGCGCGCTCGGATTGACGCTTCTCAATCAGCTCGATCAATTCGGCCTCGGCGTTTCGTCCTTCGCCAGCATCGGCAACCGCGCCGATGTTTCAGGCAACGACCTGTTGCAATACTGGGAGGCTGACGACGCGACCGAAGTGATTCTGCTCTATCTGGAAAGTTTCGGTAACCCACGACGCTTCGCGCGCATCGCCCGCCGTGTGGCGCGCCGCAAACCGATTGTCGCGGTCAAATCCGGCCGCACGCCCGCCGGAGCGCGCGCCGCGTCGAGCCACACCGCCGCGCTCGCAAGCTCAGACCGCGCAGCCGACGCCCTCTTCGCCCAAACCGGCATCATTCGCGTGGGCACGCTGATGGAATTCTTCTCAGTCGCGCGACTGCTTGCGTCTCAACCGATCCCAGCCGGCAATCGCATCGGCATTCTGACCAACGCCGGAGGCCCCGCCATCCTGGCCGTTGACGCAGCCGAATCCGCCGGCTTGAAAGTCCCGGCGCTCAGCGAAGCGACAAAAGAAAAGCTTCGTCAGGCTCTGCCCGCGACGGCCGCGATCAACAATCCGGTGGATATGATCGCCGGCGCCGGTCCCGAACAATACCGAGCCTGTCTGGAAGCGCTCTGCGACGAACCCGAACTGGACGCGATCCTGGTCATCTTCATTCCGCCGCTGGTCACGCCGTCCGCGGATGTCGCCCGCGTCATCAGCGAAGTCGTCAGCGCGCGCCCCAACCAGACTCGCCCAATCGTGGCGGTCTTTCTCGATCCGCAGGCGAGATTGTCGGTGATCAACGCGGGCGAACGCGTCGTGCCCGTTTACGATTTTCCCGAGGGAGCAATCGCAGCCATCAGCGCCGCCGCGCGTTACGGTTCGTGGCGAGCAAAACCTGCAGGCCACATCGTCCCAATCCCAATCAACCGCGAAGCGATTGATCAAGTGATGACCAGCAACCGTGCGGGTTGGTTGTCGCAAACCGATGCCGCAATATTGCTCGGCGCCGCCGGAATCGAGTTGACGTCTCTGAGCGTTGCGCGTTCAGCCGAAGAAGCCGCAGCCGCAGCCGCAGCGTTCAACCGCCCGGTCGCAATGAAAATTCACGAGCCTTCAGTCCTGCACAAATCCGATGTCGGCGGAGTTTTGTTGAACATTCCTCCAGCCGAAGCCGCTGACGGTTACAACCGTCTCGCCGCGCAACTGGCTTCGCACGGCGTCGAGTTGACCGCAGCCACCGTGTCACCGATGGCAAAATCCGGCGTCGAAGTTCTGGCCGGAGTCACCAACGATCCGGTCTTCGGCCCGCTCGTAGCATTCGGCTCCGGCGGAGTGATGGTGGAATTGTTTGAAGATGTAGTCTTCCGCGTGTTGCCCCTGACCGACCGCGATGTTTCAGAAATGATCGAAGAGACCCGCGTGTCGCGATTGCTGAAAGGTTATCGCGGCTCGCCGCCAGCCGATGTCACGGCGCTCGAACGATTACTGCTGGCTCTTGGCGCATTGGCCGAAGCCGCGCCTCGAATTGCGGAGATTGATCTAAACCCGGCGCTCGTGCATCCGAACGGCGAGGGAATTTCTTTGATTGACGCGCGGGTGCGGTTGAGCGACTGAGGAAGATCCTTTTCGTTACAGATTCTTTTGGGGCGAGCCTTACGCTCTGTCGCTTCACTCTCACGTCTGCATCTTCGATCGTAAGTCACGCACAAGGACAGCATTTAATTGAAAAAAACGGTAATATTGCCTCCGTTCAACGTCAGCTTGGATACAAGAACGCCGCATATTCTATGCAGTACGCGCGAATCAATGAGGAAGAGTTGAATGAAGTCTTCGATGAACGTTAGTGGGCATAAGGGCGAATCGTAGCCAGAGTCGTGCCCCAGCCAAGAGCGCCTCGCACTATATGTCAAAGGGGCTTCAACAATCTTCAATCATCATTTGGCCGTTGAAAATGCAACGATACCTCAAAGACGGCCTCTTTAAATATCCAAAATGCTAAAGGGAATGCGATGAGGAAGGGGAAAAGATGAACGATAAAACAATTGGCGCTTGGGTCATCCACCACAGCCAAAAACTACGAGCGGTAGAACTCACACCTGATTACGAACAAATTAGTTTTGCAGGCAAGTGCGGAAGTGTTCTCAATGCTTTTACCGGTTCTGAGGACTCCAGCATTACTAACGACAAAATGAATGCCTTGTCTCAGGCCAATGGAATACATACACGCCTTGAACTTCCCGCCATATTAAATGAGCTTGAGCGGCAAAGATTGATCGATAAGGGGGAGCACGGAATTGAAGTTTTAGGACTCACGTCGGGGCAAGTGCTCGAAAAAACCGCAGCAATACTTGAAGAAGTGTCACCAAAGGCTTGCGAAAGAGCGGCAATTGATTTGTCTGAACAGACTTCAGATCTGCCGATGAAGAAAGAGCACGCCGCAGAATACATATCCGACGCATATGAAATAAGCTCACAAGAAACCGAAGATATTCTTCGACAGTATGAGGAAATTGGCTTTTTTGATTTCGAAGATCTGTCAGAGGGAGAAGAAAAAATTTATTTCAATGGGAATCTCTTCCGCCACGGAGAGATGGCAAAGGCCAACGCCGTCATTTCCTCCCTCAGTTCTGCAGATCAAAAAAAGGTTCAACATCTCTTGACGCGCCTGACCGCTGTTGGATGTCTTGCGCGAGCGGATGCGATGGCCATAGCGGGTGATACGCTATATTCCAAGCTCTGCGCGATAGGCTTTGTTGACGAGAACTCGATTGGAAATGAGCGGGGTTCTTTCGTTTTTGTGACGCGCCCGGCTGCTTTTTCGAAATTTTCATTGTCAGTTGTCGATGATGCATTTGACTTGGCCAAAGCTTTCGTGACCTCTTTGACATACGGCATAACAACTAGCCCGGATAGCCGTGGCCGAATCAGAATGATCGAAGCGTTGTTGGGAAAATTGATTGCAGGCAAGTCGGTGGGACCAGCGACTGCAATCGGGCACGACTATAAAGTTTTAGAAATGAAAGGGGTGTTGAAGGTCAGCCCTGCAGGACACGGTATGTTCACAATGCGGCTCCTTAAAAGGGAAGTCGGCGAACTTGCTTTGGCCGTCATAACTGAAGGCGAGGCTAGTACAGAATCACTTCTTCACTTACCTTCTGTTTCAGCAACCACTTATCAAGGGCCAGAGGCTAATCGCATCATGCAACGTAAACGGCAGTCGCCGCCGCTCAAAAAAAGCGTGGCCAATTTATTGCGGGATATTAGGACAGGGGGAATACGATAATGACAAAAGATTACGAGGCAAAGGGACTTGAAGGAGAAGAAGCCCTTCGGAGTTATTTTATAGAGATGGGATACTTTGTTGTCAGAGGGGCACTTTTTCAATTCAAATCTTTTGATGTCACGGATGTAGACCTTTGGCTTTACGGAAAGTCGACCTCTCTATTTAGAGAGAGAGTCTGTGTTGACATCAAGCGAAGAAAAACCCCTCAGGCGATGGAGCGAGTTTTCTGGACGAAGGGGTTAAGGGAAGCTTTGGGTGTGGAGCGAGCAATTGTTGTAACGAGTGATAACCGAAGGGAGACACGCGATTTCGGCGCAATTAATGGCGTGACAGTGTTGCTCGGCGATTTCTTTCAACGGGTCATTAGTGGATACAAC
>WBZO01000872.1_pt1 | contig 54621 bp, 70 predicted proteins | sample 5204261 | NCBI WGS metagenome assembly WBZO01 (sample SAMN12412400, study PRJNA552823) | activated sludge metagenome | isolation source: activated sludge from anammox sidestream of wastewater treatment plant... | place: USA: North Carolina | collected 2017-09
CGGATTCGAACCGTGGACCTAGCGATTACGAATCGCTCGCTCTACCAACTGAGCTATCGAGGCTACTGGCGGAGGCATTATTCAGGTCTAGACAAAGCTGGCCCTTGTGCCCTACACTCCAAGGCGTCGCAACCTAAACAGAAGCTGGAGGCGCTAGAGCGAACGATGGCTCAGAATCCTGATAATGAACTCCGCTCTTGGGAGTATAGCCTGCGGGCCGCTCGGAAGTCACACCACACCATCCGCCAGTACCTCGGCGCCGCGCGCGCCTTCGCCGCGTGGCACGGCGGAGACTGGAAGTCGGCCACCAAGCGGGACATCCAGCGTTGGCTCCTTGAGAAGGAGGGGCGCTATGCCCCGGCCACCATCCTGCATGAGTTCGCCGGGCTCAAGGCGTTCTTCTCGTGGCTTGAGGCCGAGGGGGACATCGAGCGCAGCCCGTTCTACAAGCTGCCGCCCCCGCGGGTGCCCGAGACCCAGAAGGACGTAGTCCCGGCCGCGGTCATCGCGGCCGTGCTCAAGGAGCTGGACACCAGCAAGCGGCACCGGGATGCCGCGATTCTCAGCCTGTTCTACGACACCGGCATGCGCGTGTCGGAGATGGCCGGGATAGGCGTAGGAGACGTGTCATGGGAGGACCAGACCATCGTGCTGGGGCAGACCAAGAACGGGGAGGTCCGCGTGGTGCCCTTCTCGGCCCCCACGGCGGCCCGCTTGCAGCGCTGGACGCGCAAGCGCGTCGACCCTGAGAGCCCGTGGCTCTTCACTGGCCAGACCGGGCGGCACAAGGGCAAGCCGCTCACCCAGAGCGGCTATGCCCAGCTCGTCGTCAGCCTCTTTAAAGACCGCGGCGTGGGGCGCATCTCCCCGCACGACCTGCGCCACACCTTCGCCACACACTTCATGGAGGACGAGACCGCCCGCACGGAGGACCTGATGACTATCGCCGGATGGAACGACCCGGCCATGGCGCGGCGCTACACGCGCACGCGACGGCAGGCCCGGGCCCTGCAAGCCCACCGGCGGCTCAGCCCGGTGGCCCGTTTGTAGCTAACTTAGTGCCGTGTAGTAAGACCAGAGACTGTCACCGGAACCACCCGAGGTACTCGGCCTTCTTGTCAGCCATGGCCTCTTGCTGCTGATTGCGGCACTCGCCACCCAACACCCGCAGGGCTTCTTCCCAAGAGGCCCTGTAGGGGAGCGTGACCACACCAAGGCCAAGATGCCAGAGTCTCACGCTGTCGCCCCCGTCCATCATGTCGCAGCGGGCTGAGCAGTTTGGACACTTGCCCACGGAGACTGTGCCTATCCTCACTTGAACCACCCCAGATAGGCAGGTTCCTTCGGGGGTGCAGCCTTGAGGCCGGTCGCGGCTGCATGCATGAAGGTGCGCAGACATTGCTCCCCGACCCAATTGGCTCTCTCCGCCCACGTGTTGAGTGCGGGCAGGATGATAGTCGGCATCCCGGGGTGGTCTACCCGCTCGCGGTCGCCATCGATGCGCCAGCGGCACTGGGTGCCGCAGGCGGGGCACTTAATGTTCATGCTCAGTTGAACCATCTCTTGTACTCAGGGTGCGCGGAAGGGTTCGGGGAACGGGTAGCGTCGGCGTGCAGTGAGGCCGCCCACTCTCTAAGGCTGTGAAGGCCGCTAAGTCTTGCCGTCTGCCCGCGGTGGAAGTAGGCCAAGTCACTGTTCCCCAAGTCACCGACCCGGTTAAACGTCAGGCGCTCGCCACACCTCGGGCAGGCGGCCCAACTGCGAAACCGGCCCTCCATCTCTACCTGAACCATGAGCGGTACTCCGGAGGGGCCTTCGACACTTCCCGCTCCCCTTCGCACATACCTCGCAGAAAGGCATGAACGTCTATGTAGTCCCGCAGGTCCGCGTCGTCCACGTCGACCCGCTGGTCCCCGTGCGTGATGCGCACGGCGCGCGCAACGGGTAGGTGCGTGTACCCCATTGCAGCCCCACAGTAGGGGCAGTTGGGTGGCAACCTCGAAAGAGGGGCAAGTGGGGAGGGGCCATGGTTGCGAAACGTGACGGTAGCGCTGGTCACTTGAACCACCCGCGGTAGGCCTTGCGGTTACCGGCATCCGGACACCCGCCCAGCTTGGGAAGCAGCACGCGAGGGGCGAAGCCGCCGAGCTTGTTCAAGGCAGAGAGCCTCAGGGCGGCAACAACAGTCCCGCCATGGACAAGGGTGTAGGGCTTGGGGACATCGATGCCCATCTGCTGCTTGACCACCAGAGGTGCCCCGCACTCGCACTCTTCAACCTTCGAAACATCAACGGGTGGTCGCACTTCTTCGTTGCCCCCTATCCATGGACGAAACTGGCTTTCTTGGAGCTTCTTGTCGTACAACTGCCGTATGAGGTCCTCCTCGTACCGCAGCCGCGCGACCGCTTGTTGTGCCCACTGCTGCCGCATGGCCTCCTGAGCCCGCAGGGCTTCCTCCGGCGAGAACGCCTGCTCAACAACGCGGCCGTACCAGTCGGTGACCGGGCTGTAGTTGGTAGTGTTGTTGGAGGTGGTCACTACACCCGCCTCGACTCAATCGTGTCCGGGTCCCGCACGCTCCCATCCTCTTTAAAGAAGATGCTGCGCATGCCTTCGAGGTGCTCCTTGAGTACGAGCGACGGTTCGCCGCCGTTGGCGAACGTCCAGATACGCACGAGGCTTTCGAAGGCCTCGCGCGGCGTGTCGCCGTGGCCGGTCAGCTCAGGGACGAGGATGTCCTTGTCTTGGAGGAAGGTGGCGCTCCACTTGCCGCCCTCCCAGCCGAACTGACACCACCAGTTCAGGCGCTCCCAGCCCCCGATGTCGTGCCAGATGTCGGTGTAGGCTCCGATTTGGTGTCCGATGGGGAACTCGTCGGCCATTGGTCATCTCCTGCCGGGTGGCAGATGCCGCACACGATGCGGCCATCTGCGGTGGTGATGTTGGTGTCGCTGGCGCCGTAGTGGCGCCCGCCGACGGTTGCCTGACAGATTGGCTTGGCCGGACTCCCAATCTGGCCGAGCTTGATGGAGTAGCCGCCGCGGTAGCGCGCGATGAGCCCGTCCTTGGTGAGCTGGGGAGCAGGAAGGCCGTCACTGACGACGGCCTCTGCTGTTCCATCTGCGCGCCAGTGGATGGTCACTTCGCCATCGCGCCAGTCAGGGGCGCGCTGCTTGGCCACTATTCCCCGGCAGCCCGGGAGCGGAACCAGACCTCGGCGGCTGCAAGCAGCGGGGTCCCGAAGCCGATGATGACCGCGATGGTGGCCGGGGTGTCAGTGCTGGCCCCGGCGGCAAGGATGGCGCCGACGGCCGCGGCTCCGGCCGCGGCTCCGGCCGTGCGCGCGAGCCGGTAGAGGAAGCGCTTGGTTGGGATGCTCATGTGTCTAGTCGATACTCCTGTACGAGCTGGCGAAGGCGCTCCGCAAAGCGGCTGGCCTTCTGGCGCGTCACCGCGTCACCCGCGGCCCAATCTCCGATGAGGATGGCCTTGACGTTCTCGACAAGGTTCAGGGCGGATTCGAGTGGGTGTGCCACTAGCTGTACCTCTTCCGCAGGAAGTCGAGGGAGACGAACATGGGGTCGTAGTCCCCGTTGGCGACCTCGTGCTTGACGACGAGGCCGCGCCACTCAGAGGAGGCCTGAGGGCCCCGGTAGTCCTCTGAGTGCGTGTAGAACGAGCCAGCCACGCAGCCAATCTGGGTGACCCCGTTGGTCAGCTCGCGGCGCCCCCCAGCGGAGACCCTGCTGGTGGCCCATCGTGAAGCTGAAGCCGATGTTGCGGAGCATCGTCTCGATGGAGCCGGAGTAGCTGCGGCCGGTGTTGGGGTTGTAGAAGTAGTGGCTGTACGTGACGCCGTCCACCACCACGGGCTCAAGGTAAGGAGTAACCTCCCAGCCGTACTCCGTGTCGTGCAGGTCTTCGAAACCGAAGAGCCCCTCTGCCCGCGGGTCCTCGTTGATAGCCCGGGTTATCCGGTCCTCGTGGTTCCCGCGCAGGAGAATCAGGCGCTTCGGGCGAAAGCTGCCCATGCCCTCCATCAGGAGGGCCATGCCTTGGTTACCAGCCTCGATGTCATCCTTGACGCGCTTGCCCTCGAAGTAGCGAGAGCCGCGCTTCTCGTAGGACGAGAGCGACGGCATGTCCCAGTGGTCGCCAAGATGAACGACCACGTCGGGCTTGCGCTCGGCGATGTACCGGCCCGCCCACAGGAGGTGGTCGAGGGGTACCCCGGGCTTGCACTGGGTGTCAGGGATGACAAGATGGGTTGGGAGTTTGGAGCTAGCGGCCGGGCTTGAACCGGCACCTCCCCTGTAATCGGCCCCGTGGCGCCTCACGGTGACGGGACTTGTGGCGGTGTGCTGCATTACACCACGCTTGCTCTTGCTGGCGGGGTCCCGCTCATCGCCCTTGGGCAGTCGGGCAACCCCGCTGTTACCCTGCTTGGTCAGGCCGTGCTTGGAAGCCCAGCCGCGGACGGTGTTGTAGTTCAGGTCAAGGTAGTTCGCCACCCCGCGCGGCTTCCAGCCGCGACGGAGGAGGTAGAGAGCATCATCCTTCGGTGTGTGCAGATTACTCACGACCGTCTGATTATGAAGCACATTACCAGAGACGGGCAACCCTACGCCGCCAGCTCGTCCGCCCATTCCCGCAACTGGTTCGACAGCCCCCGCACACGGTGCGCAAACTGCTGGCGGAGTCCGCTGTCACCAGCGGCCTCAAGGCGGGCAACCGCCTCTTGGAGCTGATTCTGCTCGGCCTGTTCAAGGGCATAGCCCAAGAGGTAGTCCATCCCGGCCTTGTGGGCGGCCAGAATCTTGTCGCGGCCTCCGAAGAGGCCGACGAGGGCGTTGAAAAGCTCGCGTTCTGCGGGCGTCATGTCATCCTCCAGTGCGATGAAGAAACCGTCATAGCGGTTGCTGGGGCAGGCCGTTGGGCCTGCGTTTGGTGTGGCCCAGTTCCAGACCTCGTTGTGCTGCCAGACCGTGCGCTGGCCCGACCGGATGGCCGGGCGCCCGGTGTAGGCTTCGAACTCGTCGGCGAGGCGCAGCATGTTCGCCACCTGCGCCTGCGTCAGCGGGGTGCCCGCCTTGCCCTCGGACTCCACACCCCAGAGCGTGGTGTTCGCAATCCAGTTGCCACTGGTCCACGTCGAGGCCGTGACGGGGTAGTGCTGGATGAATGTGCCGTCGGCCATGTTCGAGAACATCCATGAAGCCTGCGCCATCGCGGTGTACCGGCCGCTGGCATCGCGCTCCGGCGACATCATCCGGCCGTGGATACCCCAGTACCCCCAGCCCTCCATGGAGTGGCAGGCAATGCCGCGGCACTCATTGGGCATCGAGTAGACCTTGTCCACCGGTCCCGGGAGGCGTTCGGCCCAGTCGAGCCAGCCGTTAACAATGACCACGTATCACCTCGCGCCTCATCCGTGCTCGCGCAATCTTGTGCGCGAGCCGCTTGTCGGTATCCCCGCGCGGACGGCAGTACCGGCACCAGCAACCGCTCCATGAACTGAGCGCCATGGCGCGGCGGAAGGCATCGCGCTTCACTACTGCTTCTCCGCGATGAAGGCCAGCAGGGCAGCAAGGCCCGGGGCTCCAACAATGAGTTGGAGCAGCCAGTTGGCCCCGGACTTCTGGCCTTCTGCCGTCGCCTGCTTATTCGCCAGCGCGGCTACGTCAGTGCGCAGGTTGTTGACCGCCTGCCAGACTTCGTCGAAGTCCTTGCGGGACTCCGTCCGGTACTCTTTAAAGAGAGTGGTCAGCGCCGACACCTTCTCATCGAGTCGGACGATGAGAAGGGCAAGCGGCTCGACTGCCTGATTAGGGGCGCTGGATTCGGACACTGGCGGCCTCACGGTTGAGTAGGATGTCGTTCTTCTTCTTGCGAAGGAGAGCTAGTGCTGCAAGCCGCCGCTGGTCGGCGGCGTCACTCCGGGGCGAGTCCATCGCCTCGGAGAACTCCTCGATGGCCCACTCCAGCTCGTTGCCGTGCATGCGGGCCTCAAGGTAAAGTTTCTCTAGCTCGGCATAATCCTCCCGGGTTATGCTGTGCAAGCCGTTCTGGTGCCACTTCCCCAAGAACCATTCGAGGTAGGTTAGTAATGCTTGCATATCTATCAGCCCTCCTGTGGGCGGCCCTCCTCGGAATAGACGGGCACGCCACAATTGTGCGCAGCGAGTTCGGGCCCCAAACATACGTCATCGAGCGCCACATTGATGCCGTTCTCTTGCGCAATCACTACCACCACGAATTGCGTCTCTCTCTCTACCATGGCACGCCACACATCGAGGTTTCGGCAGTAGTTCCAGAAACAGGCGACACCCAATACGGGTGCGCAATCTGGCTTGGCACCAACTGGGTTACGGAATTGCATGGGCTGGTCGAACAATGCATTGCGCCCCCTACTAAGTGATTGAATTGTACACAGGGATATACCCGACCAGCGAGCCTGCGACGTTGTAGATTGCCCAGCGACCAACGAGCGAGCCCAATGTAGAATACCCGGTCGCGATACCATATGTGGCGTCTGCCACTAGGCGCACTGCCCCGGTGTCGGCTACTGCAAACTTTTCCGTTGCCCCAGAGTTCTGAACATAGAACTTGCCACCAGACCCGAGGCGCGTAAGTTGCGAGCCCCCCGTGTACAATTCAATGCCCGTCGCATTGGTGAGATAGATTGACTGACTCTGGCTGAACACATAGGTACGCGAAGAGTTGGTGTCAATACCGCCGTAGCTTGGTGCTGACAATGTGTACCCGCCCGTTGTGAGGTAGAGCTGCCCGTAGCCAGACGAGATGTTTCCACCACTGTCTGTGGGCGACAGGTACAAGCCGGTGGCGTACCCCATGATGGAGCCACGGCGCACGCCACCCGTGCTGAACTGCATGGACGCCGTGGTTGAGCCGTCGATTCGCACTGTGCTGGCATTGATGTAGGACGCACCGCTGGCCCACACAATCTGACCACCGCTCCCGATGGTCAGGGTGCCGTTGATGGTCAGGCCCCCGAGGGTGCCGCCTGAGGCGTTCAGGTTGCTGGAGTTGACAGACCCCGTGAAGCTGCCCGAAGAAGCCGTCACGGCGCCTGTGATGCTGGCCTGCGAAGACACCATGTTCCCCGCGGTGTCCACCCGGAATGGTGCGGAGCTGGGTGTCGCATTGCCCGCCCAGAGGTTGTAGCCACCATAGAAACCCATCCCGGCGTTGTTGACGGTCATCTTGGCCGAGTCGACCGTCATCCCGGCAATGGAGCCCGCGGCTGCCTTGATGTTCCCCGAGTTGTCCACGCTGAAGTTCGCCAGCAAGGGCGAACTCAGGTTGCCAGACCAGATGCGGTAGCCGCTTGAGTCGCCAATGCCCACGTTGCCCCGCGACAGCTTGGCGCTGTCGATAGTCCAGCCAGCAATCTGGCCAGAGGTATTGGCGGTCAGGCTGCTGGCGGAGATGGAGCCACCGATGGTGGCACCGGTGGCCTCCAGCGCCCCACTGGTCGCGACCTTAAAGGGGGATGCGGCGGGTGTGGCCCCGCCGATGTACAAGCCATTGGTCGGGCTGTATCCGAGTGTGCTGCTCCCGCTCCCGGCGATGAGGTCGCCGGTCACGGTGAGCCCTCCGGTCTTGGAGGCCACGGCACTCAGCTCGCTCACGTCGAGCATGGAGCCGGAGATGGACTTGGCCTTGATGAAGTTCTTGTTGATGGTGCCCGGCCCGAGCACGGTGCGCTGGGGGTAGGCCCCCGAGAGAACCTCGTCGCGGAATGCTTCCAGCTCCTTCAGGCGAGAGTAGATTGAGATGCCCACGGTTAGGCCCCCGAGTCCGCGCGGCTGACGGTGATGCCGCCCTCAAGCTCACCCTTGTCCGCCGGGTTCTCGTGGCGGGACACCCGGAACCCGATGTTGTCCACAGAGACGTTGAAGCTGTTCCCGACGTAGTCCTCGTAGAGGATGGTCCCGTCCTCGCTCCGCAGCTTCTCCATGTCGGCGCGCACCTGCGCTGCCGTGCGCGAGTCCGGCTGGCCATTCAGCAGCTCCACGTAGTTGGCGACGCGCACAGACGCCGCCACCCGCGGCAGATACCGGAAACGCACGCGCTGGTGATGGTCGAACACGCGGAGGATGGGCGTGTTCGAGCCATCCCCGGTCAGCGTGAAGCGCAGGACGATGCTGTTGCTGTTGACCGCGGAGTACTCCAGTTTGGTCCGCACGACACCGGAGCCCCCGGCGCCGGTGTTGCCGAGGCTGGTGAAGCTCACTCCGTTGTCGGTCGAGTAGGCGACGGCGACCTGCTCGGTCGCGTCCACGCGCTCGCACTGGAGTGTGACCCAGAGGTGGCGCTTGCTGAAGCCCGGGAAGCCACCCATGGAGATGCTCGTGTACAGCTCGCCGGTCGTAACGTGCGAGCCTGAGTGGCTCTCGTCCCACTCGGCCGGGATGTCCATGACGCCGGTCTTGAGGTTCGAGCCCTCTGTGTACGCCCAGTACAGCCGGGTCGCGGCGCCATTCGGCGATGCGAAGAGCCGGTGGTAGGCCTTGCCTGTGGGGGACTGGTCTTCCCAGAGCACCTCGAAGTCCCACTGGCTCCCGGTGCGGGTGCCGCGGAGACAGGCGACCGAGTCGGCTGAGCGGATGCTCGGGACGCGCACGGTCGCCAGCACGTAGAGGTACTGGTTGTCCGCGGCGATGCCGTGGATGTTCTTCAGCGAGAAGCCGGGCTGGCGGGTGAGCTTCAGGGGGATTTGCTGCCCCGTACCCGGGTCGTAGGCATAGACCTCCGGGTCGATGACGTAGAAGAGATAGTCGCCACCGGCCGTCACGTACTTGAAGTTCGAAGGCCCGGGCTTCTCCTTCCACTGCCAGAGCAGCTCCGCCACGTTCTGGGCGGAGTCGATGCCGTACCCGGCGCTCTTCTTGAACGCCATCAGGTAGTCGTTGACCGCGAACAGCTCCACGAAGGGGTAGGTCTTGTCGCCCACCTCCGGCCCGGTGATGCTCCCGACAGTCGCTTCGATGGGCCCAACCCACGCATCCTGCGTGGCGTCGACCGTGTAGTAGATGCCCGACGGGTCCACCGCGGCGAAGAGTGTGCCGCGGACCCCGCGCACGAACTTCGGGCGGCCATTCGTGTTGTTGAAGACGGTGTGGTTGCGCGCGGTCGGCGCCCATGTCGCCGCCGCGGTCACGTCGGCCTGCGTGTAGAAGTCGACGCCGTTGGCGTCCGTCTCGGTCGGCACCGCGATGACCCCGATGCCATTGAAGACATCGAAGTCGGTGATGGGCTTGCTGTTCGGCTCAGTCCAGACGAGCACCCAGTTCGTGGTGGAGTCAGTCGTCACCCGGCGGAAGAGGTACTTGTCCGCCCACATGAAGTCGTAGCGCACGTCCGCGGACGTGATGTACGTGCGGAAGCCCGCGGCATTGGAGGCCCCGACCGTGGGGACGGTCAGGGTGGCGGCCACGGGCGGCGCGAGATACACCTTGCCGTCGACGTGGGTGACCACGCCCTTACCCCACCAGTAGGCATAGTCGTCGGCGAAGTCGAACTCAATCTGGCCGACGCCCGCTTTAAAGCTCGCCTGCGAGAACGGCGTGTCGTGCTCCGGGGAGAAGTCCTGATGGGTGGCGATGTCCTCGGTCGAGAGCCGGGCAGCATCAGGCTTCCCGACCTCGTCAATCATGAGCTGCTTGGTCTCACCCGGCGGGGTGACCAGCATGAAGCCATAGGCGCCAGCATTGGCGCCAGAAGCGATGGTGAGCTTGATGTCGTATGGGTACGAAGCCACTTAGGTGCCCCTGCGTCCCCAGCGCCCGATGGGTCCCCAGTTGCGCCGGGGCGGGCGGCCGGAGCCGGAGCTGACCTTGTTCGCGTCATAGAGGCTGAGGTAGAACTTCGCCATCTCCTGATAGAACTCGCGGTCGGTCGAGGCCGCGCGAGCTGGGAGCTTCGAGTACAGGTGGAAAGCGGCGCGGTAGACCAGCAGGTCAACCTGATTCTCGTCAATGCTGACCGTGTCAGTGTCGTTGTAGAGCTGTTCGAGCGGGCCGATGCCGGTGATGCGGATGCGGCGGGCGCCAGCCACGTAGGGCTGTTGGCGCTTGAACTCAATCTTGCGGATGAGCCCGTCCTTGACGGCCACCCAGTTGGTCTCCCGCCACGGGTGCCCCTCGGTGGCAGCGTAGGTGATGTCCTCCAGCTCCACCTTCGACACCGTGCGGATGTCGTGCGGTATCTGGTACTCGTACACGTCCTCGGCGGTGAGGTTGCCGGTGTGGACGATGGTCCGGTTCAGGAGCGGGTACGACGACGAGATGGCGTCGTTGATGGCCTGCCGGTAGTCCGACGGCAGGAAGCGCCGCGTGACCTCGAAGGCCACGCCGGAGCCGAGGGTGGTCAGGTTGGTGCCCAGCTCAATGGTGCCAGTGGCCTTGATGAAGTCCGAGACCAGCGCCATGCCGTTGTCATCCAGCCGGTGGAAGACCCACCCGTTCAGCTCGTCGTCATTCAGGCGGGCGACTTCGACAGAGGTGCAGATAGCCGTGTTGGCGTCGCCGACCGCCGTGGTCTGCGCGGCAATCATGTCGTTGATGAACAGGCCAAGGCGTCGCCGGACGTAGGCCAGCGTGACGCCGCCTCCGCCCGGGAAGGGCGAGGCGTCTGACAGCTCCGAGTAGCTCGACCCGTTGAACGCGCGCACCTTGAACCACTGGCCAGCAGTGGAGCCCGAGGACTCGAAGGTGAAGACGTAGTCAAGCGCAGCGATGGACTGCGCGATGGTGTAGTTCACCGTGGCGCCCGTATTTGCATACGGGCCCTCGGGGAAGTTGGACGACCAGAGCGTCAGGCTGGTGTACCCCATGTCGCTCAGTTCGTTGAGCTGATTCACATCAATGGGGTAGCGAACAGTGAGAGCCATGTGTTAGGAGAACAACCGGTTGCGCTGAATCTGGGAGCTATCGATGAGTGACAATGCTCCCGCCACCCAGTTTATCACCACGCACTACAACAACTCCCGATTTCAGCGCTTTCGTCACCACTGCCCCGCCCTTTGGGCGCACAACAACCACTGAACCAGCCCCGAGGACCGCCCGCCGGTACGGGACAGTGATGCCTGAAATGAGTGCTGTCGCCTCGCCAGCCGAGGGCGCCAGCACGAGCGTAATGGGCGTGCCGAGGAGTGTGGATGCGTCGCTCTGGCCCTCGCTCAGGAGCACGAGCAGCGCAGGGGCCTGAAGTGTGGCCGATGCCCCCGCGGCCCCGTCGGCCCCAAGGATGAGGAGCGCCGGGGCGACCACGGTTGCCCCGGCCGTCGCGAGGCCGTCCACCTGCCCCAATGACAGGATGGCTGGGGCCCGCAACAGCAGTTCGCCAAGGGAAGCCGCCCCGTCAGCCTGCATCGTGAACAGGTGAGGGCTGCCGAGACCAAGCGAGGCCGCGGCAACGCCGTCAACCTGAGACAGGATGAGCAGCCCGGGATTGGTCTGAATCTCCAGCTCGGGCAGCGAGGCAATACCATCGACCTGCGAGAGGCCGAGGATGGCCGGGGAGCGCAGGGCAAGCGAGAGGTCGGCTACGCCTGCCGACGAGTCCAGAAACAGGAGTGAAGGTGCCCACACATCGGTGGTCGCGGTCGCGATGCCATCCACCTGTGAGAGGCCGAGGATTGGCCTCGTGATGAGACCGGAGACGTTGGCAGACGAGAGGCCATCGACCTGTCCGGCGGACAGGAGCGGGCGGGTACGGATGCTCAGGGTCGCATTCGAGAGGCCGGGTACGGTGCCGAGGGTTAGGTTGGCAGGTACGGTTGCGGGCGCGTGCGTGACCACCAGCTTCGGATCTTGGGTGGTGCCAGCTTCGTTCGCTGATGACCACCGAACCATGCTTCGACCAGATGGGTTGGTTGCCGAGAGTTGGACGGAATCCGTTAGCCACAGTTCGGTGAGGCCGGTTAGGTTGACCGCATCGCGAAGACCTGTGCCGTCTTCGATGAAGTCGTTATATGCCGCTCCTGTAAGACCAGATGTAGCTATCGATGCGATTCGAGTAATGCCAGAAAGGCTAGCACCCGCGATGAAGTCGGCAGTGGCTAGTGTCCCGAATGCAACAATTCGCACTTCGTGAGTGGAGTCCACATCGGACAAGTCTGCATTTACGTAGAGACTCAGGGTTGCCGCGCTCACCTCGTCCGTGTCAGGAACCGCTGATGTGTCGAACGCGAACCCGGCCTGATTCGCTTCGTAAAACGCACCGGGAATATCGCAGCCAGAAGTGAAGTAAGTATTTAACGTATTAAGCGCGATGGTGCCAGAGGCGGCCCGTGCCTCGGACCACGTTGAGCCCTGCCCTTGCAGAAATCCATCCCCAGTGCCCGAGTAGAACGTGCTCACCGTCCCCGGCTTGGCCTTCACCCACGGGCCGTCCTTCGTGACCACCCGGACGGTATGGGCGAGGTCGCTCCGCGCCGCCTCTAGCGGGGACTCGCGGAAGTTCGAGACGCGAACCTTCCCGGTCGGCCCGTCATCCTCTTCGTGCTCCGTCCCGTCCGGAACCAGCACCGGGAAGCCATCCCACGCATGGATGCGGTCGCGGAAGATGAGATTGTTCCCCGCGTCCCACACCCGCAGGTCAACGGTCGCCGCCGCCCGCTCGATGTCCTTGGGCGAAATGGTAACTACCGGCGACCGCTCCAGTTGGTAGCGCCAGCCGTCTGCGTCGGTCCATTCCAACTCTTGGTCGAGGGCCATTGCGGTTGCCGCAGCGCGAAGCCTGCCCCGAGCCTTGCGGTCAGGGACAGCACGAAGTGAGACTGCAATCGGGGCAGTCTCACTCGTCAGTTCGGGTTGCGGGCGAACAGGAAGAAGCTGGCGCAGTTCAGCCACGGGCTATTCCCGTGCGGCGACAGCCGTCGCGTAAACGTTCAGGACGTAGTCCGCCGGGTAGATGTAGTCGAAGCACTCCGGGTGCTCCTCGACCGTCAGCCCGGCCACCTTCGACCAGCGGGCGCTCACTGTGTACGCCACAGGCGCCCACTTGCCGTCGTCGCGAGTGAAGCGACGAAAGCCAGAGACCGGCACGGTCTCGTACTCGACCGGCGAGGTGCCGTCAATGGCCACGTCATAGGAGCCCTCCGCGGGCTCCCACTTCTCGCGTGGCCGGTCAGCCTTGTACTTCACGAAGGAGCCATCGGGCTCCAGTGTGTAGCCGAACTCCACGAGGGCAGTTGCGGCCTGAGCCTTGGTGTCGTCATCCATGGTTAGTCCTCCGTAACCGTGAGGCCGCTGGCCGCAATCGTGGCCGGGGTGTTGCTGGTGTCGATGGTCTTGCTGGTCACGGTGCCCCAGTACAGGACGTTGCCGCCAGACGAGGCATCACAGATGGCGAAGCCGATGACTGTACTGGACCCGCCGGTGCAGGCGGGGAACTCAAGCTGCGCCGAGTTGGTCTTGGAGCCGCCCGAGGCGGCACTCAGGTCGGTGGCCTGAATCTGCTTGCGGGCGTACCCGGTGTAGTTCGCCTCGGTGATGGTTGAGCCCGTACTGGCGTCCGTCGGGACTACCGTGCAGAGCGCGAGATAGATGGCCGCGGGCATCGTGAACGCGCCGTCCCCGAGGCAATGGTCGAGAACCTTGTTCTCAAGGTAGTCGCTCTTCGAAGCCACCTACCTGTTCCTTTCTTTAAAGAGGCGAGCTGGCCGCCAGTTCCGTGGGCGGCCAGCCCGGGTGCTTACTTGTCGTAGGGAACGGGGACGTTCTCGTTGATTTCGTCGGTGATGACCTTGCTCTGGGCCACCTTGAGGTCTGCCTCAAGTCGCAGGAGTTTCGCCTCGTCGACGAGCCTCTGGGCGAGGCGCTTCGAGGCGTCGCGGGACTCCCGCATGAACTCAAGGCTGTCGGTAATTTCAGTGCTGGTTGCCACGTACCCCTCCTTAGGAGCGAATGAGGCCCTTCTCGCGGAGAACCGCGAGGATGAGGTTGATGGCGGTCGCGTTGGCGTTCACCGCGCCCTCGACTGCCGTTTCTGCGTCGGCATCCCAAGTGCCGCCGGAGCCGATGTCGAGGTCGTCGGCCACGTCGGCAATCGGACCGTCGTAGCTGTTGTTGGACTTGAAGAAGCTGTTGGTCGGGCTATCGCTAGCCATCGGGGTTTTCCTCCGGGGAAATCTCTGGGGGCTGCTCGCCCATGGTTTCTTGCACCAACGCCTCCAGCCCGGCCGCGTACTCCCTCAGGGCCTGTACCTCGCGGCGCAGGAGTGAGTTCTCGGAAGCCAGCTCAACGAGCAGGTTGTGCTCCTTGATGAGGCCCTCGAACGTGAGGGTGGCGGTCGGCTGTTCGCTAGTCGTCATCGGGAACGAGGGACTCGTCGTCGTCTCCGAGGATGACTTCGCCGTCTTCGGCGTACTCGACGCCGACCTCGACCTTGTAGCCCTCGGCAACGTCGAACTTCGACTTGTAGCCCTTGGGGAGGACGACCTCGTAGCCGAACTCTTCGAGGAAGCGCTTGGCGAGGTCCGCGTTCGTGGTGTGTGCTTGGCCATCAATGAACGTCCGTCCGAGGAACTTGCGCGTCTTGGGCAGCGGCGTCCGAATGAGGAACACCGGCTTGCCGGACGTGGTCTTCATGTCGTGCCGATACGAGGCGATGGGCATGGGAACTCCTGAATGGAGGGGAGGGGCACAGGCCCCTCCCCGGGGTCTTTAAAGAACGGCGCCGTCGTTGAAGGTGTTGGTGCCGTCGGTGACGAACGCCTTGACCTTCGCGGTCTCGCCGCCGGTGATGCCAGCCGCGGTGCAGACGATGCGCACGTAGCGCTTCGTCGCCTTGATACGGCCGGTGAGCTTGGCGCGGGTCTTGTCCGCGCGGCTCGTGCCGTTGACGACGAAGTAGCCGTCCGTGTCGATGGTGATGACGCCAAGAGGCTTGAGGTCATACCACGTCGACTCGTCGTCCGACTCCTGAGCCTTGAAGGTCAGGGTGAAGCCGTCGCCGGTGCCGGTGTTGATGTCGTAGGCCATGACCATGACCGGGATGCCGTACAGGCTGGTGCTGTACAGGTGGCTGCCGTTGTAGTCGGCGAGCAGGTCAAGGGTGGCCCCGTTGGTGGCGCCATCAGCGCTGATGGTCGTCGGGTTGGTCCAGATGTTGACGCGAGAGTCGTGCATGGTAAGTGCTCCTTAGACCTTGCAGCCCGCGAGCTTCGAGAACGACTTCGCGTGGACGTGGCGCAGTCCGACCGGGAAGTCAATCGTGACCCGGTAGGTCACGTTGTCCGGCAGGAGCGTGGGCTTCGTCACTTCCATGGCGTACTGCTGAATGCCATGGAGGTACGGGGCCCCCAGCTTCACGAAGTACACCGGAGTCGTCGCCGCACCGTTCACGGTCTCGGTGGCGATGAGGTTGGTGGACTGGTCGGCCTGAACGCCCATGTCGTACCAAGCCACACCGTTCCAGTGGAAGATGGGCTCCTGCGCAGGGCGGGCGCTCGTGCGACGCTGGTGGACCAGCGTGGACGGCTCCTTCGGGTCGGTGTCCTTGTAGAGGTTCAGGCGACGGGTGGCAGCCTTCAGAGCGCGGATGAACGAGGCGTTCGTGAACGCGACATCAGCCGAGCGGCCGTCACACTGGTAGATGGCATCCTCGATTTTGTCGAGGAAGGTCTGGAGGGTGGCCGTGGTGTTGGCCGCGATGGCCGCGGCCACATCCAGTTCGGCGGACGACGTATTGCCGTACACCGTCTGGCCGGACGGGCCCTGCGCGAGGCGCACCTTGATGCCTTCGAAGCCGTCTTCGTCGGTGGCGTGGTCGCCGTTGACGAAGTAGTAGCGGAAGGTCCAGCTTGCGGCATCAACGCCTTCGCGGATGCGTTCGGTCAGGGGGTTGCCAACCGGGGACTTGTCCCGCATGTCGGCCTTGTCGATGTCGATGTTCCCGCCCATGGGATAGACAGCGTCCGACACGACATCGAATCCACCACCCTTGACCGACCCGTAGGCCTCACCGCGCTTGCGGAAGCCAAGGGTGCCAGCGCTGTTGCGCCGCTTGGTGTGGACCTCAAGCGTACCGATGGTTTCAATCGGCAGCTTGCGGAGAATGTCGTGAGACTCGGCATAGGTCTCTACGACCGCAGCCTCGAACTCGTCCTTCTTGTTGCGAGCAACATCAACGAGAGTGAGAGCCATCTCGTTTCTTTCCTAGATGTTTGGTGTTGGTTGGCGATTAGCGCCGGAAGTCGGCCCGACGCAGCTCACGCATGAGCTTGTCGGACACTTCATCCAGTGACACACGCCGGGTTCCCGCCGAAGCGCCCCCGCTACCACCAGTCCGGGTCGTAACAGGTTCAGTCTTCTTGCGGAGGGCAGACACGCGCGCTTCCAGTTTGTCGTCTTGCAACAGCTTCTCAAGCGAGGAGTTGAACTTCTCCATGCGGACGATAAGGGCATCCTCATCATCGCCGAAGTCCAGCTCCCCATTGTCCGGGTCGACACCGAAGCGTTCGGCGGTCGCCTTGCTCATTTCAATGAACTTGCGCCGCCCCTCGATGACGTACTCGGGGAGGTTGCCGTCACCAGACGAGCTGGTTACGCGATTGCCGGACGGGTTCTTCAAGCGGCGCTCCAAGTCCTTGAGAGCCAGCTTTGACTTGCGGGACTCAAGGTTCTGAAGTGCGGACTGCTTGTCCTCGTCAGGCAATGCCCCCAACATCACGTCGGAGGCCCAGTTGAGGCCCTCGGTCAGTTCGTCCGCGAGTCCCTCAAACTGTTGCAGCTTCGCCACGGCTGCTTCCAGTTGCTGCTTCAGCTCGATGTTTTCACGGTCGCGCTTCGACAACTGCTTCTGGAGCCCCTTGTAGACCCCGTTCTTAGTGTCGCCAGACTCGATTGCCTTTACGAGCGCAGCTTCGCGCTCTGCAAGAATCCGTTCGACAGACTTGAGAATGGTGGGGTCTAGGTTCCCCAGCTCATCCTCAGTGTACTCGTCACCGCCATCCGGTTCTTCGAACGAGAAGTCGTCAGCTTCATCGTCCAGAAGTTCGCGCATGTCGGCTTCGCCGACTGAGGGCATGAGTGCTCCTTACTGGAATTGGTGACACCAGTGTAGCACTCGAATTAGTCCAAATCGGGCAAATCGAAGATTTCGAGACCGCCCGCGCGAGCATTCTGCACAGACTCCCGCTTGAAGAGCTGGTAATCCCGGTAGCTGCGTGTCTTCTGCGGCGGCGCCTTGCCATAGAAGTCCATGAGAGCGCGGCCAATGTCCTCATTGGCGCGCACCAGAAGTGTGCGCTTACGGGTCAACTGCTTCTCGAAGTACTGGTACTCCCGAGTGCCAGAAAGGGACGCCAACACAACCGATGGGGCGACGCCATACTGGCTCGCATACTCATTCACAGCCATCTCGAACTCCGCGTAGCTGCGGAACCCGGCGAAGACGCCCTTGCCCGCCACCATGGCGAACGCCTCTTCCGTCGCGTCCCAGTAGGGCTGAGTCAGCGCCTTCGCGCGCTCATAGTCCATGCCAAACTGCGTAATCTGCGGACGGTCGAACGAGGCAATGCGCCGCTCTGCATACGCGCGCGCCCCCGGGTCCAGCTTCGCCATGTACTGCTGCTGGAACTTTTCGAGCTGGTCGAAGTTCAGTTGCCCGTCGCGGCCAGTCGCCCGCTCATACAGGTCGTAGTAGCCCTCGACCGCGGCGTCCTCAGGCTTCAGGTGGCGCGACAGGTATTCCTCGACCGTCTCGGTCGTGCCTTTCTTGCCCGCAAGCTGAGAGCCGAGGAGTTGCTTGATGTACTTCAGCTCGTCGCGGCGGCTCTCGGCCGCGGCCTGATAGAACGTCTTGGCTTGGAAGGCCGAGATGCGCTTGGACTTGTAGTCTGCGTCAATCGCCTTCATCTGCTCTTCGAACTTGGCGTTCGCCGCCTCCATGGCGTCGAAGTAGTTTGAGACCGGGTCGGGCTCGTCACTCTCCCGCTGGCGCTCCTCGACCGTCTGGAGGGCAGCGTTGTACTTCTGGTTGCCCTCAAGGTCGCCGCGGATGAGCGCCTGCTCTTCCTTGTTCAGGTCGTTGTAATCAATAACGCCATCACCGTTCCGGTCAGTCAGGCGCGGGAAGCGCTTCAAGACGGCCTCGGTCTTGATGCGGGTCAGCTCACGCGACAGGCTTTCCGGCGTCACGTTCATGCCCATGAACGAGCCGGTGACGCCGAGGATGCGCTCCTTCACATCGTTGTACGACGGGTCATGCTTGAGCCCCAAGGCATCCGTCCCGGGCTGGATAAGCTTGCCCGTCTCGGTCTGCTGGACCACCCCGGCCTCAAACATCTCGCGCAGGACAACGGGCACCGGGAGTTGGAACAGCGCTTCCTGATACAGGCGGGCGTTCTCGCCCGTGCTCCCGATGCCCGCTTGCCCCAGCTTGCGCTGCCCAGCCCGGCCCAGCTCTCGCACGGCAGCAGAGGCCACGGGCCCGAAGAGGTCACTCTGGCGCGCCTGATACCAGTCGGCCAGACCAATGAGCGGAATCCAGTCCTGTGAGCGCCAGCGCTTCACGCCATCCGGCGGGTCCGTGCGCATGAACGCCTTCACGAGGGAGAGGAGTGGGTTGGACGGGGCGAGGCGCCCAGCGCCGTCGGCGTCGGCGCGCATGAACTGCGCGTTCTTCGGGCTGAAGATGCTGTTCGGGTCAGCCGGGTTGAGGCTCGGCATCTCGCCGGTAGCCGCCCACTCGGCGGCGGCGAGGGCGGTGCCCATCAGGGCCGCGGTCTTTACCAGATACCAGCGCGCCATGGCGCCCTCGGGCCCGAAGTCGGTCGCCGCCTTGTTGGCGAGGATGATAGTGTTGCGCAGGAGGGCGGGCGAGCGGGCCATGATGGTGCGCTCCCACTGGGCCTGCCCGGCAGTGATGCCGTACATCTGGCGGTTGAACGAGCCCGAGGTGCGGTTGACCTGCTTGGCCACCTGCGTCCGCAGCTTGGCAGTGCTCTGGCCCACACCGGCGTCCACCAGCTTGCGCCCCGCCGCGCTACCTCCGAAGCCGAGGGCAAGCAGGAACACCTTCTCCCAGTCATCATCAAGCCCGGGCACGTCAAACTCGCTCAGGGCAGCACCGAGGCCGAGAGCGGCCGGGCCATGCTTGAGAGCATTGGCCGCGAGCCGCTTGGCACCAAGAGTGTCCTTCTTGTACAACCGGGAGATGAAGGCTTCCTCGGCCTTGAGGTTCTTGTACATGAGTGCCCGGTGAATCGGCAGGAAGGCCTCGAAGCCGCGCTGCTCAAGGTGGCCAACGAACGGCAGCTTGGAAAGCGTCAGGCCCTCCTTTTCGAGGCCGCCGTGCTCCAAGCCGGGGACGCCACCAGCGCGCGTGAACTCCGTCCACAGCGCCTTGTTCTCCTGTACCCACTGGTCGAAGTACTTGCGGCCAAACACCGTAGCGCCCACAAGGTGCTTGGCATTCATCACCGTACCAATCGGGTCGTTGATGGCGAGCATCGCGCCCTGCATCGTCCACGCGCTCATGTCCGCGGTGAACATGGTCTGGCGAAGCACGTTCGTCACCATGTCGGCCGCGGCCAGCGGGCCGGTGTCGCGCCCACGGGAGGGCATGAGCAGCGTGTCCACGGCCTTCACGGCCTCAGGGTGGAAGATGTAGTCGTCCAGACCCGGGAGCTTCTGCCACCCGGCCAGCTCCCGGTCCTTCACGAGAATCTTGTAGGCCGCACGCGCGTCGTCGGCCATCCCCTTGTACTCGGCCTCGGTCGGGATGCGGAGGCCGGTGCCGCTCTCCTTTAAAGAGCGCACGAGCATGGCGTTGGCCCGAATCTGGTCGTGCATCTTGACCTCGACCGACAGCAGTGCCTCGGGGTCGCGCAGGGGCTTCAGGTCGGGGTGGGCGGCCAGAGCGGCCTCGAACGTCGGGCCGAGGTCGCGATGAAGCTGCATGGCGCGCAGCCGGTCGAAGCCCGGCGTCTCCATGCGGAAGGCACCACGGCCGTGGTCGCCAAGTGCCAGCTTCACGCTGTCGGGCTCGAACCACTGGAGGATGCCGTGCGCATCCCGGGCCGTAATGAGTTCTTCCATGCCCGCCGCCTGCAAGGCCGCGTTGGTCTCGCGCATCATGCCGTCGCGCAGGGACTCGTACTGCTTGATGGCCTGCAATTGCTCGTCAGTCAGCTTGTAGCGCTGGGGGTGCTGGAGGATGTCGTAGAGCTTGCCGGAGCCCGACTTGATTCCCTCTGGAATCGTGTCGTCTGGCGCGTGCAACTCGATGCTCTCCCACCCGCGATTCTTCCAGCGGGTCTGCTTCTGGTAGCCCGAGGTGAAAGCAGTGGCCCCAAGACCAGCCAGAATCCCAGCCTCGCGGTACTCGCGGTCACCAGTGAGTTGATATGCGGCCTCGCCCGCCACAGCAGGGGCCGCCAGTGTGGCGGCCTGCGTCAGGGCGCGGCGGCCATGATGCTCCGGCCCCAAGATAGGTTCGAGGGCCTTGAGCATGTCACCAGTGCGCACGGTCTGGAATCCGGCCTGCGTGCGCAGGTAGTTGGCCGCGGCAACGGTCGCCGCCAACACCTTGCGCCCGTGATACGTGGTGAAGTTGGAGGCCGGGTCCACAACGGTATCTATGCCGCGTGCAGCCGCCCCGAGGCCGGGGATGTCCTTCAGGATGGTGCGCAGCGTCGGCGGGTCCCCGACGGCCGCCTCGGCTTCGGCCATGTACTGGCGCGTGGTGTCGGCAAACGCCTTCACATGCTCAGGCGCCGCCTGCGCCTCGGCGCGCTTCTGCACGACCTCGTCGAGCTTGCTTTGTGCGTGAGCCTTCAGGCGCGCAGTAGACTCGGCTTTGAGCTGGGCCTCCGTTTTAGGGAGTGCCTTTGCCAACTCCTGCGGCGTAATCTCCGGCGTCACCTCGGCGCCCGGCACTGCCCCCATTGCGCGGGCCAGTTTGTCGGCCTCTCGTGTCGAGCGCACGGCAAGGCCGCCCTCGCGGCCAGCCTTTGCCTGCAACTTGTTGATGGCAGGGCTCAGGAAGGCCCCGGCACCACGCATCGCGGCGGCCTCGCCGCGCTCCTCACCCTCGTTCGGAAAGAGGTAGCCGCTGACTGCACCGGCGGTCATCTGGGCAACCATGTCGCCCGCCTCACCCATCGGCAGGCCATTCATGTTCGGGTCAGTGATAAAGCCCTTGGCGGGCCCGGCGGGGGCCCCGCCCCGTGGCTCCAGATAGCGCCCGTGGGTCATCAGGGCCTCGTCGAAGCCGATGGCCCCATCCGCGCCGATGAGGTATGAGTCTCCCGTGATGGGCTTCATGTCGCTCGGGTCGAGGCCGACCCGGCGCAGGCCGATGATGGTGGAGTCGATGAAGTTCTGGTTGTCGAAATCGAAGTACTGGTTGACGCGCACAGTGGTCGGGTCACCGACCTTCAGCGAGACACCGGGCTGTGCCGGGGTCAGGTGCAGCGCACGCTCAAGGTTCGCCAGCTCGGGCGTCGTGAACGCGCGCCCGTCCGGCTTCTGGATTTCGAAGCCACGATAGGTGCCCACCTGACTCTTGGGCAGGTGGATGGCCATGGCGTCCTGCTGAAGCCCCGCGTTCTCCGCCGCCTTGGCGAGGAGTGCCGCGGCGTACTCGGCGCTGGCGTAGTTGCCGCCGACGATGCGAATGCGCACGTTCGGCTCCACCCCGTTCCAGCTCCCGAGGGATTCCTCGATGACCTCGTGGCGGATGCCCGCCTCGTTCAGGGCGGGGTGCTGGCCGTTCGCATCAAACCCCATCTGGCGCAGGCGAGCGCGCTGAAGCGCGACCTGCTCGGCCGGGTCGGCCTCGCGGCCGAGGTCACCGGGCTTGGTCGAGAAGTCGATGACCGGCGAGTCTTTGGCCACGGTCTCGCGGAGCATGTCGCCGACCGCTGCGTTGACCGCAAACTCCTTCTGGGCCTTGGCAGAGCTGGGGGCGTACTCCAAGAAGCCCTTGCTGCCAGCGCTCTCCGTGGCGTCGCCGAACTTGTCGCTGCTCTCGACGAAGCGGTCGAAGGCCTCCTTGACCTTCGGGTCACCAAGGGCGGTGATGTGGTCGCCGGACGTTTTCCAGTTGCGCGACTGGTCGACCAGCTCCTTCCACGTCATCTCGCCGTTGTTGAACTTCTCGACGAGATAGTTGCCGTCGGCGTCCTTCGCCTCCTTGGCCTTCTTCATGGTCTCCCACATGGCGGCTTGGAGGTACTTGGGTTCGACACCGTACTCGGCGGCAAGGTGCTGGGTGATGCGGTTGGCGAAAGCGTAGGCCGCGTCGCTGTTGTTGGCAGCCGCATCGCGCAGGTCCCACTTCCCGTCCACGTCCCTGAGGAACCCGAAATAGGCGCCGTGATGGGTATCCACGGTAGCGAAAGGCGAGTACCGCTTGAGCAGGCCGTCAATCAGGTTCTGGACGTAGCTCGGCGTCTTGGAGGCGCCCGGCGAAGTGGTGGCCGCCCAGCCCTCGTCGTAGACCTGCTTAATCTTGCGGAGCTGGTGGTCGTCGAGGCCGTAGGCCCGGCTGTTCGACAGGTCTTTAAAGGCGCCGAAGTCCAGCTCCTTGGTGCCGCCCTCGGTCAGCTCGTTGATGAGCGTCATGGCGTTGAGCATGCGTTCGAGATTCACAGCAGGCGGTGCCTGCTGGCTGGTAATGCCGAACTTCGACAGGAGCGCGCGCGTCTTGTCGCCGCCCTTGTCGCCCAGCAAATCGTCAATGACTTGCCCGAAGACATCGTACCAGCGGGCGCCCGGGAGACCCTGCTCGAACGCATAGCGCATGTCGTCGAGCGACAGCCGCGGCCCGAAGCCCGGGTAGACCCGGCCGCCAGACGCCTCGGTCCAGAGGTCGACGAGGTCCTGCGCATCCATCTGAAGACGCCCGTCTTCACCCCGGTAGTACTGGTCAAGGGCTGCGTCCACCTTGGTCTCAACCGGGTTACGCGCCTCGGGTACGGGGGCCATGCCGCCGCGGCTCGGGTCGGCCCGGTCGGTTGTCGTGTCCACCTTCTGGCTCTGGAAGTGACGAATGATGGACTTGACCCGTTCGGCCTGCCCGGACACCACATTGAGCAGCAGCTCGGGGGCGAGGTGGGCGAACTGGCGAGTAGGGCCGTGGAAGTCCTTGGGCGCAGTCAGGCCGTCCCACCCGGCCTTCTGGATGACCAAGTCGGCCTCCAGCTCAGACAGGCGCGGGTTGCCCAGCAGGGCCTCCCGCACGGCGAGCCCAGAGACATCGTTGGGCCCGAGTTTCATGTCCTCGGTGTAGGCGTAGTGGCGCGGGCGCTCGACGCCGCGCTGCTCTTTCAGGCGCCGGTCGAAATCAGATAGGGCCTCGCGCGCCTCTGGGCTGAGAAACTTGCCCTTGCCCGGGTACTTCTCGGCCAAGGTCTCCTGAAGAGCCTTGCGAATCGGGGTCATCTCCTTGGGCAACACCTTGCCGTGGGCCTCAAGCCAGCGCTGTCCCCGCGGCGCCTCGTACTCCTGCATGTACGGGGCCCCCTCAACCGTGCGGCCCTTCAGCTCCGCGTACTCGCTCGCGGACTGCGCGCCGCCCTTGAGCGGGTTGGTGTAGAAGGCTGGGCCAAGCTCGCCCCGCTGGCCGGGCCGGGGTGTGTCAATCTCCCGCCCCGTGTGGGCGGTGCCGTGGACGTGGCGGAATCCCTCGGGCGTTTCGAAGGTCAGGCCCTTGCGGCCGACCGCCTCACCCGCGCGCCCAAGCGCCGACGTGCCGAACAGGCCTGCGCCGAGGAGCATGGAGTTCCGTCGCGCTTGCTCTTCATCGACACCGAAACCGCGCTGCAACCCATAGCTGGCAAGGCCTGCACCGGCGGACGCGCCTGCCGCGCGGCCAGCCGGACCAAGGGCTTCGCCCAGCTTGCCGCCGAGGGCCTTGGACTGCCCGAAGAGACCGGCGCCCAACAGGTCGCCAGCGACCACCATGGGCAACAGCTTCTTGATTTCGTCGTCGCTGTAGCCCTGCAACTTCAGGGCGGCGATGTTGCCGGGCACGTCATACGCCAGAGCTGTCGCGCCACCGATACCGAAGTCTAGTGCGGCCTTGCGGCCGGGCGTGGCAGCGATGCCCAGCCTGTTCAGGACGGTCGAGCCGCCGAACTTGCCCGGAGTGACGAGGGCAAGGTCGGTGATGGCGGCATCGAGTGCGGTGCCCCACTTCTGCCGCGTGCTCATGTCCCCAAAGTGCGTGCCAACGTTGCGGTCAACGTTCCGCGCCGCCTGCGGGTTGGCCCATGGCGCGCGGCGGTTGCCGATGCGCGCGTCGAGCCCGAGTTGGGCAAGCGCGGAGGACTGGGTTTCAATCTGGCGGGTCATGCCGCCAGCCAAGCTGCCCGCGAGCTTCTCGGCAGTCGAGTCGCCCGGGAGCCCGAAATTGAACTCTTGGCCGAAGAGAGAGCCGCGGCCGGAGCGGAAGAACTCCTGACCGGGCGTGGTCCGGTTCTTGGCGTAGGCGCCAACAATCTTGGGCTCAAGCTGACGACGCTCGACAACGGCCTGCCCCACCGGCTCCGGCAGCCGAATCTCATCCGGCACCTCTGTGCCGAAGTGCGAGCTGACTTCGATGCGCGTCCCAATCGGGTCGGCTGCCGCAAGGAAGCCAATCGGGTCTTGGCGGGCGAACTCTTCCCAGTCCTTCCACTGGAGACCGCGCCCGCCGTTTCGGATGAAGTCCGCGCGATAGCTTTCAAGCCACGCGGGCTTCTCCTTGGACTCCAGCCCCGAAAGCACAAAGGCGCGCACTTCGCGCTCGCGCTCCCAAGGCTTGGCAAGGTTCTGGTCGAAGAAGTTGCCGAGGTCATCCCGGTACGCCTGCTTGTACCCCTGACCCCACGTCTTTAAAGCGCGGTCGTCGACACCGGCGAATGCCCCCAGTGTCCCGCGGGCACGCATCTCCTGAGAGTTGCCGCGAGCCACCGCGAGTCGACCGGCACCCCGGTCAGAGAACGAGCCCACGTTCTTTCCGGCGTTCTCGTCCACGAAGCGCTGGCGCGCGACCGCGCGCTCCTGCTGGAAGCCGACCTGCTGGGCCCGCTTGGACTGCTCATCGTCGCGCTGCTTCAGCCGCAGGGCAGCGGCCTGCCGCGCTTCCTCCGCTCGCCGCTTCTCCTCCTCGCGCTCGCGCGCGTACTGCGAGATGCGGTCGAGCGAGCCGCGGAGCCAGTCCTGCTTCCGGTCAGTGGGGCGCGTGAAGATAGACGCGCCGGGGTTGACCCGGTTGATGCGCCCGCGCAGGTTGTTCTCGATGTCGTTGATGACGCCCATTACGCCGCCCGGGCGCGCTGGGCCTGCCGGAGGAACTCGGTCGGCTTACCCAGCCAGTCAACGAGGTCCGCCCACGGCACACCGGCAACACCCTCGTAGTAACCGCGGGTGTGTTCGGTCTCACCCTTGGTCTGGCGGCCAAGGGTTTGCAGCGAGGGGAGCGCGCCAGCCTGCCGCCCCTGCGTGACCGCAGCCCCCATATTGAGCGTCGGGGCAGTGCCGCCGGTAGCCGCCGCCACAAGCGCGGGCGAGAGCGGCATGCCGTAGTCGGCCAGCATCTGCATGCGCGTCGGCAGCGCCGCCCCTTGCGCATGCTGGTTTGTCGAGGACGGCAGGTACAGGCTGCCCATGCCGGTCGCCTCGTACTGGCCCTGTGTGCCGAGGGCGAAGCGCGGCACAAAGGAACCAAAGCGGCGCGCGGGGGCTGAGCGCCACCGGGACGCCAAGAGGCTCGCCCGGTTAAGGGGCTGCAACATCGGCTCCGGCGCGAGGGCGGGCGCGCCACCAAGTGCGCGCCCCATCTGGGGGGCAAAGGCTCCGACTGTCTGTAGGGGGCGCGGGCGCGGCTGGGGCACAAAGGCACCCTGCCGGGTTACCGCGCCAAAGTCGGCCGCCAACTGCTGCTTGTATGCCGCTGGCCCCATGGCATAGTGCCGGTTGGCACGCTGGTCCGCTGCGCGCATGTAGTCGTACACCTGTGATACTGGCCGCTTGCGCGGGTCCACGGGGGGCGTGCGGCCTGCCTGCGGCACCGCGGACTGCCGCGCGTGCGCCGGGCCCATGTAGTCGTACATCTGCTTGTACTGGCCGGTGCGCTGAACGTCCTGAAGGGACCGCGGGTTTGGTTGAATGAAGAGCGGTGCCTGAGTCGGGTTGAAAATCAGCTCAGGGCGCGCCCCCCCAGCCTCGGGGTTCGGCAGTGGGGAGTCGCCAGTCATCAGCATGGGCGCGCGCGTCGGGCCGCCGCCCGCCTTGCGCTGGAGCCAGACGGACTGGCCGGGCTGGATGATGTAGTTCGGGTCATCCAGCCACTGGCCCTCGCCAATGCCCACACGGAAGTCCTTGTAGTCCCCAACCTTCGAGGTGCCTGCGCCGCCGGTGGTAAAGAGACCCATCTGCCCGGACCCAAGACCGGCAACGGTTTCGTTGCGAATGCCCGAGTACGACTGCCAGTCATCTGCGCCCTCCACATTCGTGGGGGTGCTACCGTGCGGGTCCTGATATGTACCAGAGCCCCAGCGGTTGTCTGTTACAGGCGTGGTGGCCGGGCTGGCAGCCGGGGTCGCGGGTGTAGGGGTATAGTTGAACGCCGACACCGGTGGCATCTGCGGCATCGTCACGCCTCCGCCACCGCCACCAGACAGCCACTGGTTGGGCTGAGGGGTGTAGCTCCCGGTCGTGGCGGCCATGGGATTTGCAGGGGCTGCCGCACCGAAGTTCACCGGCGAGGTGGTCGGCGCATAGGCCGACATCGGGTTGACAGGCGCAATCGCCTGCCCCTGAGCAGGGGTGCCGCCTGCGGCCATCGTGTCCCAGTCGGGCGTGTAGCCGCGCTGCATCATGAAGAGGCCGAACAGGTCGCGCGGGGAACGCGCCATCTCGGCGATGAACTTGTTGTTCTCAAGGGCGAGGTTGCCCATACCCACCGCGCGGTCGGTCTCGGCGCCAAACTGTGAAATCTGGTTCTGCTGGAAGCCAAGCTCGCGCCGGGTCTGGTCTTCCATCCGCGCGATTTCCACCTGCTTGCCGTTCCACCACGCCTGAATGGCGTTGCGCTCCGCGTCGTTAGCCGCGTTGGCCATGCCAATCTGGTACTGGTTGTGCGCCTGCTGGGCCTCGACCTGAATGCGGGCCATGGAGGCGGCGTAGTCCATCTGGGCAGCGGCTGCGCGCTGGGCGATGCCCTCGCGGTCTACCGCAAAACCTTCCGTGCGCCACTGGTTCTCAAGGTCAAGCGAGCGGTTGCGGTACTGGTCAGCGATTTGGTCGCGCTGTACGCCATAGTCGAACTCGGTCTGCCAGCGCTGGTCGTCTACCGCATCGCGGCCAACGCCGTAATCAAAGTCCCGGCGGTCGGTATCGATACGCCACTGGTCGACCGGTGAAATGTCGAAGAAGTGGTCAGCAGAGCCGCCGCCGCCGCCAGTAGGTGGCGAGCGGAAGCCGTGAAACACAAAATCCCCATTGAAGTCTCGCTCATAGACCTCGAACACACCGAGGTCAGGATTCCAGCGAGTTTCAATACCGTTAGGAGCCTGTGGGGCTACCGGCTGAGTGACGACATTGTTGCCACCGGGGCCAGCGTCGAAATCGAGAACCATTACCTAGACTTCTCTACCGCCTTTGAGGCGATGAATTGACACAGCTCACAGGGCTGAGCTTCTCCATACTGGTGGCCAGCCCTTTCACTCATCGCTAATAGCATAGCCTGCCGCTCCTCCGTTGGAAGCGAAATTAGCTGATTCCACACCCGATTTCTTTCCTGCGTTGTCCGCTTCGTTGTGCCCGGCACATCTGGCTGCATGGCCTTCATTGCCGCAGTCGTGCGCTTCATCATCTCGTTCAGGTGCGCGGCTGTATTGCCGACAACATTGCGCTCAGCCATGGCTAGACCTGCAAGCTCTTGATGTCACGCACGAGCCCGGTTACCGGCGAAGACTGCGCGGCAGATGGCGCCCCGGCCGGGACGGCAAACATCCCGGGTTGGCCCTGCTGCGGCGGGGGCTGCGGTGGCTGCAAGGCAGCCGGAGTCGGCATCGCATTGGCGGGGTTGCCATCGGGCGACATCGGGTCGCCGCCACGCGGGGTGCCAATCTGCATCTGCTGCGCAAGCTGGCTCACGGCCATCTGGGTCTGCGCCTGCTCGGCCCGCTCCTCCAGCTCCAGCGCCTCCACGTCTTCGCCCCACTCCTTCAGGGTGCGCTTCGCGAGGGCGCGCTTGATGAGCGGCTCCTGCATCAGCTCATCGGCGTTCCGGCGCTCGATAAGCTCCCACGGGTTCTCGAATCCGGCAAAGGTGTAGGCATCCCAGTGGCTCAGGCCGCCCTTCGAGATGGCATCGTTCGCCAGAATGAGGCGCCGCTCCTTCACGGCATCTTCATTGGGCTGGAACTCAATCGAGACCCGGTAGTGGCCATTGATGTTCCGGGGGCCGATGCGGTGGTCGCCAGACTCGCGCTCGGCGACGAAGCATGAAACGTCGTCACCGAGGTCGACATCGATGTACTTGAGCACCTGCTCAGAAGCCCACGACATCGCCTCGGCGGTGGCCATCTTGGCTGACTCGATGCGCATGCGCGCTTGGTTGTTCAGCATGCCGTACTGGGCGGCGGAGTCCGTACCCGGCACCCCGGCGCCGCGGAGGGCGCGCTGGACGGTGCCACGCTCAATCTGGTTGCCAATGATTTGCAGGGAGTTGAGGTAGTCGGCCGACGGAATCTGGGGGGTCAGCCAGATTTTGTCGGCAAACTGCATAACCTCCTCGGGCACGTAGTTGACGTAGCCCGGGGAGAAGTCAATCTGCTCGGCATCCACCACGTCCGGCAAGAAGGCGACCGGGAAGGCGACCTCTTGCATGATGGCGTCCACCTGTGTCAGGCGGCGCATCTCGGCAAGGAACATGGACTTGTTGGGCCGGGTGTAGAAGCCCACGGCCTTCAGCTCCGGGCGCCCCTCGTAGGCCTCCCGGCCAAAGCCGGAGTATTTGATGACGTAGGGCAGCTCGTGGTGGGTGTTGTCGCGCTGGTCCACCAGTTCGTAGTTGACGAACAGCCAGCGCTGGCCCTGCCGGAACTCCCCATTGAAGTCGACGTAGCTGGCTGTCCAGATTTCGTGAACGGGGAGACTCGCGTTGTAGTAGTCGCGAAACTCGGGGACATGGGCGGCGTAGTAGTTGCGAATCTCGGCGGGCGAAGCCTGATAGCGCTCAATGACCCACAGCTTCCGCGGGCCGAGGGTCGGGTCCTCCATGATGCACTGCGGCGCAATGCTGCGGATGAAGAGCGGGAAGTTCTCCTTGCGGATGCGCTCCAGCATCTCGACATGGTCAGAGAGGGCCTTGCGCCCCTTCTTCCGCAGTTCCTTCTCCTGCTCCTCGCTGAGCTGAGGCCAGAGCGTCCAGTCCGGCGCCACCTTATAGATGGCCTTGCCGGACATGAAGAGGTTCTTCAGGAAGTCGCGCACGGGGTCAATGTCGCTGCCCCGAGTGCGCCAGTACTTCCACACCGCACGGATGAACCGGCGGACATTGTCGGCATCCTGCTCGTGGTTCTTGCGCTTACCGCGCGCCGGGTAGTAGACGTTGATGTCGAACGGAGTCGCGTTGTCGACCGCTTCGTCGACAACGGCGCGAGGCGTTGTTGGAATCGTAATCTCGAAACCCTCGGGGATTTCGATGAACGCATCCAACTGCCCCTCGTAGAACATTACATCTTCATCGAACCCTTCCATGGCTTCCGCATACACGGCTTCCATGGCGTTGATGAGTTCGATGCACTCATCTTCTGTCTGGGGAGGAAGCATTGGTTAACCGGGAATCAGAATAGCATGTGATATTGGGCACTGAGGGCAAACTGCCATTTTTCCTACCGAGGACCGCGGCGAATGTTGCGCTTCTGCATACGGCTCACCGGTGTTGGCTTACGCACCCGTTCAACCTGTTTCAGGTGGTGCAGTAGTCCATATCCGAGGGCCTTGCATGCGTGATTCCATTTGTCGATGGGCTTCTCCGAGATAACGCGACCATCCCGGTCGGTCGGGTACTTCCAGAAGTGCATCTCTGGAAACACTGGTTCTCCAAGGCCAAGCTCGGCAATCAGCCCCTTGCAGCGCGGGTCAATGGTGATGGCGCCCTGCTTGAAGCTCGTGCGCACCCGCTCGATGAGCGGGTCCTCCCGCCAGTACCGCATGTTCCAGTTCAGGTTGGTCTGCGCCTTCCAGATTTCCAGCGCGGACTCCCCTGCGTCACGGTGGCCCTTCCCGGCGATGTCGATGACACCCTCTTTCACCCGGGGCCAGTGTTTTTGCTTCTTGACGAGGGCGACGATGTACGGCGTCGTCAACCCCTGCTCGTAGTGCTCGTTGAAGATGTGGAACCGGCGGTAGGCCTTGTCGTCCTTCTCTTCGAGCCAGTGGGCGACCCAGAGCACGGCATAGGCCGACGCATAGCCCGGGTCAATCCAGACCTCAATCTCTGCGTCCTTGGGGGGATTGGTCTTCTTGATGTGTTGCGTTGTGGCCTCGGTGATGACGCGCGTCCGCGGGGGCCGCGGCTCCGCCAGCACGCGCATGGCGAACACGTCCTCCGGGTAGATGCGCTCAAGGCGCTTGATTTCCGGGTCCTCCCGGCCGCCGGGGAACTCGTGCCGGTTGGTGTACGTCGGGATGGAGTAGCTCTTGATGCCGAGGTGGTTGTCCCGCTGGCCCATGAGCATCCAGTCCTGATACCACTGCTGGCTGTTCTCCATCGTGTTGTGCGTGATGATGCCGTTCGCGGTATAGGAACGCTGCTCAGGAACAGACAGGTCGAATGTGTCGCACTCACCGTCCGTGACGCTCAGGACTGTCGCGAAGGCCACGTCGCCATACGCGGTCGGGTTAGCTCCTTCCTGTCGCACCTTGATACGCTGGCGCTTCCCGCCAGCCGTGGCACGTTCTGCCTTCCTGCTCAGGCGGAAGCCGATGCGTTCCTGAAAGTCTGCCCCAGCCGCCACGCTCAGCGTGTACCCGGTGTACTCCCCACCGTTGCCCTGCGGGAACACGCCCGACTGGCACTTCTTCGAGATGCCGCCCAGCAAACCAATGTTGATGAGCATCTGCTGGACTTCCTCCAGCAGCCTGCGGCTCTTGGATGTGAGCGTCACGCGCCCGTCCTTGTGGGCGCAGCCGTCTGCGTCGAAAAGCCCGGCAAGGAAATGCCGCTGCGTCTCATAGTCGGCCCGGCGGATAAACTCTGGGATGCGCTTGTCCCCGGCTTTCCAGCCAAGGTCAACCCCGGCTGAGCGGATGACATCGGCCGCTTTCGTGCTGCGCCAGTGGTACTTGCCGCCGCTGTTGACGAAGCCCAGTGAGGACAGGAACTCATGGGTCTCTGTCTCGTCAGGACCGCAAGTGATAGTGACGCGCGCTCCACCGCGCTTGCCCACTTCCGCACTGCCGTCGCCGAGGTAAAGTCCGGCAAGGTAGGCATCGTCTGGCGCGAGGTGTTCCTCTCCAAACAGGCGGCTCCCGAGGGCGATGAAGACATCGTCACCCGGTACGAGTTCGTCGAGGCGCTTCCAGATGCGCCCGGCGCGGGCGTTGGCCCGCACCTGCACCTTGTGGTGGAGCGTGCCCTCAAGCCCAAGGCCATACTGCATCCTGACGACCTTGGTCGGGAAGCAGCCATTCCTGTGCCACTGCGAGACGGGGACGATGTCACCGTTGCGATTGCGCACCTTGAAGGGTTGCTCGCCCTCCAGTTCTTCGAGCGAGAGGAGGCCGTGGTCGGTCTGCACAAGCGAGTCGCCGCGCAAACATCCGCTGTAGATGATGAAGCCCCGCTTGGCCGAGACGCGCCCTTGCAGGCGCTCGATGCCGGAGTACGGGCACTTGCCCGCCTCGCACACCAGCACACCCTCAAGGTCGAGGGCGCGGATGCTCGTCGGGTCTTCCATGGACCACGTCTGGATGACGACCCCGCTCGTAGTGACCATTCGCCAAGGCCCATCCTGCGGCTTGGACGGCTTGTTGATGCCCCCGGCCAGCATGCCCAGCTTGCGCAACCAGTCCTCGATGTACTGGAACTCGATGCGGGGCTCGGCGTAGGTGGGGCCAATCAGGAGAAAGTCGGGGTTGCGCGGCCGGTCAAGATTCTCTTGGAATACCAGTGAGCCGTCGGCTTTAAAGAAGCGGTCGGGGCGCTCCTGCGGCAACCACACGACATGGGGAACCATGTCGGCGCCGCCAGCAAAACTCTTGCCCGCACGCTCGCCGCCGCCAATCACCGGGAACCGCTCGTCGTCCTTGATGAAGGCGAGCTGCTCTGTCGTGAAGTCGATACCAAGCGCCGCGAAGATGTGCTTCCGAGCGCTATACGGCAGGCGTCGCAGGCTCAACCTCCACTTCGTACACGCCGTCGGCCTCAACTGTGCCCGGCTGGCCAAGAAGGGCTCGCTGCATGTTGGCCAGCAGGGATTCGTGAATCCCTTCGAGCTGGCCAGCCCCGGCTTCCTTGGACATCCACTCGCCGCGCTCCTTGGCGACCGCCTCAAGCTGCTTGCGAAGCTGCTCCGCCAGCTTGACCGCTCGCTCGTCGTCGCCACCGGCCAGCGCCACATCGAGGCGCTTTTCGAGCCGCTTGGCGGACTCTTCGAGCATGCGCAGCCGTTCTGCCCGGTCTAGCAATGATTGCTTCCTGAGGTCGAATAGATGGCGCTGCCGCTCCACTCTAATGGCTGCGCGATGTCGCCCCACCCAATTGTGGAGGTAGCGTTTCGTGAACAGTCGCCACCCGTTCTTTTCGGCAAAACGAACGTATCCATCGTAGTTCTCGCCGTTGACGGCGATGAAGTGGACAAGCTCTGCTTTGGCGCGACTATTGAGGTACGACTCATTCCGTGGCATCTTTCTCCAGCAGCCACCAAGGCCGCAGCCCGGCAGTGAACGATTCGCCGTCTTCGTCGACTAGTTCAACGAACACGACATCTGGATGCGTGCAGAGCCCTTTGTCTATCGCTTCTTTCTGGCGCTCAGGCAGGCAATCAAAACAGAAACTCTCACCTGCCGGGGCACGCAAGCCCAGCTCATCGTACAGTACGCGCCATTCGTCGTAGGCCTTTTTTGACAAAAAGCAAGGCGGATAACCGAGCATATGCTCCGTCACCCGCCTGTGGACTTTGTTGCCGATGCCATTGTAGCACGCCCTATGCGGCGTCTGCTAGTCCAGTGATTTCGTCGAACTCATCCTCGTCCAAGTCTGCGTACTCGTCATCGTCATCAAGCAGCGCAACAGGCTCCGGCGCCTGCGGCGGCAGTGAGCTGATTGCCTGCGTGAGTGTAGAGCTGCGACCAAGTGGCCACATGCGCCCGCCGCCGCGGAGCGACACCACGAACGGGATGTCGCCCAATTCGCCGTGCCGGTTCTTGGTGAAGGTCACCAGCACCATGAGTTGGCCGTCCTGTTTGATGCGGTTGGTTATCTCATCCAGTGTCAGCCCGACCCACTTGCCGGTTTCCGAATCGGTCTTCACGGGCATCAGGGAAATCGCGCAATCCACGTCCTGATACTTCGAAGAGGTGCCCTTCATGTCCTCCGGCATCAGGAACGGGTTGCGGTGCATGCTCTTCTCGCCCTTCGAAACGTGCGAGACCAGAATAACGTGGACGCCCACCTGCTTGGCGATACCCTTCATCTGGCGCATGACCATGCTCTGCTGGGCGACCGAGTCGTCTTTAAAGCCGCTCGTGGACACCATGTCCACGAGGTCCACGATGATGTACTTGATGTCGTGCCACTTCTTGTAGCGCATGGCCTTGGCCCGAATGGACCCGATGTCCAGCTCGGTAGAGTCGCAAATGTAGATGGGCAACTTGCCCAACTCGTCCATCGCCCGGCCGATGGTCGCCGTGTTCTGGTGAATCTGGCCATCGCGCCGGAGCTGCTTCAGGTTGAGGCCAGAGTGAATCTGCAAGAGCCGCTCCTGTACCTGAAGCGTGGGCATCTCGGTGGTGAACCACAGTCCGGCATGGCTGTTGAGTGCCAGCCGGTGGCCAAGGTTGGCCACGAACATGGACTTGAACCGGGAGGAGGGCGCGTACACGATGGTCACGTTGCCGTCTTGCAGGCCGTCCAGCATCTGGTCGAACTTCGACCAGCCGGTCTCAAGCCCGGTGATGGCGTCCGGCGCCGTGATGTAGTGGTCAATGCGGTCGCGCAGCTCGCTCATCGAGGAGACCGGCGTGATGTCGTTCGTGACTCCGCCCGCGAGTGAGGCCAGCCGCTCCTCCACCTTGGCACGCGCCTTGGAGATGTCCTTCGGGTTCGAATAGGCGACCTGCCGCACCCAGTCCGCGTACTGGGCCAGCTCGCGCTGCGACTTCTTGCGTAGGACCTCGTCTATCCAGAAACGAGCCTCAGAAGGCTCCACGCCCTCCAGAGCCCGAAACACCACATCTGGACCACCCAGCTCCTCAAGCAGGTGGCGACCCTCTTCAGTCCCCTTCGTGCCGCCCAGTTCCACTGCCACCGTTTGGGCAGTGACCGGCTTGCCGGAGACGGATAGCGACCCGATGGCACGGTAGATGCTCCCGTAGACGTGCGAGAAGAAATCGCCCGGGTTGAGCATCTCCATCGCCTCAGAAACCGCGGCGCCTGACAGCATGCAGGCGCCGACGACGTTGCGCTCCGCTTCGATGTTGTGCGGAAGCTCCAATGCCCACCCCCCAGAGTGCTAGTTGACGTTGTATCCGTTCGAATGGTCTTGCCCGCCCTGACGGCGCAGCATCTGCTCGACCGCCTCGACAGCCTCTGCTCGCTTCTGCGCCAGCGCGGCCGGGTCCTCCCAGCGCTTCCGGTAGGCCGCAAAGGCGCCGCCGGTCATGCCGTGCAGGGTCCGGTAGCAGATTTTGCACACCGCGTAGACGGGGTGCTGGTGGTTCGCGTAGCCGCACTCATACTCGACGGCCATGCGGCTCTCGCTGCCGCAGAAGATGCACGGCGTATCAGCCAGCATGGCGTCGTAGTGGCTCGGCTTGAGCTTAGGCTTCCGCTTCTTCTTCGCCATCCTCACCCCCCTCATCGTCCTCGTCGCCCTGCTCGTCATCGGGCAGCTCGGACACGCTGTTCTGGGCGGCCTCGATGAAGCCGTTCAGGTACTGCACGACCGAGTCGAGAAAACCCTCCACCTCTCGCAGGGGGACGGTGATGAGGCCAACCTCGCGCCCCATGACGAACTGGGCGGTGATGAGGAAGTCGTCCTGCACCCCGTGCAGGAAGCCGGTGTACCGGGCCAGCTCCGGGTTCTCCGTGGAGTCCACCAAGGACTTGAGCCCGGCGTGAGAAGCCTTCCGCCACTCGCACGCAAGGCAGTTCACGGCTCGGGCCTGAGACTGCGGCGGGGCGCCGCGGCTCAGGCGGCGGCGGTTCGTGTTGGTCTGCATTGGTGCTCTCCGTTTGGTGTTTGCAGGCCCGGAGTGGGGACAGGAGACAACAAGGAGGCGGGCGGTGCTTCTCCGGGCCTGCCGTCTGATTATCTAGCACAAGACTGAGAGTGGCAACCCTAAATCAGGAAACTTGCCGAAGCCCTTCTGCGGCTGTGTACAATGGGTACGTACCTAAGAGCCCTTAGCCCATCTCCGGGGCTAAGGGCTCTTGTACTAGTACTTGTACAAGTACAGAGCTACCCCTACGGGGTAGCTCTACCAGTACCTGTTCGAAGACCTTCGCCTGCAAGCGAAGGTCTTCAGTACGTCAGGTCCTGCTTGCCGCCCCCGGGGTGGGGTGGGGGCGGCAAGCGTACTAAGCGCGGAACCGTATGGTGCGAAGGTAGAGGTAGAGAGTTCCGCTCTTGTGAAAGTCTTCACAAGACTCCCTGAGGACTTTTCAAATCTGAGCCGGTACTAGCCGTGGCAGGGGCACCACATAAGGCAGGGCACCAAACGACCTTGCGCATGGATAGGGCGCCACTTTGCTTTGGCGATGGATAGGGGAGTACTACCCGCCGAGGGCCGGACGGCCGGAGCGAAACCCCCACCCCCCCGGGGGCCGGGGGCCCGGCCGCCTTCGCCCCGGCCTGCGCGCTGGCCGGTCGGGGGCGCGCCCGGCCCCGGCTGGCGAGCCTCGGGCGAGCGGCTACCCCAACAGGCCCGGCAGGCACGATGTGGCCACAGTGTAGCCACGCCCCGGTGGTGCCAGAGGCAGCAGGCCCGCTCCCAGCGCCCCACGGCCCCCAGCCTGACGATAGACGCCGTCTATGCGAACAGCCACACCACGGCCCAACTTTCTATCGAAATGGGGTTGTTGACCCCTTGACTCTGACTCAGAAGCACCGATACTTCTCCTTGTCAGCCGCGCCAAAGCACTGACCGCCCAACCGGGTTGAGTAGGCACTACAGGGGCAACGCGCCATCCCCCTCTTCGGAGGTGTTGTAGATGCCGAGGGCACGCCGGGAGGGATTGAGAGGTAAACGGGACGGGGGCCGTAGGGCCGCGTAGCGGCAGGCCCCCCGACCTGAACCTACAGCTAACCGAGGGCCAGACGGCACTACGACGCAACCCGCAAGGGCAATGCGACCGGTATCCAGCGGCCACGGTAGAGATATGCGGGGACACCTCGAACGGAACAGGCTCGTTGCCGGTGGCTTGCCACCGGGTAACCCCTTCGAGCTTGTGTAGGCCAACGGTCTGCCGGGTGATTCAGCCCGGCGGGCTGCGGGGATTGACGGCAGGGGCCGCCCCGCTTCGTGACAGCAACCCAACTAACGCCAGAGGCGACCGGATAACCGCGTAAGCGGCCCGGTCGCCGCCTGTTTCTCCATGGTCGCCGGGCTTGGCAGCCCGGACTTGAACAAGGAGCCCTTCGAAACCATGGCCAACACCATCGACATCAACCGCATCCTCGCCTTCGAACAGGGCGAGCTTGACGAGGACGAGGTCATTGACCTGTTCCAAGACCTCGTGAACTCCGGCCTTGCGTGGCAACTGCAAGGCCACTACGGACGCACCGCCCGCGACCTCATCGAGGCGGGTTACATCACACCACCGGAGGTTTCGCATGTCCGTCGCTGACACGTTCACGTTCGACGCTGTCCACCATCGCATCGTCTGCAAGCGATGCGGGTGGTTGACCAAGTTCCCCCGGGTGATGTCCCGGGCCACCGCCGACAAGCTCATCCGCCACCGGTCGGTGTGCTGACCACCCGGCGCTTTAAAGCGCCAGCCGACCTCACGGTCGGCTCTCTGCCCTTACCGGCGGAGAGCCGCTCAGGAGAGCGAGCACAACCTCAGGAGACCAAAGACCAATGCTTTACGCAGACCTCAAGACCGCCGCCACCTTCGCCCTCGATGCCGCCCGCAGGTCGTATGCCCGCCGGGCCATCGTCTTCGACGATGCGTTCGGGGCCTACTCGTTCCTGCCTGTTGACCGGGCTGCCGAATCAGGCAGCCGGGTGGTCGCCGTTGTCGCGCCGTCCGGCGCGTGCCACTTCGTGGAGGCCGACTGACCATGGACATTACAACAACCCTGCCGACCGCGATTGCCGCCTTCCTCCGGAAGGTGGCCGACACAGGCTACGACGGTCGCCCGTGCTCTCACGAGGACGGGTGCCACGATGCTGGCTCATGCACCGCCGGGGACAACTGCTACGGCGACCACTGTGACCCGTGGGACGTAGACCCGGACGAAGAGCACGACACCCTCGTTGACCTCGTATCCGAGGCCCGGCAACTGCTGGGCCTGCCCGACCTGTACGGGGAGGAGTGACCATGCCTCGTCATCGATACACCGTCGTGACCCATTGCGACGAGGACGGCGGGCCGGGGCTGCACTGGAAGTTTGCTGCATCACTGGCGGCTGCCGAGCAATCGGTCAGCAATTACCTGTACGCACAGGGCCGCGATTGCTGCATCATCGTCATCACACTGCCCGGATGGGTGGGGGCGGCGGACTGATGTCCTACGCCCTCGCTCGTGCCGCCGCCATTCGCCGCCAGAGAAAGGAGGCCCCAACCGTGGACAGCACCAGAAGCATGTATAGCCTCACCATGACGTGGGAGGTGTGTGCCGAATCCGTCGAAGATGCGATGGAGCAAATCACGCAAGTCATGAACGAAGAACTTGGGTACGAGGGTAAGAACTTCATTGTCACTCCCGGCGGGTGCGGTGAGTGCGAGGAGTGCGACCCTGAGGGTTGGGATATACCCGACATTGCCGACCATAACCCAGACTGCCCGGAGCCCTACTTGTGTGCGGCCAGTGGCGACCCATGCCACAGCGAACCGGTAGAGGAGAACTAATCATGCAAGCCTTCCTGCTTCAGGCGCACGTTGCGCCACCGCTCGTCGTCCACCCCTCGTTCCTCGTTGGGGTGGCCGTCGTCTTCGCCGCAAGCGATGCCGACCTCGATGCCCTTGTCTGTTCCTTTGGGCATGCACTGGCTGCGGACAGTGTGTCCGCTCGCCCGTTCGCGTAGCTGGCGTGAGACCCGTGCGGGCGGGGGGCTTCGGCCCCCGCCGCCCCGGCTGGCAAGCCGGGGAGCTACACCAAACCTCAGGAGACCAACACCACATGCACAGCACCGCACACCGAGACCCGGACACCATCACGGACTGCGTCATCACCGCACGCGGTCATCTCGACCGCGTCAACGACCATCGCCACGACCGCGCGGAAGACGTGGTCGACATCCTCAAGCGGCTGCGCACTTGCCTCGACCGCATCGAGGAAGAGTTCCGGCGCCTGCCCTAGTGGACGCCGAGCCCAACCCTCGGCGATGGGAGCGGCGGGCTGACAAGCTCGCCGCCCGCCGCCGTAGAATGCGCGTCACAGGCCGTGGCCTGCTGACCATCAAGCCCAGCGCACCGGTGGAGGTGCGCAAGCCTCGGAGGAAACCATGAGTAATCCGCCTGTCGGCCACCAGCCCAGACACCCGTTCGACACCCTCGCCAAGGCGAACCGCGCACTCAATCCGTGGGGCTTCGTGCTCTACCGCTACTCCTACCTATCGGAGGGGCGCACCTACCGCTACTTCCGCATCATCGCCGGGGGCAGCATCGAGCACGACGCCGCCCGCGTGGCTATCTGCGAGGACTGGCAGGCCAGCCACGAGTACTTCGGGCAGGTCGGCCAGTACGACCACCTCAGCCCAGACACATGGCAGTCGGGCATCCGTGACTTCCTCATCTTCGCACTCAGCGACCCCAGACTGGAGAACTGAACCATGGCCAGCGCCCTGCGTATCAACATCGCCATCGACCTCGACCAGCTTGGTGAGGACGACCGGGACTACGTTGCCCGCCAGCTACCGGAGGACGTGCGCGAGTTCATCCGCACGTCCATCGGCCTCCCGGCGGTCGCAGCCTCGTCTGCCGTCAAGCTCAAGGTGGAGCACGGAGCCTAGCCGGAGCCCCGTCGGAGGGGGCTTCCCGCCACAGAAAGGAGTACTCAGGTGACCACGAAATACCATCTGTATCGCCTCGACATCGACCGGGAGTCCCGCGAGCATGGCGTTCAACGCGCCTACTGTGGCCGCGAGGTCTTCCCCGGCTACGAAAACTGCGCGGCCAGCACCGAATCGTTCACCGCCCATCGCAACCGCTGCCGTGCCTGTTGGCGCGCATGGCAAGCAGAGTTTGAGCGTGAGCAGGCGGCACGCCGCCGCTGATTCACGCGACCCTTAGCACCTCTTTAAAGAGCCGCCTCGTTCACACGCTGGCGGCTCGTTCGTATCCCCTTGGACATACCCGCAACCGCGCAAGGATGCGTGTGCGGATGCACTGCGGGCCACCAGCTGTCGGCTTGATACCGGGCACCCGGAAGGAATTATCAGCCTCTGGGGGTGAGTCAGTCTGGGATACGGGCGGGCCGCTGCGTGTGCAGCACAACCAACCTCAGGAGACCACGTATGAGTAACGACCCTGTCCTCGGGCCGACCGAGGTCTGGGACATGGACGCCTTGACCGAGTTGGAGGCGTCCATGTTCCCGCCCGGCCTGCTCCTGCCGCGCCCGTTCCGGTGCCGAACCGGGGCGGTGCCCGGCACCAAGGGCACCTCGCGCAAGGTGCTCTCGTTCTACCTGCGCCCCGACATGGCCGCCGATGGCGTCGGCCAATACTACATCAGTCCGCTTGTCGAGCGTTCCGAGGACGCTGTCGCCCTGCTGGCCCGCATGGCCACAGAGGCTGTGTGGGGCCCCAAGTGGTTCACTGGGAGAAGGGTAGCCTCGAACCGCTATGAGCTTGCCCTGATGATTGGTATCGTCCCCGGCGACCGCGAGCCCGTGCCCAGCATCACCTCGTCCAAGATGCAGCGTTGCGTCGCTGACATCATCGACAACCTCGGCCCCCGCCCCCACGGTGCGGTCGTCCTGCCCGAGCAGGTGCGCGAGCCGAAGGCCACCGCGCTCATGCAGGCCGTCTGCCCGTACTGCCAAGTCCCCGTGCGGGCCACACTCCGCGCTTTAAAGAGTTCGTGGCCCGTGTGTGTTGGCGTGGGGGAGACGGTGCATCCACACCCGCCCGTCTTTCTCGTGGCCCACGCAGGCACGGCCAAGACCGGGTATGTCAGGCACACAGCCGACCTGTACCTCCCTCCGTCCTGCATCGGGCTGACCCCCGATGGCCAGTACCCCGCACCGCTCTAGGAGGCTCCGGTGAACTACGACTTCGACCACATCAACATCGACACCCTGACCAAGAACGAGTTGGTGGACGCCCTCGTCCACCTCACCGGCATCGGGGCCGAGCGCTGGCGCGGTGAGTCCGTCCGCGAACTGCGGGTGGAACTGGCCAGCGCATGGCAGACGACGAAGGAGGCCAAGGCCAAGGTCGAGCGTACGCAGAAGTTCCAGCCCGCGCAGCCACCCGCTGCCGGGGTGCTCGACACCGCCGCCCTCGACGTGCTCGTGGCCCGGGCCACGCACGCGGTCGAGGAGAAGCTCATCTCCCGCCTGCGCATCGTGACCGGGGAAGACGGCGAGCCGACTGCTCAGGCCCAAGACATCGAGGCCCTGACCCAGAAGGCTGACCTCGCCGTCCCCGAGGTCGACCCGACCTATCGCCAGCCCTATCAGGACTACACAGCCCGGCTGGAGGCCAAGTCCCGCGCCACCCTGCGCCCGCGCAACGTGGCCCTCTGGGGGCCAACCGGCGCGGGCAAGACCACGTTCGCCATCCAGTTTGCCGCCCAGTATCAGCGCCCCCTGTACGTGCTGAACGTTGGCGAAATCACCGAGGCCGAGCAGTTGCTGGGGCAGATGCGAGCCAACGATGGCTCCACCTACTGGGAGCCAAGCGCCCTGTGGCAGGCCGTCCAAGTGCCGTTCGCGGTCATCCTGCTGGATGAGCTTAACCGGGGGGGCAACGCCAAGGTGGTGAACGCACTGTTCGAAGTACTCGATGACCGGCGCACGCTGGGCGGCGCGCCGGTGGCCCCGGGTGTCATCTTCTTCGCCACCCTCAACGAGGGCGTCGAATACACCGGCACGGACGAGCTGGACGCCGCCATCGGCGACCGCTTCGCCGAGGGCGCCTACATCGACTACTCGCCCGACGAGGTCAATGTCCTCGTCGCCCGGCACGGGTGCGAGGTGGAGGTGGCCGAGGGTGTCGTCCGTCTGGCCAACGCCCTGCGCAACAAGTTCCCCATCTCGCTCCGCATCCTCGGCTCGTGTGTCGAGGAGCATAAGTTCGGCGCACCCATGCAGGAAGCGCTGCTCCACACCTTTGGCCGTCGCGTCCCGGCGCGGACGCTCGCACAGGCCTGCACCGCCGCCCTGCCGGATGTCGACTTCTCCGGCTACATCCCCTAAGGAGGGGCCTATGTCCATCAAGACCTATCCCACCGGTGAGTTCCGGTACTCCGCCCTGCGCCCGCCCGTCAAGGCGCTGGCGCCGTTCGTGGGCAAGCCGCTCGATGCCCGCTTCGCCACCGACTTCCTTCACGGCCTCGAAGACTTGGCTCGCGGCATCGCCGGGCGGCGCGTCCTCGTGCGCTGGCAGGATGACGCGCAAGACCACAGCTACACGCGCGAAGATGGGGCGTGGGTCATTGTGGCCAACCCCAAGCGCCTCCTGTTCGTATCGGCCGCCGCGCCCGGGGAGGCAACGTACTCCTCGGTCACATCCTGCGGTTCTGTGCTTGGTGCCGTCCTGCACGAGGCGGCCCATGTCCTGTACTCCCCGGAGACGCACAAAGGCGGCAAGATGCGCCGCCTTACGCGCGATGAGCTGGCCCTCTTTCGGGTGTACGAAGACTTGTACGTGAACAGCGTGCTGGTGCGCCAGCGTGCCCCGGGCTTCGCTGGGCTCGTACCCTATGCCTACAACTGGCTGAGCCCGGCGGATGCCGTGGTGACGAGCGTCAACCAGAATGACGCGAGCGAGGGGGCATTCGCCCGCGCTGTCCTTGCGCTGAGCGCCGACTTCTTCGCTTTCATCAACAAGCAGCCCGACGCCAAGTTCCCCGAGGCATGGCAGGCCGAGTTGACCGCTCGCCTCCGGCCCCTGCGGGAGCGCCTTGCCAGCGGCGAAGTCATTCCGTGGGAGCGCCGCCACCGAATGCTCAAGCGGGCCGTCAAGATTACCTACGGCGTCCTGCACAAGTACGGGATGTACGACCCGCCGCCACCTCCGGGCACCCCGCAGCCGCAGGCTGGCGATGGGGATGGCGACGGAGAGCCGTCGGAGGGGGGCTCACAGCCGGAGTCCGGGGACGGCGACAGCGACTTGCCCGGGGATATGTCTGGCCTTGCGGATGTCCCGGTGCCCGAACAGGCGGAGGACTGCGGCCCCTCCTGCGGCCACAAGGACACCGATGCAGACCTGCCGCGCCACATTGCGCGCAGCTTGCGGGAGGCCTTCCGGCGGGCCAACCGGCAGGCGGAGGCGCAAGAGACCGGGTTCGACGCTGGCCCACCGATGGACCACGCCGAGGTGACCCCGGCCACATCCACTTACCCGACCGACCACTATGACCGCGAGCGCGCAGCCATGCTGAAGCGGGCTTTCCGCACGTTCAGCCAGACCCGCCGGGGGTGGCTGCATGGGGCAGAGGCGGGCAAGCTGTCCTCTCGGCGGCTGGCTGCTCTGGCCTCGGGTTCCAGCCCCAACGTCTTTAAAGCGCGGGCCAAGGTGCGCGGCACCCAAGGCGCCGTGCTCATCCTCATCGACGGCTCCGGCTCCATGCAGGGTCGGCCCTATGAGCAGGCAGCTATTGCTGCTCGCGAGTTGTACGAGGCCATCGGCCGCAACCCTGATTACGAGGCCTATGTCTGGGCCTACAGCGGCTCTTCTTCCCGGGTGGACATCGTCTCCGGGCGGCATGTCGGTGGCCAGTTTTACTGGCCACCCGCCGACGGCGGCTCGACGCCGTCATGGCGAGCCATGACCGAGGGCGCCAAGTGGCTCAAGGCCAAACACCCCCGAACCAAGCGGGTCATCATCCACTTGACCGACACCATGTGGAACGACCGCTACATCCCCGAGTTCACCGAGGCGGTCGAGCGCGACCACGACCTCGACTACATCACCATCGGCATCGGCGGTCACCGCGCCGGTGCCAATGCAGTACGGATGCGAGTCTCTACCCACGATGTGGGCAGCATCGTGGATGCCGTTCAAGAGTTCGCAACCAAGACCTTCAAGGGGTAAACCATGCAGCACTACATCAAAATCCGTCCGAGCCCGGAGCGGCCATGGGCCGCTACGGTCTGGCGAGACCTCGAAGCGGGCCCCCTTTCGCAGGGGGCTCGCTACTTGGGCCAACTGCGCCTGCGAGGTGAGCGGCACTATGTTATTCCTCCCGGCGAGGAGGAGCCGACCTACTGGTACTTCCAGTTGACCGCCGCCTTGCAGTATCTCGCGACGGGCGAGCCCGGTGAGGCTGCTCGCAAGGTGGTTATCGCTCGCGCCGAAACACCGGCCCCCGTCGGCGGCTTGGAGCACGGCAACTCGCCATCCTTCCGCAGCGCACACGATGCGCTGGCGGACTGGCGGCACACGAAAGGGGTCTACGCCGACAATCTCAACGGGCGGGCGCCAGAGTAGCGCCCGCCCGCAACCTCAGGAGACACCGACCAAAGTGCCCCCCGGCCGCCCAGTATGCGGCCCCGGGGCCCAGCACGCCATCAGGAGGCGCACGTTGACCACCATCCCGCAGGAGCTGGGCTTCTACAATACCGAGGGCTTCTCGGTCATCCCCCTGAAACCGCGCGACAAGCTGCCGAACCTGCCGAGCTGGAAGCCGTATCAGTCCGGCCGTGCCCCACTGGAACTGCAACAGGTCTGGTGGCCCAAGCCGCTACCGCCGGAACCGAACAACATCGGCATCATCACCGGTGCCGTGAGCGGCAACCTCATTGTGCTCGACCTCGACAACGAGGACGCCTATCGCATGGTCTGGGAGGCTTGCCCGGAGCTGGCGGAAACCGCGACCGTGGCCACAGGCCGCGGTTACCACCTGTACCTGCGGGCCCCCGTTGACCCGGGCCCTACCTTCATCCTTGAACACGATGAGGTCGAGGGCGTCCACCACGTCAAGGCCAACGGCGGCTACGTTGTGGCTCCGCCCAGCATCCACCCTTCCGGTTCCGTCTACCAGTGGCTGAACACGCGCGAGATTCTGGAGATTGAATTGCCAGAGCTGGTCCGCCAGCTCAAGGAAGCTGGCTTCCATGAGCGCACCAAACCCGAGGCCGCCGAGGTTGGCGGTGGTGGGCATTGGGGCGACTTTGTGGCTGCCACCTACGCGACGGGCTCCCGTGCCGACGCACTGTCCCGGCTGGCGGGGTTCCTCCGTGGAGCCATCGACTCCGAGAGTGTGACCCGGGAGCTGTTGCGTGCATGGAACAAGGAGCACTGCCAGCCGCCCCTGCCTGATGGCGAGGTGGTCGCAACCGTGCGCTCGATGTACCGGCGCTATCGTCCATGGGACGACGAGCCATTGTTTCGGGAGGACTTGTGAACACCCCACAGTGCCTTGATTGCAAGGCCGACCTCGGCGACCGGCACCGAGGCGCTGAGCACTACGTGCTTAGCGCATACCTCTGGCGCTATGCCCCTCAGTTTGTCGGGGGCACAGTGGTGACTAAGTCCCACTGCGGTATTGGGTGGGCAGAGTGCCCAACCTGTGGAGAGCGGGCGGGGAAAGTGGAAGACATCAACCACCGGTGCTGACTGGCATACTCTTGTTCGGCGCTGTGGACTGAAACCGCAGGGTCGCCTTGGCCATGTCGGCCAGCATGCGTTGCTGCTCTGGCGTGAGAGCCCGAATGATGGCGAGGAGCGCGGGCTCAACCGCCTCCCCGCCCGCGTCCGTCTGGTAGCCCATAGCGTCGAGCATCTCCCATCCCGGGAACCCGTAGACCCGGCGCAATCGGTTCAAGGTCTCCGGGTACACCACGGAGATGCGCCCGAGTTCGATGGAGCTGAGATAGTCACGGCGGACGCCGCTCAGGCGTTCGACATCGGTCTGTGTGAGGTTCGCCCGCTCCCGGTATTGGCGCATCTTCTGCGCGAGGCGGCTGTTATCGCCGCCGGACGAGGTGTCGGCGAAACTGGGCTTGCGTGCCATTGGGTCTCCCTGATGTGTGTCGGATTGCGGGGCCCGCCATAATGCCACGAAGTCACGCCCGCTGCATAGCCCCTATGACTGACGGGTTTGTGTCGACTTTCGTCATGAGATGACGCGCCAAGTGTGCCATGGGTGGCTTGCTTCACACAATGCCAGTGCCGTATCCTGCCGCGGCGACCCGCGCTTTTAAGTCACATCAGGAGGTGTCGTGTTGCAAGAGGGCCTTGAGGTTGCCGTGCGGGCTGCCGTGCGCTCCCTTCCTCGGGAGGGCGGCGACGTGGTCATCACGGTGCAGGGGGACGAGGCACTGGTTCATGCGCCTCAATCCCAATTCATTGCTCGCGTGGAAGGGTTGCGTCGCACCGCATCCAAGCCCATATCCCTGCGGGCGTAATGGGCGCAAGCCGCTAACAAAGGGGCCAGAGATGGCCCCTTTTCTAGGCTTGTCGATGCGCTTGTAAGGCACTAAACTGGTGGCACACAGTCAGACAGAAAGGAGGCAGGAGGGCCAATGTACGGACACAGACTGGCACGCGAAATGGAAGAGTGGCACGCGAGCCACAACGGTCGCGCGGGCGACCCGGAGTGGGAAGCTTTTGTCCGCGACTACCAGAGCCTTGTGGCCGACAAGGCCGAGGAGCTGCTCGAAGAGCACAATAACAACGGCAAGTTCGGCATGTCGAAGGCCGGTGGCTGCTCCCGGGCCAGCGGCCTGAAGCGCCTTGGCCACAAGGGCACGCCCCTGACGGGCTCCAGCCTTGTGACCTTCTTTATTGGCCACCTGTGCGAGGGCATCGCTATCGCCACCCTCCGGCGGCTTGGTCACAACGTCCAGTCTCACGGCGAGAACGGCGGGCAGATTGAGGTCTCGACCGGCCTGTTCCATTCCTACACCGACGGCGTGCTGGACGACTTCGAGGGCAAGGGGCGGACGCTCCTGAGCGTCAAGTCCACCGGCTACAAGAAGTCTGGCCGGGAGCGGCGCGGTAGCGACTGGAAGTGGGTGCGGCGCGGCTTTCCCGAGCTGCCCTTTCAGGGCGTGCTGAAGTCCCAGCCCGGCCACTACGCGCAGGCGCAGGCCGAGATGCACGCCGACGGCGCCAGCCAGAGTCTCTACATCGTGGTGGCCAAGGACATCATCAAGGCCATGGAGGACGACCCGTTCCTCGGCGCCGAAGGCAACGGCAGCCTCACCTTCTACGCCGAAATCATCCCCTACAACGGGGACTTCGTCCACAACCAGCTTCTCCCGGTCTGGGAGGCTCAGGAGAAGGCTGTTCAGCAAGGGCGCCCCGGCCCGGCGCGCTACCTCAACACCGGCGGTGTCTACGGCGAGCTGAAGCCCGCCTCGACCGGCCGCGAGCCCAACGCTGCGGTCACTGGCACGTTCAACCCGTGCGACTACTGCGACCTCATTGCCGCCTGCAAGACCGACCTGCTCGCCAACTTCCGGCGGCACTAGGAGAGAAGGGACATGGCCGAGGCATCGACCGTGCGGGAGGCCCGCTCTGGCTAAGCGCCTCTCGGAATACACCCAAGCCGACCTCGAACAGCTCTTTAAAGAGGAGGAGCCCATGAGCACAGAAGCCGCAACCCTCCCGGCCAGCCGGGACACCATCGAAATCGAGGGCCGGATGAAGGCCGGAGACGGCCACTACGCCGTCCGGCTGCGCCTCTCGGTGCAGGAGGAAGACCTGACGAACCCGGAGTTCGCGGCCACACTGCCCGCGCTGCTCGCCAATCTGGGCGTCGAGCCCATCGTTGCTGCGGCGCCAGCACCCCCGGCTCGCGCGACAGGTGCGCCCGCTGGTGACGCCTCTGGGGCAGGGTGTCCCGTTCACGGGATGGAGTACGCACGCCCGGGCTTCCGTGGCAAGGGCCATGAGTGCGGGGCGTTCGCACCGACCAAGCAGGACTGGACGCAGGACCGCGTGTTCGTCACGAAGAGCAACGAGTCCCGCTACTACTGCAAACACAAGTGGTAAGCCACCCCATCTACCTCACCCCGACGCCTAAGGAGGAGTTCATGGAGAACAGCATCAGCATCGTCCCGGCCGCCAACGGCTACACCGTCACCGTCTTTTCGCCCACGCAGGAGACGGATGACCCCGGTGTCCGTGAGTGGGTGCCGCCCAAGACCTACGTCTTCAACAGCCTCAACCAGACCATGGAGTTCGTCACCAGCATGGCTGCGAAACTCTTCAACCTCACCAACCCGACGGACTAAAAGGAGAGCCCATGCCACACCCGAAGTGGAAGCAGTTCGAACGGGACATCGCGGCATGGGCGGGCGGCAAGCGCATCGGCTCGCGGGGTTATGCCGAGGCTGATGTCATAGGGGAGTCGGCCACGTTCGAGTGCAAGTCCCGCAACGACGTGCCCAAGTGGATTCTTGAGGCCTTCGACCAGTCGCGCCTGAACGGGCGGCTATACCCAGACCTCGCCAACTTCGTGGCCATCGGCGCGCACTTTGGCCGCGGCCACCCCATCCGGGTCTTCATCGCGAAGGAAGTCAACCTTCGCGAGGAGGATTACGACCGGGTCAGCGACACCTTCAAGGACATTCTGGCCCGCCTGATACCCCCGCAGGGTGCGGAGGAGGAGAAAGCAGCATGACGAACATCAGCGACATCGACACCGTTACCGACGAGGACTTCGACCTCGACAGCATTGATGCCGAGGCGCTCCTTGCCAAACTCTTCGGCCCCCGCCCGGAGCCGGAAAACGTCAACCTCGAAGACCCCGATGGCCTCGTCGCGACCCTTGCGACCACGGAGGCCGCCGTGTCCTTCCTGCCCTCACTGAACAACATCCTCAAGGTGCTGGTCATGGGGCGCACTCTCGACCCCGTGCCTGCCGAGTGCGATACCGTCATGAAGCTGGACGGTCGCGCGATTGCGGACTGCGCGGTCGTGCTTTCCGCGGCCGTGGCCAATCTCAATGCCTTCGTCCAGCACCATGGGCTTCAGGCCTCCACGCCGGAGGAGTTCGCCTCCTCGGGGTGGAACCGTGAGGACGATGCCCCCCTCGCCATCTTCGACGCCTTCGGCGAACGCTACGGCAAGACCGGTGTGGCCGTTCACATCCCCGTCGGCGGCCCGAGCGACATCGGCATTCCCGACCACTTCGCCGTGGACGGTGCGTGGGAGCGCGGCGCCCTCAACATCGGCCCCACGAGCTTCTAAGGGGGGCTCGAAATGGGACTGCGACTCTACATCGCTGGCCCGATGCGGGGGATTGAGGACTTCAATTCCCCCGCATTCTTCGAGGCCGAAGAGCACCTGACCCGGGCGGGCTTCTCAGTCGAGAACCCTGCCCGGAATCCGGCGGGGCGTCTCGTGGACCACTTCCGCCAAGACGCTGAACGAATCTCCAAGTGCGACGGTGTCGTCGTCCTCCCGGGCTGGGAGGACAGCAAGGGCGCGATGCTTGAGGTGCTCATTGCCGAGTATCTCGACATGCCAGTGTATCTGCACCAGAGCATTGTGCAGGGCGAGCCGTGCCTTCTGGTGCGGTCGCCTGACGGGGCCTCCCATTGGCACAAGGTGCCCTTTGGAGTGACTGGAATGCCCAGCTATTACCCCGGCGAGGTCTTCGAGTCCCCGCAGCCAGCATGTGTAAAGGCCGTGCCGCAACCGAAGACCCGCTTCGAGGAGTTGCTGGGCCAGATGCAAGCCCTGCACGACCGGAAGAAGTCCGACTATACCGGCGGCAACACCGACATCCTCTTCAACTACCGGGCGTCCGGCGAGCTGGCGCACATCGGTGTGGTCAAGTCCGTCTTTGCCCGCCTGTGCGAGAAGGTCGTCCGCGTGTCCTCCATCCTCTCCAAGGGTGGGGACACGCAGGTGAAGGACGAGACGGTCGAGGACACCTGCCTTGACCTCGCCATCATCTCGCTTCTTCTGCGCATCGCGTTTGAGCAGGAGCGGCAAGGGGCTGTCGATGGCGCGCAAGGAAACTAGGCAGTTCCTGCACAAGCTGACCGGCGCCGGTGTTCGCATTGAACACCGGCGCAATGGTCACCTCAGGGCCATTCTCCCGAACGGCAGGGTGGTCTTCCTCTCCGCAACCCCGAGCGACCACAGGGCATTTGCCCGCATACGCCGGGACATCCGCCATAACGGTTTGGAGGTGTAAACCTTGCGCCACAAAAGGTACGGCTCCGTCTATTGCCCGCCCACGTTCGGCAGCTTCGTGCGCCAGACCGTGACGTGGGTCATCGTCCTGCTGGCCTTGACGCTGGCATTCCACTCGTGCTCCGAAGCGGCGGCGGCAGACGACGCTGTGGTGACCGCGGGCCCCGTTGAGGCCACAGGGCTGCCGGAGCCCTGCCCATTCTCTCCCGGCTGGAACCTGACCGTCCTGCACGGCACGCCCGACCTGCTGCCGTCATGCGTTTCGGCTGTCTGGTACTACGAAGGTCGGACAGAGCGGTGGTACTTCTGGGGGCGAGCGAACGCCCCGTACTGGAACGACCTGACTGAGTTCGACATCACGCGGGGGTACTGGGCGTGGGCGCACTAACACCGCGGGCCGCTGAGGCCCTATTGAGCACCCCGGAGGGCCTGCGGAGCTGGCTCTCCACCAAGTCAACGCGGGAAGTGGTGGGTGAGCGCCGGAACCCGCTTCACTGCGTCGTGGCCAACTACCTGTTGTCGCAGGGCGCTGTGTACGCCGCCGTTCACCCGGCGTTCGTTGGCATCTGCGAGCAGCCGTCCAACGTTGACTCCGACCGCCGCTACTTTCCCACGCCATCGTGGCTCAAGACCTTGGTGGTGAACCTCGACAAGAAGCGGGGGTACATCACATCAGGGGAGGCGCTGGCCTTCCTGCCCCGCCAGCAGGAGGCAGCCTAACCCCATGCCATTCCAAGAGGATTGGCGCGAGAGCGCCCTCTGTCACAGCAAGGAGTTCCGCCGCCCCCGTACTACGGCCTCCCCCGAGGGGGGGGTGGTTTCTGAGGCCGCCACGCCCACCTATGTCGACAACGGGTGCGAGTTTCACACGAGTTGCTTCTCGTGCCCGTTCAGCGACTGCCTCTTCGTCTGGGCTGAGGGAGAGCACAACCGGGCGTATGGCCGCTACACCCATGCCTGCCGCGAGGCGCGCGAAGCCTTCGAGCGCGGGGAGCGTAACGAAGACCTCGATAGCGTGGCCCGGGCCTCTTTAAAGAGGTACCCCAAGGTCGCAGCCGAATGGCTGGGCCCCAAATACACAATGGAGTTGTTGCAGGGTGCCTGATTGCTGCTACCCAGTCGACCACCTCGCGCAGGTTCGCGAGTTCCATGCCGCCTTTGGCGCACCAGTGCGGGTGTACCCGGCCCTGCCCACTCCGGAGCGTTCGTGGCTCCGGTACGAGCTGATACGCGAAGAGCTGTCCGAGTTCGCCGAGGCCATCAACGATGAGAACATCGTGGCCGCGGCCGACGCACTTGGCGACCTGCTCTATGTCACCTACGGCGCTGCTCTGGAGCTGGGCATCGACATTCATGCCGTGTTCGATGAGATTCATCGCTCGAACATGAGCAAGCTCGGCCGGGATGGCCAGCCCATCTACCGGCACGACGGCAAAGTTCTGAAGGGCCCGAACTACCGGGCGCCCAACATCGAGGCCGTCCTCGCGGAGCAGCGCGAGCTGCTCCGCCACACCATCGAGCCCATCCCTGCTGAGCACATCGAGGAGGCACACCGTGGCTGACATCGTCCTTGGCATCGCCAGCCTCACCTTCGTCGCGTTCGTCATCTGGCGGGCGACCCAATGAAAGACCAGCCCGTAGTCGTCCTCGGCTGCTACCTCAACGACCTTGGGCGCTGGGTGACCTTCGCCTCGAAGACCGTCGCGGAGGCCAAGTCACACCTCGCGCTGACCGGCTCCAGCATCTCGTTCTACGTCGAGGTGAACCCCGACAAAGACGGCACCCTCACTGGCAACGTGGAGGATTACTCGAAGTGAAGTCGCTGCTGACCGTGGCAATGGGGTGCCTGACCCCCATTGCCGTCATCATCACGGGCCTTGCGCTCTTCTTCGGCGTGCTCGGGTTCCGCTACTACACAGCGGACATCCGTGGCCGCGTCGACGCACAGGAGACCATCAAGTCGGGGGCGAACCGCATCGCCCAGTACGACCGCTTCTTCAACCTCTGCGCCTCCATTCAGGCTCAGGAGGGGATGCTCACCTACCTCGAAGAGGAGCTGGGGGCCGCAGCACCAGAAGACAAGGCGCGCATCGGCGCCAACATCACCGGCGTACAGGCGGCGCGGGCACGCGCCATCGCCCAGTACAACGCCGACGCCACGAAGAACTACACGTCCGGCCAGTTCCGTGACTCGGACCTGCCGTACCAAATCTCCGTCGGAGGGAAGACCACATGCGCCGCGTACTAGTCCTGCTCGCCCCCATCCTCCTGCTCGCCGTCTTGGCTGCGGCCTGCGACTACGACCAGACCGGCGACGCCCGGGAACGGGCGGTCGCCCAGCGCAACGAGAACTTCGAGCGCGCCGAGCGCCTCTACCCGAACCCCCGGCCGGAGAACTTCCCGCTGCGGGACGCGCTGGTGAAGTTCACCATGCGGCAGGACGAAATCAACCACCCGTGGTACGTCTACGTCCTCGGAAACAACGGCAACCTCATCGGCTACTACGTCGCCCAGACCGTCCCGATTAACGCCTGCAACTTCCTCTCGTCCACCGAGGCCCTCTGGGTCGATGTGAACAACGACCTGAGCCAAGTCCTGACGGCTCCCTCGCTCGACGGCATCTACTACGGCGGGGGAGGCGCAGCCGCTGGCTGCGACTCGTGGTTCTTCTTCGACTCCGCCACTGATGCGCTCATCCAGATTCGCGGTGTCAACTGGTATGCCGCGGACCAGCCGCTCAAGGTGGCAGCCGAACCCATCACTGTTGCTGTGCCGTCCGCCGGTCGCTAAGGAGGTTCCACATGGCCAAGGGAAAGAAGAAGCAGAAGAAGTCCGTGGATGTCGTTGGGGAGGCCATGCTGGCCGCCGAGCACGGCAACATCAACCTGAAGGCCGTGGCGCGCAAGGCCTCCGAGGGAGCCCTGCTCGCCGACGCCTGCCGGGAGAAGCTCACCCACGTCACACAGGGAGTCATGCGGGCGCTCTACTTCCTCACGAAGGAGGGCGCCGGAGAGGGCGAGGCGTCCCGCGCTCGCAATGCCCTCCTCCACCTGTTCGGGGAGGAGGAGCTGGCCCCTGACTGGCAGGACTACTGGCTGTGGGCGCCCAATCGCCCTTCGCACCAAGAGGTGCTCGATATCGTGACGCAGGCGGCCCATGCCGCCATCCAAGATGGGGCCAACACGGTGGCCGTGCCGCCCATCCTGTACCGGTGGCTCTACGAGGCCATCTGCGCCTTGGCCCTCCCGGCCCGTGAACCGGAGGTTGCGTCGCCCTCGACTATGCAGTTCGCTGGCTGCGAAGTCATCACCATCGCGACTCTCATGGCGCGGCAGGAGCAAGAAGGGAAGGCGGCGTAGTGGGCGCCAAACTTGCACTCCTGCCTGAGGCAGAGCCCGCCGAGGAAGAGGGCCCTGTCTGCGAGACGTGTAACGGCACACGCCTTGTCCCCGGCACCCGCCTCGCCTATGAGGCGGGTGTCTGGATAGACGTGCCGACCAAGTACCGGGCGACCTGCCCGGCCTGCCGGGCTCCGCGGGAGACACCGGACGAGGGTCTTTAAAGATGGGCTGGCTCCAAATCGGGCTCTTGGTCTATGCGGCCGTGGTCACCTTCGTGGCGGGCCTTGCCCTTGTGTGGCTCAGGGATGCGGAGGACGAGCTGCACATGCTCCAGTCGTCGAACTCTTACCAGCTCTCCACGCTCTCCAACTTGCGTGAGGAGTTGTTCGCCCACAAGGCCATGGAAAAGCGACTGCTCAACACACCTGTTGCTGGCTCCTACTTCGCCAGCCTGAAGGAAACCCATACCCACTACCAGCCCGACAGCCAGCGGGCCGACCTGCCCGCTGGCCTGCGCGCCAAGGCCAAGGTCAAGGCGAAGACGTACGGAGGGTACTTCGGTGGCTCGCGAACTTCGTGACATCACCGCCAACCATCAGGGCGAGCTTGACCTCGCCTACCTGCAACGGAAGCTTGCAGCCGCGGGCGAGATGAAGACCGCCATCAAGCGGCTGCTTGAGCTGTGGAGCGACCACGATACCCACGCCTTCGGCTCAGCCGAGGGCCGCGGTGAGCGCATGCTCGTGCGCAAGCGCATGAAGGAGCTTCGCAAGGCCATGGAGGCGTACCTGAATGTCTGACGAGAGTGCCATCGAGAGGTTCAGGCGCCTCCGCGCGGCGATGGATGATTTTGGCTCGCGATGCGAGCATGGCTCACTCCGGCGCAAGTGCGATACCTGCTGGGCCACCTTGTACGAGGTGGGCCTGCGGGCCCTCGAAGAGGAGGCAGGGGGCCTGACCGACTTCGTCACGCGGCTTGATGCCGCGGTGGCCAAGGGGGTCCGCCTTCCCTTTGGGGACGACGGCGATGCCATCATCTGGACACTGTTCCACGAAGATGAGCGGCTCGCCTCCAAGACCTGCGCGACACAGTGCGCGCCCTGAAGGAGGTCGCCCAGTGACCGAAGGCTCGCCAGCGGCAGAGTGGGCGCCCCTCTTCCCCTACCCAATCTGCTGCCTCTGTTATGAGGCACTGCACCCCGGACACCACGGCTGGGACGTGTGTCACGAGTGCGCGCAATACGATGCAGCCCCGGAGGACATCTCTTGTGAGTGCTACCGCGCCATGGACGGGCCAGTTGGCCCGTTCACCTCCAAGCCATGGAAATGGGGGCCCATCCCGCCCCCTGTAGCGGAATAATCCCGCTCGGTATAGCGATATAACAGCCCGGTAGGTGTAGGTTTGATGGCCTGCCTACCGGGCTATTTTTGTATCTGGCGCTACTCGCGTGTCTATTCTGCGGAACAATGTGATTACGAATCGCTCGCTCTACCAACTGAGCTATCGAGGCTACTGGCGGAGGCATTATTCAGGTCTAGACAAAGCTGGCCCTTGTGCCCTACACTCCAAGGCGTCGCAACCTAAACAGAAGCTGGA
>WBZO01000874.1_pt1 | contig 54430 bp, 46 predicted proteins | sample 5204261 | NCBI WGS metagenome assembly WBZO01 (sample SAMN12412400, study PRJNA552823) | activated sludge metagenome | isolation source: activated sludge from anammox sidestream of wastewater treatment plant... | place: USA: North Carolina | collected 2017-09
AGACCTCAGATGGCGTCTCGCGCCACGGCGAGTACGCCGCGACACGAGACGCCTCGTCCCACAACCGCAGCGCTTCCCTCATAGAATCCTCATGCCCACTGTCTCATTCGCGTTGACAAATTCCGCACTGGCTTCTGGATTACACCCGAGGGGCACACTTTACTGGCTCGGGCGCGCGTCACAGATACTGACCCAGCTTTTACAGATATTGTCGTGGCGGACCTGCACGCCAACGGTAAAATCCTCTTCGCCATTGGCGATAGCGGCAGGCCTGTCGATGGCGTCGCTATCTACCCAGAAACCTTCGTTGACGGCGTACTCACGCTCGGCCTGGTGGGCGGTGCTGGCATCGTTGAAAACGCTCTGATTGCCGAGCGTCAAGGCGTGATGCTGGTTGACTACCCAAGCTGGAAAGTTGGCGTAAGTCACATTGAGTCTTCAGAGCTACAGTTTAGCTGGACTGCTAATCGTGACTGGCTCTACCGCGGTGAAGGACTTGCGCGCCGCACTGTCGTGTTTCCTAGAAGTAACCCTGACGCTCCACCGGAGGTGGTGTTCTCTTCATCGTCGGCGCCGGGTATAAGGATTTCAAGCCCTGGGCATTCTATTTTGGTAAAAGATGGCGTGTTTATAAACGCAGAGCTAGGCCCGAAGTCGTCTATCGTAGTTTACACGCACGATGGCGGCGCCAAAGCTTTCATCCACGACGAGGACCCGTTGCTAGGTGCCGGCAACTTTGGCAGCGACGGCAAAGATATCGTTTGGACCTTCGGTGAAGAGCTTGCCAGGCTAGAGTCTGGCATCTACGCCAAGCAAACCGTGATGACGGCGCCCTTTACCACCAATCCCGCGGAGCTAAAGCCCCGGCGCCTGCGCAGTGACCCGGGGCGGGTGATGGACAACGGGTATGCCGTGGGCTGCGGCTATGCTGCGCGCTACGTGGCGCCGCACCACATCTTTATCGTGCGGCTAGCCGACGGCCAAGGCTGGCACCTGCCCTATAGCGGCGCGTGGAAGATGCCCGCCGTCATTGGCGTAGATTGCACCCACGTGTACTTCGAATACTACTACAACGGCCCCGTAAATTCCGACGGCACCCGTGAACATGCCCGCGATATCGCCCGCATGAGAATCGCCGACCTTGGCCCTGGCGAGGCGCCGGATTGAGGGGGAGTGCGGGCGCGTGCTCCTGCTCGACAGCGTGTGCGCTCACAAGCTAAGCTTACCCCGTGAGGATACGTGCGGGAGCTTCAGCGGCGTGGGTAGCGGCAGTGTAACCGTCTGACCAGGCACGTGGTTGCGTCCGCGGTCGACGGCGTCGTGCAATCCGCGCATGGCAAACGAGCGGCGGACGCGGCAGTGGTGGCGGAGCACGGTGGCGAGGTGGCGAAAGAGCGGGTTGAGGGCGGCCGAGTTCGCTGAGCGGGAGGGGCTCGCGGCCAGTACGCTTCAGTGGTGGTCGAGCGAGCTGCGGCGTGATACCCGTGCGAAGCACGGGCCGGCGGACCTGGTGCCGATCGAGATCGAGGTCGGCGGGGCTTCGCGCGCGGCGGTCGGTGACGCCGCCGTGGAGATCGCCCTCGGCGAGGTGGTGCTGCGCTGCAGCGCCGACGTGGACGTGAGCTACGTCGCTCGTCTCGTGCAGGCGTCGAGGCGCTGATGTTCGCGCTGCCGCACAGCGTGCGTGTGTACCTGGCCTCGGCGCCGGTCGACATGCGCTGCGGCCACGATGGGCTGTTCGCGATCGTGTCCGCGTGGGGACTCGATCCGTACAGCGGCGACCTCTACGCGTTCGTCGGACGGCGGGGCGACCGAGTGAAGATCCTGGTCTGGCATCGGGGCGGCTTCGTGCTGCTGTACAAGCGCCTGGAGAAGGGGCGCTTCCGCATCCCGCGCGTGCCCGCGGGTGCGGAGCGCGCGGTGCTCGACGCGACCGAGCTCGCGATGCTGCTCGACGGAACCGACCTCGCGCACGTGAAGCGGCCCGCGCTGTGGACTCCGCCAGCGAGGCAGACTCCGCACGCCAGCGTGTGACGCCGCGTGATCCCACGTGGCCCTAGGTGATCCCTCACGAATCCGGTCGACAGATCGATTGCCGCATTATCAAACGGTGTCGTGGCGGACCCGCGCGACGAGCCCATCGCCCAGCAGCAGAAGCTGATCGTTGCCCAGCAGCAGCTCATCGCCGAGTTGCAGCAGCGGCTCGCGGAGCAGGCCGCGGAGTTCGAGGCGCGCAGCGCCGCCATGGAGGCGGAGGTGCGGCGCCTGCAGCGCGAGCTGCTCGGCCCGAAGACGGAGCGGCAGAAGGTTCCACCCGTCGAGCGCGACGACCCGACCGAGCTCAGCGAGGAAGAGTTGCGCAGGCGACGGGAGGAGAGAGCCCGCAAGCGTCGCGAGAATGCGCTGGCCAAGCAGGCAGCACTGGCGACCAAGGACGTTGATCATCCAGTGCCCGACGCGATGAAGCGGTGTCCCCGGTGCGGTGGCTCCCATTTCTCGGCGCTCCCGCCGGAAGAAAGCACCACGTATGAGTACATCCCGGGACGCTTCGTGCGTCGGCGACATCGCCGCGAAAAGCTGGCGTGCCGCTGCGGCGAGCACATCGTCGTGGCTCCTGTGCCGGCCAAGCTCTCGGTCGGCGGGCAGTACGGCTTCGGCTTCGTCGCGTTCTTGATCGTGGAAAAGTGCGCCGACTCGATCCCGATCCACCGCATCGAGAAGCGCCTTGCTCGGCTTGGCGTGCCCATCTCACGGGCGACGATGAACGAGCTCGTCCACACCGGAGCCGAGCGCCTGGTGCCGCTGCTCGAGCGACTCCGCGCGCGGATCGCCCGCATCGAAATCGTGCTCGCCGACGAGACATCCATGCGGATCCAGGACCGCAAGAAGCGCGGCTTCTTCTGGGTGTTTCATCGTCGCGACGAGCAGAGCGGAGGCACTCTCGTGCTGTTCGTGTTCGCCACGGATCGCAGCGGCCAGACCCCCGCCGAGGTGCTGGGCAACTCGGAGGAGGCGCTCGTCGTCGACGGCTACACGGGCTACAACCACGTGACCGATCCGGACGGCCGAGCACACGGCGGTTGCTGGTGCCACCTGCGCCGCAAGCTCTTCGAGGCGCGCACGGCGCCTGGCGACGATGCCGACGTCGGCATCGCCAAGACCCGACCGTTGTTCCGGGTCGAGCACGAAGCCAAGGCGCGCGGCATCCTCGGTACTCCTGCGCACCTCGCACTGCGCCAGCAGCAGACGAAGAAGGTCATCGACGACTTCTACGCCTGGCTCGAGGAGCGTCGGTCTCAGGTACTGCCGAAGAGTCCGCTGGGCCAGGCCTTCGGCTACGCCACCCACCAGCGCGCCCGGCTCGAGCTCTTCCTCACCGACGCGCGCATCCCGCCTCACGACAACGCGTCCGAGCGCCTCCTCCGCGTGATCGCCCTGGGCCGGAAGAACTACCTGTTCGTCGGCAACCCCCGCGCGGGACGGAACTTCGCGACGCTGTACTCGCTGGTCGGTTCCTGTATCGCGAACGACATCGAGCCGACCGAGTACCTGACCGACGTCCTCGAACGCGTCGCGACGGCCACCACCGACGACGAGCTCGATGCGCTGCTGCCCGATCGCTGGCGCCCACTGGGGCCGGCGCCGTAGTCGTCATCGAAGCTGCCGACAACCACGTGCCTGGTCAGACGGTTACAGAGCGACGTCGCGGGGCCGTCGCGCGTCTTCAGCGACGCGGCGGCGCAGCGGAGCACACCGTGGAGATCTCCTCCACGCGCTCTCGGACGTTGGGCATGTTGAGGCTCCAGGTATACTCCCCGCGCCGGCGGACGCGCGCCATCAGGTTGTAGCCTGGACGCTGGGGGAGCTTCCTGGCGTGCAGCAGCGCGACGACGTCCCGCATGGCGCAGGTGAAGGCCGGCTTGGCAGAGGTGCTCTCGTCGGGCTCTGTGCTGGAGCCGAGCAGCACCTGAGCCTTGCCGTCGCTGATCAAGAGCCGCAGCTCCGTGGGGGGAGCGCTGTCGGAGACGGTCTGCATCTCGCGGGCTGCGCGCCGGCGCGCTGGCGAGAAGAAGCGGTAGTCCGCGTCGCTGCGCGCGGCGCTCGTGTCGAGGGTGCCGTCTTCGCGGACGCCGCTGACGTAGAGGGCGTAGAGCTTGGCGTCCGGGGACCACGCGCGCGCTACCCGCTCCGCCCAGGGCAGCTCCGCCACGGGCTCGAGCTGGTCGAAGGTGGTGGTCATCCCCGCGGGGTCGACGGTGATGTAGCCGCCGCCGCCCGGGTGCTTGCCGAGCTCCGCCGGGCGCGTCAGGGCCTCGGTGGGCTGAGCGGCGCGGGGGATGGGGTTGGACTGCTCGATGAGCTCAGTGGTCCTCCTCGAGGCCGACTGGAGGCCCCAGCCCATGGCGGCGAGGCCTCCCACCACCCCCACGATGGGCAGGCCGACCATGAGCGCCACGAAGAGCCCGACGCCCTTGGCGCTGGCCCGTGGGACCGTGGGGGCGCTCACCTGGATCATGGCCTGAAACACCTGCGGTTCCATGGGCTGGACGACGACCTGCGGCGCCGCGGGCGCGCCCCCTTCGAGCCGGTTCTCCGTGTTGCAGAAGGTGCAGCTCACGACTTGCCCCGCGACGGCGAGCGGCAAGGGGGCGGCACAGTTGAAGCAGCGCTGACTAGACATGGAAGAGTGACCTAAGGGCACCCTACTTGGCAGCGCTGCCCCTGTCGACGTCCGGCAGCGCTCTGCGAGCGAGGCGTGGCGGCTTCCCGATGACCTCAGGGCGTGGTCATCGACCGTCGCGGTCCGCGTCGTCGCCGCATCCAGAGCAAGAGCGCCCCGAGCAGCGCCAGACCGTAGGCGCCGTCCCTCGGGCGCGTGGTGGTGCAGCCATACCCAGCGTCACTCGACGTGGTGGGAGTGACGGAGACGCTGGCGTCGGCGCCAGCGTCCGACCGTGGGCCTCCGCCGTCCTGCTGGGTGGAGCCGCCGTCCTGCTGGGTAGAGCCGCCGTCCTGCTGGGTGGAACCACCATCCTGCTGAGTGGAGCCGCCGTCCTGCTGGGTGGAACCACCGTCTTGCTGGGTGGAGCCGCCGTCCTGCTGGGTGGAACCACCATCCTGCTGAGTGGAGCCGCCGTCCTGCTGGGTAGAGCCGCCGTCCTGCTGGGTAGAGCCGCCGTCCTGCTGGGTGGAACCACCATCCTGCTGAGTGGAGCCGCCGTCCTGCTGGGGAGCGCCACCGTCCGTCGTCGCGGCGAGCTCGTAGGCGCCCAGGTCATAGGCTGGGCCCTGTGGCCGCGTGAGCCCGACGAGATCGACGGTCACCTCGGGGAGCGCGAGCCCGGTGTCGCGCGCGGGGCTGTCCTCGCGCAGCCGGTAGTCTCCGGCGCCCTCGTCCATGAAGCCGGGGTTCGTCTCCAGGTTGTGCGAGCCCGTGTAGCTGACGAGCGCGTTGTTGACGCGCGCGTTGCCGTACAGGATGTTGTTGACGAGCCGGGTGTTGGCCGCCGAGGTGTACAGCTCCTCGATCCCGTTCTGTGGGGCTCCCGTCACGAAGCCATTGCCCACGATGGTGTTGTTGAGCAGCGCGTTGTTGCGCGCGGGGCCGTACACGGTCAGCCCTACCCCGCGGTTGCGCGCGATGACGTTGTTGGCTATCAGCCCGTCCTGCGCCTGGAGCAGGACGCCGTCGATCATGGAGTTCGGCCGCACCACGTCGGAGGACTCGTGCCAGCCGCAGCGGGCCATGCCGTTGTCCTCGAAGCGGTTGCGCTCGATGCGTGGGGCCAGCAGCACGGCGCCATCCTTGTAGAAGTGGGCACCGAAGGCCTTGTTGTGGTGGATGTGGTTGCCGCTGACGTTCAGGTGATCTCCGGCGAGGTAGACCCCGTAGTGGCCGTTGTGGTGGATGTTGCAGTCCACCACGGAGAGGGCCTCGGAGTGCCAGGCGGCGAGCCCGAGGCGCGAGTGATGGTGGATCTCGAGCGCGCGCAAGGTGACGTGGTGTAGCTCGGCGTTGGTGTCCGCGTTCATCAAGATCCCGTGGTTCTTGTAGGTCTTGATGCGCGCGAGGTCCGCGGGGACGCAGGCGTCCAGCGCGAGGAAATCCTGCGCGAGCACGTAGGAGTCCAAGAGCTCGAAGCCCTCGATGGTCAGGTAGCTCGACTGATAGATGCTGAGGGTGAACCCCGAGCTGCCGCCGGCGCTGTAGTCCACGACGACGTGATGCCCGGGGACGGGCCTGAAGAGGATGGGGCTCGCGGCCGTGCCGGCCTTGTAGTTGACCTCGAAGCCCCCGTAGGTCCCCGCCTTGACCCACACGGTGTCCCCCGGGCGCACGTCCCGTCCGGCCTTGAGCAGCGAGCACCAGGGGGTCGCCTCCGTGTTGCTAGTCCAGGAGCGGCCGTCATCGCAGGCGCCGCCCTGCCCTTGGACGTCGACGTAGAGATCCTTGGCGGCCGCGTCCACGGTCACCACGGCAGCCGCCATGGCGAGCACCGACGCCCGCCCACGCCATCGCCCGAGCTCGTGCATGGGGTGCAGCTTAGCACCGTGGCCTGCGGAGAGCAGCGCCGGAGCGTGGGGTGTGAGTGTTGGTCGTCGGTTCGCTGAGGCGGTGCGATACTCGGCGCCATGGACGGTCCGTCATGGGCTTGGGTGCGGCGCGCTCCGGTGCGGGGCTTGGGTGCGCTGGGGGTAGCGCTGATGGTGGCGGGATCCGCGCTCGGGGGCTTCGCCTGCGGCGCGGACGGCGACGAGCCCGGTGGCCAGGGCGCGAGGGACGCGGGCTGGGCGGGGGCTGGCGCGGAGGCCGGGTCCGGTGGCCGAGCTGGATCCGGTGGCCGAGCGGGGTCCGGTGGCGATGGCGCCGCGTCGTCGCTGTGCGAGCCCGTCACGACCGAGCGCTGCGACTGCGCTGGGCCGGGAGAGGTCGGGGCGCGACGCTGTGCGGCTGACGGGAGCGGCTGGTCGAGCTGCGAGTGCGAGCGCTACGGCGCGCAGCTCGCGGTGAGCCCGAGCGGCTCGGACTCGGGCCCGGGGACGCTCGAGGCGCCGTACCGGAGCCTCGAGCGCGCCAAGCAGCGCCTCACGGAGCTGGTGGCCGCGGGGCTCCCGGCGGAGGGTGTGGTGGTGTGGCTCCGGGGCGGCGTCCACGTGCTGCGAGCGCCGTGGTCGCTCGGCCCCGCGGAGTCTGGCGCCGAGGGGCGGCCGGTGGTGGTGCGCGGCTATCCGGGGGAGCGCGCGCGCGTGATCGGAGGCGCGCTGCTCGACGCCGGCGCCTTCACCCCGCTCACGCCGGCGGCGCGGCTGTATGAGCGCCTCAGCGTGGCGGCTCGGGCGGCGGTCGTCACTGCCTCGCTGCCTCGCGCGGGCGTCACGGAGCTGGGTGAGCTGACGTCCCGGGGCTTTCATGGCCAGGCGGCGCGCGGCCCCGTGGAGGTGTTCGTCGACGGCGTCGCGATGACGCTCGCGCGCTGGCCGGACCGCGACGAGGACACCGTGGTCGGTGGGCTCGAGGAGGCCGAGGCGCTCGACCTCTACGGGGACACCACGCCCAGCGTGGCCGGGCACTTCGTCAAGAGCGGCACCTCGGATGGCGTCAGCGCGTTCACCCGTGAGGGAGAGGTCGAGGGCCGCGTCTATCACCTCTACCGGCATACCTGGGTCCATCAGGGCAGCCAGCACACCGCGTGGTTTCTGACCACGGCCGAGCGCGGCTACCCCGGCGACGCTCACCCTTGGTGGTACCTCTATGACGCGGCGCTCGGGCCGCTCGCGCCCGCGGCGGGCGGCGTGGGCACGGTCCTGACGCAGGCTCCCGCCGCCATCAACCATGGCTTCGCGAGCGTCGCCAGCGTCGTGGACGGCAAGATCTGGCGCTACTTCGGCGAGCGCGCCGCGGGCTGGGCGGAGCCGAGCGAGGCGTGGTTTCACGGCTTCTGGAAGTACCCTTGGGCGGATCAGCACCTGCGCGCCGCCGGCATCGACCCGTCCACGAGGACGGTGACCCTCGCCACGGCCTCCGGCTATGGCATCGAGGCGGGGCAGCCCTACTACGCGTACAACATCCCCGAAGAGCTCAGTGAGCCCGGGGAGTACTACCTCGATCGCAGCGACGGCACGCTGTACCTCTGGCCACCCGGGGAGCTGCGCGGCGCTGAGATCGCCGTCTCCGAGCTCGACTCCACGCTCGTCACCTTGCAGGGCGCCCGCTACGTCACGCTCCAGGATTTCACGCTGGAGCTGGGTCGCGCGCGCCTCGTGGAGGTGCGCGGCGGGGAGCACGACCGGCTCATCGGCTTGACCTTGCGCAACGCCGGCGCTGGCGCCGGCAGCCTCTCGGGCGCGGAGCACCTCGTGCGGGGGTGTCACGTCCATGACACGGGCAACGGCGGGCTGGAGCTCGACGGGGGCACGCGCCGCAGCCTGAGCGACGGTAAGCTCACGGTGGAGCACAGCTACTTCCATGATCTCTCGCGCTGGGAGTGGACCTACCGCCCGGCGATCTCCGTGAGCGGGCACGGCAACGTGGTGCGCCACAACCTCATCCGTCGGCTCCCGCACTCGGCCATCATCTACGGCGGGAGTGGCCACACGCTGGAGCTGAACGAGATCGCGCAGGTGTGCCGCTACTCGAGCGACGCAGGCGCCATCTATGGCGGGCGAGACTGGGGCGCGCGCGGGGTGGTGATCCGCCACAACTTCATCCACCACCTGAGCAGCTACTTCAGCGGGGACGGCGTGCAGGGCATCTACCTCGACGACTGCTTGAGCGGCGTGCGGGTGGAGGGGAACGTCCTCTACGCCATCGAGGACTATGGGCTGCAGCACGGCGGCGGCCGCGACGTCATCATGGTGGGCAACATCGTCGCCAGCTCCGGGGGAGCGCTCGTCGCCGACCGGCGCTGCGCCACACTGGTGACGCGTGGGAGACCCAACGACGAGCCGGGGGACAGCTGGAACCTGCTGGAGAAGCTGCGCAGCGTAGGTTACCAAGAGGAGCCGTGGGCCTCCACCTGGCCCGAGTGCGCGGCCATCCCGGACGATTGGGCCGCCATCAGCGCGCCGCCGTCGCACTGGCTGGAGCCAGAGGGCACCGTCTTTTCACGCAACCTGAGCTGGCACAACCGCACCCTGGCGGTCGGCTCGCCGGAGACCTTCGCGGCCTACGCCGAGCGAGTGAGCAACCTGGATGGCGTGGATCCACGCTTCGTGGATGAGGAGAGCCTGGATCTGTCCCTCCACGCGGACTCTCCCGCGGCCTCCCTCCCCGGCTGGCAGCCCATCCCGTTCAGCGAGATCGGCATCAGACCGTGAGAGGGGAGCGCCACGGCGGTGTCGTGGCACCGCGCGCGGGCGCGGCGCCCCTGGCGTGCCGCCATTGGGGGGTGCCCCCTTGGCGTCGGGCCTGCGTTGCCCAATGATGCTGCCATGATCGAGCTGCACACCTGGACGACCCCCAACGGCTACAAGGTGAGCATCACGCTCGAGGAGCTGGGGCTCCCGTACACCGTCGTGCCGGTCGACATCGGCGCGGGGGAGCAGCACCGGCCGGAGTTTCTGGCGCTCAGCCCCAACAACAAGATCCCGGCCATCGTGGACACGGACGGCCCCGGGGGCGCGCGGCTGAGCTTGTTCGAGTCGGGCGCCATCCTGCTGTACCTCGCGGAGAAGACGGGCAAGCTGCTCCCCAAGGAGCCCCTCGGGCGCTACCGCGTCATCGAGTGGCTGATGTTCCAGATGGGCGGCGTGGGCCCCATGCTGGGGCAAGCGCACCACTTTCGGCAGTATGCGCCGGAGCCCGTCCCTTACGCCATCCAGCGCTACACTCAGGAGGCCCAGCGCCTCTACCGCGTCATCGACCAGCGCCTCTCGGGGAGGGAGTACATCGCCGACGAGCTCTCCATCGCGGACTTCGCCATCTTCCCGTGGCTCCGCTCTTGGGAGCGGCAGGGCGTAGAGCTCGAGCAGTACCCGCACGTCCAGCGCTGGCTCGCCGCGCTGGACGTGCGCCCCGCGGTGCAGCGGGGGCTCGCGGTGCTCTCCGAGCGAGCCTCCCCAGCGCCGCTGACGGACGCGCAGAAGGCCGCGCTGTTCGGGACGCAGCGCTGAGCCGGAGGGTCTAGCGCGCGCGCCGGCGCCGCAGCAGCGCGAGCAGCGTCAGCGTCAGGAGCGCCGCCGCGCCGGAGGAGCGCGCCGCGCCGACGCGACACCCGCAGCCGCCGTCCGAGGTGGTGGGGTCGCCGCCTGGCGCCGTGCCGGCGCTGCCTCCCCCCGTGCCCAGGGTGCCAGCGCTACCTCCCCCGGCGTCGCTGCCCGCTCGGCCCGCCGCGCCCGCGTCGCTGCCCGTGCCCGCCGTTCCTGCTTCGCCGCCCGCGCCCGCGCCGCCGCCCGCGCCCGCGTCGCCGCCCGCGCCCGCGCCGCCGCCCGCGCCCGCGCCGCCGCCCGCGCCCGCGCCGCCGCCCGCGCCCGCCGCGCCGCCGCTAGGTTCCCGCGGGGGGACCGTGTCGCAGTCGCCGAGCTGGCTCTCCAGCGCGCCGAGCGTCGGCAGGGTGGCGCTGCGTGGCCGACCGCAGTAGTCCGTGCTCACCCCCTGGATGGGCGTGCCTTGCCCCACCACGCGGCTGAGCTCCGCGCCGGGCTGGAGCCGCAGATCACCCAGCGCGGGCGCGCGGTAGAGCTGCGCGAAGGTGGTGAGGGCGACGCCAGCCAGGTTGGGTCCCTCCGTGTGGCTCCCGCCGTCGCGGTCGCGCAGCGCGCCGGCCAGCAGGTTGCCGTGGGCGACGCCAGAGCTGGTGTCGAAGCGGAAATCGACGCCAAGGTCGGTGATGAGCGTGTTGTACAGCACGCGCGTGTCCGCGCTGCGGTTCAGGTAGATGCCCGCGTCCGTGCAGCCGGCGATGATGTTGTTCTGCAGCGTGCCGTTGCGGTGCTCCACGCTGCAGGGGACGCTGGCGTCGTAGGCCGGGGCGCAGAACTGCGGCGCCGTGCCGCCGCCCCCGAAGGACAGCCCAATCCTGGTGAGCCGCGGCTCTGCGCGGGTGGTGCAGACCACCAGGTTGCCCTCGTAGAGCCCCCGGCTGCCGCCGCTCTTCATGAAGGCGCCGTAGGAGACGCCGTTGCCGCCGTCCTTGCCGAAGTCGTGCAGGTAGTTGCCGCGCACGACCCAGTCGTCCCCAGTGTCGATGTTGAGCTTGGTGACGGGGTTGGAGGTCTTTCGGTCCGCCTCGTCGAACAGCTCGCTGTACGCGACGAGGCCGCGGTGGGGCGCGCGCATCGCGCCCGCCACCAGCTCGGAGTTGACCTTGAGCTGGGCGTTGAAGTTGCGGACGCGGCTCCTCAGCAGGCGGAAGCCGTCCGCGGCGCCCGTGACGTGAAAGGCGTGCTCGCAATCGCTGTCGCTCCCGCACACACCGACCACGTCCAGCCCGTCGAAGGTCCAGTAGGCGCCGGAGATCTTGAAGCCCTCCACGGTCGAGACCTCCACCCGCGCGCCGAGCGGGCTGGCCGCGCGCACCGTGATGGGCTGCGCGGCCGTCCCCTCGGCGGCGCAGGACAGTCGCGGGATGGCGTAGACGCCGTCGGCGAGCACGATGACGTCACCGGGCTGCGCCGCGGCGATCGCCGCCTGCAGCTCGGTGGGCGTGCTGACGCGGGTCTCGGCGGCGAGCGCGCTCGGGCCGAGGCCGTAGAGCGCGCCGGCGAGCGCGCTGGCGGCGAGGTAGCGGTGGGCCATGAGCGGGAGCGTATCCGCAGTCGCCAGGGATGGTTCCGGTAATTCTGCCACCCCCGTCTTCCGGCAGTTTCGCTGGCTCCGAGCCGCCGGGACGTGCCCCGACGCCTCCAGCTCGGCGAGCGGGCCAGCTCAGTCCTCACGCGCCCGACGCCTCGTGCCCCGGCGCGTGACCCTCGGCGAGCCGTCGCCCTACCGGAAGATCCCTCGAGGCTCCCAGGAGCGAGCGGAGCTCTGGCGCAGGCGCCCAGGGACGGGTCGAGCGCGCGGCGGGCTCATGAGTCCGTGCTCGGCCTCGTGGACCTAGCGGGGACGCCGCTCAGGGCAACTGATCCACACAACCGAACGGGTCATTGCCATCCAGGGTGAAGTCGATGTCGAAGTGCTTGCCGGACAGCGCGCCGCAGGCGTCCTCGATGGGCCAGATGTTGAGGGTTACGAGCCCGTCGTCGGGACTGTCAGCGAGGGTGAAGACGATGGTGTTCTTGCGAATGGCGCCGACGAGGCGCTCCGAGAAGCGGGCGCCGTTCACGAAGTAATACGCATCGGCTTCCAACTTGGTCAGCTCGATGAGGCTGGGCGAGAGCTCCATGGTGAGCTGGCGTGTCGAGGCGTTCCAGTGGAGGAGCTGGACGTAGGCATTCTCACAGAACAGTGGATAGACGCTGACGGTGCTGCAGCTGACGCAGACGCCCTCTACCCAGTCGTGCCACTCGCCGGAATCGCAAACGAGGCCCGGCGCGCCACCGGCCCCTCCAGCCCCACCTGCGCCGGCAGCGCCCGCAGCGCCGCCGCTGCCCGCGGCCCCGCCCCCGCCCCCGCTACCGCCGCTGCCCGCGGCTCCGCCCGAGCTGCCGCCACTGCCCGCGGTGCCACCACCCCCTGAGCTGCCCGCCGCACCGCCGCTGCCCGCGGCTCCGCCCGCGCTGCCGCCGCTGCCCGCGGCTCCGCCCGCGCTGCCGCCGCTGCCCGCGGCGCCAGCGCTCCCTGAGCTACCCGCCGCGCCAGCGCTCCCTGAGCTACCCGCGGCGCCATCTGCCGTGGCGTCGCTGCCGGCGTCCGCACCGTGACGCGCCTTCCGTGCTTCTTCCTCGGAGCAGCCGCTCACGAGGGCGAGACCGAGCGCGCCCACGAGCGCTAAGAACTGGGGCTTCATGAGCCCCGGGAGGTTAGTAGGTACGCGGCGCGCGTTCAACCCAGCCCGGCGCGGGTTGGAGTTCGTGTCCCTCCGCAAGCGAGCTAAGGTCCGCGAGATGTCGGCGCGTGAGTTCTTCCAAGCAGAGGCGAAGCTCAGGGTCCGTCAGGCCATCGAGCGTGTCGAGCAGCAGACCTCGGCGGAGATCGTGGTGGCCGTGCGCAAGCGCGCTGGCGGCTACCTCGCCGCCGATCTCGCTTGGGGCGCGGTGGCCGGCCTGTCGTGCCTCGCGTTCCTCATCTATTCGCCGCTGCCCTTCGCCACGGCGTGGATCCCCGTGGACGTCGCGCTGGCCTTCGCCGCGGGTGCGCTGTTCTCGTGGCAGACCCCCACCGTGAGGCGCCTCTTCTGCTCGGCGCGCTCGAGGGAGCAGAACGTGCAGCGCGCGGCGCTCGAGGTGTTTCATCGAGACAAGCTGTCACGCACCCAAGGGCGTACCGCCCTCTTGATCGTGGTCGGGGTGTTCGAGCGGCGCGCGGCGGTGATCGGGGATCTTGGGATCGATCCCGAGGCGATGGGGAGCGCGGTTCAGCAGGCCGTGGAGGGCGTCCAGGGCTCCGTGCGAGGGCTGTTCCCTCGCCTCGAGACCTTCGCGCGTGCGGTGGAGGCGCTCGGCCCGGCGCTCTCCACGGCGCTGCCCCGCCAGGCCGACGACGTCAACGAGCTCCCCGACGAGCTGGAGGCGAGCTGATGCGCGGCGGCGGCAGGCGCTGGCTCCAGGGCGCTCCAGGGCGCTCGCTGCTCGCGGCGGCGCTCCTGCTCACAGCCGTGGCGCTGCTGAGCGCGTCCGCCGGGGCGCGCCCCGGAGGCGGGGAGTCCTTCTCTGGAGGCAGCGGGAGCGGCAGCAGCGGCGGTGGTGGCGGAGGGGGTGGTGACGCGGGGTTCGTCTTCGAGCTGCTCTGGCTCTGCATCGAGGAGCCGGCCCTGGGCATTCCGCTGACGCTCCTCGTCATCGTCATCGGGATCGGCAAATGGGTCTGGGAGGCGCGCCAGGAGGAGTGGAGCACCGCGGCCAAGGCGGCCCGCCTCGTGGCGCCGGCGCCGCCTGCGTGGACGGCGAACGTGGCGTCACCGCCCACACCGCCGCGCCCGGTGACGCCGAGCGCCCTCGCCACGGTCGATCCGCACTTCTCTCAGATCCTCTTCGAGGACTTCCTGTATTCCCTCTACGCGGAGGTGCACGTCGCCCGCGGCGCGGCGCCGGTGCCGCCCGCCACGTCACCGCTGGATCGGCTCTCGGCGTACCTGACGCCCGCCGCCGCCACGACGCTCCTCCAAGCCACGCGAGGCCACGTGCAGAGCGTCATCGTCGGCGCCCTCCGGGTGCTCCGCGCCAACGCTGGGCCAGAGGGCGCGCTGGTGGAGGTGGAGTTCGAGTCCAACCTCACGGAGGCGGGTCAGGCCTACTACGTGGTGGAGCGGTGGTGGCTCACGCGCGGGCCAGGCGTCACGTCGCGCCCCCCCGAGCGCGTTCGTCTGCTCGGCTGCCCGAGCTGCGGCGCGCCGCAGGACCACTTGTTCGGCGGGGCGTGCCGCCACTGCGGGCGCGTCGTCAACGACGGCACCTTCGACTGGGTGGTCAGCGACGTGCGCGTCATCAGCCGGAGTGCGCGTGGCCCCCTGCTGACCAGCACCACGGTGGAGCGCGGGACGGACCTGCCCACGCGCCAGGATCCTCGGCTCTCAGCGGAGCTGCAGCGGCTCACGATCAAGGACCCGGCGTTCTCGCTCGAGTCCTTCTTTCAGCGTGTGAAGCTCATCGCTCAGCAGTTTCAGAGCGCCTGGACGGCGCGGGATCTCGCTGCCATGCGCCCCTTCCTGAGCGACACGCTGTACACGACGCAGCAATACTACGTGGCCGCCTACCTCGCGCAGGGGCTCCGCAACGTCACGGCCAACACGCGCATCTTGCGCTTGGAGCCGGTGAAGCTGACGTCCGACGCCTTCTACGACGCCCTCACCGTCCGCCTCTACGCCACCGGCCTCGACTACACCGAGCGCGAGGACGGGCAGCTCGTGGCCGGGAGCAAGAGCCAGGAGCGTCCGTACTCGGAGTATTGGACGCTCATCCGCGGGACGCAGCGGCGCGGCCCGGCGCGGGCGGAGCTGAGCTGCGCCAACTGCGGCGGTCCGCTACGGGTGAACATGGCGGGCGTCTGTGAGTATTGCCATGTGAAGGTGACCACCGGGGGCTTCGACTGGGTGCTCTCGCGCATCGAGCAAGACGAGGTCTACACGGGATGACGCCAGGGCCCCCGGCGCCGGGGCGGGCGCTCAGGACAGGCCCGTGTCCACCGGATCGAAGCTGCGCCCCTCGGCGAGCTGCACCTGCGCGCTGGTCTTGCCGAAGCGGCGCTCTTTTCGGCCATACGCCGTGATGGCCTCCAGCAGCGTGGCTGGGCGGAAATCTGGCCACATGAGCGGCAAGAACACCAGCTCCGCGTAGGCGGCCTCGAACAGCAAGAAGTCGCTGAGGCGCGTCTCTCCGCCCGTGCGGATGAGGAGGTCCACGTCTGGGAGCGAGCCCGTGGACATCTCCCGGTGCAGTGAGCTCTCGTCGATCTCTTCCGGGAGCACCAGCCCCGCTCGAGCCCGCACCGCCAGCGCGCGCGCGGCCTCCACGATGTCCGCTCGCCCGCCGTAGGAGAGCGCGAGCGACAAGGTCATGCGGTCACCGTCCGCGGTGTAGGCGATGAGCTCCTCCACGGCGTGACGCGTGGAGGTGGGCAGCTCCTCGAGCTGACCGATGACGTTGACCCGGATGCCTTGAGCCCGCAGCTCGCTGCGCTCCCGGCGCGCAAAATCTACCAAGAGCCGCATCAGCGCCTCCACCTCCGCCCGGGGCCGCGCCCAATTGGCGTTGCTGAAGGCGTAGAGCGTCAGGTAGCCGACGCCGATGCGCGCCGCGGTCTCGACGGCGTCGCGCACCGCGCGCGCGCCTTCGGCGTGACCGTCCACGCGCTCGAGGCCGCGCTGTTGAGCCCAGCGGCCGTTGCCGTCCATGATGATCGCGACGTGACGAGGGATGCTCTTCGATTCCAAGCGTGGCTCCTGAAGCAAGGGGCGCGAGGTGAGGACGAGCCGCCTCGCGTGGAGCGGTAGCTTGGTCGAGCGGGCAGCGGCGCTCGGTGGAGCTTTGGTGAAAACTAAATTGTGTATCAATATCAGGCGGTTATGCGTCCTTCATCGGGCAAGAGCAGGCGCGCCGCCGGGAGCCGCGCCGTCAGCTCCACCCGCGGGGGTCCCGCGCTCGTGAGCTCCACGCTGCCGCCGTGAGCCTCGACGACCGCGCGGGTGATCGAGAGCCCGAGGCCGCTGCCGCCCTCGCTCGCGCGGGTGGTGACGAAGCGCTTGAAGATTTGGCGGCGGACGTGGGGCGAGACCTGTCCCGGGTTGCTCACGCGCAGCTCCACCCAGTCGCGCTGCCGGCGCAGCTCGAGCCGCACCTCCCCTGGCGAGCCGTGCACCAGGGCGTTGTCCACCAAGTTGCCGAGGGCGCGACTGAGCCACGCTGCGTCGCCCCGCACGCGGAGGTCTCCCTCGGCGGACAGGGTGACGGCGGGCTCGCCCTGGCTCGCGAGCACCTGGCGGGCGAGCCCCCCGAGATCGACGGGCTCGGCGTGCTCCACGCCGCGCGCCTCGATGCGCGCGAGGCCGAGCAGCTCACCGAGCAAGCGCTCGATCCGGCGTGTGCTCTCGAGGATGCGCTGGACGAAGCGCCGCGCGGCCTCGGGGTCTTCGAGCGCGCCCTCGTCGAGCAGCTCCGCGCTGGCGCGGATGGCGGCGACGGGGTTCTTCAGCTCGTGCGAGAGATCCGCCGCGAAGGCCTCGACGAAGGGGCGACCTTCGAGCTGCCGCCGCATGGAGTCGAGGCTCGCGCGCAGGTGGGTCAGCTCCCGCCCGAAGACGGCAGGGGGCGGCGTGGTGCGCTCGCCGCTGCTGACCCGCTCGGCGAACACGGTGAGCGCCTCGATGGGCTGAGCCATGGCGCGGCCCAGCCACGCGGCTGCCAGCGCCGACGCTGCGCCGAGCACCAGGCTGACGACCAGCACCGCGGGCGCGAAGTCGGCCAGCAGCGCGCGGATGACGACGGTGGGCTTGATGACCCGGACCGTGCCGAGCAGCTCACCCTCGACGACGATGGGGGCGCTGACGCTGACCGCGCCCTGCTCCTCGAGCTGGGCGGAGGCGGCGCGGGGGTAGAGCGCGCGACCGTCGGCGCCGAAGAGCTGCAGGTGCAGCGGTGGGGCGGGGCTCGGCTCACGCTCCAGGCGCCGCGCCAGCTCCGCGAGGCTCGCGCCGCGGCGGGACAGATCGCCCTCGAGCACGCGCGCGATGCTGGTGGCCTCGTCGCGGGCGGCCTGCTCGGCGATGCTGCGCGCGCGCGCCTCCACGCGGTCGAGCACCATGAGGCCGAGCCCGAAGGCGAAGGCGCCCACGATGACGGCGAGGGCCAAGAAGATCTGGAGCCGGATGGACAGCCCTCGAGTGCGCGAGCGCACCAGCCGTGACACGACGAAGGCCACGAACAGGATGAGCCCGAAGGCCGCCGCGGCGACGATGACGAGGCGCAGCACCGGGGCTCAGGGCTCCTCGCTCGCGACGGGCGCGTCCGTGACGCGGTAGCCCACGCCGCGCACCGTCTCGATGAGCCCGGGCGCGGCGCCGACCTCGCCCAGCTTGCGCCGCAGGGACTTGATGTGGCTGTCGATGGTCCGATCCGTGATGGCGTAGCCATCGCCCCACACGCGGTCGATGAGCTGCTGGCGGGTGTACACGCGGCCAGGCATCTCGAGCAAGCTGGCGAGGAGGTCGAACTCCACCTTGGTGAGCTCGAGCGCCACGCCGAAGGCCGTGGCGCGGCGGGTGCGCTCATCCACGTGCAGCGGCGGGACGCCCGGGGTGCTCGGGGAAGGCGGAGGGACGCGCCGCAGGACGGCGCGCACTCGGGCCACGACCTCCCGAGGGGAGAAGGGCTTGGTGACGTAGTCGTCCGCGCCGGTCTCCAGCGCCGCCACGCGATCGGCCTCTCCGTCCCGGCTGGAGAGGACGATGATGGGGAGAGACAGCCCACGCCGCCGGAGCGTCCCGATGAGATCGAAGCCGCTGCCGTCCGGCAGCATCAGGTCGAGCAGCAGCAGGTCCTGCCCCGCCACCTGCTCGAGCGCGCCGGCCGCCGTCGCCACGGACGCCGCGAGGTAGCCGTCCTTGCTGAGCGCATAGACCACGGACTCTGCGATGGCGCGCTCGTCCTCCACCACCAAGATCTTCGCCGACACCAGCGCAGCCTAGCGCCGACGCCGGGCGGCAGCGAGCCAAGCTCAGGCCGGGAGCCCGAGCGCGTGCAGCAGGTGCGGCGCCTCTTCGACGAAGCGCTGGTAACCCGCCACGCTGGGTGGGCGATCGGCGACGTGGAGGATGAGGCCGCCGGGGCGCAGCTCCAGGTGCCCCGCGAAGCGCCAGCTCGCCAGCAGCCGGCGGAGCCCCGGCGGCAGCGCGGCGACGGCCTCCGAGCCCGAGGCGGCGAAGCTCACCATGGCCTCGTCCCACGGAGGATCCCCGAGCTTGACCTGGGGAGGGGGGGCGCTGAGCAGGAAGGCGGTGCGGGTGTTGAAGTGCTCTCCGCCGCGCGCCGCCGCACGTCGGGTGAGGCCCGGGTGGCTGAGGTACAAGAGCAGCGTGCGCTCGAGGGGCTCGCAGCCGGACGCCGAGTACCATGGCTCGACGACCGTGGCGCTGGCCCCGGGGAGCACCCAGCTCACGGCGTTGAAGTAGTGCTCCGGGCTGAGCAAGGTGTCGTGCGGCTCCCAGGCGCGGAACCACTCGTCCCGCGGGTAGTGGTGGTGGGTGAAGCCCTGACGACGCGCCCACGCGGCGACGAGGTCCGATCCGGGAGGGAGGGGGGCTAGGGGGGGTGACTTCGACACGACGGCGAGGGGGTGCCCGCTTGATCCTCGCGAGCAGCGCGGATACCAGAGGGCTCATGCTCAGGTTGCACCGAGGCGTCGCCGCGGCAAGTCTCCTCTCGCTGGCGGTCCTGTCCGGGGCCTGTGGTGGCGCGCCCGAGGGCAGCGCCAAGGCGCCCATCGTGGGCTCCTCCGATGACGCCAAGGCTGCGCGGCTGCTCGAGCGCGCCAAGCAGACGGGCGAGGCGGAGCGCTACCGACAGATCATCGAGCGGTTCCCTGACGCGCCGGCGACCGTCGAGGCGAAAGAGCAGCTCGCGCGGCTGCTCGTCGTGGAGGCGGAGCAGGCGCTGGAGCGGCAAGAGCACGCCCTGGCGGAGGGCCGCGCGGACGAGGCGCGTCAGCTCGGGGGCTTGGACGTCACGGAGCGGGCGCGCGCCGTGCTGGACGCGGTGGACGACGCGCGCGCTGCGGCGCTGGGGAGCAAGGTGTCGGGCTTGGTGGCGGACGGACGCTGCGCCAGCGCCGTGAAGGAGGTGGCGAGCACCCTCACCACGGGGCGGCCACGGGAGCGCTACCGCAAGGCCGCGCGGGCGGCTACCGGGGAAGCGCTCGAGCGCTGCCTCGGCCAGCGGATTCAGGAGGAGCTGACCGGCGGCGCGCAAGAGGAGGCCCGCGCGGTGCTGGAGAACGAGGAGGTCATCGCCGCGCTCTCGCCGGACTCGTACCGTCAGCTCGACCTGCTGCTGCAGAAGCACATCGTGCGACGACACCTCACGGAGCTAGAGCCGCTCTTCAAGCGCAGGGAGTGGGCAGCGGCCCTCGCGCGCTTGGAGGCGTTGAAGGCAGCCAACACGCTCAATGACAAGGAGCACGAGGCCGCCGTGGCCATCGTGCAGGACGCCATCCACCAGCACCTGCTGAGCTTCACGCTCGCAGCCATCGGCGGGAAGGAGCCTGGTCAGGCCGCGGAGAGCATCGCGCGGCAGGTGGAGCTCGCTCACTGGCCCCAGGTGCCGGCAGATCTGGCGGCGCTCCGGGCGACGCTGGCCATCGCCGTGGAGTGCGAGAAGCTCGGCTGCAAGCTGCAGACGCCGAGCGTCCAGTACGCATGGGGCAAGATCCCCGTCACGCCGCCCAGTCGCCCGGGCGGCTCGGCCGTGGCCGAGGTCGCGCACGCGGGCAAGGTCTGGGTGCTGGCGCGCGGCAAGAGCCACGCGCTCGTCAGCTTGGAGCCGCTGGGCAAGCTGAGCGCGAAGGAGAGCTTCGAGCGGGCCACCGGCTGGATGGCCACTGAGAACTTGCGCAGCACGGACACCGAGCTGTGGCTCCCCCCGCTGGAGCAGCTCGTGGGGACGCGGGTGTGGGGTCCACTGCGTCCGCCGGCCAAGGACTATCATCTAGGCACGGTGACGCGGGTGGAGGGGGGACGCGCCACGGTCAAGCGCATGAGCGACGGCCTCGAGGAGACGGTGGAGCTCTCCTCGCTGCGGGTGGGCAAGCTCCCCAAGGGGCTGAAGGTGATGGCCTTCTGCGTCGACGAGCTCACGCCCGAGCAGGCGCGCGTGGACGCGGTGGTGGTGGAGGGAGACCTCCCCAAGGTGAAGGTCATCTGTGACAACGGGGGCAAGGAGCGGGTGGAGGTGGGCAGCGCGCTCAGCTCTCGGGAGGCGTGGCTCCCGCCGCGCAAGCCCTAGAGCGCTGGCGTTCACGAGCGTGGGGCTGTATTCACCGACCTCAGGATGACCAGTCACCGCCTGCCGCCGAAGAAGGACGTCGCGCTCGAGCTGCTGGAGCGCTCGAGCCTCTTCATCCACCTCGACCCACGCGCTCCGGGGGTGATGGTGCCAGAGTGGTTCAAGAAGCAGCCGCAGCTCCTGCTTCAGGTCGGCTACAACATGGCGGTCCCCATTCGGGATCTCACGGTGGACGACGAGGGCATCTCCGGGACGCTGAGCTTCAACCGCAGCCCGTTTTATTGCCATGTCCCGTGGGCGGGCATCTTCGCGCTCGTGGGGGACGACAACCGCGGCATGGTGTGGCCGGACTCCGTGCCGCCGGAGGTCGCGGCGCATCAGCAGCGCCAAGCGCGCGCGGCGGCGGAGCAAGCGCGCGTCACCGCCGCTCGGGCGAAGCTCCGTGCCGTCCCCGCGGACGCGCTCGCTGAAGCGGCGTCGCCGCCGCAGCCTGCGGCTCCACCAGCGGCCAAGAAGCCCAGGCGGCGTCAGGCTCCGGCGGCTCTCGCGGCTACCGCGGATGAGCCGGCGCGGCCGGCGCGTCGGAAGACAACCGCCAAGTCGGCGGCCGCCCGCCCGGACGGGGAGCCGTCGGCTCGACCGCAACCCAAGAAGAAGGCCACCGCCGCCCAGCCCAGCGCTGAGGGCACAGCGCCCAAGCCCAAGCGCCATCGTCCAGTCGCCCCACCCACGCCCAGCACCACCGCGGAGCCGCCGGCGACGTCCACCTCGACCAGCGCAGCGCCGAAGCGAGCGCTGCCGCCCTACCTCCGCGTGGTCAAGTAGCGCTGGCGCGATGGGCCCTGGTGCCCATCGGAGAGGTGGCTCGGCTCAAGGGCCGACGCCAGCCGCACCGGCCGCGCCGGCGCTCCCGCCCTGGCCCGCCGCCGCGGCGGCTCCAGCCTGCCCGCTGGCGCCTGCGCTCCCGCCCCCACCCGCGGCGCCACTGGCGGCTGCGCTGCCGCCCTGGCCTCCCGCTCCACCGGCGCTGCCGCCCTGGCCCGCCGCCGCGGCGGCTCCAGCGTGCCCACTCGCGCCTGCGCTCCCGCCCCCACCCGCGGCGCCACTGGCGGCTGCGCTGCCACCCTGGCCTCCCGCTCCACCGGCGCTCCCGCCCCCAGCCGCGCTCCCGCCCACGGCGCCCGCGCCTGCGCTCCCGCCCATGCCCCCGGCTCCACTCGCGCAGCGCCAGACGCCAAAATCCCCCGTGCAGAAGTAACCCGAGACGCAGCCGTGGAACGTGCAGTCGCCCGAGCGACACTGCCCCGCGCTGGAGCAGGTCTCCCACGCCGCGCACTGACTGGGGGCGGAGCAGAGCCGGGGCTGGTTGCACTCACCGGCGCAGCCTCCTGCGGCCTCGTAGTCCTCGCGAGAGTCGTAGGAAGGGCAACCTCCGAGGGCGAGGGCCAAGCCAGCGGCCAAGCCAAAAGTCATCAGCTGCTTCACTCACGGCTCCCTGGTCGAGGTGCCCTACGGCACGTACCGGCGCAAGCCTAGCAACCGCTGAGCCTTGGACAAGCGCCGCCGCCGGTCGATCCTCGACGCAGCGCTCGAAAACTGCGCTACCGTTCTGGCGACCTAGCGCTCGAGTGACTGATGGATGTTCGCTGTCCCCGTTGCGGCACGGAGTACGAGTTCGATGACGCGCTCGTTTCTGCGCGCGGCACTACCGTCAAGTGCACCAACTGCACGCTCCAGTTCAAGGTTCGCGCGTCGGCCTCGCAAGCCCCGGAGCGCTGGGTCGTGCAGCGGCAGGGCGGGGGAGAGCTGGTGTTCACCGCCCTGCGAGAGCTCCAGCACGCGATCTTGCAGGGGCGGGTCACCCAGCACGATGTCCTCTCGCGCGGCGTGGGCCCCGGTCGTCCGCTCGCCACCATCGCGGAGTTCGAGCCCTTCTTCGGCGCGGGTGGCGCCGGCTCCGTCGCCGCCGTCTCGCGGACGCTCTCGGGCATCGCGCCACCGGCGAAGCCGGGTGCTCCCGCCCCGCGCCCTGAGTACGGGCCGCTGCCTCCGCTCACGCCTCCCCCGGCGCGCGTCGCGAGCACCCCGCCGCCCGCTGGGCTAGCCCGCCAGGCTGGGGCCGACGAGCTGCCCACCTTGCCGTTCAACGAGCGCCCGGGGCTCGGGGCGACGTCCGAGGCGCAAGGGCCGGCTCCGGCGGCGGTGGCCACGGCCTTCGAGGCCTCACGTGCGGCGCTACACCAGCGGCTCGAGCCTCGCGCCGAGCGGCCGCCCCCTCCGGAGCGCGCTGGCGCGTCGGTGCCCCAGCCCGTGGAGGCCGCGGCGCCCGCGGGGCCACGCGCCCCCGCGCCCACACCAGCGGCGCTCGCCGAGGCTGAGCTGCCTCGGGAGGCGCTCCCGCTCGAGCGGGGGATCCCTCGGTGGCTGCTCGCGGTCGGCGGGCTGGCCGCGGTAGGGCTGGCCGCCTTCGCTCTCGTGCGCAGCGGCGCCCTCGGTCAGGCGTCCCCCACGACGAGCTCGGCGGCGTCGAGCGCCGCGTCGCCGGCTCAGGGGCAGGTCACCGAGCTGCTGGACAAGGCCACCGCCGCCGTGCACGACGGTGATCTCGAGCTGGCCAAGGAGCAGCTCGATCGCGCCAGCGCGCTCGCGGAGGGACTGCCGGTCGTGCTGGAGGCGCGCGCGGAGCTCGCCGTGCATCGCGCGGACCTCGTGTGGCTCGAGCTGCGCCTGCTGGACCCGAAAGACGAGGCGCTCGTCACGGCGACGCATCGGGAGCTCGGGCGGCTCGTCGGGCGCGCCCAGCAGGCCGTGGACGAGCTCAAGCGCGTCGCGCCCGAGGCCCCGCTCGCGCAGCGGGCCGCGGTGGATCTCGCGCGCTTCAATGGCGACGTGTCCGGCGCTCAGAAGCTCGCCGCGGCCCTCGCCGCCCGCGCCGAGGAGCCGGCGGTGGCGTTCTCGTTGGCGGCGCTGGAGCTGTCCCAGCCCGCGCCGAAATGGGCGGAGGTCATCGAGCGGCTCCGCGTGGCGGCGAGCAAGGAGCGAGGGCTGGGCAAGGCCCGCGCCGCGCTCGCCTACGCGCTGCTGCGCTCAGGGGAGGCGCGCGCGGCGGAGCTGGAGCTCGGCAAGCTCGAGGCGCTCACGCACGGCGGGTCGCTGGCGACGCGGCTGGCGGCCTTCATCAAGCGTGGTGAGGCCACGCCAGACGCGGCGGAGGCGGCCGTGGTGGACCCCTCGCAGCTACCGAAGCTCGACACGGCCCAGCGCCCCGAAGAGCGGGACTCCGCTGATTTTCGGGCGCAGCTCACGCAAGCCAGCAGCGCGCTCGCCCGCAAGCACTGGGACCGCGCCGAAGAGCTCTACCGCGCGGTGCTCGCCAAAGACCCGGGCAACACCGAGGCCCTGGCCGGCCTGGGCGACGTAGCGCGTGGCCGCAAGGATCCCAGCGCTGCGGGCGACGCCTACGAGAAGGTGCTCGCGGAGAACCCCAACTATCTCCCCGCGCTCATCGGGCAGGCGGATCAGAAGTGGGACGCCGGTGACCGCAAGGGCGCCCTGGCGATCTACCGCCGCGTCTTGGACTCCGCGGGCGCCAGCAGCTCCTACGGCAAGCGGGCTGCCGCGCGGATCGCGCAGGGGGCTGCGTCGGACGGGGACGTCAAGCTCGAGGAAGATCCGCCGAAGCCTTCGCCGGCGCCCAGCGCTGCCCCCCCGCCCGCGCCCAGCATCGACACGAGTGACTTGCCGGGCTTCGGTGAGTGATGACGAGCACCGGCTGGCGTCGCCTGCTGCTGATCGTGAGCGCCAGCGTGGGCCTGGCGTGCTCCCAGGAGCCCAGCCAGCGCCGGGAGGGCAGCGTCGCGCTCCAGACCCCCGCCGGTGAGGGGCTGGTGCTCAGCTTCGATCTGTCCCAGCCGGTGCCGGAGAGCAGCGTCGGAGGGTGGCTCGCCCCCACGCCTGCCTCGCGCACCTACCTCGGGCTCACGCGCGCGCTCGAGCGCGCCGCCGGAGACGCCGAGGCGACGGGGCTGTTCGTGCGCCTGGGCACGAGTGAGCTCGACTGGCCGCAGACCGAGGAGATCGGTCGCTTGCTCGCCAAGGTGCGTGACGCGGGCAAGCCGGTAGTGTGCCACGCGCACTCGCTGAGCAATCGCTCGAGCTGGCTGCTGGCGAGCGGCTGCTCGCGCATCTGGCTCAGCCCCGCCGGAGACGTGGACACGGTGGGCATCGCCGGGCAGACGCTGCACCTCAAGGCGCTGTTCGATCGCTACAAGATCCAGGCGGACTTCTTACACATGGGCCGCTACAAGAGCGCCGCGGAGACCTTCACCCACGACGCGCCCAGCCCCGAGGCGCGCGAGGCGCTCGCCGCGGTCTACGGCTCCATCCGGCAGAGCTGGCTCGCTGGCTTCGCCGCCGCGCGCAGCGCCGTCCCCGCCGCTGCGCTCGAGGGCGGCCCCTGGTTGCCGGAGGAGGCGCGCGCGAAGCAGCTCCTCGATCGCGTGGGCTATGAGTCGGAGGCTGAAGCGGAGGCGTGGCAGCTCGCCGGCGCCAAGCGGCAGAAGGTGGCCTTCGGCGTCAGCGCCGGCGTCGGGCCGGGGCTCGACCTGGGCGAGCTCATCCGGGTCCTGTCGGGCGCAGACTCCCGTACTAGCGGTCGCCCTCAAGTGGTGGTGCTCCCGGCCCTGGGCGCCATCGCCATGAGCGGCGGCGGCTTGGGCGGCGGCGGAGGCATCAGCGCCGCGGCCTTCACCAAGACGCTGCGTAAGCTGGCGCGCGACAAGAGCGTGCGCGCGGTGGTGCTCCGCATCGACTCCCCGGGAGGCTCGGCGCTGGCCAGCGATCTCTTGTGGCATGAGCTGCGGCTGCTCGCCGCGGAGAAGCCGCTCATCGCCTCGGTGGGGGGCATGGCGGCGAGCGGCGGCTACTACATGGCGGTCGCCGCGGATCTCATCGTCGCCGAGCGCACCAGCATCGTGGGCAGCATCGGGGTCGTGGGGGGTAAGGTGGTGGTCGGCTCGGCGCTCGCGGAGCTCGGGGTGAACACCGCCACCGTGGCGGCGAGCCCGGAGCCCGGCGCCGAGGCGCGCGCGGCGTACATGTCGCCCTTCATCGCCTGGGACGAGGCCACGCGCGAGCGGGTGCGCGCTCAGATGAGCGGCATCTATGAGCTGTTCCTCGAGCGCGTGGCCGAGGGGCGGAAGGTGAGCAAGGAGCAGATCCGCGAGGTGGCGGAGGGGCGCATTTGGACGGGCGCCCAGGGGCAGGAGCGGCACCTGGTCGATGAGCTCGGGGGGCTCACGCGCGCCCTGGAGCTGGCCCGGCAGCGCGGGGGGGTGGACGCCGACGCGCCCGTCCGCCTCGAAGGGGTCGGCGAGACCTTGATGGAGACCCTGCTCTTGCCAGAGGGCACCGGTGAGTCCGCCACGCGGGCAGCGCTCGAGCGGCTAGCGCTACGCCGCGGCGCGGCAGAGCGCTGGGTCCCGGCGGCGCTGGCGCCCTCGCTCGGCAGCTACCTGCCGCTCGCGAGCGGGGAGCGCGTGGTCTGCGCGCTGCCCTTCGCTTGGCTGTCGCCCTGAGCTACACCCGCGCACAGCGGAGGCGTCCTAGGCCGGCTCTGCGCACCGCGAGAGAGCACCTGCTGACCGTACGGCGACGGAGGATCCCATGAAGATGAGGGCGCTGATCAAGAGCAAGGCCGAGGTGGGGATCTGGTTGGGCGAGGTGGACGTGCCGGAGGTGGGGCCGAACGACGTGAAGATCGCCATCAAGAAGACGTCCATCTGCGGCACGGACGTGCACATCTACAACTGGGACGCTTGGGCGCAGCGCACCATCCCGGTGCCCATGCACGTGGGGCACGAGTACGCGGGAGAGGTCGTGGAGGTGGGCAGCCACGTGCGCGGATTTCAGCCGGGAGACCGCGTGTCCGGCGAGGGGCACATCACCTGCGGCTACTGCCGCAACTGCCGCGCAGGGCGCCGCCACCTCTGCCGCAACACCGTGGGCGTCGGCGTGAACCGCCCGGGCGCCTTCGCGGAGTACCTCGTCATCCCGGCCGTCAACGCCTTCAAGCTCCCCGCCGCGGTGAGCGACGACGTGGCAAGCTTCCTCGATCCGCTGGGCAACGCGGTGCACACCGCGCTCTCCTTCGATCTGGTGGGGGAGGACGTGCTCATCACGGGCGCCGGACCCATCGGCTGCATGGCCGTCGCCATCTGCCGTCACGTCGGCGCGCGCCGCGTCGTCATCACGGACGTGAACGACTATCGGCTGTCGCTGGCCAAGCGGCTGGGCGCGACGCGAGCGCTGAACGTGAGCCGGGAGGACGTGCGCGGGTGCATGAGCGAGCTCGGGATGACCGAGGGCTTCGACGTCGCGCTGGAGATGAGCGGCAACGGTCGGGCGCTGACGGAGCTGCTCAAGGTGATGAACCACGGCGGCCGGGTGGCGCTGCTCGGCATCCCCCCGGACCCGGTGGCCATCGACTGGAACGACGTCATCTTCAAGGGCTTGGTCCTCAAGGGCATCTACGGCCGGGAGATGTTCGAGACCTGGTACAAGATGGCCGCCATGCTGGGCAGCGGGCTCGACGTGAGCCCGGTGCTCACGCATCGCTTCCCGGTGGAGCGCTACGAAGAGGCCTTCGAGGTGACGCGCTCCGGGCAGAGCGGCAAGGTGGTGCTGGACTGGCGCGCCTGAGAGGGCGCGCCAGCGCGCTGGGCGCTCGGGGCGCCAGAGGCAGCGAGCCCACGAGGAGGCTGTGGCTCAGGCCTGCGCCGAGGAGCGGGTCGGCGCTGGGCCCCGTGGGAGCCCAGCGCCATTTCGCGGAGAGGGTGGGATTCGAACCCACGGTAGGTTTTCACCTACGCTCCCTTAGCAAGGGAGTACCTTCGGCCGCTCGGTCACCTCTCCAGTGACGGTGGGTCGGGAGGCGCCAGCCTAGCCGGGCGCTTCATCACGTCAAGCGGGACTCGCTCGTCCCACCGCTACGGGGGCCGGGGGAGCGCTTGGGGCTCTAGCAGGCGCCGTGGGCGCGACCGGGGAAGATCTTCCCAGGGTTGAGCAGGCCCTGGGGGTCGAAGAGCTGCTTCAGGCGCTGCTGCAGGGCGATGAGCTCCGGGGGCTGCTCCAGCGGGAGGTAGGGCGCCTTGAGCACCCCGATCCCGTGCTCCCCGCTGAGGGTGCCGCCGAGGGCCACCGTGTCGCGGAACAGCGCCTCCACGCAGCGCAGCACGCGCGGCTGCTCGTCGGGCTCGTCCCAGAGGAAGGTGACGTGCAGGTTGCCGTCCCCGGCGTGCCCGTAGGTCAAGACGCGCACGGCGTGCTGCGCCGCGTGGGCGTCCATGCGCGTCAGCAGCTCCACCATTTGCTGCCGGGGCACCACGACGTCCTCGCTCAGCTTGAACCGCGCCAGCTTGCGCGTGGCGGGGCTGAGCTGGCGGCGCGCGGCCCAGAGCTTGTCTCGCTGCGCCGCGCCCTGCGCTACCACCACGCTGAGCGCGCCAGCAGCGTCGCAGGCGTCGCCGAGCCGCTGGAGCTGGCTGAGGCACGCCGGCTCGTCTCCGTCCACGTCGATGAGCAGCAGGGCCTGCGCGCGCTCGTCGATGGCGTTGCCTGCGTCCCTCACCGCCTGCAGCGCGCCGGCGTCCAGCAGCTCCAGGCAGCGCGGCACGAGCCCAGCGCCCGTGAGCGCCTCCACCGCGCCGGCGGCGGCGCGCAGCTCCGAGAACAGCGCGAGCGAGGTCATCACCTGCTCGGGCTGGGGGAGGAGGCGCAGCGTCAGCTCACTGAAGACGGCCAGCGTGCCCTCGCTCCCGACCAGCAGCCGCGTCAGATCATAGCCGGTGACGCCCTTGCGGGTGCGCCGCCCGACGCGCAGCCGTTGGCCGCCGAGCAGCAGCGCCTCCAGGCCGAGCACGTAGTCCCCCGTGACGCCGTACTTGAACGCGCGAGGGCCGCCGGCGTTCTCGGCGACGTTGCCGCCGAGGCAGCAGCTCTCGAGCGAGTTGGCGTCTGGAGGATAAAACAGGCCCTCGGCCTCCACGGCGGCGTGCAGGGCCGCCAGCACCAGGCCGGGCTCCACCACCACGAGCCCCTCGCGTCGATCCAGCTCCTTGATTTGGTTCATGCCGTGGGTCGCCACCACGATGCCGCCCGCGACGGGGACCGCGCCGCCCGTGCGCCCCGTGCCGCCCGCGCGCGGCGTGATGGGGACCCCCGTCTCCGCCGCCACCGCCAGCGCGACGGCGATGTCCTCGGGGCTGGCGGCGAGCACGACGGCCGAGGGCACGCGCCCCTCGGCCTCGGACTCGTCCCGGGCGTAGGCGGCGCAGGGCTCGGCGCCGCTCAGGACCTTGGACGGGCCGAGCCGCCGCGAGAGCGCGCGGAGCGCCTGCTCGCTGGCGTGGGCGCTGGGCTCCGGCAGGAGCGCTGGCTCGCTCATGGGCGAGAGGGGCCCGCGGGTGGAGCCCGGAACAGGGTGCGCCGATAGTGGGAGAGCTCCGCGATGCTGTTGCGGATGTCCACCAGGGCGTCGTGCTGGCCTGCGGGCGGCTTGACGTAGACGGCCTCCGGCCCATACCAGTGGCTCGCCAGCAGCTTGACGCTGGTGACGTCCAGCATCCGATAGTGCAAGAGGCCCGCGAGGCCCGGCATCCAGCGGTCCACGAAGCGGCGGTCGCTGCCGATGGTGTTGCCGGCGAGCACCGCCGGGTGACCGCACCAGCCGTGGACCCGCTCGATGAGCTGCTGCTCGGCGCGTCGTAGCTCCAGCTCCGATCTGCGGACGCGCTCGGTGAGGCCCGTGGTCTCGTGCATCTTGCGCACGAAGGGCGTCATCCGCGCGAGCGCCTCCTCCGGCTGCCAGATGTCACCGCACCACTCCTCGAGCGGCTCCAGCTCCGCGGTGGTGATGATGAGCGCTGCTTGCAAGATGACGTCGCGCTCCGGATCCAGCCCGGTCATCTCCAGATCCAGCCACGCGAGGTTGCCCTCGCCGCGCACGCGCTTCATGACGCCGCTCCCTTGGCCGAGGGCAGCACGATGGTGGGCTTTTCACGGCGCCGACGGTAGAGCACCAGCACGCGCCCGATGGTCTGCGCGAGCGCGCTGCGTGTCCCCTGCTCCACGGCGGGGGACAGCTCGCTCAGGGCGGTGGGGCACTCTCGCTGCACCTTCACCTTGATGAGCTCATGTCGCTCCAGCGCCTCATCGATCTGCTTGAGCAGCCCCGGACCGAGCCCCTCCTTTCCAATGGCGACGACTGGATCCAGGTGATGAGCGAGCGCCCGCAGGGTGCTCTTCTGACGTCCCGTGAGAGGCATGATGAAGGCCTCGACTAGCGCGCCCACGCCGAGACGGCTACCCGCGCAGGGCGCCGGCGTGGCGCCCTCGAGGGGTCGCCCCCCGGGGGCTCAGGCGCGCCGGCGCGCCTCGCTCAGTGCACCCTCGGCGCGAGCGGCAGGCCGCCGACGATGGTGGCCTCCTCCGCGGCGAGCTGCGCGAGGCGCGCGCCCACCTCCTCGGCGCCGGCGACGCCCTCCGCGAGCCGCACGAACAGCGCGCCGTGCCCCGCCTCGGAGCTCTCCAGGTGGCGGTACCACGCCGCGAGCTCGGCCTCGCCGCGCCGCTCGAGCTCCTGCTTCAGCAGCCGGAAGCGCTCACAGGAGCGCGCCTCGATGAGCGCGCAGACGAGCAGGCGATCGACCTTGCGCTCGCGCGGGTGGGGTCGCACGAGCTGCAGCAGGGCGCGCACATAAGGATCGCCGCCGTCGCGCCCGAGCGCGCCGCCGCGCGCCCGCAGCCGCTCGTGGACCTGGCGGAAGTGCCCCACCTCCTCCTCCGCGAGGTGCCCGAGGGCGTGCACCAGCTCCGTGTCCTCCGGGTAGTCGTTGATGAGCGCGAGCGCGCTGGCGGCGGCCTTCTTCTCGCAGTGCGCGTGGTCCATCAGCACCAGCTCGAGCTGGTCGACGGCCTGGGGGGCCCAAGCGGGGGACGTGGAGGAGCGCAGGAGCGCGTCGGCGGGGCGCTGGCGGGGAGAGGTCACGGGTGCAGCAGGGTGTAGTCCAGCTCGGGCGCGGACGGCAGCGATCGGGCGCACTCCCGCCTCGCCTCTTGGGGCCCGAGGCGGCGCCGCGGCGCGGCTCACTTTTCCATCGGGGCCGTCCCTGCTACGACCTGGACATGCGCGTGCTCGGCATCGACCCAGGGACCCTCCACCTCGGGTGGGGGCTGGTCGAGCGGCGAGCGGGCCACCTCACGCACGTGGCGCATGGGGTCATCGATGTCCCCCCGAGCCTGCCCATGCCCGCGCGCCTGGCGCTCATCGAACAGCAGCTCACGAGCTTGGTGCAGGTGCACCAGCCTCACGTGGCGTCGGTGGAGACGCTGTTTTTTCATCGTGACCCCACGGCGGCCGCGAAGCTGGGTCAGGCGCGGGGCGTGGTGCTGCTCTGCCTCGAGCGCGCCAAGGTGGCCATCGCGGAGTACCAGCCGGCGCGGGTGAAGCGGACCTTGACGGGCAATGGCCGCGCGGACAAGCGCCAGGTGGCTCAGTTGGTCTCGGCGGCCTTGAAGCTCGGGGTCTTGCCCCGCCCCGACGCCTCGGACGCGCTGGCGCTCGCGCTCACGCACCTGCGGGCGGCGCCGGGGGTCGAGGGGCTCATCGCGCCTCGCGTGCGGGCGGGGCGCGCGCAGTCGGCGGCGCTGGCGGAGCTCGCCGCCACGCGCCGAGTGGTGGTGGGGCACCGGCGCTGAGCCCAGAGAATTTCCCGCGGACCCCGACGTATCAGGCGACGTGAAGGCTAAGTCGCGAATCTGACGTGCCTTTTTGGATTGAATGGCCCGCCGGGGCGGCGCGTCCATCCCGCAGTGACCCCGTCCCCCGCTAAGACGGGCCTTCCCTCAGGCTTTATCGTAGAAGGTCGTTCATCATGCGTCTCCAGGCCCTCATCGGCTCCGCTCTGTTGGCACTCGCCCCCTTCGCCGTCTCGGCAGCGCCGGCCACCTCGAAGCCCGCGCCGGCCCCCGTCGTCACGGAGGAGCCGGACGCGGCGGGCATCGCCGAGCGCGTGCAGGCCTTCTACGAGAAGACCAAGACGTACAAGGCGAGCTTCAAGCAGAGCTACAAGATCAAGAAGCACGGCAAGAAGAAGGACAGCTCGGGCAGCGTGGTCTTCGAGAAGCCCGGCAAGATGAGCTTCACCTACACCAACGGCAACCGCGTGGTGTCCGACGGCAAGCTCATCAAGGTCTATGAGAAGGACAACAAGCAGATGTTCGAGTCTTCCATGGCCAAGAGCCAGTACCCGGCGGCGCTGGCGTTCTTGGTGGGGGACGGAGACCTGAAAAAATCGTTCAAGCTGCGCAAGCTGGACGCCAAGAAGCTGAACTTCGAGAGCGGCTACGTGCTCGAAGGCATCCCGGTGGAGGCCACGCCCGCCTATCAGCGCATGCTGCTCTACGTGGACCGCAAGACCAGCCAGGTGCGCCGGGTGCTGCTCATCGACGCGGAGGGCAACGTCAACCGCTTCGACTTCTTGAAGCCCGTCGTGAACAAGCCCGTGGCCAAGGGGGAGTTCGAGTTCAAGCCCCCGCCCGGTACCCAGATCATCCGGCCCTGAGCCCCGCGCGGCGGCGCGCGGAAATCCTGGGGGGGCGCGCTTCTGGATTGACAGGAACGGACCCTGCGGCTCGCATGGCGCCGCCATGCTCACAGCGACGCCATCCCAGCGGCTCTCGGGCGAGGTGCGCCCGTGAGCGAGGCGTCGCCGGAGGAGCGGGTCTACGTCGAGGATCTGCGCGAGGTCTGGGCCGTCCTCACCGAGGAGGATCGCTTGGCGGGCTGGCGCCGCCTCCCCGCCGAGGAGCGTGACGACTTCTTTCTGGAGCTGGACACCAGCGATCAAGCCGCGCTCGTGCTCAGCCTCCCGGTCAAGGAGCGCCGGCTGTGGGTCCGGCTGCTGCCCCCGGATGATCTCGCGGACGTGCTGCAGACGGTGGAGCCGAGCGAGCGCCACGCGCTGATGGAGCTGCTGGATCAGCCGACCGCGCGAGAGATCAGCGCGCTGCTCGCCTATGAGGAGGACGCCGCTGGCGGCCTGATGAACCCACGCTTCGCGCGGGTGCGGCGCGACTCCACCGTGGAGGAGGCGGTGACCTACCTGCGCAAGCAGGCGCAAGATCACTTCGCGAGGATGCACTACGCCTACGTGCTGGACGCGGGGCAGCGCCTGGTGGGGGTCGTCAGCTTCCGAGAGCTGTTCGCCGCGTCCACGGGGAGCATCGTCGCCGACGTCATGGAGAAGGACGTGGTGAGCGTCCCGGAGACCATGGATCAAGAGCAGGTGGCGACGCTGTTCGCGAAGTATGGCTTCGTGGCGCTGCCGGTCGTGGACGCCGCGGGGGTGATGCGGGGCGTCGTCAGCGCCGATGACGTGGTGGACGTCGTCAAAGAGGAGGCCACCGAGGACATCCAGAAGCTCGGTGGCATGGAGGCCCTCGAGGATCCGTACCTGCGCACCACCTTCGCCAGCTTGTTCAAGAAGCGCGCCGGGTGGCTCGCGGTGCTGTTCATGGGGGAGATGCTCACCGCCACGGCGATGGCGAAATACGAGAGCGAGATCGCCAGCGCCGTGGTGCTGGCCGTGTTCATCCCGCTCATCATCTCCAGCGGCGGCAACTCCGGCTCACAGGCCACCACCCTCGTCATCCGCGCGATGGCGCTCGAGGAGGTGCGCCCCCGCGACTGGTGGCGCGTCGCGCGGCGCGAGGTCTTCATGGGCCTGGCGCTCGGCGGGGTGCTGGCGGCCTTCGGCGCCGCGCGCGTGCTCGTGTGGCAGCACGCCTTCCACAGCTACGGGGAGCACGCGGAGCTGCTCGCGGTCACCATCGGGGTGGCGCTCATCGGCGTGGTCACTTGGGGCACGGTGGTGGGCAGCATGTTGCCCTTCGTGCTGCGCGCCCTACGGCTGGATCCCGCGAGCGCGTCAGCGCCGCTGGTGGCCACCTTGGTGGACGTGCTCGGCATCGTTATTTATTTCAACGTGGCCGCCATGATGCTGGGCGGCTCGCTCTTATGAGGTCTCGGTGCTGGCGGACGCCTGGCCGTCGGCGATCTCCCCGATGACGCGGCGGAGGAAGGGTAGCCCGCGCAGCAAGAGGCCGCACAGCAGCATGAGCTGGAAGAGCAGGGAGAAGGCGAGCACCTGCTCCCCGCTCTCTGCCCACGGGGTGAGCAAGAGCCAGGCGCCCTGCACCATCCCGACGCCGCCGACGTTCACGGGGAGCGAGGCGACCACCAAGATGACGGGCAGGTAGGCGACCATCACGCTGAGCGGCACGGGGAGCCCGAAGGCCGTGGCGCTGGCCCACGCGCAGGTGGACACGAAGCTTATCTGAGCGATGCGGAGCAGCACCTCGAGCGCGGCGCGCGCCGGGGAGACGTCCTTCCAAGGGCGGAGCAGCGCGGGCACGCTCGAGCGACGCCGCAGGAGCACCGGCGCGCCGAGCTTCAGGCAGAGCAGCGCGCCCGCGATGGCAGGGAAGAGAATCGTGAGCGCGCCCACCCCCTGCACGCCGCCCCAGTGGATGGACGCCGCCGCCACCAGCGTGGCGCAGCACAGCTCGCTGAGCACGAGGTAGAGCAGCAGCCCTGCGGTGCGCGCGGCCGAGGTGCCGGTCTTGCGCGCCAGCCATACGCCGAGCGCCGTCTGACCAGCGGCGTAGCCGAGGACGAGCAGCAGCGTGACCGCCGCCTTGCCGCGCAGCAGCGTGGGGTAGCTGGGCCGCCCGGTGCTGGCCTGGAGCACGAGGTAGTCCGCGGCGCACACGATGAAGAGCGTGACCACCATGGCGAGCACCGGGATGGGCGCCATCGCGAGGAACTGGCCGCGCGCCATCTCCTGCGCGATGACGCTAGGGGAGTAGCGGCGCAGCAGCACGGTCAGGGCCACCGCCGCGATCACGAAGGGCCCGAAGCTCTTGAGCCAGCGCTTCCAGCGGGGCGGCGCTGCCGAGGCGGCGGTGAGGGCGGAGGGTTCGGGCACGGCGCCTGACCATAGAGACAAGCGCCCGCAGTGTCAGCCGTGGCCCAGCTCGATTCAGCGGGGCGCCCGCTCGAGCCGAGGGCGCCCGCGCTCGTCCAAGCTGAGGTACGGGCGCCCCTCTGCGCCGCAGTAGGTGAAGGAGCCGACGTTGACGTAGCGGGGGCGCTGCTCCACGCGGTGCGTGTGGCCCATGACCACGAGCTGCGCGCCGCTCAGCTCGGCGATCCGCTCCCCGGCCTCGCGGAGGCGGCGCTCGGGCAGGCCAGCGCCTCGGCTCCCGCCGGCCTTGACCGAGCGCGCCAGGTACCAGCTAGCGCCCCCCGCGAGCAGCGCCGCGCCCGCGCTCCCCGTGAGCGCCGCGCCGACGCCGCCCACCCCACAGAGCGTCGCGGCGACACGGTCGAAGTACAGGCGCAGGAAGGTGGCGCGGCGATCTTCGTGGGTCGGGCGAGCCCCCACCGCGAGCAGCCGCCGCAGCAGCGCCGGCTCGAGCCCGAGCGTGGCGGCCCTCGCCGTGAGCTTTGCGTCGCCCCGGCGGCGCTCTCCGGCGTAGTCTTGGGCCCCCGCCTCGGCGACGAGCTGGAGCGCGACTCCAAAGTAGCGCGCCAGCAGGAGCGGAGTCCGGGCACCATACAGGCGAAAGGCCCGCGCCAGCCCGGCCACCGGCGTTACCTCGTGCGCGTGCGCGAAGGCGAGCGTGCCGCTCGGCGCGAGGAAGCGGCGCGTGAGCGCGACGCCCAGCGGCTCGGTGCGCGGTCCCCACAGCTCCAGCGGGTGCGCCGGGGCGTTGTCCGGGTCATAGCGGTGGCCGTGCTCGATGAGCACGCCCCCGCGCAGGAGCATCCAGGGCTCGAGCTCGAGCGGCGCATCGGCTTGGACCCCCAAGCTGGCGAGCAGGCGCTCGCGCACCCCTGGCGCGAAGGCCTCGGCGTCGTGGTTGCCGCCGAGCAACGTCACCGCGCCGCCTTGGCTCAGGTGGCGCCGGAGGGCCTGGGTGAGCCGTGGGTGGTACTGCAGCAGCGCCGCCGCCAGGCCTGGGATGTGCTGTCGCCGCGGCTCTAGCGAGAGATCCAGCGTGTCGCCCGCGAGCACCAGCTCCGCGCTGGGGACACCCTCGAGGAGCGCCGCGAGCGCGCGGCTGGCAGCGCTGCCCCCCGTGCTGCTCAGGTGCACGTCGCTGACGACGAGCGCTGGCCGCTGGAGGGCCTCCTTCGAAGCGAGCATCACCCCGCGGCAGCGTAGCGGGAGGCTCGACGACTTCAAGCTGGAGGAGGGCGAGCACTCGGGGCGCTGGCGCCTCACGCCCTGTCAGCGGAGGCTGGCGCCCGCGCGCCGCCGGCCGCTGGGCGAGGCATGCCTGGCGGAGGTTGGCGGTCGGCTCGGTGTGGAGCGGATCGGGAGTGCAGCGCTCGGGCGGGAGCGGTATGGGCCTCAGCCATGGCGCCCACGTTGAGAGAGTGGCTCCTCGAGGAGCCCACGGCGCTCGCGCTGTCGAGCGGGTTCTTCGGCTTCTTCGCGCACACTGGCGTGCTGTTGGAGCTCGAGGCCGCGGGCTTTCGCCCAGCGTGGGTCACGGGCTCGAGCGCGGGCGCGCTCGTGGGGGGCCTCTGGGCCTCGGGGCTCGCCGCGGAGCAGCTCGCCGCGGCGCTCTTCGAGCTGCGACGCGAGGACTTCTGGGACCCAGCTCCGGGCTTGGGCCTGCTGCGCGGCCAGAAGTTCCGAGCCAAGCTGCTGGCGCTGCTCGCGGCCGAGCACTTCGCGGACTGTCGCTGCAGGCTCACGCTGAGCGTCTACGACGTGCTCTCGCGCCGCACGCGCGTGCTGGATCGGGGGCCGCTCGCGCCCGCCATTCAGGCGTCCTGCGCCCTGCCCGTGCTGTTCCAGCCCGTGTGGCGTGAGGGCCGCCCGCTGCTCGACGGCGGCATCCTCGACCGCCCAGGCTTGGCGGGGCTCCCTTCGGGGACGCGCACGCTCTATCACCACCTGGCGTCCCGCTCGCCGTGGCGGCGCCGCGACAGTCCGGCGCTGCGGCTGCCGGAGCGCCCCGCCCTCACCTCGCTGGTGCTCGAGGGGCTGCCCCGCAGCGGCCCGTTCAAGCTGGAGCTCGGCCGGCAAGCCCTCGAGCGCGCGCGTCTCCTCACGCGGCGCGCCTTGGACCAGCCCGTGCAGGGGGGCGCGGTGCGCGTGGGCGCCGCGGGTGCGGCGCCGTAGCGGCGTGGCGCGCGGCTCGTGGTAGTGTCCAGGCCGAGACATGAACTCCCTCGGGCGCTGGGCGGGCTGGGCGGCAAGCGGCGCGGTGGCGCTCGGGCTCCTCTCAGGGTGTGACAAGAGCTGCACGGAGATGGGCTGCGTGGATCTGGTCCGCGTGGAGCTGACGCCCTTCGAGGTCCAGGGGGAGGTCCAGCTCAGCGTGCGCGCGGATGAAGCGCTCATCGAGTGCCGCTACAGCCAGGCGCTCGGTGAGGCGAATTGCGAGGCGCAGGACGTGTGGCTCCGGCTCGACCGCACGGCGGCGGGCGCGCTCCGCCTGCTGGGCTTCGACCTCGTCCACCGCCTTCCCGCGCGGCTGACCGTCAGCGTGACGCTGGAGGGCGCCCCCATGGCTTCCGGCGCCGCGTCGCCGAGCTACGACGTGTTCGAGCCGAACGGCCCTGGCTGTCCACCCGCCTGTAGCGTGGGCAGCGTGGAGCTCTGAGCTCGGCCACGCGCGGGGCGCGGCCAGCCCCGGCTCAGGACGGCGGCTGGACGATGGTGGCGCACCCGAGCCGGATGTCCATGGCGCCCGTGCCGTCCGCCTGGATGATGTTGCAGGTCTGGGGGCAGACCAAGATCTTGGTGGGGTGGTCGGCGTCGTCGTAGTACCAGCCGCCCGCCACGTTGGGGCAGTTGGCGGCGCTGCCCGCGTAGCCGATGGCCTGCGGTGCGCCGCCGGTGGGCTGGAAGGTGACGTTGACCTTGTCCTTGTCGAAGCTCTGGCCGGCGGGGGGCGGCGGGATGACCCACTCGCACTGCAGCTTGGAGGACGTGATGACCGAGGTGGAGACGGCGCGGAACACGTCGTCGAAGGCGGTGGCCTGCCGACACAGATCTCCGGCGACGCCTCCCGTCATCTGGATGAGCTGCTTGTAGGTCTTGCCCTCGGCCTCGATGAGGTCGCAGCAGGGCGTGTTGGGCCCCGGCAGGCAGAAGATGGGCGGGGTAGCGAAGCCGATGACGCCGTGGAACTTGTAGCCCGCGTACATGGCCCCCTGCTGCAGCAGCCAGGTGTTGAAGCCGGGAGCGCGCAGGCCGTCGGCCTCGTCGTCCGTGACCACCACGAAGTGCTTGAGCGCGCCAGCGCGCATCATGGGGCTCCACTGCGCGTAGGTGCGCTGGATGACGTCCAGCGCGTCCGTGGACCCGACCACCTGGTTGACGTGCAGGAAGTGCGGCGGGTTGGTGTCCGCGCTGGGGCAGCCGCCGCTGCCGAGCGGCGGCTCGATGCACACGCCGTAGCCAGAGCCCGGATAGCTGGAGATGACGACCACGTTGACGTCGATGCCGGCGCTCAGGATGCTCGCGGAGAAGCTGTTCATCCGCGCCTGCACCATCTGCGCCTCGTCCGACATGCTGCAGGAGTTGTCCAGCGCGAACAGGATGTCGGCCGGCTGGCGTTGCGCCACCGCGGTCTGGGTGACGCCCTGGCAGGCCGCGTCTTCGGTGAGCCCACCGGTGCCGGCGGCGGCGTCCGGGGGGATGATGACGCCGCCCGTCCCGCCGGCGGCGCTCTGCCCGCCGCTGCCGCCGCCCCCGGCGCGGCCCGCGCTGCCGCTGGTGCCGCTGCTGCCGCCGAAGGCGGAGCCCTCGTCATCGTCGGTGGGCGCCGCGCTGCACGCGACGGCGCTGAGGCCGCAACCAAGCAGGACATGAACGACGAGGGTGCTGAGGCGCATGCGGGGCGTCTCCTCGCGCGGGGCGCGTTGGGGGGGCTAGGGTACGGCTGATTTTACACGAGCCTGCGCTCAAAGCACCCGGCCCTGAAGGGGGATGCGCCGGTCCACCGGCCCATCGAGCGGCGGGCGCTGCATCTTGCCGAGGGCGGTCAGGCGAACCCTTGGAAAATCATGGCTCAAGCTGGCCTCGAGCTCAGCGCTGCCGCTCACGCCCAGGGCCGTGAGGTGCGGCGCGAGCTGCGCGAGCCAGGGCTGGAAGTCCGTGACGGCCATGAGCTGGAGGTGCCGCCCGACCGGGGCGATGGTCAGCTGCTCGGCCCGCAGCGCGACCCCGACGCTCCCCTTGCCCGCGGGGAGCAGCTCTCCGCTGTACAGCATGGTGTCGCGAAAGCGGACCGCGGCGGCCAGCTCCTCCGGCGCGAGCTCGCCGCGTGGGTAGTGGTACTCCTCCTTGGCGAGCTGCGCGGCGAGCGCGCGCGCGAGCTGGAGCACGGCGTCGTCCGAGCCCTTCACCAGCGCCACCCGCGGGCTCAAGCAGCCGCGCTGATCGAACACGCTGACGTCGCGCGCGAGCTCGCGCGCCACGCGCTGGAGCTGACCGGCGGAGGAGCCGGGGGTCAGCTCGATGAGCGCGGCGCCGAGGCCCGAGCCGTAGGCATGAAAGACGACCCCCGCGGGCAGCTCCCCCGCGACCGCGCGCAGGGTGGCGTCGCTGCCGTAGGCCCACACGTGGTCGCCGGGCAGGGGGGCGAGCTGATCGACCAAGCCGAAGGCGCCGCCGCTCGCCTCCGCGAGCAGCTGCGCGAACTCCGGCTCGCGCCTCGAGGCTCGGACCACCACGCGCGGCGACGAGGCGAGCGCCACGGCGATGGCGCGCAGCGGGGCCGTCACCACGTTGGACGAGAGCAGGACGTGCGCCGTGGGGGTGGCGGGCGCGTCGGCGCAGAGCGCCTTGAGCGCCGCCACCGAGGCGCTGGTCTCGAGGTGCTGCGAGAGCGCCAGCTCGACGCTCTCGGGGCTGAGCCCGCTCGTGGCCGGGAGCAGCGTCCGCGCGCGCAGGCCGAGCGGCTCTTGCGGAGCGGCGAGCTTGGCCGCCGCGCGCAGCAGCCCGAGCACCCGCTCGATGCGGCGAGAGAGGGGCTCGCGAGGGGGCGGCTCAGCCAAGCGTCAGCGCCTCCAGCGCCAGCGAGCAGCCGCGCTCCGGCGCCCCTGGGGCTCGCCCGAGCAGCTCGAGCCCTCGAGGCCCGAGCCGGACTTGATCGCGCGTGACGATGGCGACCGCCGAGTCCACGTTCGCCAGATCGATGAAGCGCGCGAGCCCGACCTCGCCTTCGGGGAGCGGGCGCAGGCTGATGGGATCGACCGCGTCCACCCGCAGCCAAGGGGGGGCTTGATAGAGCCCGGGGCTCTCCGGCAGCGCCGCGCCCAGGCGCCCTTCCCAGCACTGGCTCGACAGCTCGGTCATGCCGTACTCGCTCACGATGTTCCCGGCGTCCATCCGGAGCGCTCGCGCGACGCGTCGCGCGAGCTTGGCGGGCTCCACCGCGCGCGTGCGCCCCTTGAAGCCGCCGGTCTGCATCACCACCGTCCGCGGGGGCGTCTTGATCTTGCTGCCTGCGAGCGCGTCGGTGAGCAGGACGAGGGCGAAGGAGGTCGCCAGCACGACGAGCGGCTCCTGGCGCTCGGAGGCGATGAGCGCGGCGCGCCTCAGGCCGTTCACGTCGACGCCGCCTCCGTCGACCAGCCAGCGCCCGGCCGCCAGCGGGTCGAAGGCGGCGCCCTGCGGATCCGCCGTGAGCGCGCGCCCGTCGAAGGTCTCCATGAAGGCCTGCATCATGAAGCCCAGGCTGGAGCTCGGTGGCTGCGTCGGGCGAGGCGCGAGCGCCACGATGACGTGGCGAGACACCCCGGGCACGAGCAGCGCGCGGGCGCCGAAGCGCAGGCTGAGCTGCCGGTAGGTCTCGGTGGAGCGCAGCGGGTGCACGCTGCGCGCTGCCTGCGTCGTGCCGCTGCTGATGAAGCGCGCGGCGTCCAGCTCCGGTGGGTGCACCGCCACCCGCGTCAGCCGGAAGGCGTCCGTAGGGACGGCGGGGATGGACGCGAGGCTGCTCAGCGTGGCGCCCCTGGCCTCGACGAGCCGCCGATAGCCGGGGATGTGCTCGGCCTGGAAGCGCGCGAGGTCACAGGCGAGCGCCTCGAAGCTCTCCGCGGCCTCACCCTCGGCGCCCGCGAAGGCGCGCACGCGCGCGTGGAGCGCCTCCGAGCGCTCGAGGAGCTGGCTCATGCGAGGCCCTCCAGGGCAGTGTCCAGCGCCTCGTCGAAGGCGTCGAGCAAGTGCCCATGGACGATGAGGGGCGGCGTGAGCACCAGCACCTCCCGCTGGCCGCCGCCGGTGGTGGTCAGCCAGCCGCGCTCCCTCAGCCGCTGCATGAGCCGCGCGGCCACGCCGCGCCCACCTTCGAGCTCGATGCCCGTCATGAGCCCGACGCCGCGGATCTCACGCACGCGCGCGCCCAGCCTCGCGCGCAGCACGCCGCGGTGGGCGTCGCCGAGCGCCCGGGCGCGCGCGGGCAGCCGCTCGGCCTCCAAGACGCGCAGCGTCGCGAGCGCTGCGGCGCACGCGAGCGGAGCGCCAGCGAAGGTGGACGTGTGCGTGACCTCCGCGTCTCGACGCCACGCCTCCATCACCTCCGCTCGCCCGAGGCACGCGCTGATGGGCAGGCCCCCGCCCAGGCCCTTGCCGAGCACGATGAGGTCCGGCTCGGCGCCGTCCTCGAGGCCGCGCAGCCACGCCCCGCTGCGCCCGAGCCCCGTCCAGATCTCGTCCGTGACGAGCAAGGCTCCGTGGTGATGGGCGAGCCTCCCCAGCTCCGCCAGGTAGCCGGCGGGGGGGACGAGGCAGCCGCCACGCCCGAGGACCGGCTCGATGAGCACCGCGCCGATCTCTCCGGCGGCCAAGTGATGGGCGGCTTCCTCGAGCGAGCGCTCCGCGCTGGCGGCGTCACGCGCTGGCTCGATGAAGCGGACGTGTCGCCCTTGCTGCAGAGCGAAGGGCTCCCGGTAGCTCGCCCGGAGCCCACACGCGGCGAGCGGCGCGTAGCCCAGCCCGTGGTAGGCGCCCTGCAGCGCCAGCACGCCCGGGCGGCCCGTGGCCAGCACCGCCGTCTTCAGCGCCGCGGTGACGGCGTCCGCGCCGGACTGTCCGAGCAGCACGCGCGACCCTGGCCAGAGGCGCGCCAGCTCCGCGCAGAGCTCGAGCTTCACGTCCGAGGGGTAGAGATCACCGAGCGCCTGCAGGAGGCGCGGCGCCTGCAGGCTCACGGCCTCGAGCACGCTAGGGTGAGCGTGGCCGAGCAGCAGCGCGCCGAAGCCCGCGGCGAAATCCACGTAGCGCTGCCCGTCCACGTCCGTCACGTTGCAGCCGAGCCCGGCCGCGTAGACGATCCCCGCCGCCGGGGAGGGGGGCGCCTCCGGAGCCCGAGGCGGCTGCCCGATCGGCGCGCACACGCGCGTGGCCTCGGCGAGCAGGTGCTGCCCGGCGTTCGTGGGCGCGTCTGGGACGATCCGAGGGAGCTGCTGACCACCCTCTGCGGTCACCAGCGGTGACCTCCTGGCGTGGCTCACGGGCTCCCCTCAGCTGCAGACGCGATTTCTGCCGCTACGCTTGGCCTCATACAGTTTGTCGTCCGCGCGCTGGATGAGGTCCTCCACCGTGCGATCTCCGGCTTGCATCTGGGCCACCCCGATGCTGATGGTGATGGGGATCTGCTCGCCCTGGAAGGAGAAGACGCGGCGCTCCACGCGCTCGCGCAGGTCCGCCGCGAGCTCCAGCGCGCCCCGGAGCGGCGTCTCGGGGAGCTGGATGGCAAACTCTTCGCCGCCGTAGCGCGCGAAGACCTCGTCTCGACGGATGCGCTCTTGCACCACCTTGGCCAGCTCGCGCAGCACGTAGTCTCCCGCGAGGTGCCCGTAGTGATCGTTGACGCGCTTGAAGTAGTCGATGTCGATCATCATCAAGGAGAGATCTCGCGAGTGACGGCGGGCGCGGAGCATCTCGCGCTCCATCTCCTCCATGAAGTGCCGTTTGTTGTAGGTCTGCGTCAGCCCGTCCACGATGGTCATCCGGTAGATTTCCTCGTGGTATTTCGCCTCGGCGTCGGTGCCGCTCAGAAACTTTAGGATGGTGGGGCCCACCTTGATCTGATCGCCGTTGACGAGCGGGTTGGCGGTGATCTTCTCCTCATTGAGGTAGGTGCCGTTGGTGGAGCCGTCGTCCACCACCCACCAGCGCTGCCCCCGGCGCTCGAAGTGACAGTGCTTGCGTGAGACCGAGTCCCCGTCCAGCATGATGGCGCAGTCCGCGCCCCGCCCCACCTGGAGCCGTGGGCGGTCGAGGAGGAAGCGCTTGCCCAGCAGCCCCGGCTCCTTGGCATAGATGACGACGAGGCAGTCGGTGCCTTGGTCCTCCCCTCCCTCGGCGGACCCAGGCTGAACCACCTGGGTCACTCGCGTGTTTTCGTCGTAGGCGCTCACGGGTGAAGGGGAGAGATGCTGCGGGCCAGGGGACCGGCGGGTACTGCCTGCTGGCCGATACCATGCGCCCTATAAATAAGTAAGCGTAGCTGCCGCACCAGGGCCCGGTCAAGCCAGGGGGCGCTCAGCAAGCCCCCGGAATCATCAGGGAAACCAGCGGCAGGGCTTGGGCTTGGGCTTACCCAGCCCGAGGCTAGGCTTGGGTCAGGGCCTCGCGGCGCGCGGGCCGCGAGGCTCGGCCGAGGCGGCTTTCTGGCAGGCCGCTAGCCCTGGGAGCGCCCAGGGGTTAGGTTGCGCCCCCTCTCCCTTCGGCAGAAGCTGACGAGACGGATCACCATGTTCACCTGGGTCGCCAAGAAGCTGTTCGGTACCTCCAACGATCGCGCCATCAAGCGCCTGCAGCCCAAGGTGGAGGCCATCAACGCGATGGAGCAGAAGATCCGCCAGCTGAGCGACGCGGAGCTGAAGGCCAAGACCGCGGAGTTCAAGGAGAAGCTCGAGCGAGGCGCGAGCCTCGACGACCTGCTCGTCGAGGCCTTCGCCGTCTGCCGTGAGGCGAGCGTCCGGGTGCTGCGGATGCGTCACTACGACGTGCAGCTGCTCGGCGGCATGGTCCTGCACCAGGGCAGCATCGCGGAGATGCGCACCGGCGAAGGCAAGACCCTGGTGGCCACGCTGCCCTGCTACCTCAACGCGCTCGAGGGCAAGGGCGTGCACGTGGTGACGGTGAACGACTACCTCGCCAAGCGCGACGCCGAGCACATGGGGCGGCTCTACAACTGGCTCGGGCTGTCGGTGGGCACCATCGTCAACCAGCAAGACGAGGCGGAGAAGATCCGCGCCTATCGCTCCGACATCTGCTACGGCCAGAACAACGAGTACGGCTTCGACTACCTGCGCGACAACATGAAGTTCAGCGCGCTGGAGTACGTGCAGCGCCCGCTGCACTACGCCATCGTGGACGAGGTGGACAGCATCTTGGTGGACGAGGCGCGCACCCCGCTCATCATCAGCGGCCCCGCGGACGCCGCCAGCGCCAAGTACCGCACGCTCAACGAGGTGATCGCTCGGCTGACGAAGGACGAGCACTACAACGTGGACGAGAAGGGCTTCAGCGTCACCTTCACGGACGAGGGCGTGGAGTACGTGCAGCGCCTGGCCGGCGTGGACAACCTGTACGCCCCCGAGGCCATCCAGACGCTCCACATCATGAACCAGCTCTTGCGGGCTCACGCGCTCTACAAGCGCGACCAGCACTACATGGTGAGCCAGGACGGCAAGGTGCTCATCATCGACGAGTTCACCGGCCGCGTGCTCGCGGGGCGTCGCTGGAGTGACGGGCTCCACCAGGCGGTGGAGGCCAAGGAGAACGTGCGGATCCAAGAGGAGAGCCGCACCATGGCCACCATCACCTTCCAGAACCTCTTCCGGCTCTACAAGAAGCTCTCCGGCATGACGGGCACGGCGGAGACGGAGGCGCCGGAGTTCTCCAGTACCTACAAGCTGGACGTGGTGGTCATCCCCACCAACAAGCCCATCATCCGCCAAGACCACCAAGACGTGGTCTACAAGACGGAGCGCGAGAAGTTCAACGCCGTCATCCAGGAGCTCATCGAGCAGCACGAGCTGGGGCGGCCGGTGCTGGTGGGGACCACCAGCGTGGAGAAGAGCGGCGCCATCTCCCGCATCTTGAAGAAGAAGGGCATCCCGCACGAGGTGCTCAACGCCAAGCACCACGAGAACGAGGCCATCGTGGTCGCGCAGGCCGGCAAGAAGGGCGCCATCACCGTCTCCACCAACATGGCCGGCCGCGGGACGGACATCATGCTGGGCGGCAACGCGGAGATGCTCGCCACCCTGGAGTTCAAGCGACAGGGGGGGGACCCCGCGCGGGACCCGGAGGCGCATCAGGCCTTGGTCGAGAAGTACGAGCAGGCCTGCCGGGCGGAGCACGAGGAGGTCGTGGCGGCGGGCGGGCTGCACATCCTCGGCACCGAGCGCCACGAGTCACGCCGCATCGACAACCAGCTCCGTGGGCGTGCGGGGCGCCAGGGCGATCCGGGCAGCAGTCGCTTCTTCCTGTCGTTGGAGGACGACCTCATGCGCATCTTCGCGGGAGACCGCGTCAAGAGCCTGATGGACCGCATGGGCATGCCGGACGACGAGCCCATCGAACACCCGTGGGTGACCAAGAGCGTGGAGAACGCCCAGCGCAAGGTGGAGGAGCGCAACTTCGACATCCGCAAGAACGTGCTGGAGTACGACGACGTGATGAACGCCCAGCGCAAGACGGTGTACTCGCTGCGGCAGAGCCTGCTGCTCGGGCGCTACACCCCAGAGGCGCTGGATGAGCTCGGCAAGCCCACGGGTGAGGCGCGGGAGGTCCCCGTGGAGCCCGCCATCGTGGAGCTGGTTCGCCCGCTGGTGGCGGAGCTGGTGTACATGTTCGCGGAGTCCCCCGAGGCGCTGCTGGGGGAAGATTTCAAGCCGCGCAAGCCCCGACGCGAGGACCTGGAGAAGGTCGAGCGGCTGGTGGATCTCGAGGCGCTGCAGCACGAGGTCTATCAGCTCTGGGGTGTGAAGCTGGAGCTCGACGAGCGCACGGGCACGAGGCCCCCCGTGGAGCTCCACGACGAGCTGCTGGAGCTCACCCAGCGCGGGCTCTCCGAGCAGCGAGAGCGCGCCCTCGACCTCATCGATCGCGTGGTCAGCGCGATGGTGGAGGAGTGTTGCCCGCCGAACCGGCAGCCGGAGCACTGGGACTATCGCGGGATGCGCGAGGGCTTCCGGGAGTACTTCAAGGCGAAGCTGCAGGCGCCGCTGGAGGAGCTGGGGGACGCCTCCCGCATCGTGCGCGAGCTGTACATGGAGGCGGAGGCGCTCTACCTGAGGCGCGAGGAGGTGCTGGGCATCGACCTGATGCTGCGGGTGTTCCGCTTCGAGTACCTCCGCGCCATGGACGAGGCCTGGGTCGACCACCTGTCGAGCATGGAGCACTTGCGCGACGGCATCGGGCTGCGCGGCTATGGCCAGCGGGACCCCAAGAATGAGTACAAGAAAGAGGGCTACAACCTGTTCCTCAACATGATGGCGCGGGTCTCTGCGTCCGTGCTCTCCAAGGTCTTCGAGTACAAGAATCAAGACATCGAGACGCTGGAGCGCGACGCCGAGCAGCGCGCGCACGATCTGCTCGGGCGCGCCGTGGCGTCGCACGCCGAGGTACAACCGCTGGAGCCGGACGCACAGCTCTTGGCGGAGGCCCTGCGCGCCTTGGAGAGCGCGGGGATCTCGGTCCCGCCGCCGGCGCCCACGCCACCGCCACCTCCGGCGGTGGACGCCAGCATGCCGTGCCCGTGTGGCTCCGGCAGGCCGTTCATGGAGTGTCACGGTAACAACGACGACGAGCAGGGAGCCGCCTGAGGGGTGACGAGCGTGGCCCTGGCGATGACGCGGGCGGCGGCCGCTCGACGTAGCGCTCAACGCCGGGCATAGTCCCCCACCGGATTCATGGGAAAGGCGATGCTTCGAGTCTGGATGGACCCTATCGAGCAGTCTCAGCTGCTCGCCATCCTGCACGCGGTGGGACCCGAGCGCTGCCTGGAGTGGGGCAGCGGCGGCAGCACGCAGTACTACCTGCGGCAGTGCCCCTTCGTCCGCGAGTGGGTGAGCGTGGAGCACGACGAGCGTTGGGTGGAGGAGGTCCGCGCCGCGGTGCAAGATCCGCGGCTGCGGCTCACGCACGTCGCGCCAGATCACCCCTTGTCACTGGCCAACCCCTCGGAGGTGGAGATCCAGCGTTGGAACCTGAGGGCAGAGTACGATCCGACGCTGATGATGAGCTACGTGAGTAAGCCGCGCAGCTTCGGCGGAAGCTTCGATTTCGTCCTGGTGGACGGCCGGGCGCGGCGCTTCTGCATCCGTGAGGGCTTCTCCCTGCTGCGCCCCGGGGGCGTGCTGGCGCTGCACGACGCGCAGCGTGAAGAGTACCACGACGCCCTGCACGCGGTGGGCACGCCGCTGTTTCTCACCCCGTGGAAGCAGGGGCAGATGTGCTTGGTGAGAAAACCCTGACCATGCCGTGACCCAGCCCGCGGAGCCAGAAGTCGGGCGGCGGCGACCCGCCATGCAGGCGGGGGCGCTCGTCTTTGGTACCACGCTCGCCACCGTCTCCAGCGCCATCTTGCCGCTCCTGTTGGTGCGGCTCCTGGGCAAGGCGGATCTCGCGGAGCTGATGGCGCTGGTGCTCGTCTACGACACCGTGGCGCTGATCGCGACCGGGGGCTTGCCGCAGACGCTCCTGTACTACCTGCCGAAGGAGCCGCTCCCCGAGCGTCGCGCCATCGCCGTGCGGATCGGCTGGGTGCTCGCTGGGCTGGGGGTCGTGGCGGCGCTCGCCACGCTCCTCATCGCGCTGACCGGTGACGCGCTGCCGGGGGTGCTCGGTGACGGCGGCGGCCTCTCACTCTGGCCGCTGGTGGTGTTGGCGCCCTCGCTCGTGACGGAGCTGCCAGCGCGCCTGGTGCCCAACCTGCTGGTGGCCGAGCAGCGCGCGCGTGAGGCCTCCATCATCGGCGTGGTGCGCACCATCCTCACCACCGTCGCCACGCTGGTCCCGGTGGCCACGGGCCAGAGCATCTTGGCGGTGGCGGCCTGGTATTCGGTGAGCCGGGTGCTGTTCGGGCTCACGCTGCCGCTGGCCCTTCGGCTCTGCTACCGGGGAGTCCCGCGCGCCGCCTCGCCGGTGAGCGTCCGTCAGGTGCTGCGCTTCTCCCTCCCCCTGGGGATGACGGACGTCGTCTCGCTGCTCAACAGCCAGTTCGATCGCTGGCTCATCTTGCTGAGCTTTCCGGCGGTGGTGTTCGCGGACTACCAGGCGGGCGCCTGGCAGGTGCCCATCCTCAGCACCATCGCCTACTCGGTGGGCGCGGCGTACATGCCCGCGCTGGTCGGCGCCTTCGCCGCGCGCGAGCCCGAGCGCGCGCTGGAGATCTGGCGACGGACCATCACCAAGGTCAGCCTGGTAGTCGTCCCCTTGACGGTGGGCTTCATGGTCGGGGCGCGGGAGCTGATGAGCCTGCTGTTCACGGAGTCCTACGTCGGCGCCGCCCCCGTCTTTCAGCTCTACTCCCTGCTGACGTTGGGGAGGGTGGCGGCCTTCGGCCCGGTCATCGTGGCCGCCGGGCGCCCACGCTACGTCATGCAGGCCGCGCTGCTCTCCTTCATGGCCAACGTGCTGCTCAGCATCCCGCTCACCTGGGCGCTCGGCGCGCTGGGGCCCGCGCTGGGGACGGCGCTCGCCTTCATCCCGACCGTGCTCTTTTACGTGTGGTCCATCGGGCGCGCGTCGGGCGTCGCGCCGCGACGGGTCTTCCCGCTCCGGAGCTACGCGCGCGTGGTCGCGCTGGCGGCACTCGCCGCGCTGCCCGCCTATGGCTTGAAGCGCTACGTCGGAGGCGCTCAGGGCTGGGGCCTGCTGATCGCGGTGCTGGGCACCTCGCTGGGCTTCGCCGTGTTGGGCTCGCTCACGCGCACCATCGAGCGCAGTGACTGGCGCTACCTGGCGGACTGGCTGAAGCTGAAATTCGCGCGCTAGGGCGCTGGGGGCGGGGCCGCCTCGGGGGGCGTCTTGGCGCAGCGAAACCCCGCCACCACGAGCCGAAAGCTGCCGGGGTGATGGACGCGGTTGGTCACCCGCAGCCCCGCCGGCGCGTAGTTGAAGGCACCACCGCGCAGCACGCGCTCGCACTCGCTGGGGATGGGGTTGCTGCCGGTGAAGCCCTGCTGCCCGCTCCGCCGGAGCTGCTCCAAGCTCGCCAGGATCTCCTCACAGCTCCCCGGCAGCCCTCGGGCGGCGCCGTCACGGCGGTACGCGTGAGGATCGTAGAGAGACGCCGTCCACTCCCACACGTTGCCAGCGAGATCCAGGTGCCCATAAGGGCCGGGCGCCTCCGGGTACGAGCCGACGGGCATGGTGGTCCCTGCCACGCAGCCGCTGAAGCAGCCGTGCCGCCGGCGATCTGGCGGCTCATCACCCCAGGGGTAGCGCCGATTGTCGCTGCCGCGCGCCGCGCGCTCCCACTCCGCTTCGGTGGGGAGGCGCTTGCCGCGGTACTCGCAGTAGCTCACCGCGTCGCCCCAGGACACGCCGACGACCGGCTGCGTCGGCCCACGGAAGCGACGCTCCGGTCCGAGCTTCATGCTGGCCGCGACGTCGTCGCGGTAAGGGCGGCAGCGCCCGGCGGCCACGCACTCGAGGTACTGCGCGTTGGTCGTCTGCAGGCGGTCGAGCCAGTACTCCGCGAGGGTGACGACGTGCGCCGGGCGCTCGTCGGGCTCCCCGCCGTCATCGGCCCCCATGGTGAAGGAGCCTCCCGGGACCGGCAGCATGTCCTCCGGAGGAGCCACGGGGGGCGGCGGGGCAGCGGCGGGGGTGGCGGCTGGTGGTGGGGGGGCGCTCCGGGGCTCGCCAGGGTCGCTGGGGGGCGGCGCCGCGGGCCTTGGGGACGCGCTCGCGGCGGGCTCGACCGGCGGCGCCGCGCGCGGGGCGCTGGTGGGGCTACAGCCGAGCAAGAGGCAGGCGAGGCTAGGCCCTGTGAAGCGGCGCATGGTGGCTCTTTCTGGTGCGGCGAGCGCGAGCCCTCCATTGGGCCCCACGCGCGTCATATCGCACCCGCCGCGGCCTGTGCTACTTGTCGCCACCTTCGATGATCTCGGTCGAGCACTTGGTCAAGGACTACGGCACCACGGTCGCCGTGCGCGATGTCAGCTTCGAGGTGGGCCGTGGCGAGGTCGTCGGCTTCCTCGGACCGAACGGCGCCGGCAAGAGCACCACCCTGCGGATCCTCGCGGGGTTTCTCGGGGCCACCTCGGGTCGCGTCACGGTGGCCGGCCACGATCTCGCGGAGGACTCCTTGGCCGCCCGTCGAGCGCTCGGCTACATGCCGGAGTCCTCGCCGCTCTACGGTGAGATGCGGGTGCGTGAGTACTTGAGCTTCCGGGCAGCGCTGAAGGACGTGGCCGGCAAGGAGCGGCGGCGCGCCGTGGAGCGCGCCATGGGGCTCGCGAAGGTCACGGAGTACTCGGAGACGCTCATCGCCCACCTCTCCAAGGGTTACCGTCAGCGGGTGGGGTTGGCGGACGCGCTCGTGGCGAGCCCGCCGCTGCTCATCTTGGACGAGCCCACCGCCGGGCTGGACCCCAATCAGATCCGCGAGGTGCGTCAGCTCATCAAGGAGCTGGGCGAGAGCCACACCCTCTTGCTGTCGACCCACATCTTGCCGGAGGTGGAGAGCGTGTGTGACCGGGCCATCGTCATCGCGCGAGGCAAGCTGGTGGCCGAGGGGAGCATCGAGGAGCTACGGCGCGTCCGCCGTGCCAGCAGCGCGCGCGTGCGGGTGCGGGGCGCGGAGCAGCGGGCGCTCGAGCTCAGCGGCGCCCAGGCCGGCGTCACGCGCGTGACCGCGACCCGTGAGGGAGACGTCGGGGTCACGCTCGAGCTGAGCTTGGACGTGGACGCGGACGCGGAGGGCACGCTGGAGCAGGTGGTCGCGGCCTTGGTGGGGGGTGGCCTGGGAGTCAGGGAGGCCAGCTTGGGCAAGGCCTCGCTCGAGGAGGTCTTCGCCGAGCTCACCCGGAGCGAGGTCGCGGCATGAGCGGCTTCTGGGCCATCTACCGGCGTGAGATGCTCTCCTTGTGGGTGACGCCGCTCGCCTGGGTGCTGCTCGCGGCCTTCCTCTTGATCCAGGGCGCCAGCTTCTTCTCCATGGTGGCGCACCTGGCCAGCCTCCCCGCGGCCTCCGTGGACGCTGGGCCGGTGCAGGCCTACTTCGGGCAGTCCATCTTCCTCGTGCTGTCGCTGCTGCTGGTGTGCCCTGCGCTCACCATGCGCCTGTTCGCGGAGGAGCGCCGCGCGGGCACGGTGGAGACCCTGCTCACCGCGCCCGTCACCTCCGCCGGCGTGGTGCTGGGCAAGTACGCGGCGACGCTGAGCACCTACGTGCTCATGTGGCTGCCCACCGTGCTGTACGTCGTCATCCTGCGCAAGACGGGGCAGGTGGACTGGCCCGTCGTCGCGTCCAGCTACCTCGGCGTGCTCGGTATCGGCGCGGGCTACCTCGCCATCGGCACCCTGATGAGCGCGCTGACCACCAGCCAGCTCATCGCCTTCCTGCTCACCGCCATGCTGCAGCTCGGGCTCGTGGTCTTGGGCGTGGCCGAGTACATCGTGGAGCCAGGCTGGATGCGTGAACTCTGCGGCTACGTCTCGGTGCTCTCGCAGATGGAGGAGCTGAGCAAGGGGCTCATCGATCTTCGCCGCGTGGTCTACGACGCCTCGCTGGCGGCCTTGCCTCTCTTCGTCACCACCCGCGTCGTCGAGACCTGGAGGTGGGGGTGAAGCGCCCGGGCGGGGTGAGCACCGGCTGGCGCTCGCTCAGCGCGGTCGGCGTGTTGGCGGCGGCGGTGCTCGCGGTCAGCGTCAACGTCCTCACCGCGCGGTTTTACCACCGCTGGGACGTGACCCCCGCGGGCCTGTACACCCTGTCGCCCGCGACGGTGGAGACGCTCACCAAGCTGACGGAGCCCATCGACGTCGTGGTGCTGCTGTCGCAGAGCGACAACCTCACGGTGAGCGTGCGCCAGATGCTCGTCGCCTACGGCGCGGAGACACAGCAGCTCCGGGTGCGCTACGTGGACCCGGACCGTAGCCCGGCCGAGTTCCTCGCGCTGCAGAGCAAGTACGGGCTCCAGTCCGGCAAGACGGAGGACGGGCGGCTGGTGAGCGATGCCAGCATCGTGGTGTCGCGCGGTGAGCGGCGGTGGTTCGTGACCACCAGCGACATGGTGGTGGTGGACGAGGAGGACGGTCGCGTCCGGCCTCGGCTCGAGCAGGCCCTGACGGAGGCCCTGCGCAACGTGCTCGAGCAAGTGCGCAGCAAGGTGTGCTTCTCCACGGGCCATCAGGAGCAGAGCATCGACGACGGCGGGCCGCAGGGGGCGGCGGAGCTCAGGTACCGCCTCGAGCGGAACAACTATGAGGTGGCGGCGGTCGATTTCTCCGAGGCGCGCCCCTCGCTCAAGGGCTGCGACGCGCTCGTCGTGGCGGGGGCGGAGGAGGCGTTCGCGCCCGCCGCCGCCAAGCTCATCGAAGAGTATCTGCGCGGCGGGGGCAACGTCGCCCTGCTGCTCAACCCTGGCCTCGACGACGACGGGAGGATCCGCCCGACCGGCCTGGAGCCGGTGGCGCGCGCCGGAGGCGTCGAGTTCGGGGAGGATTTCCTGATCGAGGCGGAGGAGCGCCTGCGCCTGCCTCAGGGCCTCGGCGAGACCTTCCTCGCCACGCCGAGGGAGCACCGCATCACCCAGGGCTTCCTGCTGGGAGACAAGGTGCGCTACCGGGTGCTGCTCAGCGCGGCGCAGTCGCTGCGCGCCGGCAGCCCAGCGGGTGCGCAGGTGTTGCTGGAGTCGAGCCCGCGGTCCTTCTCCCTCAAGGACGTCCGCCCCTTCGTGGAGGGCGGCCGCGTGCCCGAGAAGGGCGCGGCGGATCCCGCGGGGCCGTTCCCCGTCGCCATGGTCGCGGAGCTGCCGAAGCCGGCGGGCTCCTCGGCGCAGCACGGCCCTCGGCTGCTCGTCGTCGGCAGCGCCAACGTCTCTTGGTCGCGGGTGTTTCGTGAGCCTGCGCTGCTCGGGACGCGGCTGTTCCTCGAGAGCGGGCTCGCCTGGCTGGTGGCGCGCCAGGCCATCGTGAGCGTGCCGGAGAAGCCGCTCCAGGACGTGGGGCTCAGCTTGACGGAGGAGTCGCTGAGCGACGTGCGCCTCTACGTCTTGCTGTACATGCCGCTCGCGGCGGCCCTCATCGGTGGCGCCACGCTCTATCGGCGCCGCTCGCTCGAGCGGCGCTCGCGTCGAGAGCAGAAGCCGAAGGCCAAGGCGTCATGAGAGCTCAGCTCCGCAAGCAGCTCGTCAACCTCGCGCTCGTGCTCGCCGCCGCCGGCGCCGTCACGGCGGTCGTGGTCACCACCGGGCGCGTGACCACCGAGGAGCGAGAGCTGCGCGCCGACAACCTGCTGCCGGCGTGGCGGGGCGACGACGTCACGCGCGTGTCCGTGGAGCGCGAGGGGAAGACCACGGTCATCGAGCAAGGCCCCGCGGACGACGCCGGAGAGCGCGAGTGGCGGCTGACGAGCCCCGTCGCGGAGAGCGCCGACGCCTACGGCGTGGACCAGCTCCTGCGCAGCCTGGAGTTTGCGCGGGTGGTGCGCCGCATCAAGCCGGAGCAGGTGGATCGCGCGGCGTTCGGCCTGGAGGCGCCACGCTGGCGGCTCGAGATCGAGATGGGAGCCATCCGCTATCGGCTCGCCGTCGGTGCGGAGGCCGCCTCGCCGGCCGGCGCTACCTACGTGGAGCTCTCGGGCGCCGGCGTGCCCACGCCCGGAGTGGCGCTGGTGGCCAAGGAGCTGCTCCCGGAGCTGAGCGCCGGGCTGACCGAGCTGCGCTCCAAGCTGCTCCTGCCGTACCTGTCCATCGCGCTCAGCAAGCTCTCCTTGGCGGGGGAGGGGGGGGAGCGGCGGCTCCGCCGTGAAGGCAAGCTGTGGCGCTTCGACGGTGAGCGTGGTGATCGGCGCGTGAGCCGCGAGGCCCTGGACGACGTGCTGCTCCAGCTCGCGCGGCTGAACGTGGAGCAGTTCCTCGACGTGCAGGAGGCCGAGCGACAGCAGCGAGGAGCGGGCGTGGTCACCGTGACGCAGACGCCCGAAGATCCCGCCAAGCCACCGGGCATCCTGATCGTCGGCGGCGCCTGCCCGGGAGGGCGCCCGGGGGTGCTCGCGCGGCGCGTGTCGCCCGATCCGCTCGCCGGCTGTGTGCCGGACAGCGTGATGGCTGGGTTGACGCTGCCCGCGGAGCGCTTGGAGGACACCTCGGCCGTTGGCTTGAGGCGCGACGAGATCGAGTCGCTGAGCGTGGAGCTCGGCGCTCGCAAGCTCGTGATGGATCGCTTGGAGAGCCGCTTCGAGCTGCGCGAGCCCACGAGAGCCGAGGTGAGCTTGGAGGCGGGCAACGAGCGGCTGGATCGCCTCGTGGGGGCGCGTGGGCGGCGCCTGGAGGCGCCGGATCTGGCCGCCTTGGGGCTGCAGCCGCCGCGCGGCAAGCTGACCGTGCGCTCCGCAGCGGAGACTGAGCACGAGGTGGTGGAGGAGCGGGTGTCGCTCGGGAGGGTCGATGCCACCGGGCGGCTGGCCGTGCGGCGCGAGGTGGATGGGGCGGTCTTGGAGCTGTCGCGTGACGAGGCCCGCGCGTTCACGCCGGACGCTGCCCTGGTCCGCAGCCGTAGCCTCCTGCCCTTCAGGCCCGCCGAGGTCACGCGGGTGGAGCTCAGCGGTCAGCAGGGGC
>WBZO01000875.1_pt1 | contig 54397 bp, 39 predicted proteins | sample 5204261 | NCBI WGS metagenome assembly WBZO01 (sample SAMN12412400, study PRJNA552823) | activated sludge metagenome | isolation source: activated sludge from anammox sidestream of wastewater treatment plant... | place: USA: North Carolina | collected 2017-09
TCGGCGGCCTGCCGGCGATCGCGGCGATCAACCAGCGCAAGGCGTCGAAGCTGTACGCCGAGATCGATCGCAGCGGCTTCTTCCGCGGCACGGCGAACAAGGACGATCGCTCGCTGATGAACGTCACATTCCGCCTGCCGAGCGAGGAGCTCGAGAGCAAGTTCGTGAAGGAAGCCACCGCGGCCGGCTTCGACGGACTGAAGGGTCACCGCTCGGTCGGCGGCATGCGCGCGTCGATCTACAACGCCTTCCCCGAGGAAGGGATCGACGCCCTCGTGTCGTTCATGCAGGAGTTCGAGAAGAAGAACGGATAAAAAGGAAGGTGTAAAGGGAGAAAGGTGTAAAGGTATAAAAGGTCTACCTTTACACCTTTATACCTTCGTCCTGCTATACCGTCTGTTGAACCGTCGACGCCGGCGTCGCCGGCGCGGAGGTCCGTCGGCCTCCTCGACCGCGCCGACCGGTTCGTCGGCGCCCCGTTCGGCGAGCACCGTGATCCAGTGCTCGACTGTCTCGGGCGTTCCTCCGTGAATCTCCATCCACGTCAGCGCTTCGCGGAAGATGCTGCGGTGCGTGAGCGCCCGCTGCGCGCGCACGCTCGCGTCCAGATCGCGAAGACGGCGCTGCAGCCCGAGGATCTGGCGAAGACGCTCGAGATCGCGGCGCGCCAATGGCAGGATGCCGAGACGCGCGAGCGGCTCGCGTCCGTTCCCGTTGCGTTCGACGCGTAGCGGCGCACGGCCCGGTTGCGGAGCGAGGCCGAGCGGCACGAGCAGGCTTCCGAGGAGGACGGCGTTGGTCAGCGTCTCCGGTATCGACTGGAACTTCTGGCGATAGACGTCGACGTTGCGGAGCGACGTCCACAGCGCGTCGCCGGCGCCGGCGTGGAGCTCGCGCGATACAGGCTCGACGAGCCCGGCGTCGATCAGCGCGCGGAAGGTACGCTCCGCCGACCCGGCCCGCAGGATCTTGTAGTACTCCTCGATCAGCCGCGGCGGCGCGCTGCTCGCGATCTCGTGGCGCAGCACCCGGATCGCGTCGAGGATCGGCTGCTCGATCGTGAAGTCGAGGCGCGAGGCGAGCGCAATCGCGCGGAGCATCCGGACCGGATCCTCGCGGAAGCGCACCTCGGGATCGCCGATGCAGCGGACCAGACGCGCGTGCAGGTCCTCGAGGCCGCCGACGTAATCGATGATCGAGAAGGTCGCGATGTCGTAGAAGAGCGCGTTGATGGTGAAGTCGCGGCGGAATGCGTCCTCTTCAGGCGTGCCGAACGTGTTGTCGCGGTGAATGAGGTGCGCCTCGTCGCGCGGGCGGTGACCGTGCTCCGCCGCCTCCGGCGGAGGCGCGTCGCCCGGCTCGTGGTGGTGTTCGGGTGCCGGCACGCCGTCCTGCACGATCTCTTCGCCCGGCTGCAGCTGCCGGCGGAAGGTGGCCACCTCGATCACCTTGGGACCGAACTTCACGTGCGCCAGCCGGAAGCGCCGGCCGATGATCCAGCAGTTCCGGAACAGCTTCTTCACCTGGTACGGGTGTGCCGAGGTGCCGATGTCGAAGTCTTTCGGCCGCCTGCCGAGCAGCAGGTCCCGGACGCTGCCGCCGACGAGATAGGTGGTGTAATCGCCCTGGCGCAGCCGGTAGAGGACCTTGAGGGCGTCGGGATCGATGTCCGAGCGCGACAGCGTGTGCTCGGCTCGCGGAATGACCCTCGGGGCGACCATCGCCGGCATTGTACCAAACGCTTTCGGTATGACCAATAACTCCTGACCCTTCAGCGTGTTAGAAGAAAGTCGCCGCTGTGCTACCATCGGCCCTATGGTCCGTCTCGCGCTTGCCGTCGTCCTGCTGGCCGGAAATGTCGTGCCCGGGCTGGCAGCCGACGACCGTACGGCGCTCGCGCACGCCCGTCAGCTGTACAACGCCAGGGATTTCGACGGGGCCATTGCCGCCGCTGATGAAGCGCGCGAGGTTTCCGAGCGGGCCGACAGCGCCGACCTGATTGCGGCGCGCGCCCTGCTCGAACGCTACCGTGCCAGCGCGTTGGCCGACGACCTGTTGACCGCGCGCGAACGTCTCCGCCGCATCGCGCCGGAGCAGTTCGTCGGCCGCGAGCGCCTTGAATACGTGATCGGTCTTGGCGAGGCGTTGTACTTCGACGGCGAGCCTGGCGCCGCGGCGTCCATTTTCGAGTCGGTGCTCGGCTCCGACGAGCCGCTGCTCGACGGACGCGACGAAGTGCTCGACTGGTGGGCGAGCGCCGTCGACCAGGAGGCGCGCCCGCGCGCCGAGTTCGAGCGCCGTGCGTTGTATCAGCAGGTGCGGACGCGCATGCGGGACGAGCTCGCGCGTCGACCGACGAGCGCGACCGCGGCGTACTGGGTGGTCGCGGCGGCGCGGGGACAGGGCGATCTCGAGGGTGCGTGGGACGCGGCGCAGGCTGCGTGGGTCCGCGCGCCGCTGACCGATGATCGCGGGGCGGCGCTGCGCGGCGACCTCGATCGCCTCGTGCAGCGCGCGATCATTCCTGAGCGCTCGCGCGCGACCGGTCAGCCGCCCTACGTGCTGCTCGAAGCCTGGGACGCGTTCAAGCAGAAATGGAACCGGTAGGCGCGCCTACGGTTTCGCCTCGTTCCAGTTCGTTCCGATCCCGACGTCGACCGTCAGCGGCACGTTGAGCTGCGCCGCCCCCTGCATCCGCTCGCGGACGACGGCTGCCGTCTCATCGGCGCGATCCGCCGGCACCTCGAAGAGCAGCTCGTCGTGAACCGTCAGGATCATCCGGGCCGCCGGGATCTGCGCAAGCGCCGCGTGCGTATCGATCATCGCGAGCTTCAGGATGTCGGCCGCCGTCCCCTGAATCGGCATGTTCACCGCTTCGCGCTCGGCTGCCTGGCGAATCTGGACGTTGCGGCTGTTCAACTCCGGCACGAGGCGCCGCCTGCCGAACAGCGTCTTGACGACGCCGGTCTCGCGAGCGCGGGCCAGCGTCGAGTCGATGAAGGCGCGCACCTTGGGGAATCCGGCGAAGTACGCATCGATGAAGAGCTGCGCCTCCTGCGGCGTCACGCCGATGTCCTTCGCGAGGGTGAACGCCGTCTTCCCGTAGAGCAGCGCGTAGTTGACCATCTTCGCGGTGCTGCGGAGCTGATGCGGATCGCGTCCGCTGTCGGTGCCGAAGATCCGGATGGCCGTCCGCTCGTGGAAGTCGGCCCCCTCCCGGAAGGCGTCGACGAGCACCGGGTCGTCGGCCATGTGCGCGAGCACGCGGAATTCGATCTGCGAGTAGTCGGCCGAGATCAGGACGTGGCCCGGCTCGGCGACGATCGCCTTGCGGATCTCGCGGCCGGTCTCGGTGCGGATCGGGATGTTCTGCAGGTTCGGATCGCTGCTGCTCAGCCGTCCCGTTGCGGCGACCGCCTGGTTGAAGCAGGTGTGCAGCCGGCCGGTCTCCGGGTTGACGAGCTGCGGCAACGCGTCGATGTAGGTGCCCTTCAGCTTCTGCAGCTCGCGCCACTGCAGGACCAGGCGCGGCAGCTCGTGCGTCTGCGCCAGCTCCTCGAGGACGTCCGCGGCCGTCGACGCCGTGCGGGTCTTCACGTTGCGCCGCAGCGCCGGCAGCTGCAGCTTGTCGAACAGGATGCGCGACAGCTGCTGCGGCGAGGCGATGTTGAACGATTCGTCCGCGATCTCGAAGATGCGGGCGCTCCGCTCGCCGAGCTCGCGCTCGATGCGCTGCGACAGCACCGCCAGCGCCGCGGTGTCGATGCGCACGCCGGCGCGTTCGACGTCGACCAGCACCGGGATGAGCGGCTGCTCAATCGTCCGATACACGCCAGCCAGCTCCGCCCCTTCGAGCAGCGGCCACAGCGTCTCCGAGAGCTGCAGCGACAGATCCGCGCGCTCGCCGGCGTAGTCGAGCGTCGCCGCCGGCGGCAGATCCTGCATCGCCGTCGCCTTGCTGCCGCGTCCGCACAGGTCCTCCTCGGTGAGCGCCCTGTATCCGAGGTGCTCGAGCACCGTGCCCTCGAGCGGATGCCCCGATCGCGTCGCGTCCAGCAGGTAGCTGCCCAGCATCGTGTCGATGTCGATGCCGCGCAGCGCGACGCCGTTGCGGCCGAGCACGATCGCGTCGAACTTCAGATCGTGTCCCACCTTCCTGATCGACGCGTCTTCCAGGATCGGCTTCAGCGCGTCGAGCACCGAGCGCGGCGCGAGCTGCGGCCCGATGTCCATGCCCGAGTGGCGCATCGGGATGTAGTGCGCCGACTTCGGGTGCGCCGACAGCGCGATGCCGACGATCCCGGCGCGCATCGCCGACGGGCAATCGGGGATGACGCGCAGCGCCATCCGTCCCGCGGTTCTGATGTCGGCGACGAGCGCGTCGAGCGCGGACGTATCGGTGACGAGCGCGTAGTCCTTCGACACCGTGTCGGCGGTCGGCGCGTACTCCATCGTGAGGGAGCGGAATCCGAGCTCCGAGAACAGCGCGTAGCACGCCTCGCGCGTCGGCCCGCGATACCGGAAGGCGCTGATGTCGAACGGGACCGGCACGTTCGTGTGGATGACGAGCAGCTCGCGGCTGGCGAGCGCCTCCGCCTTGTGCGCGAGCAGCGCCTCGCGGTACTTCCTGCCGGAAACGTCGGCCGCGTGCTCGAGCAGCGCATCGAGCGAGCCCCACGTGCTGATCAGCTCGCGCGCGCCCTTCTCGCCGATGCCGGGCACCCCCTTGACGTTGTCGATCGTGTCGCCCATGAGCGCGAGCGCGTCGACGACCTGATCGGGCCGGACGCCGAACTTCTCCTTCACGGCGTCCGCGTCGTACCAGGTGCCGTCGTCACGCGGGTTGAACACGCGGATGTCGCCGCCGACGAGCTGAAAGAAGTCCTTGTCGCCGGTCACGATCACCACGCCGTAGCCGTCGTTCTGCGCGCAGCGCGCCAGCGTCCCGATGACGTCGTCGGCTTCGTAGCGTTCGTGGGTGATGATCGGCACGCCCAGCGCTTCGCAGGCACGATGCACCAGCGGGATCTGCCCGGCGAGATCGTCCGGCATCGGCTTGCGGTTCGCCTTGTAGTCCGCCGCGAGATCGTCGCGGAACGTGCGCCCCGGCAGATCGAACGACGCCGCGATGTAGGCGGGCGCATGCTCCTTCAGCAGCTTCCGCAGCATCGTCACGAAGATGTAGACCGCGTTGGTCGGTATGCCCGCCGAGTTGCGCAGCAGCGTTCCTTCCGCGGTCCGGATCGGCGCGTGATACGCGCGGTACATCTGGGAGCTGCCGTCGATCAGATAGAGCAGGGGCTTGGAGGACATCGGGAAGGCCGAATTTGACTATATCATTGCAGGGAATGCGGATCCGGGCGGTGTGCCTGCTGCTTGCGCTCGTCGCGCTCTCGGCGTGCAGCAGCGGAGGGTTGTTCAAGGCGTACGAGTACGAAGAGGAGATGTACCTGGCGCTGGACGGGACCGCGACCCTCTACGTGAACAGCTCGGTCGCGGCGCTGAACGCGCTGCGCGGCACCTCGTTCGATCTCGATCCCCGCATCGCTCCGTCGCGCGACGCCATCCGCGATCTGTATTCGTCGGCGAACACCCACGTGACGCGCGTGACGCTGTCGCGCCGCAGCAACCGCCGCTTCGTTCACGTGCGCCTCGACGTCGACGATGTGACGAAGCTCGGGAGATCGGCGCCGTTTTCGTGGTCGACGTACAGCTTCGCGCGTGACGGAGAGCTGTTCAACTTCCGGCAGCATGTCGGAGCGGCCGCAGGCGAGCCGGTGGGCGACGTCGGATGGGACGGCAGCGAGATCGTCGCCTTCCGCATGCACCTGCCGAGCAAGATCGCGTATCACAACGCGGGGGCCGGGAATCCGAAGCGCGGCAACATCCTCGTCTGGGAGCAGCCGCTCGGCGACCGGCTGCGCGGCGAGCCGATGACGCTCGACGCCCGAATGGAGACGCAGTCGATCCTCTATCGCACGCTGTTCCTCTTCGCCGCGACCTTCGTCGTCGTCGCCGTGCTGTTCGTCCTGCTCCTGTGGTGGGTGCTCCGCCGGGGTGGAAAGCCGGCGCAGGTCTGAGATGACGCAGCCCGCGGACGATTTCAGCGCCAGGCCCACGGTGCTCCGGTGTGGCCGCTGCGGCAAGGCGGTCGACTGGGGCGAGGCGAAGCTGCAGGTCGTCTGCTCGTGCCGGCCGCACATCGCGCTGCCGCCGGTGCTCGTCCACGAGGCCACGGACGCAGAGCGGGCGGCCGTGCGCGATCTGTTCGAGCGCGACTTCGGGCGCACGCCGATCGTCGCGTTCGGCAAGGTGATGAACATCGAGGAGATGCCGGCGCTCGCGGCCGTCATGCACGGCGGCGTCTCCGGCGCGCTCGCCTACCGTCTTCACGGCAGCGGTCTTCACATCGTCGCGCTCGCGACCGATCCGCTGTGGCAGCGATCGGGCGTCGGCGGGCACCTCGTCGCGGAGGTCGAACTGCTGGCGCGCCGCCTCGGCCTCTCACGCGTCGTGGTGACGATGACCAACGACAACCTGCCGGCGCTGTATTTCTACCAGCGGCGCGGCTACCGGTTGATTGGGCTCGTGCCCGGCAGCGTGCCTGCGCGCACCGGCAGCGAGCCGGTCGGCTTCGCCGGGATTCCGGTCAGAGACGAACTGCAGCTCGAGAAAACCCTCGGCGCGTAGACCTTCGTACGTAGGGGCGGGTCTTCAGACCCGCCCCTGATGCGTGGCGTCCGGCTCCGCCTTCGCGCGGAGCGCTCCGGCGGACCGCCGTAGCCTTGGCGAAGGTGGTTCAGCCGGACGTTTTCCGCCGGGATCGTTGTCACGCCGTTTTCGTGCGGCGCGTTCCTGCGGTCTGCGCGCGCCCCGCGGCCGGGCGTCCGCCCTGTGCCGCGCCAGCCGCCGGCCGTGCCGGCTTCTTCGTCGCGCTGATCGAGTCGAGGCTCCGCCGGAGCGCTTCCATCAGGTTGACGACCTTCGGCGGCTCCTGCACCTCCGGCGCGACGACCTCGCGCCCTCCGATCTTCGCGTCAATGATCTCGCGCAGGCCGTCCTGGTACTCGTCGCGGTAGTCGGCGACGTCGATCGTCCCTTCGAAGGTGTCGATCACCTGCCGCGCCAGCGCGACTTCGGCCGGCTTCACCTGCGCCGGCATGTCGGCGAGCTCGTCGATGGCGTCCATGCTGCGGATCTCGCTCGCGTGGCGCAGCGTGTACATGATCAACCCGCGCTCGCGCGGCTGCACCTTGATCAGGTACTCGCGTCCGTACAGCGCCACCTTGCCGATGCCCGCCTTGCCTTTCATGCCCTCGCGGATCACGGCAAATGCTTCCTTCGCCACCGCACCGTCGGGTGCGAGGTAGTACGGCCGATCCAGGTAAATCGGATCCACCTCGACATCGTCGGTGAACTTCTCGAGGTTGATGACGCGCGTCGACTCGACGCGGACCTTCTCGATGTCCGCGTCGTCCATCACGACGTAGCGCCCCTTCTCGAACTCGTAGCCCTTGACGATGTCGGTGTTCGGGACGTCGCGCTGGCAGGTCGGGCACCAGCGCTTCTGTTGAATGCGCGTCTGGCACTCGGCGTGGAGCTGGTTGAAAGAGATCGTCGCTCCCGCGTCTGTCGCGGGAAACACCTTCACAGGGATGTTGACGAGGCTGATCTTGAGATAGCCCTTCCAGGTCGGTCGTGCGCCCATGTCAGCGGACCTGCTTCCCCTTCTCGTCGATCGGCGCGATGTCCTCGTCGACGCTCACCTTGAACTCGCGGAAGTTCGAGTAGACGGCCGATCCTTCGACGCGCGTGCCGTTCAACTTGTTTGTGTACTCCTCGTGCATCTCGACCGGGATCGGCACCTCGATCGGATCCACCGTCGCGTAGGCGACGTGGATCACCGCCTTCAGCCAGAGATCTTCGACGCCGATCTCGGTCATGTAGACCTGCGACGTGGCGCGATCCAGCCAGAAGCGTCCGCTCGCCGGCATGTTCTTGCCCTGCGGCGACGCCACCATCGTACGCAGCTGTGTCTCGCGGAAGGTGACGACCAGCGCGTCGGCCGGCGCCGCGAAGGCGGCGGACTTCGGCGTCTCGTACTTCGTGCCGGGCGGATCGAGCGCGAACTCGAATCCCGGCTGCATGCGCCGATCGAGCACGGCGAGCGCGAGCACCGGCAGGTTGATGTTTCGTTCGATGTCGCCGATGTTGTAGCGCGCGCTCTCTTCCATGATCTTGCGCGACTGCGCGGCGGTCGATTTCGACGGCTCCAGGAAGAGCCGCGCGAGGCGATCGTTGCGGTCGCGCAGCTGACGGTTGTCCACCTGCGTGACGTCGCGGAACTGCATCCAGCCGTCGGCGCCGACGGGGCGCACCAGCAGCAGGTCCGACTTCAGCTCGCGGTGGACCGGACCGCTGTACGGCCGCGTCCCGCCGGGGCGCGCGCCGAACTGGTTCATGGCCGGGTAGACGTCCTGGACGTACGTCTCGGCGATCACCAGCCCCGACACTCGCGCGGCGAAGCGCTCGACGTACGTCGCGGCGCGCGAGAGCAGGGCGCTGACCGGTGGGGGCGGGAGCGTGGAGGACTGCGCGCGCACCTCGTGTCCCAGCCCCACCGTCGCCGCGAGCAACACGCCGACCGCCAGCGGAAGACTTCGATGCATGGTCAGAGGTGACTCTAGATTGGGAGGGGAGGCGGAGGCAAGGAAGAGGGGAGGGCGTGAAAGGGTAAAGGTGTAAAGGTTGGAAGGGTGTAAAGGCGGAATGCGTGTGGCGCTGGCACACCGCGGTTGCGGCTGGTCCAGGAAAGACCAAGAAGCCGTGGCCTCAGTGGATCTGATCGCATTTCCGTGTCGTGTCCGTGTTGGCGCTTTTTTTCTGATCCGATCCGCCCAGAGCTCGCGGCGCGATCTTCATCACGAAGGCGCGAAGGACACGAAGGCTAGGTCTCAGTTCCACCTTCCATCTTCCACCTTTACACCTTTATCGAGCTTCTATCTCCGAAACAACCGCCTCACCGAGCTGCTTCGTCGTCGCGGTGCCGCCGAGATCCGGCGTACGCACGGTGCCGCTGGCCAGCACCCGCTCGACCGCGCCGAGGATCCGTTCGTGCACGTCGCGGTGGCCGAGGTGATCGAACATCTGTGCTGCCGCCCAGATGGCGCCGATCGGGTTGGCGATCCCCTTGCCGGCGATGTCGGGCGCCGAGCCGTGAATCGGCTCGAACATCGACGGGAACGTCCGTTCGGGGTTGATGTTCGCTCCTGGCGCGATGCCGAGGCTGCCCGAGATCGCCGATCCGATGTCGGTGAGGATGTCGCCGAACAGGTTCGAGCAGACGATGACGTCGAGCGACGCGGGGTTGGTGACCATGCGCGCCGCGATCGCGTCGACGTGGTACTTCCGGTACTCGACCTGCGGGTAGTCCTTCGCGACGATGTCGGCGACCTCGTCCCACATGACCATCGCGTGGCGCAGCGCGTTGCTCTTGGTCGCGCTCGCGAGCAGCTTCCGCGGCCGCTTCGACGCGACCTCGAAGCCGTAGCGGACGATCCGCTCGATGCCGGTCCTCGTGAAGACGCCGGTCTGGACGGCGACCTCGTGCGGCGTGCCGACGTGCACGCGGCCGCCGACGCCGGAGTATTCCCCCTCGGAGTTCTCGCGGACGCAGATCATGTCGATGTCGGCCGACGTCCGGTTGGCGAGCGGCGACGTGAGGCCGGGGAGCAGGCGCATCGGGCGCAGGTTCACGTACTGCTGGAAGCGCTGGCGCAGCGGCAGCAGGAGCTCCCAGACGGCAATGTGGTCGGGCACCTTCGGCGAGCCGATGGCCCCGAGATAGATCGCGTCGAACGTCGCGGCGCGCTCGAAGCCGTCCTCGTCCATCATCCGCCCCTTGGCGAGGTAGTAGTCACACCCCCAGGGGAGCTCCGTCCACGTGATCGCGATGTCGCTGTTGCGCGTCGCCGCCTCGATCGCCGCGAGCCCCGCCGGCACGACTTCCTTTCCGATGCCGTCTCCAGCGAGCACGGCGATGTTGTAGGTAGGCATAGCCCTCGATTCTCTCGCGTCCCGCATCCGCTTGTCGATTCCCGCCGCACCCGGCACGCCGCACCAGGCGCCCTGCACCCGCAGCGCACCCTGCACCCTGCACGTAGCACCCTGCACCCGCAGCGCACCCTGCACCCAGCACCTGGCACCCTGCACCCGCGGAGCGCAGCACCTTGCACCCGCAGAGCGCACTGGAGTTATCGCTTCCCCGTGAACAGCAGCGCGCAGGCCCACCCGACGACGGCGGTGAGGAGACCGGCGGGCGCTGGTCCGAGGAGACCGTATCCGGCGCCGTCGGTGGCCCCCTGCACGACGAGCATGCCGCCGACGCCGCCGATGATCGCCGCCATCGCCGCGTCGGCCGTGGTGCGTCGCGTGTACAACCCCGCGATGATCGGCACGAAGAGGCTGACGCCGAGCAGCGCGTAGAAGATCGTCAGCGTCTGCACCAGATCGGCGGAGTAAATCGCCAGCACCACCGCCAGCGTGCCGCTGACGAGCGTCGCGAGCCTCGCCACCAACAGCAGCCGCGTGTCGTCGGCCGCCGGGTTGAGGAACCGTTTGTAGAGATCCTGCGAGAACGACGTCGTGAGCATGAACAGCACGGCGTCGGCCGCGCTGACCTCGGCGGAGAACACCGCCGCGAGCGCGATGGCGCCGGCGAGCGCCGGAAGGCCCTGCATGAACACCATCGGCAGCGCCAGATTCGGCGTCTCCGCGATCTCCGGAAACCGCGACCGCGCGATGATGCCGAGCAGCACCGGCACCGAGGCGAACAGCAGTAGCCCGAGCGCGTTGAGGCCGACGCCGACCCGCACGGCCCGGTCGTCCTCGGCGCCGAACGCCTTCTGCAGCAGCCCGGGCGAGACGATGAAGGCGGGAGCGAACAGCGTGATGTACTTCACCGCGTTGTCGCCGCCGAACGTCCAGTAGCTGACGTCCTCCGGCCTGATTGTCGGAAGCGCGCTCCAGCCGCCGAACCAGGAGACGACAATCGGCAGCGCGATCGCGAAGCCGATCATCTTGACCACGAGCTGCACGACGTTGATCCACGCGGAGGTCAACAGGCCGCCCGCCGCGAAATAGACCGTGATGACCAGCCCGCCGATCGCGCACCCGACCGGTTTCGGTATGCCCGCAACCACGTTCAGGATCCAGCCGAGGCCGATCAGCTGCGACGCGAGGATGAAGATCGAGCCGACCCAGAGCAGCGCGGCGATCACGCCCCGGACCCGCTCGTCGTACCGGAACTCCAGGTAGTCGCCGACGGTCCGCAGCTGCTCCGCCGCTGCGATGCGGCGCATCTTCGGGCCGACCCACATGGCGAGCACGAAGCAGCCGATGGCCGCCGATCCGACCCACCACCACGCGGAGAGGCCGACCCGATAGGCTTCCGATGTCGCGCCGACGGTCGACCCCGCCCCGATGTTCGCCGCCAGCATCGTCGAGAAGATCAGCCCCGGTCCGAGCCGGCGGCTCGCAACGAAGAAGTCGGACGCGCCGCGGACGTGCCGGCCGATCCAGAGGCCGAGCCCCATCAGCACGAGCGAATAGGACGCGAGGATGACGAGGTGGAGTGTCAACTACTTGAGGTCGCGAACGGCGGGATAGCCCGCTGCCGATGTGGCCTGCCGCGCCGCGCGGACGATGGCCGACGCGATGACGTCGGCCGCGAGCGCGCCGACCTGGCCGACCGACGCGGCCGCCTGACGTCCGCCGGTGGCGAGCACGAAGATGGTGTCGCCGTCGACCGGCGTGTGGACCGGCGCGATGGCGCGCGCGAAGCCGTCGTGCGCCATCTGCGCCACGCGCTTGGCGTCGGTCTTCGACAGCTTCGCGTTGGTGGCGACGACGCCGAGCGTGGTGTTCTGGCCGGCGCCGCCGAAATCGATCGATCCGTTGCGCAGCAGCGTCCTCGCGTCGACGAACGTGCGGCCGTCGTCGGCCCGCACGCCGGCGACGACCGCGCCCGTCGACGGATCGATCACGTCGCCGAACGCGTTCACGGCGACCATCGCCGAGACGATGAGCCCGTTCGGAAGCTCGATCGCGGCGCTGCCGATGCCGGCCTTCATGGCGCTCTTCGCGCCGCGCGCCTTGCCGATCGTGGCGCCGGCGCCGGCGCCGACCGATCCTTCCGCGACCGGCGCGGACGAGGCCGCGGACGCGGCGCGGTAGCCGCACTCGGCGTTTGGCCTGATCGTGCCGTCGCCGACGGTCAGATCGAAGAGGGCCGCGGCAGGCACGATCGGCACGTGCGAGCGTCCGAACTCGAAGCCGATCCGCTTCTCTTCGAGGTAGCGCATCACGCCGCTCGCGCTGTCCAGCCCGAAGGCGCTGCCGCCCGACAGGACGATCGCGTGGGCCACCTGCACGAGATTGACCGGATCGAGCAGATCGGTTTCGCGCGTCGCCGGCGCGGCGCCGCGCACGTCGACCGCCGCGGTGACGCCAGCCCCGGCGAGCACGACCGTGCAGCCGGTCGGACGGCCAGGCAGCGTGTCGTGACCGACCGTGATGCCGGGGACCGCGGTGAGCGTGGAGTTGGCTGCCGGTCCCATCTGCGCGGGCGAGGCCGACGCCGCACATACCGTCAGGGTCGCGGCCAGCAGCGTCGCTGAGGTCCTCATTCGGTTGGCAATATTGTAGAACGCCCGCAGAATAAGACGATGCACAAGGCAGCCGTCCTCGTCGCTGCACTGCTTCTCGTCACATCGGCCTGCGCGCGGAAAGAAGAGCATCCTCCCGCGGAACCGGCTCCCGGTCCGACGCCAACGGTGCAGCGGACGCCGATCGGCGAGCTGCCGGATCCCGACGTCGACGCCGTGCTGGCGCACACGAAGATCCTCTCGGCGGACGACTTCCAGGGACGCGCGCCCGGCACCAAGGGCGAAGAGCTGACCGTCAACTACCTGGTCGATCAGTTCCGCAGGATGGGACTGAAGCCGGGGAACACCGACGGGACCTTCGTGCAGAAGGTCCCGCTCGTCGGCATCACGCCGGAGCCGGCGCCGCTCATCGTCCGCAAGGGAAGCCAGGAGCAGCGGCTCGCCTGGAAAGACGACGTGGTGGCGTGGTCGAAGCACGTCGCGGACAGCGCGTCGATCGACGATTCGGAGCTCGTCTTCGTCGGCTACGGCGTGGTGGCGCCCGAGTACGACTGGGACGACTTCAAGGACGTCGACGTCAAGGGCAAGACGATCGTGATGCTCGTCAACGATCCGCCCGTGGAGGATCCGGCCAATCCGGGCATGCTCGATCCGAAGACCTTCGGCGGCCGTGCGATGACCTACTACGGACGCTGGACCTACAAGTACGAGATCGCCGCGCAGAAGGGGGCGGCCGCGGCGCTGATCATCCACGAGACCGAGCCGGCCGGCTACCCGTTCGGCGTCGTCCAGCAGAAGGTGGGCGAGCAGTTCGATCTGGTGACCCCGGACAAGAACATGGGGCGTGTCGCCATCGAAGGCTGGATCACGCTCGATCGCGCGCGCGACCTGCTGCGCCTGGCCGGGCAGGATTTCGGAACGCTCAAGTCGCAGGCGGCGACGCGCGACTTCCGGCCGGTGCCGCTCGGGATGACGGCGTCGATGACGATCCGGAACACGATGCGTACGATCGACTCGCGCAACGTCATCGCGCGTCTCGATGGCCGCGACGCGACGTTGAAGAACGAGTACGTGATCTACACCGCTCACTGGGATCATCTCGGCATCGGGCCCGAGGTGAACGGCGATCGCATCTACAACGGCGCGATCGACAACGCCGTCGGGGTCGGCGGCATGATCGAGATCGCGCGCGCGTTCACGAAGCTCCCGGCGCCGCCGAAGCGGTCAGTCCTCTTTCTGGCCGTGACGGCCGAGGAACAGGGGCTCCTCGGGTCGCAGTACTACGCCACGCAACCGATCTATCCGCTCGCGCGGACCGCGGCGGTCATCAACATCGACGGCCTCAACGTGCACGGCCGCACCCGCGACATCACGCTCGTCGGCTACGGCGCGTCAGGCCTCGACGACTACATCCGCGATGCCGCGGGCGAGCAGGGGCGCGTCGTGCGGCCCGATCCGCATCCCGAGAACGGCTTCTACTACCGGTCGGATCACTTCAACTTCGCGAAGATGGGGGTGCCGTCGCTGTATGCGGACAGCGGGGTCGACTATCTCGGCAAGCCGAAGGAGTACGGCGAGCAGATCCGCGCCGAGTGGGATGAACGTGACTACCATCAGCCGAGCGACGTCGTGCGGGCCGACTGGGACATGAGCGGCGCGCGCGAGGACCTGAAGGTGCTGCTGGCGGTCGGCTACCGTGTCGCCGAGGCGGAGAAGATGCCGGAGTGGAAGCCGGGCAACGAGTTCAGGGCGCGACGCGAGCAGATGCTCGAAGAGGCGAGCCACCGCTGATCGGCGGCAGCCGCGGACCCCGGCCGGCAGGACGACACCGCCGGCTCGACGCCGACCTCCCGTCGATGGCGTATGATGCGCCCCACTGGGAGGTCACATGAAGCAGATCACCGCGTTCGCTGGGGCCCTCGTCATCGCCGCCGTCTCGATCGCCTCGACCACCGCGCAGGAAGCGCGCGAGCCGCAGTTCCCCCGTCTTCCGTTCAAACTCGTCGACGGCTTCTTCAAGTACCCGCCCTACTCGGTCATCGGACGCCTGAGCGGCGTCGCCATCGCACCCGGCGGCAACATCGTCGCGCTGACCCGCGGCCACCATCCCGTGCTGGAGTTCAAGGCGGACGGCAGCTTCGTGCGCTCGTGGGGTGAAGGGTCGAAGATGTTCGAAGGGGCGCACGCGCTGCGCTTCGATCGCAGTGGCGATCTCTGGTACATCGACGCCGGCGACAACATGATCTTCCACTTCGACAAGGAGGGGCGGACGGTCAGCTCGCTCGGCACCAACCCCGAGCCGTGGACCTGGCTGACGCACGTCATCGAGCACGCGGCGCCGGGGCCGCAGAACTTCTACCAGCAGACCGACATCGGCTGGAGCCGTGACGGCAGCAGCTTCGTCGCCGACGGCTACGGCAATTCGCGCGTCGCCAAGTTCGACAAGGACGGCAACTTCGTCAAGGCGTGGGGCGCCCGCGGCGCGCAGCCGGGCAACTTCAACACGCCCCACTCCCTCGTCGTCGACGACAACGACATCGTCTACGTGGCGGATCGCGGCAACAACCGGATCCAGGTGTTCGATACCGACGGCAATCCCAAGGGCGTGTGGAACCTGCCGACGGCCCCCTGGTCGCTGTGCCTGACGAACGGACCGTCCCAGGTGATGTTCGTCGGCAGCGTCGGACGTGTCTACAAGATGGACCTCGCCGGCAAGGTGCTCGGCATCTTCGGGCGCGCGGGCAAGGTGCCGGGAACGATTGACTCGATCCACCAGCTCGCGTGCCCCGACGAGAAGACGGTCTATCTCGCGAATCTCTACGCCGGCCGCCTCGACAAGTGGGTGGCCGAATGATGTGTCCGGCCCCGTGCGCTGCTACTCGCAGCGCATGCCGGGCCGGTACACCTGGTTCAGCCGCGAGCCGCTGTTGCCGCCGTTGCTGGTGCCGCCGCCCGTGACCCAGATGAGGCCGTCGATGAACGAGGCGCCGGTGACGCCGTGCACCGGGATCGGCATGTCGGCGAGATGGGTCCAGCGATCGGCACGCGGGTCGTAGACGTCGTGGTCGGCGTGCATGCCGCCGGCGTGCTCGCCGCCCCAGACGTGGAAGCAGCCGAAGGCCATGACGCCGTTGATCCCGCTGCGTGCCTTCAGCATCGGCGCCGCAACCGTCCAGCGGCGCGTCTTCGGATCGTAGGCTTCGAAGGCGGTCGTCGAGTCGCTGGTGAAGCCGCCCTGCAGCCGTCCGCCCGCGACGTAGACCTTGCCGCCGATCACGGCGCCGGCCACGTGGTTGCGCTGGCTCGGCAGATCCGGCAGCGTCTCCCAGCTGTTGGTCCGTGGATCGTACGCCGCGAACTCGTGGCCGTGCGGCGGGCGTCCGCCGGCGACGTAGATCTTGCCGTCGAGCGGCAGCGCGACGCCGGCGCTGCGCCTGGTCGGCATCCGCGCCTTCTCCACCCATCGGCCGGCGTTCGGATCGAGCGCGTAGACGGTGTCGACGTAGGCGGTGTTCGGATCGGTCTGTCCGCCAATGAGATAGATGACGCCGTCGACGACCGCCGCCATGCCGTGGTTGTTCACCTCCGGCAGCGGCGGTCCGAGCTGCCAGGTATTGGTGCGCGTGTCGTAGATCTGCACCGTCTTCACCGAGACGCGGCCGGCAGGATAGCCGCCGAGGACGTAGATCTTCCCGTCGAGCGAGGCGAGCGTGAACTCCGAGTTCGGCTCGAGCATCTCGGCGCGCAGCCCCCACGCGCCGGGTGCCGGCGACTGCGCCGAGAGGACGACCGACAGCGCCGCTATCGCCGCCGACGCAGCGAACGCGAAGGCGCAGCGTCGAACGGTGACACGGGATGAGAGCGAAGAGGTGACGGTCATGAGAACCTCCGCGATCAGGAACCCTCGACAATGGGCTGCGACAGCAGCCACAGGCTGAACATCGTGTAGCCGACCATCAGCACGAGCATCGGCTGCTGGCTGGCGATGGCCGTCCGCACGCCGCCGAACGTCCGCACCGCGATCATATGGGCAATCACCACCGACGCGACATGTCCCGCGACGATCGCCACCACGACCGTGAGCCAGATGAACCGCATGCTGACGATCGTCAGATCCGGCTGATAGGAGGCGGTTCCGAAGAGATCCCAGCCGAGCCCGAACGGATCGGAGATCAACGGAACGATCGCCTGCCCCTGGACGAGCAGATACGACAGGTAGTGTGCGACGTGGTACGCGACGGCGATCGGCACGAGGCTGATGACGAACAGGCGCGCGATGTCGGCTGCGCTCCGCCGTGGCACTTGCGGATTGCGGCGAAAGGCTGCCGCGGCGCTCCATCGGCACGCCGCCAGGAACAGCGCCGCGAAGATCAACGGCATGGTGAGCAACCCGGCGGTCTTCACGAGTGCCGCGCCCCAGACGTTGCCGAGGACTGAGAGGAGGCCGGCGCGGTACATCCAGCCGCTCGCCGCGCTCGAGACGACGTTCCAGAACGGCGTTTCGCGCACGCCGTCGAAGCTGACGGTGGACAGCGCGAGCAGCACGAAGGCCATCTCGGAAGAAGTGGCGGAGCCACGTTCCATCAGGCCGGCGCCGAATGGGCGGAGCACGGCGCCGTTCCAATCGATTGGCGCGACGCGTGCGACCAGTCCGAAGAACCGCGCGAACGGATCGCCGCGGCGGAGCCAGACGTCGACGCCGTAGATCGCCATCGCCGTCCAGGTCGTTACACAGTAGATGCCGATCGCCCAGGCCAGTTTCCGTGGCACCGCGTTCTCCGGCCACACCATCTCCGCCCACGCGAAGACGGAGAACAGTGCCACCGCCGGCCAGATCCCCAACGCGTCCGGCAGCTGGCGTCGGCGGAGGCGGATCGGCAGACGCGCCACCACGCGCGACGTGAATCGCGCAATCGTCGCCACCGGGTCGATCAGCGACCACACGTCGCCGGCGAGCGCGCAGACATAGGTCAGCCCGACCCACCAGATGATCCAGACCATCACCGGCAGCAGGTTGTCGATCGGCTCGCCCTGCACGCCGACGACGCCGGCAGTCAGCGCGACCGCGAACAGGCAGACCGCCGCGCCGCGAACCACCGCGCGCCAGCGCCTGTGGCGTCCAACTTCAGCCGGACGCGTCTCCTCCACGTCGTGTCCGGCTTCAGCCGGACGACCAGGCGACCGCAACATCGCCGCCGCGACGACGAAGGAGGCGATCACGGCGAGCGCGGCTCCGAGGAGGTAGTGCCAGAGCGGCAGCGGCAGGTCGTACCGCTCGGCGAACGCGTGCGCTGCGAGTCGATCGCTGGCGGCGAGCAGCACGATGCTCGCCGCGACCGCCGCGACACGGATGCGGTCAGCGCGGTTCGACTTCCAGGTAGACAAGCGGTCTGTCCGCGTGATTGGAACCGGCGTGCCCCTCGATGACGAATCGCCCCGCGGCGCGCGCCGTGAACCTGAGATCGGTGGGGGCTCCAGCCGGGACGTCCATTTCGAGATCGTAGCCGTGCAGGTGCACCGTCGTCGGCTCGTCCACCGTCCAGCGCAGGACGATCTCGTCGTTCTGCCGTACGCGGACGCTTCCCGTCGGCTGCGCCGGCACCACATCGTCGCCGCTGACGATGCCGTTGGCGACGTGCAGCGTGATGACGCGGGTCGCGGCCGGTGGCGCGTCGCCGCGGCAGGCCGCCGCGCCGAGCAGCAGCGCGACGCCGTACATCGTCGTGGCAATCTTGCGGATGGATCGCCGATTCTGCTTTCCGATCGACACAGGCATGGCCGTTCTCTCGAGCGTGGAAGCGGGCGAGATGCTGTCGGATGCAGAATACTCGAAGGAGGAAGTACCGGGAGCGATGTCGTTCGTCTATCTCGTCCACCACGCCGATGCGGTCGGTCCGGAGATCGATCTGCGACGCCCGCTGTCTTCCGAAGGACGCCGGCGCGCGGAGGAGATCGCGCGCGAGGCGGCACGCCTGGGCGCCGAGCCTTCGGTAGTGTGGCACAGTGGGAAGCTGCGGAGCCGTCAGACCGCCGAGATCGTCTGGCGCGCATGCAACCCGCTCGCAGCGTTCAGTGCGGCGCGCGATCTACAGCCGTCCGATCCTCCGATCGTCATGCGCGATCGGCTGCGTCATGAACCGCGTGATGTCATGCTGGTCGGACACTTCCCGCACCTGCCCGCGCTGCTGACGCTGCTCCTCGGCGATGTCGGCCGCGCTTCCCCGTTTCCGCTGCACGGTGTCGTCGCGCTCTACACCGGCGACGACGGCGAGTCGTGGAGCGAAGCGTGGAGGATTGGATAAAAAGGGTGCAGGGTGCAGGGTGCTGGGTGCAAGGTGCTGGTGCAAGGCGCAGGGTGCAGGGTGCAGGGTGCAAGGTGCAAGGGGCCTCGTGCCTGGCTGTAGCTGCGGAGCGTCGGGTCCGCTCGTGATGCCGACCTGAGTCCGCCGCTACAGCCAGCTCGAAGCGTACGCTGACGCGCGGCTACCTCAGAACGAGGCCGACCGACGCGCGCCAGTAGTCGAAGCCGCCGAGATCGAAGTCGACTCCGTCGCCGGGATCGTTGTCATCGATCGTGCGGAAGTAGCGGACGTCGCCGCGCAGGCCGACGTGGTCGTTGAAGAAGCCCATGACGCCGGCGCCGAGATTGAAGCCGAAGTCGTTGGTCTTGTACTCGCCCACGCTCGTCACACCCGGGTCGATCTTCACCTGGATGAGACCAAGTCCACCAGTGACGTACGGCCGCAGGCCCGGACCGTACGTGCCGCCGATCGGCACGCCGATGATGATGTTCCCCATGAAGTCGAGCAGGTGATTGTCCACCACGTCGGTGAACACGTCCGAGGCCCAGCCGAAGTCGACCTCGGCACCGATGATGCCGTTGCCCATGAAGCCCGCGTTCGCGCCCCACGCGACCTTTGAATCGATCGAGTCGTTTCCGAACACGACGCCGGCAAACGGGCTGACGTAACCTTCCGCGCGCGCCTGCGCCGGCGACCAGAGCAGGGCAACCACGCCCGTCACTACCAGAGCTTTGAGTACACGTCGCATCGAAGAGTCTCCTTTGCGCCACTCATGGGCGCCGCGGAGAAGACTGCAAGCGATGTGCCCTGAGAGCTCAGGAAAGGATGCGTTGGAGCGGCGGCCGAGGTGGAAGGAACTATCTGTTGGATCGACCCGCGGTCACCCGATCGTGATGCTGATGTGACGCGCATCGATCGAGCGACCGCGCGAGCCGTACGCGATCGGTGGCTATCGATCGACGGTGACCGTTACCGGCGAGAGGATCCGCGCGGTCACCTGCGAACCCGCGGGGAACACCGCTTCGCTGCGGTCGCCCGCCATCACGGCCGCACCGCCGCCGGCCGCGCCGGTCGTCGCGCCGATCGCGGCGCCTTTGCCGCCGCCGATGATCGCGCCGAGGATGGCGCCGGCGACTGCGCCGCCGCCGATCTTCGCGGCGCTGCCGTTACCCGGCGCGTCACCGTAGCGATAGATCGTTTCGGTCGTGATCGGCAGCCGCGTACCGTCGGCCAGCGCCAGCGTGTGGAACCGGATCCCCAGCCGCGCGCGATCGCGCATCTTGCCGCCGCGCTCCACGACGACGACCGAGCCGAGCGCGCGAGCGCCTTCGGGGATTGCCACACGCCCACCAACGCGCACGTCGCGCACGACGCGCGCTTCGACGCGATCCTCCACGCGCGCGCGTTCGCTGCTCAACGTCGTTTCGGTCTGCAGCCCGATCACGGAGTCGGCCGAGACGGTCACCTCCTCGAACGCCGGCGCGGGAGGAGGTTCAGGCGTGCGCGCAGACTCTGAGGGCAGCGTCTCCGCGAGCGTGGCCGATGCATCGACCGCTGGCGCAGGTTCGACGGGTGGCACTGCCGCCGACTGCGGGGATCGATCGAGCGGCACCACCGACTGCTCCGGGCGTGCCGCGGCAGAAGGCCGCGTCGCGCGCGGCTGCGGCTGCGGTTGTACCTGCGACGCGGACCGTGCGCTCGTCGCCGTGCGCGCAGGGTCGCTCGCCCGGGGCTGTGCCGGTGCGCTCGGAGACGCGGATCGGATCACCGGGCCCGACGGCGCGGGTTGTGCCGGTTCGACTGCCGTGGGCGTTTCCTGAACGGAGGCCGGCGCGGTTACGGGCGCGGACGACTGGCTGGCGGAAACCGTGGCCGAGGCGCGGTCCGCCATGTTGTGACGCGTCGCCACGTAGCTCCCGGTCGCCGCAGCAGCGACGCACGCGAGACCGACGGCGGCAAAGGCGAGTCGACTTGAACCCATGGGGCCAGCTCCTTGAACTGACGAGGATCACGCAAGTCGCGTACCCGGACTTTACGAGCCGGCCACGCCGTAACTGCCTGTAAAATCGCAGTTTATCAGACCAGCCCAGCCGGTGCGGATGTCATCTCGAAGGAACGGGCGTCCTCGCCGAAGGGCAGGCGGCCTCACGGCAAGGTGTAAAGGGGTAAAGGTGTAAAGGGAAGGTGTAAAGGCGGTTTATACCTTTACACCTTTTCCCCTTTTCACCTTGTCAGCGTCAGTAGCGGTAGTGTTCCGGCTTGTACGGCCCGTCCACCGGCACGCCGATGTAGTCGGCCTGCTCCTGCGTCAGGCGCGTCAGCTTCACGCCGAGATGATCGAGGTGCAGCCGCGCCACCTGCTCGTCGAGGTGCTTCGGCAGCATGTAGACCTTCTTCTCGTACTTGCCGGTGTTGGCGTGCAGCTCGAGCTGCGCGATCACCTGGTTGGTGAACGACGCCGACATGACGAAGCTCGGATGGCCGGTGGCGCACCCGAGGTTCAGCAGGCGCCCTTCGGCAAGCACCATCACGCTGTGGCCGTCGGCGAAACGGAACTCGTCGTACTGCGGCTTGATGTTGATCCGTTCGACGCCCGGATACTTCTTCAGCCCGGCCATGTCGATCTCGTTGTCGAAGTGGCCGATGTTGCCGACGATCGCCTTGTCCTTCATGCGGGCCATGTGCCCGACGGTGATGATGTCGTGGTTCCCGGTCGCCGTGATGAAGATGTCGGCCGTCTCGACCACCTCGTCGAGCGTCGTCACCTGGTAGCCTTCCATCGCCGCCTGCAGGGCGCAGATCGGATCGATCTCGGTGACGATCACGCGGCAGCCCTGGCCGCGCAGCGCCTGCGCACACCCCTTGCCGACCTCGCCGAACCCGAACACCACGGCGACCTTGCCGCCGAGCATCACGTCGGTCGCGCGCGCGATCCCGTCCGGCAGCGAGTGCCGGCAGCCGTAGATGTTGTCGAACTTGCTCTTGGTGACCGAGTCGTTGACGTTGATCGCCGGGAAGAGCAGCGTGCCGGCCTTCATCATCTCGTAGAGGCGGTGCACGCCGGTCGTCGTCTCCTCGCTGACGCCGCGGATCGTCGACGCGATGCGCGTCCATCGGCCCTTGTCGCGCGCCATCGAGTCGCTGATGCACTTCAGGATGACGCCCCACTCCTCCGGCTCCTTCTCCGGGTTGAATGCCGGCACCTTCCCTGCCTTCTCGAACTCGACGCCTTTGTGCAGCACCAGCGTCGCGTCGCCGCCGTCGTCGACGATGAGCGTCGGGCCGGTGCCGTCGGGCCACTCGAGCGCTTCGCTCGTGCACCACCAGTACTCGTCGAGCGTCTCCCCCTTCCAGGCGAACACCGGCGTCCCCTTCGGATCGGCGACGGTGCCGCCGGTCTCGGGCCGGCCGACGACCACGGCCGCGGCGGCGTGATCCTGCGTCGAGAAGATGTTGCACGACACCCACCGGACGTCGGCGCCGAGCTCGGCCAGCGTCTCGATCAGCACCGCCGTCTGGATTGTCATGTGCAGCGAGCCCATGATGCGTGCGCCGGCGAGCGGCTTGCTCGCGCCGTACTGCCTGCGCAGCGCCATCAGGCCGGGCATCTCCTGCTCGGCGAGACGGATCTCCTTGCGGCCGAACTCCGCCTCGGCGAGGTTCCGCACCTTGAAGGGCTCGCGCCCGGCTGCCTTCGCCGCCGCGAAGGGATGAAGCTTCTCAACAACAGTCGCCATGTCAGTCTCCTTGAAATGCAGAGTGCAGAATGCAGAGTGCAGAATGCAGAGTGCAGAGTGCAGAGTTCAGAATGCAGAGTTCAGAACTCAGTGTTTTCATCACGAAGGCACGCATAGGACGAAGAACACGAACACTCTTCAGGAAGGATCCCTGAAGGCGGTTTCGTGGAGCTCCGCGATCTTCGTGGCGTCGTGATGGAGCTGTTTCTCTCCGGTTGCCACGAACAGCGCGGGCCCTTTCGCCCTGGCATCTACAGGCAGCGGAATGATGCGCGGGCGCACGAAGCCGGTGTCCATCAGCATCCGCTCCATCTGCGGCTCGCCGAATCCGAGCCACACGTGGCCCATCTGCTGGCGGTAGTGCTCGCGGTCGTGCGGCAGCATGTCGACCAGCACCAGACGTCCGCCGGGGCGCAGCACGCGGTGGATGTCGGCGAGCGCGCGCGCCGGCTCCGGGACGTGATGCAGCACCAGCATCACCGTCGCGCCATCGAGCCGCCCATCGTCAATCGGCAGCGCCTCGAGCTCGCCTCGCCGCAGGTCGACGTGGCGATTCGCCTGCAGCCGCTTGCGTGCCGCCTGCAGCATCGCCCCCGAGCTGTCGACCGCGATGACGCGCGCCACGAACGGCGCGAGCGCCGCGGTCAGCTGTCCGGTGCCGCACCCGAGGTCGCCGATGGTCGCATCGGGATCGAGGAACGCGGCGAGCGCGGCCAGGTGGAAGCGATCGCCGAACAGCTCTTCGCGCAGGCGGTCCCATTGTCCCGCCGAGGACGAGAAGAACTCGACCGACTTGGAGCGCCGGGCGGCGAGCGTCGCCTGGAGCCGCCGCTGATCCTGGTTTGCGGCGGCGGTATGTCCGACCTGCTCGCGGACGAGCAGCCACAGCCGTCGTGACGAGGCGTCGAGCTCCTCGCGCGACATCCTGTAGACGTTGCTCGTCCCTTCCGCGCGCACGCGCACCCAGCCTGCGTCGGCCAGCGCCTTCAGGTGCCGGCTCACGGTCGACTGGGGAAGCTGCAGCACGGCGCACAGCTCCGACACGCTCAGCTCCTGGCCGTCCAGCAGCAGCAGGATGCGGCTACGGGTCGTGTCGGCGAGCGAGGCGAGCCGATCGAGGATTACAGGCGCCCGAGCATTCATCCGTATATGCGGATGAAAGGATAGCATGGAAATGGACGATTGGACGATTGAACAATTGGACGATGTAACGATTTGACGAATGAAAGGTACGAGTCCGGCTGAAGCCGGACTCCACGGGTCTTCAATCGTCGACTGGTTCTTCAATCGTTACGCGGTTCTTCAATCGTCAAATCGTCCAATCGTCAAATTCTGTTCAGAATCCCGGCGCCAGGCTGAACTGGAACATCCACCCCTGCGCCGGACGTTCGAACGGCTTGACGAAGTCGAACTCGCCGACCGCGAAGCCGAACATGTTGACGCGCAGCGCGACGCCCGCGCTCGAGACCCCCTTGCGATCGCCGCCGAAGAGCGACGGCGTGTCACCCTTGTTCCAGGCGAAGCCGCCGTCGGCGAAGAGGGCGACCTCCACCGGCAGCGGCCCGTACATGCGGCTCGAGGTGCCGGTGAACGGGCGCAGCAGCGGGAAGCGGAATTCGAGGTTCCCGACGAGGATGCGGCTCCCCACCAGCTGGTCGTACAGCGGGCAGTCGCTCGTGGCCGTGGCGACGCAGTCGGCCGGCGAGATCGAGTACATGTCGTAGCCGCGGATCAGCGTCGGGTAGCCGATGAAGAGCGGGAAGAAGCGCGGATCTTCCGCGCCGCTGCCGTACTTGCCGTAGTGCATCACGCGCGCGGCAATCGTGTAGAACGGCGCCGGCATCAGGTAGCGCCGGTAGTCGGCGAGCAGGCTGGTGTAGCTGACGGTGCCGAAGGTCGGCGCCGCCTCCAGGCGATACCGCGTGCCCTGCACCGGGCTGGTCGCGCCGAAGTTGGAGGTGTCGAAGACGAGCGCCGCCGACGTCGTGCCGAGCGTCAGCGAGTTGCCGAGCGAGGTCGTGGAGCTGTCGTCGTAAATGAGATTGCCGGTGACGAGCGAGTACGCCTGCGTCTGGACGATCTGATCGAAGGTCGTCTGACTGACACCTGCCTGAAGCTCGATCCGCCGCGAGCGGCTGAACGGATACTGCGTCAGCCCCGCGATGCTCCGCTCCGTCTGGCGGTAGATGATCGTCTCGTCCACGATCGACGGCTCGCCGCCGACGCTGGCGAGGTACTCGTTGATGCCGCCGCTGAAATACGGAACCTGGCCGCCGACGACCCCCCAGTTCCAGCGCGACTTCTGGTTGATGTACGCCGCCTGCGCCGCGGTGTCCTTCAGGCTGAAGCTGCTCGTGAACCCCGAGTTCAGCTCCACGGCCGTCGTCAGCGTCTGGTTGGCCAGCATGTCGCTGAAGTACGCCGAGATGCCGCCGCCGAGCGCGGCGCCGTAGCGGCTCGCGCCGACGGCAATCGTCGGCTGCCCGAGCGCCTCGAGGTGCAGACCGCTGCGATACGGGACGGTTTCGAAGGTCTGTCCGGACGGCGGCAAACCGGAGCGCGCGTCGGCGATGATGCGCTCGACCGTGCTGCGGCGCGATTCGATTGGAGGCAGCGCCCCGGCGTTCATGCGCCGATCGGGAAGCGGCGACGTCCTCCCACCCTCGACCGTGTAGATGTCGTAGCGTCCGTCGTCGTAGACGCTGACGGCGACGAGGCCGGTGCCGCTGGCGACCGACATCGCCGGGCTCGTCGCGGTGATGCCGCTGATGCCGGTGCCGACCGCCGTGACCGCGGTCACCTCGCCGCTGCCGAGCGCGAGCCGATACACGTTCGGGATGCCGTCGCGATCGGCGATGAAGAAGATCGCCTGGCTGTCAGGCGACCACTGCGGGTTGATGTTCTTGCCGTCGGTGAACGCGGGCGCCTGGGTGATCGTGCCGCTCGACGGATCGATGAACGCGATGCGGTAGGTGCCGATGTCGAGCGTCGCCAGCTGCGAGGAAAAGCGATCGGTCGCAAACGCGATGCGCCCGCCGTCCGGCGACCACGCCGGCTGGATGTCGGCATACGGATCGTTGGTCAGCTGGCGCACCGCGCCAGAGTCGACGTCCACGATGAAGAGATCCGTCAGGCCTCGGCTCATCCCGGTGAAGCAGATCGATCGCCCGTCCGGCGACCAGGTCGGGTTGAACACCTCGTCGACGTCTCCGACGGGGAGCTCGCGCATGCGGTTGCCGCTCTCCGCGTCGAAGATCGCGAGCGCAGGCCGCCCCGACGTGACCGTCGCAATCGCCAGGCGACGGCTCTGGGCGTCCCAGGCGCCGGCCGAGTAGATGAACTGGATGCTCGAGTAGTGCGGATCGGTTGCCGTGCTCGTCAGCCGGTGGAGGATCCTGCCGCTCGCGGCGTCAGCGATGTACAGATCGATCGAGAAGAGCGAACGCTCCGAGAGGAACGCGAGGTACTTGCCGTCGGGGCTCAGCGCCGGCGCGATGTTCAGATCGCCCGCCGTCTTCGTTCCCTTGACGACCGCCGTGCCGACCTCAGACGGCTGGACCGACGATGAGAGCACCGGCTCGTAGGCGGCGTGGATCGCGGCGTGCCAGTCGGCGGTCAGCTGCTTGTCGTCGACGCCGAGGACGTTCTTGAGCGCGATCAGCGGATCGCCCGCCTTCGCCGAGAGGTCCAGGAGCGTGCGGATCTTGTCGTCGCCGAACCGCCCGCCGACGTAGGCCCAGAACGCCTGCCCCCATCGGTAGGGGAAGTACTTCGGGTTGTCCAGATCCTTGATGGCGGGCAGCTGCTCCTTGCGTGCGGCGTCGCGCAGCCACATCGCCGTGTTCGGATCCACCGAGCCGAGCGACAGGTACTCGGCCATCCCTTCGACGAACCACAGCGGCAGGCGCTCGATGCCGGTCTGGCCGGCCGACATCTGCGGCGTGGTCGTGATGTCGAACTGGAAGGCGTGGACCAGCTCGTGGCCGATGACGTGATCGGTGTCGGCGAGCGGACCGCCGAGCGGCAGGATGATCCGCCGGCGCAGCGGTTCGGTGACGCCGCCTGTTCCCTCGCCCAGCTCACCGCCGATGACGTTGGTCTGCTCGAAGTCGACGTGGGAGGCGTACAGCACGAGCGGCTGCCGTCCGCGCAGCTGGTGATCGAGCAGGCGCTCGAGGCGCGCGTACCACCGCTCGGCCATGCGCGCGGCGATCTCGACCCCTTCCTGCTCTTCCGGGTAGTAGTAGATGTCGAAGTGCTCGGTCTTCAGGACGCGGAAGTCGAGGTCCTTGTACTGGACCTTGTTGCGACCGAAGTACTGGGCCGCCGCTGGTGCCGGCACGAGGAACCCGCACACCACCAGCAGGGTCACGAGGGCGAAGGTCGAACGGACGCGATACACCATAGGCGCCTGCCTGCGTGCGACGTGCAATCACGGGACCTGGTCACGTGCCGGGCGGTTGCAGAGATCGATCTGCGCGCGGTCGGGACGTCCGGCGCAGTACTCCGCAATCGCCTGGTCTACCTCCTCTTTGGCCTGCGCCTCGGCGCGTGACCGCTGAGCGTTCGACATGGCGTTGAGCGCAGGTCCGCCGAGATAGCGGGCCATGAGGTTCTCGAGCGCGATCGTGATCAGTTGGCCGCCGCTGAAGGCCGCGTAGGGCTGCTGGAGCGGCCGGTCGGTCGGGTTGAACAGCCGCTGCTGCTGCTCGTACGCGTACAGGCCGCCTGCCGGCGCGGGACCTGACTTGAAGTCGAGCTTCGACATGATCTCGTCGATCCGCGCCTGCTCCTCGATTTGGATCGTGAAGTCCGGCTTGACGTCGAGGTTCTTCAGGCGCTGCTCTTGCGGCTGCTTGAGCCCTTCGCGAATGCGGTCCAGCGAGACCGGAAGCTCGCCGTCGCTGTTCGTTTGCGACGACATCCCGGCATCATTCGAGGACGCCGGCGTCTCCTGTGCGAAGGCCGGGGCGACCGTCGTGAGCGCTGCAACCAGCAGGAATATCAACCGCATACCTGGTTAGACGGAAGTGGGCAGGGCCCAGCCGTCCGTCACCTCGATCCTACTCGGCTGCATCAAGCGCGCCACTGGGACGGGCCCAGGTGATCGGCTATAGGCTATGGGCTCAGGGCTCAGGGCTCAGGGCTCAGGGCTCAGGGCTCAGGGCTCAAGGCTCAAGGCTCAAAGGCTCAGGGCGCTTTTCAGATATATGTAGCTGCCGACCTTCAGGTCGGCCCGGCGCGGACCTCAAGGTCCGCGGCTACACACGACTGAAAAGCGCTATAGGGCTCGGGGCGAGGCAATGGGCGATAGGCTGTAGGCCTAGAGCCTAGAGCCCAGAGCCTAGAGCCCTGAGCCTTACAATCAGAGGTTTCTCTGCCCGAGCTCCCTGACCTCGTCGTCTACCTGGAAGCGCTCCAGGCGCGCATCGTGGGCCAGCCGCTGCGCCACCTGTCCGTCCTGAGCCCGTTCGTGCTGCGCACGGTCGATCCGCCGCCCGAGGCGCTGCACGGCCGGGTGGTCCGGGACGTCCGTCGCCTCGGCAAGCGCCTCGTCCTGTCGTTCGACGATGACCTGTTCCTGGTGCTGCATCTGATGATCGCCGGACGGCTGCGCTGGCGCGCCCCGGGAGAAAAGCCCGGGGTCAGCCCGCGGATGGTGCTCGCAGCGCTGGAGTTCTCGTCAGGGACGCTGTTCTTCACCGAGGCCGGCTCGACGAAGCGGGCGTCGATGCGCGTCGTGCGGGGTGACGCGGCGGTCCGCGCCGAGGATCGCGGCGGGATCGAGCCGCTCGACGCCACGCTCGCGCAGTTCCGCACGGCGCTCGCATGCGAGAGCCACACGCTCAAGCGCTCGCTGACCGACCCGCGCCTGTTCAGCGGAATCGGCAACGCCTACTCCGACGAGATCCTCCACGCGGCGAAGCTGTCGCCGCTCAAGCTGACGCGGTCGCTGTCGGACGAGGAGAGCGAACGGCTCCGCGTCGCCACCCGCGACACGCTGCTCGCCTGGATCGCGCGGCTCCGCGCCGAAGCGGCCGGCGGCTTCCCCGAAAAGGTGACCGCATTCCACGACGGGATGGCGGTCCACGGACGCTTCGGCAAGCCGTGCCCGGTCTGCGGCACCCCGGTGCAGCGCATCGTGTACGTCGAGAACGAATGCAACTACTGCCCGGCCTGCCAGACCGGCGGTCGGCTGCTGGCCGATCGGTCGCTGTCGCGCCTCCTCCGGGACGACTGGCCGAAGCGGCTGGACGACTCCGGCTCGTGATCCGATGACTCCGGCTCGCGATCCGCGGTCGCGTTCGATGCCACCGGGGCGGCGTGTCCCGCGCGGGACAGCCGCCAGGTTGCGTAATATGTATCAATCAATGTAGATTTGTAGATATGAGATCGGCCTCGACGCTGTACCGCCTGCTCGGCGACGAGGCACGCCTGCGCCTGCTGCGCGTGCTGCGGCGCGAGCGGCTCAACGTCACGGAGCTGACCGGAATCCTCGGGCTCGCCCAGTCTGGCGTGTCGCGCCACCTGGGGCTGCTCAAGGAAGCCGGTCTGGTCGTCGAGGAGAAGGACGCCGGCTACACCTACTACCGCGTGCCCGACACCATTGCCGACGATGGGAAGGGGACGGTCTGGGCGGCGCTGCAGGAGCAGTTCGACAACGCGGCCAACGAAGCCGCGGTTCGGGCCGACGAGGCGCGCCTGCAGGAAGTGCTGCGGCTGCGCAAGGAGAACTTCGAGACGCACGGCGCCGACACGCGCGACGCGCGTCAACTGGTGCCCGGGCGCAGCTGGGCCGCCTGGTCCCGGGCGCTCGGCATGCTGCTCCCGCCGCTGCGCGTCGCCGATCTCGGGTGCGGCGAAGGGTATCTCACGATCGAAGCGGCACGCTGGGCGTCGCAGGTCATCGCCGTCGACCGCTCGGAAACGGTGCTCGAGCGCGCGCGCGCCCTCGGCACGCGGCGGCGGGTCGGCAACGTCGTCTGGAAGCGCGGCGAGCTGGAGAAGCTGCCGATCAGGGACGCGAGCGTCGACGTCGCGCTCCTCTCGCAGGCGCTTCATCACGCCGCGAACCCGGCGCGTGCGGTGGCCGAGGCGTCACGGATTACCGTCCCGGGCGGCCGCGTGCTGATCCTCGACCTGCGCGAGCACCGCGAGGAATGGGTCCGCGCCAAGCTCGGGGACCGCACGCTCGGCTTCAGCGACGGCGAACTGAAACGCATGCTCACCGACGCCGGGCTCGACGACATTCGCGTCGGCGTCGGCGCCCGCAAGGCGGGCGACCCGTTCACGGTGCTGATTGCCGCCGCGCGGAAGCCCGCGCCGGCCGGCGCGGCATCGACACATCGGCGAGATCACGCACGCGCCTCGCGTCGTGCGGCAAAGGACTGACCATGACCACTGCTCCCACCAGCCTGCTCCACGATCTGCTCGCCGCCCGCATTCTCGTGCTCGACGGCGCGATGGGCACGATGATCCAGCGGCACCGGTTGACCGAGGAGGACTTCCGCGGCTCGCGTTTCGCGTCGCACCACCACGACCTCCGGGGAGACAACGACATCCTGGTGCTGACGCGTCCGGAGATCATCGCGGGCATCCACCGCGAGTACCTCGAGGCCGGCAGCGACATCATCGAGACCAACAGCTTCAACAGCAACGCCATCGCGCAGGCCGACTACGGCCTCGAGGACATCGTCTACGAGCTGAACCTCGAGGCCGCGAAGCTGGCGCGCGCGGCGGCCGACGAGTACAGCGCGAAGACGCCGGACCGGCCGCGCTTCGTCGCCGGCTCCATGGGGCCGACGAACCGGATCCTCTCGATTTCCCCCGACGTCAACAATCCGGCGTTCCGCAACATGACGTTCGACCAGTTGCGCGACGCCTTCAAGGAGCAGGTGCGCGGCCTCGTCGACGGCGGCTGCGATCTCCTGCTCCTCGAGACGATCGTCGACACGCTGAACGCCAAGGCGGCGATCGTCGCGATCGAGGAGGTCTTCGAGGAGAAGGGCGTCCGACTGCCGCTGATGATCTCGGTGACGATCACCGATCGCAGCGGCCGGACGCTGTCGGGGCAGACGATCGACGCCTTCTGGGTATCGATCGCGCACGCGCGCCCGTTCTCGGTCGGCGTGAACTGCGCGCTCGGCGCGCGCGACATGCGGCCGTACGTCGAGGAGCTGGCCCGCGAGGCCGACTGCTACATCAGCTGTTATCCGAACGCCGGCCTGCCGAACGCCTTCGGCGAGTACGACGAGCTGCCCGCCGATACCGCCAGCGCGCTGCGCGAGTTCGCCGACGCCAACCTGGTGAACATCGTCGGCGGCTGCTGCGGCACCACACCCGATCACATCCGCGCGATTGCCGCGGCGGTGCAGGCGCTGCCGCCGCGTCGTCTGCAACAGCACCACCACGGAACGCACGGTGCTGATCAGGGTCAACACGCAGAGCACGGTAAACGAAGTGGCCTTGCCGTGCCCTCCGTGTTCGAGCATTTCTCTCGCTTCGCGGGCCTCGAGACGCTCACCATCCGGCCGGACAGCAACTTCCAGATGATCGGCGAGCGGACCAACGTCACCGGCTCGGCCAGGTTCGCGCGCCTGATCAAGGCGGGCGATTACGCCGAGGCTGCCCACGTGGCGCTCGAGCAGGTGCGCGGCGGGGCGAACCTGATCGACGTCAACATGGACGAGGGGATGCTCGACTCCGAGCGTGCGATGACCGACTTCCTGAACTACATCGCCACAGAGCCCGAGATCGCGCGCGTCCCGGTGATGATCGACAGCTCGAAGTGGTCGGTGCTCGTCGCGGGCCTCAAGTGCGTGCAGGGCAAGCCGGTCGTCAACTCGATCAGCCTCAAGGAAGGCGAAGCCGATTTCCTCGCCAAGGCGAAGGCGGTCCACCGCTACGGCGCCGGCGTGGTCGTCATGGCGTTCGACGAGCAGGGGCAGGCCGACACGATCGAGCGCAAGGTGGCGATCTGCCAGCGCGCGTACACGCTGCTGACCGAAGAGGCGGGCTTCGACCCGACCGACATCGTCTTCGACCCGAACGTGCTCGCGATCGCGACCGGCCTCGAGGAGCACAACGACTATGCCATCAACTTCATCGAGGCGACGCGGATCATCAAGGCGACCTGTCCCGGCGTGAAGGTGAGCGGCGGGATCAGCAACCTGTCGTTCTCGTTCCGCGGCAACGACGTCGTGCGCGAGGCGATCCACTCCGCGTTCCTGTATCACGCCATCCAGGCCGGGCTCGACATGGGGATCGTCAACGCCGGCCAGCTCGTGGTGTACGAGGACATCCCGAAGGAGCTGCTCGAGCGGGTCGAGGACATCATCTTCAACCGCCGCCCCGACGCGACCGAGCGGCTCGTCGAGCTCGCCGCCAGCGTCAAGGGGAGCGGCAGGAAGCAGGAGCAGGATCTCGCCTGGCGCGGCGGCACGGTGGAGGCGCGCCTCTCTCACGCGCTCGTGCACGGCATCGTCGACTTCATCGAGCAGGACGTCGAAGAGGCGCGGCAGAAGTATCCGCGCCCCCTCGACATCATCGAAGGGCCGCTGATGGACGGGATGAAGGTCGTCGGCGATCTCTTCGGCGCGGGGAAGATGTTCCTCCCGCAGGTCGTCAAGAGCGCCCGCGCGATGAAGAAGGCGGTCGCCTACCTCGAGCCGTTCATGGAGAAGGAGAAGGCTCTCGCCGGCGCGTCGGACTCATCCGCTCACGGCGACGGTCCTTCGGATTCATCCGTACGTAGCGCCGGGTCTTCAGACCCGGCGACATCCTCGACCGCGAGCGCTTCGAGGGGCAAGGGCAAGATCGTGCTCGCGACGGTGAAGGGGGACGTGCACGACATCGGCAAGAACATCGTCGGCGTCGTGCTCGGCTGCAACGGCTACGACGTGGTCGATCTCGGCGTGATGGTTCCCGCCGACCGCATCCTGCAGACCGTCGTCGACACGAACGCCGACGTCGTCGGCCTGAGCGGGCTCATCACCCCGTCGCTCGACGAGATGGTGTTCGTCGCGAAGGAGATGGATCGGCGGAAGATTCACGTGCCGCTGCTCATCGGTGGCGCGACCACCAGCCGGCAGCACACGGCGGTCAAGATCGCGCCGGAGTTCAGCGGCACGACCGTCCACGTGCTCGACGCGTCGCGCGTCGGCGACGTCATGTCGAGCCTCCTGAACCAATCGCAGCGAGCGCAGTTCGAGGAGTACAACGCCGGGCTGCAGCAGCAGCTTCGCGCGCAGTACAGCGCCAGGCGCGAGCGGCCGATCCTGACCTACGAGGCGGCGGTGAAGAACCGGCTCGCGATCGACTGGGCGTCGGAATCGCTGCCGGTCCCGTCGTTCACCGGCCGGCGGGTCGTCGAGGTGCCGCTCGAGGAGCTCGTCCCGATCATCGACTGGACGTTCTTCTTCGCGGCATGGGAGCTGAAGGGACGTTTCCCGGCGATCCTCGATCACCCCGAATACGGAGCGGCGGCGCGCGAGCTGTACGACAACGCGCAGGCGCTGCTGACCCGCATCATCGACGAGAAGCTCCTCACCGCCCGCGGCGTGTACGGCTTCTGGCCGGCCGCATCGGAAGACGGCGACATCGTCGTCTTCTCGGACGAGAGCCGCACCGGCGAGCTGCTGCGCTTCAACATGCTGCGCCAGCAGGATCTCATCGCCGACCGCAAGCCGAACCTGTCGCTCGCCGACTTCGTCGCCGATCGCAGCGCGCACGTGCGCGACTACATCGGCGCCTTTGCGGTGACCGCCGGCCTCGGCGCCGACGCGCTCGTCCGCCGGTTCGAACACGAGAACGACGACTACAGCGCGATCCTCGTCAAGGCGCTCGCCGACCGGTTCGCCGAAGCGCTTGCCGCCTGGTTCCACACGCGCTCCCGCGCCGACTGGGGGTTCGGCGAGGCGGCGAGCACCGATGACATCGTGCACGAGCGGCACCGCGGCATCCGCCCGGGATTCGGGTACCCCGCGTGTCCCGATCACAGCGAGAAGTTCAAGCTGTTCGATCTGCTGCAGGCGGGCGAAGCGGGCATCGAGCTGACCGAGCACGCGGCGATGTCGCCGGCGGCGAGCGTGAGCGGCCTTTACTTCGCACACCCGCAGGCGCGCTACTTCACGGTGGGCCGGATCGGCGAGGACCAGATCATCAGCTACGCGCGCCGCAAGGGCGCGTCGGTGGTCGATATCGAACGCTGGCTCGCCTCGTCGCTCGCGTACGAGTCGGCCCGCTGCTGACGGGACCGCATGGCGTCCGGATCGAGCGCTGCTCGGTTCGGCGGCCCAGAGCAGTTGGTTCCCCCACGAGTCGGCCATTCCCACCCGCCGGGCCGCACGGCCGGCCCGCGTCGCTGCGCATGACGGCACGGCCAACGGTCGTGTCGGTCGACCACGCAGAATCGTGATCGACCACGCATTTCCGGCCAAATCTGCAAGTCACGCCCGGACGCCGTCCGCTCCGGGCTGTACACCGACGACAAATCCGAGCGCGTTCTGACGCTTTTGTGACGAAACGGCGGCTTCGTGTGCATAAACAGCACATGCGCCGTGTATCTCTGTCTTTCCAACCAATGGGCGAAGCAGTCCCAAGTGCCTGTACCCACGCCGATTAGGCGCGTGCGGATGGGCTGGTGTACCGCTTGCTCGAACAGGAGGTGCCATGAAAACAGTTCGTACCGCTAACCATATGCAGATTCAGGATCTTGCGGGCAGCTCGCGGCCGAAGGTCGTCTGGACGACGCGGACGCTGGTCGCCGCGCTCGTGTTGCTCGCCGTTGCCTCCACGCCGGCCCTCGCGCGGGACCGCTTCCGCAAGCTCGATCCCGAGTTGAACCGACGCGCCGCGACGGCCAGCAGCAGCCGGCAGTCGCGCGTGGTGCTGCGGCTCGAGAAAGGGGCGCGGCTGCCTGCCGCCCTGCAGCCCTACGTCCGCCAGTCGCTCTCGCTGATCGACGGCTACGTGCTCTCGGTCCCCGACGGCGTGCTGCCGCAACTCGACGCCCTGCCGCAGGTGGCGAGCGCACACGAAGATCGCCCCGCGTGGGCCGCCGACTACCTGTCGACGCGCGCCACCGCCGCCGACGTCGCGCAGCGCACCTACGACGTGACCGGTCGCGGCATCGGCATCGCCGTCATCGACTCGGGCATCACGTCGTGGCACGACGATCTGACCGGGACGACCGGACGCCGCTCTCCCTACGGCAACCAGCGCGTCTCCGCCTTCGTCGACTTCGTCAACGGCCAGCGCCAGCCGTACGACGACCATGGCCACGGGTCGCACGTCGCCGGGATCATCCTGGGGAACGGATACGACTCGCGCGGGCGGCAGGCCGGCATCGCGCCCGAGGCGTCGCTCGTCTCGCTGAAGGTCCTCGACAGCGAGGGCAAGGGGACCATCAGCCGCATCATCGCGGCGCTCGACTGGATCGCGGAGAACGCACGGACCTACAACATCCGCGTCGTCAACCTGTCGGCCGGCGCGGCGGTCACGCAGTCCTACTGGATCGACCCGCTCGCCCTCGCCGCGCGTCGCCTCACCGAGCGTGGCATCGTGGTCGTCGCCGCGGCCGGCAACCTTGGCAGGAACGCCGACGGCCAGCCGCAGTACGGCGGCATCCTCGCGCCCGGCAACGCGCCGTGGGTCCTCACCGTCGGTGCGTCGAGCACCGAGGGAACGGCTCGCGTCAACGACGATGTGATCGCGGCGTTCTCGTCGCTGGGTCCGACGAGGGGCGACTACCTCGCGAAGCCGGACCTCGTCGCGCCGGGCCGCGGCATCGTCTCCCTCGCGGTTCCCGGGAGCACGCTCTATCACGCCAGCCGCGACTACCTGGTCGACGGCACGATCAGGACGGGGTACTCGCCCTATCTCAGTCTCAGCGGCACGAGCATGGCGGCCCCGCAGGTGGCGGGCGCCGTGGCATTGATGCTCGAGGCGAATCCGCGCCTCACGCCGAATCTGGCCAAAGCCATTCTCCAGTACACCGCGCACGCCGACGCGGAATACGGTCCGCTGCAGCAGGGCGCCGGGTTCCTCGACGTGCTCGGCGCGGTGCGTCTCGCGCGCTTCTACGCGGCGAACCGCGTCGGCAGCCGCATGCCGATCGATCGCAGCTGGAGCCAGCAGATCATCTGGGGCAATCAGCTCGTGTCCGGCGGCTACCTCAATCCGCAGGCGAACGCCTGGGCCACCAACATCGTCTGGGGGACGGCGTACACCACCAACGACAACATCGTCTGGGGCACCGCCGGGAGCGCCGAGAACATCGTCTGGGGCACGCTGTGCGGCGACGAGAACTGCTCGAACATCGTGTGGGGCACCGCCGACGCGCGCGGCGCCAACATCGTCTGGGGCACCGCGGACAACATCGTCTGGGGGACGACGACCGCCGACAACATCGTGTGGGGCACCGCGTCCGCCGAGAACATCGTGTGGGGAACGTCGGGTGCCAGCGAGAACATCGTCTGGGGCACCGCGTGCGGCGGTGACAACTGCTCCAACATCGTCTGGGGCACCGTTTCGGCCGACAACATCGTGTGGGGCACCGTCGGCGCGAACGAGAACATCGTCTGGGGTACCGCCGACAACATCGTCTGGGGAACGTTCGACGCTGCCGGCAACATCGTCTGGGGAACGGCGGCCGATGCCAGCAACATCGTGTGGGGCACGGCCGGTGACGCCAGCAACATCGTCTGGGGGACGGCCGACAACGCGAACATCGTGTGGGGCACGGCGGGCGCCGCGGACAACATCGTGTGGGGCACGGCCGACAACATCGTGTGGGGGACGACCGCCGACGCCGCCAACATCGTCTGGGGAACGGCGGACGTCGACAACATCGTGTGGCCGACCGGCCATGGCGCGGACGATTGAGGAGAGCAGCCGATGAACAAGATGGCCGCCGTCGTCGACCACGAGCCGCGGACGCAGGATCGCTCGATCGCCGCGATCGACTGGCGATTCGAGCTGCCCGTGCTGACGGGACGTGACGTGATGCTGCGGGAGGTGCGAGCCTCCGATGCGGCTGCGCTCAGCGCGCTCCTCACCGCGCCTGAAGTCGCCCGTTTCATCTCGCCGCCGCCGGCAACAGTGGACGGCTTCGCGCGCTTCATCGCCGGATCGCAACGGCTTCGGGCCGCCGGCGAGGGAGCGTGCTTCGCGATCACCTTCCGGGACTTCGACACGCCGATCGGGATCTTCCAGGTCCGGAAGATAGTGCCGGCGGAGGACGAAGCGCGCCAGCTTGGCGGCGCGATGGAAACCGGGGAGTGGGGCTTCGCGATCGGATCGCCCTTCTGGGGCACGGGTGCCTTCGAGCAGGGGTCGCGCCTGGTGATCGATTTCGCGTTCGAGCAGATGAGGGTGCGGCGTCTCGAGGCGCGCTGTGCGGAACGGAACGGACGCGGCGGCGCCGCGCTGCGCAAGATCGGCGCGAGCTCCGAAGGCATCCTGCGCAAGGCGCTGTTCTGCGGCGGCGAATATCTCGATCAGGTGCTGTATTCGATCGTCCGGTCGGAGTGGAACGCGCGCCGAGCAGAAGGCGCTGCCCCCGTGACCGTGACGCGTCACCGAGCATAAGCCACGACGCGCGACGGACCGGAGCGTTCCATGCGGGACGGCCGGTTCGTCGTGCCTCGTGGTCGACTCATCCCTTCTCGACCGGCCTGTCCGGATCCGACGACCACTCGCTCCACGAACCTGGATAGAGCCGCGCGCCCTGCAGCCCTGCATGTTCGAGCGCGAGCAGGTTGTGGCAGGCTGTCACGCCAGATCCGCAATAGCTGACGACGTTCCCGGGTGCAATCGGACCGAACAGCTCCGCGAACGCCGCGCGAAGCGCCTCGGGCGATTTGAAGCGGCCGTTCTCCAGGTTCTGCTGATAGAAACGGTTGGCCGCGCCCGGAATGTGGCCGGCGACGCGATCGATCGGCTCGACGTCTCCGCGGTACCGTTCCGGCGCGCGGGCGTCGACGATGCGGTGCGCCGGCGAGCGTGTGAGCTCGAGGAGGTCGGCGGCGCTCACGATCATCTCCGGCTGCGGATTCGAAACGAAGGTACGCGGCTGCCGCGTCGCGACGCCGGCGGCGGTCGGCCGGCCGTCGGCCGTCCATCGCGCGAAGCCGCCGTCGAGCACCGCGACGGCGTCGTGCCCCGTCCAGCGCAGCAGCCACCAGAGACGGCTTGCGTACATCCCGGTGTCCTGGTCGTAGACGATCACCTGCGTCCCGCTGTCGATCCCCCATCGTCCCAGCGTGGCGGCAAGCGTCTCCTGCGCCGGCAGCGGATGGCGGCCGTTGGTGCCGGTCTTCGTCCCGGACAGGTCGCGATCGAGATGCGCGTACACCGCGCCCGGGATGTGCTGCCGCGCGTATTCCGCTTCGCCCCACGCCGGGTTTGCCAGGTCGAAGCGGCAGTCGACGATCGCGACGTCGGGGTTGGCCAGCAGCGAGGCGAGCGAATCGGGATCGATCAGGGTCGTGTAGGTGCGCACGAGAACCACGATAGCGCAATCCTGTTCCCCTATAAAATGAGGGGAAATCATGGTGCCACCAGAAGAGACGACCCCCGCGGCGCCGGCCGCGCCGGTCGATTTCATCCGCGCGATCGTCGACGAGGATCTCGCGGCCGGCAGGAATCACGGCCGGCTAGCCACCCGCTTTCCTCCCGAGCCGAACGGCTATCTGCACATCGGCCACGCGAAGTCGATCTGCCTGAACTTCGGCGTGGCGGCCGAACGCGGCGGCACCTGCAATCTCCGCTTCGACGACACGAACCCGACCAAGGAAGACGTCGAGTACGTCGAGTCGATTCAGCAGGACGTCCGATGGCTCGGGTTCGAGTGGGACGCGATGTTCTACGCCTCGGACTACTTCGAGCAGCTGTATCAGTTCGCCGTGGAGCTGATCAGGCGGGGCAAGGCGTACGTCGACGGTCTCACGGCGGACGAGATCCGGGCGTATCGCGGCACCCTGACCGAGCCGGGCAGAAACAGCCCGTATCGCGATCGGCCGATCGAGGAGAGCCTCGACCTCTTCGCGCGCATGCGCGCCGGCGAGTTCGAGGACGGCGCCTACGTGCTCCGCGCGAAGATCGACATGGCGTCGCCCAATCTCAACATGCGGGATCCGACGCTGTACCGGATCCGGCGGGCGACGCACCATCGCACCGGCGACGCGTGGTGCATCTACCCGATGTACGACTTCGCGCACCCGTTGTCCGACGCGCTCGAGCGGATCACGCACTCGCTCTGCACGCTGGAGTTCGAGGACCATCGTCCGCTGTACGACTGGTGCGTCGAGAACCTGATCGAAGGCGATCGGCCGCGGCAGATCGAGTTCGCGCGGCTGAACCTGAACTACACCGTGATGAGCAAGCGCAAGCTGCTGCAGCTCGTGCAGCAGCGGCACGTCGCGGGGTGGGACGACCCGCGGATGCCGACCGTCAGCGGCCTGCGTCGGCGAGGCTACACGCCCGAGTCAATCCGGAACTTCTGCGCGCGCATCGGCGTGGCGAAGAAGGAGAACGTCATCGACGTCGCGCAGCTCGAACATGCGATTCGCGAGGATCTGAACCAGCGCGCGCCGCGCGTCATGGCGGTGCTGCGTCCGCTGAGAGTCGTCATCACCAACTACCCCGAGGGGCAGGTCGAGGAGGTCGACGTCATCAACAACCCGGAGGATCCGTCGGCCGGCACCCGCAAGGTGCCGTTCTCGCGCGAGCTGTACATCGAGCAGGAGGATTTTCGCGAGGACCCGCCGAAGAAGTTCTTCCGGCTCGCGCCTGGCCGGGAAGTCCGGCTGCGGTGCGCCTATTTCGTGACGTGCACCGAGGTGATCAAGGACCCCGCCGGCGAGATCGTCGAGCTGCGCTGCACCTACGATCCGGCGACGCGCGGCGGCGACGCGCCGGACGGCCGGAAGGTGAAGGCGACGCTGCACTGGGTTTCGGCGCCGCACGCCCTCGACGTCGAGGTGCGCCTGTACGATCGGCTGTTCTCGGTCGAGGATCCCGAGCGGGGGAGCGAAGGGAAAACGTTTATCGATTACCTGAACCCCGCCTCCCTGGAGGTGATCCCCGCGGCGAAGGCGGAGCCGGGCCTTGCGGGGAGCCAGCCCGGCGACAGGTTTCAATTCGAACGGATCGGCTACTTCTGCGTCGATCCCGACACGCAACCTGGCGGGCTCGTATTCAACCGGACCGTCTCGCTGCGCGATACGTGGGCGCGGATCGAGCAGCGCCAGCCCTGACGCGTCTGAATCGCGTGTCGCCGCGGCGTTGCTCCATCGATTTCGCAGGGAGGAATCGGTCTTGCACTGTGTCGCGCGGTGGATCCACGAGCTCGACGGTTCGCCCTGCGTGAATATCTCGACGCCGCGCGGACGGCGCTCGATCGTGGCGACCGCGCCGCCGCCCTTCATGCCCTGAACGCCGCGCTCGCCATCGATCCCGACTACCTCGCCGCTCGAGCGCTGAAGGAACAGGTCGAGTGGGCGAGACAGTGGAGACCGGAGCCGGCGGCTCCGGCACCGCGGGCGCAGACAAGGCCGGCCGGTCCGCTGGTCTCTGCCGACGGATGGGCGCGGTTCGAGAGCCGCACCCGCGCGCGGCGGGCCGAAAAGCGCGCCGAGGCGACGCGTGTCCTGATCGGCCAGGAACGTTTCCACCAGGCGCGCGCCGCGATCGAGGAGATCCGCGAGATCGACCCGGCGCATCCCGACCTGATTCCGCTGTCGATTGCGCTCGACGCCGCCGCGCGCCGGCAGGCGACGTCGTCTCGGCGATGGGGTCCGCTCCTCGCCGCCATCGTCGTCTTCGGCGCGCTGCTGTTTGGCGCGCGGCATCTCGAGGTGCCCGAGAGGGCCGGGCCGGCGCTGCAGCCGGACGCCGCTCCGGTCCGGGACGGGACGCCGCGGCAGGCGCCGTCGACGTCGCGCGCCGTGTCTCCGGCTGGCGAGTACGCGGCGGCCACCCGGCTGAAGCTGTCCTGTCGCTGCAGTACAATGCTCGAACTCCCGTGGAATATCACATCACTCAGTACGAGCTCGAACAGGGCGCGCTCGAGATTCAGTACATCGAGGAGTACTTCGGCGAGTTCCCGCGCAAGAAGACCGCGGCCGAGATCGTCGCCCGCCTCGCCGACCGTTCTCACCTGATCCTGATTGCGATGGGGCCAGTCCCCGACGATCCCGGCACCGTCGTGCCGGTTTCCTACAAGGTGGCGCACGAGATCCGCAGCGAGGAGACGGAGCCGAGGCTCATCGAGCTGGTCGAGCGGCTGCGGGGGCACGTCCAGTTCGAAGGGCGGCGCGTCCTGTACAGCTGGATTGGCGGCACGCGTCGCGACTGGCGCGGGCAGGGGCACTTCCGCGCGCTCACCGAGCAGCAGGAGCACTGGGCGATCGAGCAGGGCTTCGACGAGGTCGTCGTCAAGACCAAGAACAAGTTCTACGAGATGCGCGGCACGCTCGATCACCTGCGCTTCGAGGTCGTGAAGTACGAGCGCGATCCGATCGACAACGCGGAGTCGAAGGTGTACCTGAGCAAGCGGCTGCTGCCCGAGCTGATCGAGCGGCACCGCAGCTCGCGCAGGGTCGTACAGGCGACCTTGTAGGTCCGCGCGAAGGCGGAGCCGGACGCCACACGTGACTCACGCTTTTCAATGTGTAGCCGCGGACCTCGAGGTCCGCCGTAGCCTTGGCGAAGCCGGTTCAGCCGGACGTTGACGTTCGCTCCGCCCGGCTGACGAACATCCCGAGCGCGCGGTCCTTCACGACGTTGTCCCAGTCGAAGCAGCGGCCGTTCATGGCGACGTACACGCCGGGTCCGAGCGCCTGAACGAACGACAGCGCGCTGCCGAGATTGAACATCCCGTCCGAGCTGCCGAACGCGTACGGCACCATCGCTCCGGTCAGCACGATCGTCTTCTCCCGCAGTCGCGCGTCGGCTGCCGTCGCGATCGCACGTGCCGTCTCGACCATCGTGTCGGTCCCGTGCGTGATCAGGATTCGCGCGTCCGTCGCGTCACGGCAGGCCTCGACGATCCGCTGCCGATCGGCGTCGGTCATGTCGAGGCTGTCCATCATCATCAGCGTCGCGATCGTGACCTCGACGCGCGAGCGACCGAGCCGGAGCATCTCCGGCAGGTGTGTCTCCCTGAAGAACAGCCGTCCCGTGATCTCGTCGTACTCCTTGTCGAACGTCCCCCCGGTGACGATGATGCGGATCACTGCTGTTCTTGCGCAGGGAGGGCGGCGGGATCGGTCGCGAGATACAGGGCGTTGAAGAGCATCGGGAAGGTGGCGTGCGTCTGCGCCCGGTGCTGCGGACGCAGCCCGAACAGGACGAGCCGCCCCGGCTTCATGTTGACCTCGACGACGGCCGCGCGGCCGGCCATGGCGTCCTCGCCGCGCAGCCAGCCCGAGGCGACGATCTCCTCGTTCGGATAGCGCGCGATCACCGACGCGCGCGTGGCGTTGAAGCCGTCGACGAGCGTGAAGAACGGGCTGTTGTTGTAGAACCCGTAGGTGTCGGCGGCCATCCCGTAGCCGAGCGGGTGCGACGTGTCCACCTGGATGCGGAGGATCGTGCCTGGCGCGAAGTGCTGATCGCGCCGCAGGGCGCGCTTCTGATCGCGAAGCGGCACCGGGAAGCGATCGACGATCAGATCGGAGGCCGCGCCGAGAGCGATGAGGGTGCCTCCCTCGTTCACGAACCGCTGGAGCTGCTCGAGACCGGCGTCGCCGATGCCGCCACGGTACTCGGGCCTGATCGACGGCCCGATGTTGCCTTCCATGATCTCGCGCGGCGGCTGATCCGCGAGGATGATCGCGTCGAACCGCCGCCGCAGGCTGCCGGCGCGGAGGTCGGCATTGTGGACCGACGTGTAGGGGAACTCGTACTGCTCGAGCACCCAGCGGGTCCATCCCTCGTCGATGTTGCCGCCGGTCCACGGCTGATAGAGCGCCACGCGCGGCGCGCGCAGCGGCAGCCCCGTTTCCTCCGGCACGCCGGCCGGAGCCGGCTCCAGCGTCGAGAAGGTCACGCCGAGATCGCGCGCGATGTCGTCGAGCACATCGCGCCGCGCCTGATCGACGAGCGCGTGCGACGAAGGGGTCAGCGCGACGTGCGCCCCCGCCTTCAGCAGGCGGTTGACCGCAATCGCGCTGTCGGCGCCGGTGTAGTCGAACACGTATCGCGGTCCGCCGCCGGCGACCCGTCCGGGAAGCTGCAGCGGCGCGGCGACACGCGTCAGCTTCACCTGTGCCGGCAACGGCTCCGACGCGAAGTCGAGCGTGACGCCGAACTGCAGGCCGAGCGACCACGCGGTCACGTCGTACGGCGGCTCCGGCGGAAGGTTCGGCGCGCGCCGCACTTCGGGGTAGGTCTGCCGCTCGAGCAGATCCTTCGCGTAGCGCGCGAAGACCTGCGTCATCGGCACGACCAGCGTGCCGGCCGCGTACGGCTTGTCGTCGACGTCGAACGCGGCGTCGGCCCGGTACACCTCGACGCCGCCCATCATCAGCCGCTCCGCCAGGTGCAGCGCTTCGCGGCGATCCTGCTGCAGATCGAGCGGGATGAGGATCGCCTTCGCGCCGCCGCGCTCCCCCTCCTCGATCGTCTGGCGGTTCACCTCGTAGATCTGCCGCAGCAGGGTCTCGCGCCTGTCGGCCGCGGTCTCGAGCAGCGACAGCGTCGAGATCAGCTGGTAGTCGACGATGTCGCGAAGGGTCCAGCGGCCGCCCATCCACGGCCGCGGATACTCGGTGCGCGGCGTGGTGTCGACCGGCGGGCCGAGCGTGCCCGGCCCGGGAACGACCGCGTCCATCGACGCCTCGCGCGCGAGATCGCTCGACACGGTGCTGCGGCCCGACGTCTTCGTCTGATCGACCGGAGACGCGATGCGCACGCTCGCGACCTCGGTGAGGAGCCCGACCTGGTTGTGCCACCATCCGGCCCACGCCATCGCGCCCTGCCAGAAGTTGGTGTAGGTCGAGTTGTAGATGATGCCGTCCTTGCCGGCCGCTTCGAGCGCCGCCGCCTGTGACTGTCCGAAGATCGCGTTCCAGCGGTAGATCAGCGGGTGCACGTTCGGGTTGATCGGATCGGTTGCCGGCATCACGAAGATGCGCGGGCCGCCGGCGCCCATCTGGTGCTCGTCCAGCCACACCGAGGGAAGCCAGTCGTGCCACGCGACCTGCGCGACGTACTGGCTCTCCTTCTGCGTGAACATGTACATGTCGCGGTTGTTGTCGTGGCCGACGTACGGGTGGTACAGCACCGGCAGCGGGCTCGCCTCGTACGGCGTGCCGAGGTTGCGGTTGTACCAGTCGGTGACGAGCACCTGGCCATCCGGGTTGAGGCACGGCACGAGCAGCAGGATCACGTTGTCGAGCACCCGGCGTGTCGCCGGCGAGTCGTCTGTCGCCAGATGGTGCACGAGCTCGAGCGTCATCTGCGTCGCGCCGACTTCCGTCGCGTGGATGCTGGCGCCGACGAGCACGACCGCCTTGCCCTGGCGGAAGATCTCGTCGCGCTCGCGCGCGGTCGGCGCACCGTTCTGGAAGTACAGCTTCCGCTCGAGCTGCTTGTAGCGATCGAGGTTCTTCAGCGTGTCGGGCGACGCGATTTCCAGCATGACGAACGGGTTCCCGTCGTTCGTCTTGCCCAATTCGCGGAAGCGGACCCGGTCGGAACTGCCGGCGACCGTCTTCAGATACTCGACGATCCGATCCCAGCGTGCGAGCTTGTTGTCGGTGCCGACCTTGAACCCGATAAACTGTTCCGGCGTCGGGACGCTGGTGGCGGCGGCAATGGGCTGCGGCGATCGTGCGACGAGCACGAGCGCCAGCAGGCTGGCGACGACGGCAGCGACGCGCGGCACGCGAGGCATAGGGGGAAATTGTTCCACAACTCGCACGCCACGGTCGCACCTCCTCGGATGGTTGACGAATGAAAACACAGCTGCATGCGGTGCACGGCTTTTCCCGGATGGACGCGGTCCAGTCGCCGATCATCCCGGTCATCGGCGGCATGATTCGCGACACGCCCGGCACGATTTCGCTCGGCCAGGGCGTGGTGCACTACGGTCCGCCCCGCGAGGCGGTGGACGCGGTCCGCGACGCGCTCGATGGCGCCGCCGTTCACCGGTACGGCGACGCGGCCGGGTACGGCCCGCTGGTCGAGGCGATCGCCGACAAGCTGCGCGCCGACAACGGCATCGACGTCGCCCGCGGCAGCCGCATCATGGTCACCGCCGGCGCCAACATGGCCTTCATGCACGTCGTCATGGCGGCGACCTCGCCGGGGGACGAGGTCATCCTGCCGGTGCCGTTCTACTTCAATCACGAGATGGCGATCGAGATGGCCGGCTGTCGTGTGGTGCGCGTCGCGACCGACGAGCGCTATCAGCTTCGGCTGGACGCGATCGAGAGGGCGATCACCGATCGCACGCGCGCGATCGTGACGATCTCGCCGAACAACCCGACCGGCGCGGTGCTGAGCGAAGCCTCGCTGCGGGCGGTGAACGGGCTGTGCCGGGAACGCGGGCTGCTGCACATCTCCGACGAGCCGTACGAGTACTTCACGTACGGCGTCCGCCACGTGTCGCCCGGATCGTTTCCGGACGCCGCCGGCCATACCTGTTCGCTGTTCTCGTTGTCGAAGGCCTACGGGTTCGCCGGCTGGCGCATCGGGTACGTCGTCTACCCGGAGGCGCTGGCGTCGGCGATGACCAAGAGCCAGGACACGATCCTGATCTGCCCGACGATCGCGGCGCAGATTGGCGCCGCCGCCGCGCTGCGCGTGGGACGGCGCTACTGCGATCCGCACGTCGCCGAGCTCGCCGCCATCCGCGACATCGTCGTCTCGAGGCTGTCCGAGCTGGCGTCGTACGCCACCGTTCCGGCGGCCGACGGGGCGTTCTACGTGCTGCTGCGGGTGAACACCGACGCCGATCCGCTGGCGCTCGCCGAGCGGCTGATCCGCGAGCACAAGGTGGCGGTCATCCCGGGGACGCCGTTCGGGATGACCGACGGCTGCTACTTCCGCGTGGCCTACGGTGCGCTGCAGAAGGAGACGGTCGCCGAAGGGATCGGTCGCCTGGTGGACGGGATCAGACGGATCGTCGGCGGCCAGGGCGATCAGGGCAGGTAGGGCGGGTGGGGCAGGTAGGGACGAAGGACGGGAGGGACTGGAAGGTCGGGAGGGACTGGAAGGTCGGGAGGGTCGGGAAGGACAAAGGGGTCGGCTAGGTTTTGAAGCCGTGCCGGCTCTCAGCGTGATCTTGCAGGGCCTGGAGCCTATAGCCCAGAGCCTATGGCCTTAGACCCGACCAGGGTGGTATGCTGGCATACGTCATATGAAGCGCACTACGATCTTCATACCGGAAGAGCTCGAGCGCGATCTGCAGGCCTATGCCAGCCGCAAGGAGGTGTCGGTGGCCGCTGTCGTGCGCGAAGCGGTCGCGGCGTACATCGCCGAGCCGGCGGCGGCGCCGCTCCCGTCGTTTGCCGGCGCATTCGCGAGCGGCCACGGCGACACGGCGGAACGTCATGACGAGCTGCTCTTTCGAACGCTGACGCCGCACGGAAAGGCGCCGCGGCGCTCCCGTCCCGCGGCGCGGGCACCGAAATCGACCGCGGGCACGCGCCGGCGCTCGCGCTGATGGCGCTGCTCGTCGACACCGGCATTCTCTACGCCCTCGCCGATCGAAGCGACGCTTGGCACCGCCGCACGCTCGCGTTCGTGAAGGGGTCGCGACAGCCGCTGCTCGCGCCGGTCACGATTCTGCCGGAGGTCGCCTACCTCCTGCGCGAGCGGATCGGCACGCATGCCGAACAGGTGTTCATCCACGCTATTGCGGCGGGAGAGATCGCGGTCGAGGAGATCGGCAGGCGCGACTGGGCGCGCGTCGAGGTGCTGACGCGCACCTACACCTTTCTGGGGCTGGTCGACGCGTCGGTCGTCGCCGTCGCCGAACGGCTGAAGCTGCGCACGCTGGCGACGACCGATCGCCGTCACTTTCCGGCCGTGCGGCCGGCACATGTCGATGCGTTGACGCTGGTGCCGTGATCGATCGGGGGCAGGCAGGTCTGACGATTAGTCTAGAGCGCTTTTTCAGATGTATGTAGCTGCCGACCTTCAGGTCGGCACGGCGCGGACCTAAAGGTCCGCGGCTACACATAACTGAAAAGCGCCATAAAAGCCCTGAGCCCTGAGCCCTGAGCCTTGAGCCCTGAGCCTTAAACGTCGAGCTCTTCGGCTTCCTCGGCCCGGTCCATGATGAAGCGGAAGCGCGCCGACGCGTCCTTGCCCATCAGCTCGTTCATGACGCGATCGGTGAGGATCTGGTCGGTCACCTCGACCCGCAGCAGCCGGCGCGTCCGCGGGTTCAGCGTCGTCTCCCACAGCACCTTCGGCATCATCTCACCGAGCCCCTTGAAGCGCGTGATCTCGGGCGTCGCGCGGTTGCCGTTCTTCGCGTGCATCTTCAGGAGGTGCTCCTTCTGCGCGTCGTCGAGCGCCCAGTGGGTCTCCTTGCCGATGTCGATGCGGTAGAGCGGCGGCTGCGCCAGGTAGACCTTGCCGGCCGTGAGCAGCTGCGGAAGGTGGCGATAGATGAACGTCAGGAGCAGCGTGGCGATGTGGTTGCCGTCCGAGTCGGCGTCGGCGAGGATGATCACCTTGCCGTACCGCAGCTTCTCCAGCTCGAAGTTCTTGCCGAGACCGCAGCCGAGCGCGGTGACGAGATCCGACAGCTCCTTGTTCTCGAGCACCTTCGCGAGCGACGCGCTCTCGGTGTTCAGCACCTTGCCGCGCAGCGGCAGGATCGCCTGGCGCGCGCGGTCGCGCCCCTGCTTCGCCGACCCGCCGGCCGAATCTCCCTCGACGATGAACAGCTCGCTGTGCTCGGCCGAGGAGTTGGTGCAGTCGCTCAGCTTGCCCGGGAGGTTGAGACGCGACGAGGTCGCGCTCTTGCGCGAGATCTCCTGCTGCGCGGCGCGGCTCGCCTCGCGCGCGCGCGCGGCGAGGATGATGCGCGCGACGATCGATTCGGCGACGCTGATGTTGTGATTGAGCCAGTGTTCGAGCGCCGGCCGCACCACGCCGTCGACCGCCGACAGCACCTCGGGGTTGTTCAGCCGATCCTTCGTCTGCCCCTGGAATTGCGGCTCCGCGATGAAGACGCTGAGGATGCCGGTCAGCCCTTCGCGGATGTCCTCGGCGGTCAGCGTCACCCCCTTCGGCGACAGGTTGTGCGTGTCGATGAAATTGCGGACCGCCTTGCCGATGCCGGCGCGCAGCCCGTTCTCGTGCGTGCCGCCGGAGCCTGTCGGGATGCCGTTCACATACGAGCGGATGTGCTCGTCGGTCGCTTCCGTCCACTGCAGCACCAGATCGAGCCGCATCCCGTCGTCCCGCGAGATCGTGAACGGCGCGTCGTGCACCGGTTTCGCGCCGCGTTCGGTGACGACCTTCTTCAGGTACTCGACGAGCCCCTCGGCGTGCTCGAAGACCGAACGGGTCTTCGTCGTCTCGTCCTCGAAGACGACCTTCACGCCCTTGTGGATGTAGCTCGCGACCTCGAGCCGCTCGCGGATGATCGCCGGATCGAACTCGATCTTCGGAAAGATCGTGGCGTCGGGGTGGAAGTAGACCGTCGTGCCGGTGCCACGTGCCGGTCCGAGCTTGCGCAGCGTGCCGTCCGGCTTGCCGTGACGGAACCGCATCTCCCACAGGGCGCCGTCGCGCTTGATCGTCGCGACGAGCTCCTTCGACAGCGCGTTGACGACGCTGGCGCCGACGCCGTGCAGGCCGCCGGCGGTTTTGTAGTTCCCCTGCTCGAACTTCCCGCCCGCGTGGAGCACGGTGAAGATCACCTCGAGCGCGCTCTTCTTCGTCGTCGGGTGCTTGTCGATCGGAATCCCGCGCCCGTCGTCCTCGACCGTGATCGACGAGCTGTCGGCGTGGAGCGTGACCCGGATGTTCGACGCGTAGCCGTTCATCGCTTCGTCGATGGCGTTGTCCAGCACCTCCCAGACCAGGTGGTGCAGCCCGGCTGAGCCGACGCCTCCGATGTACATGCCGGGCCGTTTGCGAACCGGCTCCAGCCCTTCGAGAACGGTGATGTCTTTCGCGGTGTAGTTCGCCGATGCCATGTATATACTGCTGCTCGTCTGGGACCCCGTGATGGCGCGCGCGCTGTTGCTGCTGTGGTGTACCACGATTGTAGCGGTATTTCCGCTGCGGCCCGCCGCTGCGGCGCCGCTCGTGACACCGGTACCCGTGACGGCTGCAGTCGCGGTGCTCGCCGAGCGTCTCGACATGGATCCGATCCGCGATCGCGCGCGTTTCGTCCCCGAGATCGTGCGGCGGATCTACTCGCCGCCCGCCCACCGTCAGCCGCCGCTCGACCTTTCCGCGCGTGACGGCGTCGTGACCGCGGCGCAGGTCGACATCCCGCTCTCGCCCGAGCTCTGGAGCGAGCGGATCTTCCGGCGCGCGACCCCTGTCGATCAGCTGCTCGCGGCGATTCTCGCCAACCGCCGCGCGGCGCTGCTCGCCCGCGCCATGTGGGCGGCGGATGACGAGACGCTGGCGTTCTACGCCGATCATCCGGCGCTGCTCGCGTTCCTCTACGAGCAGGCGGCGCCGGCGTTCTCCGCCTTCGCGAGCAGCGTGCGCGTCCATGACGGCAGGCTGCTGGTGCCCGGCGGTCCCGCCGCGGAGCCGCTGTGGAGCGCGCTGGTGCGGGCCAGCGTCGACGATCCCGACGCCTTCCTGCGCGCGTTGTTTTCAGAGCCCGGCTGGCGCACGGCGTACCTGTTCGACGTGATCGCGGCGGCGGCGCCGGAGGCACAGCGCTTTGCGCTCGGTTCGTGGATGACCGATCCCGCACTGCGCACGCGACGCTTCCTGGCGCTGTCGACCGCCGTTCACGCGCAGTATCACGAGTGGAACGTCGACGAACTGCCGTTCACGCGGCCGCTGAACGATCTCGCGATCCTGCTGCTGCGCATCCAGGTCGACGCGAACGGCGCGCCGTTGCTGCCGGCGGATCGGCGCTTCTGGGCGCTGGCGCTCGATGCGTCGTCCGCGCTCGATGCCGCCGGCGCACTCCGGCCATCGCACGACGTCGTCGACGCGGCGTGGCTCCTCGCAGCCACCGACGGAAACATGTACAGCCGCGGCGACCGGCTCGATCAGGTCGCCTTCGGCCAGCGCGTGTTCGGCGGAGTGAGAGCAGATGATTCCGATGCCGCCGCGGTGATCCGGGAGCTGCCGTCGCGACGCATGCTCCTGCTGTCGCTCGAACGGATCGGCGTCAGGGACGTGAGCGTGTACACCGCCGCGCTTCGCCAGTCGCGTAACGTCGCCGGGGGCGGCGCGAACCGGTTCTGGACGATGGCGCAGTTCCAGGGGGTGCTCGCGCTCGTCGTGCGCATGCGGCTCGTGTCGACGATGACCTCCGGCGATGCGGAAGCGCTCCTCGCCTCGCTGTTTCGCCTGCCGCTGGAGCAGGGTGAATTCCGAGGCGGCGTCGCCGAATGGATACGCACGTCGCTGGCGCCGCATCTGGCATCAGGGGGGCTGGACGCGAGCGTCATCGAGGCGCTCGCCGGCGGTCCTACGCCGGGCACTCCGGAGGTCGACTGGGAAGAACAGCGGTACCGTCTCGACCTCGCCTTCGCCGAACGGCACCGCATTGGCACGATCCGCGAGCTCCAGGGTGGACCGGGCCTCGACGTCGCCCTCGACATCGAGGCGCTCGGACGTGAAAGCCTGCGCGCCACGACGACCGACGCGATGCGCGAGCTCGCGGCACATGCCCGCGAGCTGCTGGCCGATTCGGGCGCACTGTTGCAGCGGCCGCGGACCGAGACGATGCCGCCTGGCGTCCCTGTGCCCCGGGACGGCCGCGACTGGCTCGCCCGCGCGGCCGGCGATCTGGATCGCGCCGCGGCAAACGGAGACGTGCGGCGCGCGAACCGCGCCGGCGCATCGCTGCTGACCCTTGCGGACGTCACGCTTGGACGTGCGCTGCTGTCGCTGGTCTACGCCGCGCATCTGGGGGATCCGGAGGGCCCCGCCATGCTCGGGGCGAACGTCGCGCTGCGGCATGATTTCGGGTTCGGACGACGTGACGTCGACGCGCGCGCACGGGGCGGACCGTGGGCGCTGCCGCGGCAGGACTTCCAGCCTGGCGTGCCGTGGCACGTCGCCGGATCGCTCGTCGGTCTCGACCTGGCGCTCGCGCCGCTGTCGCTGCGCCGGCTGAGCATGGACGGGCTCGAGCGGCCTCCGCGCCTGCAATCGATCGAGCGCGAGGCGTTCGCCGTGAACGTCGCCCTGCTCGATCCCCGCCGGCTCGACGATCCGGCCCTGGGCGGCCTGCTGGCGCGTCTCGAACGGGGACGGGCCCGGATTCGAGCGTTGGTCCGGACGAGCGGAACCGGGCTCGACGTGATAGAACGTGAGCTCGCGCTCGACGGATGGCGGAGTCGAACGCTCCGCCAGGTACTGCAAACCGATTCCGGATCGGTGGAGAATCAGTTCTCGCTCGCCGAGATGGTTGCGCTCGGCGGTCCCGATCCGCTGCCGGACGCGTGGGGAGCGAGCGGGCTCCTGCCGTTCGGCTGTGTGTGCACGACGTTTCCGACGCCGCGGATGTGGCGCGTTCTGTCCGGACGGACCCAGATGGCGATGATGGCGGCAGCGAACGTCGACATGACCCTCGAAATCGCACGGCGTCTCTCGGCGCTGCGTGTGCCGGCCGCGCTGCTCCCGGCCGTGCTCCAGACGGCGATGCAGGACTTCGTCGATCGCTCGGGACCGGCGGACCCGAACGACTTCGTCGCCCTTCTGGACTACGCACGCAACCTCACGACACACCAGGTCGAGGACTACGTGGCTGCGGCCGCCGCCCTCGACGGTCCTCTCGTGGCGATGGACGCCACCGGCGCGCGGGAGCCTTGATGCGCCGCGTGTCGCCGGGACTCGTGCTCGCGTGTGTGCTGGGCTGCTCGGGGCTGATTCTGATCCGCCCGACGTCCGCGCAAAGCCCGCTCGGCGCGGAATCGCCGTCGCTCGCCGCACCGGAGGGCGCCGTCGCAGGCGCCGCGCCGCCGGCGCGCGCGGCGAGCCCGGTCGAGATCAGCTCCCCCTCCGCGGAGACCTACATCAGCGGCACGACAACCCTCCGCGCCGCGATCGATCCCGCGGTCGACGTGCAGAGCGTCACCTTCTTCGTCGACGGCCGGCAGTTCTGTTCGCTCACCGAGCCACCCTTCGAGTGCGAGTGGGACGCCGGCTCCACGATCAGCGCGCACCTGATTCGCCTCGTCGTCCAGCCCTCCGCGGGCGATCGCATCGTCAAGACGATGCGGACGAAGGGGATCGGGTACGCCGATCGCGTCAACGTCGAAGCGATCCAGGTCACCGTCACCGTGACCGACGACGCCGGCCGCTTCGTCGGTCACATTCCACGCGAGGCGTTCCGCGTCTTCGAAGACGGCAAGCCGCAGCCGATCACGTACTTCGCCTCGGAGGACGTGCCGCTCGAGCTGATCGTCGCCGTGGACATCAGCGGCAGCATGACGACGGCGATGCCGAAGCTGAAGAAAGCGGTGAAGGACTTCCTGCTCGCCGTCCCGTCGAAGGATCAGGTCACGCTGCTCGGTTTCAACGACAGCGTCTTCGCGCTCACGAGGAAGACGACCGATTTGAACGAGCGCGTGCGCGCCGTCGATCGGCTCGCGCCGTGGGGCGCGACGGCGCTCTACGACGTCATCGTCCGGGCGGTCGACATGCTCGGACGGCAGATCGGCCGCAAGGCGCTCGTCGTCTTCTCCGACGGCGAGGACCAGGGCAGCCACGTCTCGCTCGACGAGGTCGAGCGGCGGCTGCAGGCGAGCGACGTCACGCTCTACATGATCGCGCAGGGCCGCGGCATCAGCCAGGACTACCTGCGGAAGACGATGCAGCGGCTGACCGTGCCGACAGGCGGACGCACCTTCACGACCGACAGCATCGATCACCTGCACGATGCCTTCGAGGAGCTGCTCGACGAGCTGTCGAACCAGTATCTGCTCGGCTATCAGCCGACGAACTCGACGCGCGACGACAGCTGGCGCGAGATCGAGGTGAAGGTGGCGGGTCACGGCAACGTGCGCGCGCGACAGGGGTACAGGGCGGCTCCTATCCGATGAAGAGACGACTTGCCGCGGCCGTGGCGGCGCTGTGCGTCGCGGCGGTGATGACGGGCACCGCGCAGGAGCCGTCGCAGCCGGTGTTCCGGTCGTCGGTGGAGCTGACGCCGATCGACATCGGCGTCGTCGACGATCGCGGGCGGCCGGTGCGCGATCTCGGGACCGCCGACTTCACCGTCCGCATCGACGGGTCGGAGCGGCGCGTCGTCAGCGCCGACTGGGTCGGTCTCGAAACGGAGGCGTCGCCGCCCACGCCGCCGGCACCTGACGGCTACTCGGGGAACGAGAACGCGACCGGCGGACGGCTGATCCTGCTCGTCGTCGATCAGCCGAACATCCGGTTCGGCGGCACGCTCGGCATTCGCGGCGCCGTCAACGCGTTCATCGATCATCTGCAGCCGTCCGATCGCGTGGCGGTCGTCGGCATCGGGCCCGGCTCGGCGTCGACGCCGTTCACGTCCGATCGCGCGCGCCTGAAGCGGGCGGTCGAACGGCTCGTCGGGCAGCACCAGCAGCCGATGGCGTCGCAGTTCAACATCTCCGTGTCGGAGGCGCTGCAGATCCAGCGCAACGTGCCGGGCGTGCTCGACGAGGTGCTGGTCCGCGAGTGTGCCGGCATGGCCGGTCCGGCGTTCGACGTGTGCACGACCGAAGTGCAGATGGAGGCGCAGCAGCGCGCCGTCGACGGTGCGGCCGACGGTCAGCTGACGATCTCGACGCTGCGGTCGCTGCTGAGCGCGCTCCGTCCCATCGAGGGGCCGAAGACGCTGCTGCTGGTGTCCGAGGGGTTCATTCTCGACGATCGGCGCGATCCGGTGATCGAGCTCGGCGCGCTGGCCGCGGCGTCGCGCACGAGCATCTACGCGTTGAAGCTCGACGATCAGCTGTTCGCTTCGATGGCGTCGGAGCGGCGTGCGCCGATGTCGACGATGGACGATCGGTTCGTGCGGGCGGAAGGTCTCGAACTGCTGGCCGGCGCCTCGCGCGGCGCGCTCTTCAACGTCATCGGTACCGGCGCCGCGATCTTCGATCGCGTGGAGTCCGAGCTGTCCGGCTATTACCTGCTCGGCGTCGAGTCGAGCCCGGCCGACCGGGACGGACGGACCCACTCGGTGCGCGTCTCCGTGAATCGGAAAGGGGCGACCGTGCGCGCGCGACGCGCGCTGGTCACCCCTGCCGCCGACGCCACGGCGAAGAGCGCGCGCGATCAGGTCGTCGCCGCGATTCAGACGCCGCTGCCGATCGCGGCGCTGCCGCTGCGGGTCGCGACCTTCTCGCTGCAGGGGCCCGAGCAGGACAGGGTCCAGCTGCTGATTCACGCCGATGTCGGCACCGACTACGCATCGGCACGCAACGCGACCGTCGGCTATGCGATCACCGATCGCGAGGGGCGCGTCGTGGACAGCCGGGTGGGCGAGGCGCGTCTTCCGCCGGTGATGAACGGCGTTCCGTCGGCGCTGCAGTTCACGGGAGGA
>WBZO01000877.1_pt1 | contig 54350 bp, 51 predicted proteins | sample 5204261 | NCBI WGS metagenome assembly WBZO01 (sample SAMN12412400, study PRJNA552823) | activated sludge metagenome | isolation source: activated sludge from anammox sidestream of wastewater treatment plant... | place: USA: North Carolina | collected 2017-09
AAAGAGGAGTCTGCAATGACCATCAAGTCCAAGTTTGCCCTCGCCCTGGTTGCAGCTGCCTTCGCCGCGACCGCGTTTGCGCAGAAGCCCGAGGGCGCCGCGGGCGCCGTCGTCACGAGCGAACCGGGCAAGGCGTCGATCGTCGAAGCCGCGAAGATGTCCGCCCAGGTCGTGGGCATCGACAAGGCCACCCGGACGGTCACGCTGAAAGGGCCGAAGGGCAACGTCCTCGACGTCGTCGCCGGCGACGAGGTGAAGAACTTCGACCAGATCAAGCTCGGCGACTTCGTCGTCGCGCGCTTCGTCCAGGCGCTCACGCTCGAGCTGCGCAAGACCAGCACCGGCATCCGGCAGAAATCCGAGATCGAGGACGCGGCGCGGGCGAAGCCGGGCGAGCGCCCGGCCGGCGTCGCGGCGCGGCAGGTGACCGTGATCGCCGACGTGATCGGCGTCGATCCGAAGAAGAAGACGATCACGCTTCGCGGCCCGCGCGGCAACGTCGTGACGCTCGACGTGCGCAACCCCGATCACTTCAAGGTGGTGAAGAAGGGCGACCAGGTCGAGGCCACCTACACCGAGGCGCTCGCGCTGAGCGTCGAGCCGGCGCCGAAGCCCGCCGCGAAGCCCGCCGCGCCGAAGAAGTAGGTGCGCGGCCGTCCGGCCGCGTCAGCGCACGACGATCGGCTCGATCGTGGCGCCGAGCACCTGCACGCGGCTGCCGACGCGATAGTTCGGCACCACGCGCGTCTCGATCCGGGCCCGGGTCCCGTCGTCGTAGCGCACCGTCACGGTGTAGGCCATGTACGACGACGGGTGCGATCCGACCCGGCTTCCCACGACTGCGCCGCCGAGCGCGCCGACGACGGTGGCGAACGGCTCCGGACTGACCTGATGGCCCACCACGCCGCCGACGATGCCGCCGACGAGCGCGCCGCCGGCGTTCGGCTCGGCTTCGCCGCGCCGGGCCGCCTCGTCGATCCGCTCCACCGTGCCGACGCGGCGCTGGTACGCGCCCTCGCGGGCGTCGTAGTGGCTGACGCCCTGCTGGCACGCGGCGAGTCCGAACGCCGCGAGCGCCATCCAGCGACGCGCCCTCATTCCGGCAGCGCGTTGACGTAGTAGATCGACTGCAGCAGCACGCTCGGCCGGCCGAGCGCCGCGAGCCAGCGGTCGTAGATCTCCCGGATGGCGTCGCCGCGATAGGTCTCGGCGAGCCCGCGGTTCACCGCGAGCCGGAACGCGGAGTCGTCCCGCCGCATCATCAGGCCGTAAGGCTCGACCGAGTAGTCCTCGTCGGTGATCGCGAGGCGCCCCGGGTCGCGGGCACGCGTCGCCGCGCCGAGCAGGATGATGCGGTCGTTCGCGTAGGCGTCGACGCCGCCGGCCTCGAGCATCGCGATCGCCTCCTCCGCGCTCGCCACGTGAACGATCTGCGCGCTCACGCCGCGCGCCTTCAGCGCCTCGGGCAGGCGCCGCGCCGCGGTCGTGTTGCGTCCGACGGCGATCTTCCTGCTCGCGAGGTCCTTGAGCTGCCACACCTTCGAATCGACGCGCACGAGCAGCCCGCCGCCGTCCACGAAGGTTGGGTTCGAGAAGTCGACCTGCTCCTGGCGCGTGAGCGTCGCGGTCGTCGTGCCGCATTCGAGGTCGACGCGCCCCTGCCGCACCAGGTCGATGCGGTTGTCGGGCGTGACCGGGACCCACTGCACGCGCAGCTCGGGCAGGTTCAGGGCCGCCTTGATCGAGTCCGCGACGCGGTTGCAGAGGTCCACCGTGTAGCCGGCCGGCCGGCCGTCGCGGTCGGCGAACGAGAACGGCGGCGCGTCGGTGCGGTAGCCGAGCGTGATCGCGCGCGCATCGCGGATCTTGGCGAGCGTCCCGCCCGGCGCCTGGGCCGCGACCGGGATGGCGATCGCCGTGACGAACGCAAGTGCAAGGAGGCGAAGGCACGGGGGCATCGATGAGCGTCCGGGAGAAACGGCGCGGGAGTATAACTGCGCGACCACTACCGCTCGCTTCCCTCGCGCGCGGCCGCGAGCAGCGCCTGCACGCCGACGGCGGCGATGAGGCCGCTCAGCAGGACGCCGGTGATCCCGATCGCGACCGCGAGCGCGCGCGCGAGCAGCGTCTTGGGTACGAGATCGCCGTAGCCGATCGTCAGCCCGGAGACGAAGGTGAAGTAGAGCGAGTCCCGGAGCGGCCAGTGCTCGATCCGGCCGACCACCACGCCGAGGCCGACCATCACCACCAGCAGGGCGGACAGGATCGGCCAGACGACCCGCAGGGCGGCCCAGAAGTGGGCCAGAAACGACCGGCGCATCGCGCGGGGATCCATGGCTGCCTCCTGGTCGGACACTCGCCGGTGCGCGGCACGCTAACGCGGCGCGCCGGGACTTAGAATCCTACTTTGGTGGGATTCCGGTCGTGCCGGCGGACCCGCAGCATGGCGGGCAGCATGCCGGGAGTCCGATTCGAATGAGGGGGAATGCGGTGGCCGAGCTCGACCCGGCGCGCGCGGCGCGCGGCGCGCTGCGCATCCTGTGCGGGGGCCTCGCCGTGCTCGCCGCGGCCCCCGCGCGCGCCGCCTTCCTTTCCGGCGACCTGCTCGACACGGCGGCCGACTGGCTGGCGCTGTTCGTCATCTTCGTCGTGCCGTGCGTGGTCATCGTGCTCTTCTGGATCGTGCACGTGCTGCCGGAGAAGATCGCGCACAAGCGCCATCACCCGCAGCGCGACGCGATCCAGACGCTCTGCCTGCTGTCGCTCGTCTTCGGCGGCCTCCTCTGGCCGATCGCCTGGCTGTGGGCGTACACGAAGCCGGTGGCGCATCGGGCCGCCTACGGCACCGACAAGCACGAGGACTATTTCCACGAGATGGCCGATAAGCATCGCGCCGGCACGCTCCTGCGCGAGGAGATCGTTCATCTGCGCGAGGACCTCGAGGCGATGGAGGCGCGGGGCGCGCTGCCGCCGAAGCTCAGGGCCCTGAAGGATGAGCTCGCGCGCTTGCCGCTCGCCGATGCGCGCGAGCGGGCACCGGCCGCGGCCGGGGAAGGACAGGCGTAATGGAGCTGCTCCTCCTCGGCATCTACTCGTTCTTCGTCTGGCTGATCTTCATCAAGCTGAAGTGGCTGCCGTGGAACACCGCGACCCAGGTCATCGTGGTGATCATCCCGGTGGTCGGGCTCGCCGCGCTCATCCTCCTGCTGAACATCTTCGCGCCGTCGTCGTCCGACGTGCGCGTCTACAAGTACACGATCCCGATCGTCTCCCAGGTCAAGGGGCGCGTGCTCGAGGTCCCGGTCGTGGAAGGGAACGTGCTGGTGAGGAAGGGCGAGGTCCTGTTCCGGATCGACCCGACGCCCTACCAGCTCGACGTGAATACGCTCGAGGCGCAGCTCGCCAACGCGCAGGGCTCGCAGCGCGAGCTGGAGGAGTCGCTGAAGGGCGCCAAGGGCAAGGTGGTGGAGGCGCGCAGCGCGATCGCGCAGGCGGAGAGCAACACCGGCGCGATCGGCGCGCGGCTGGCGCTGTCGCGCAAGCGCGTGGAGCAGTACCGCGAGCTCGCGGCGACCGGCGCCGGCAACCGCTTCGACCTCGAGCGCGCCGAGGCGGACGTGCGGGAGCAGGAGGGCCAGCTGGCGGCGGCCCGCAGCGTGGAGGCGCAGGCGCGAGCCTCGCTCGTGCAGGCCGTTGCGGGCGAGCAGCAGGTGCAGCAGAAGCTCGGCGCGAAGGTGAACGGCGAGTTTGCGCAGGTCGCGCAGATCCGTGCGCAGCTCGAGAACGCGCGCTGGCTGCTCGGCGAGACGACCACCCGCTCGCCGTGCGACTGCTACGTGATCAACCTGCAGCTGCGGCCGGGCGCGTTCGTCGCGGGCATCCCGCTGAACGCGGTGATGACGCTGGTCGAGGCCGAGGGCCAGGTCGTCGCGATGTTCAACCAGAACGAGCTGCACCAGGTCGCGCCCGGAAACGAGGCCGAGTTCGCGCTCAAGACCATCCCGGGCCGGATCATCAAGGGCAAGGTCGACTCGGTCATCTGGGCGCAGGGCCTCGGACAGCTGCCGGCGAGCGGCACCATCCCGATGACCGGCATGATGGCGATGCCGCCCGGGCGGTACGGCGTCAAGTTCGACATCGCCGAGCGCGACCGGGCGCTCTTCCTCGCCGCCGGCGCGGCGGGCGACGCGGCGATCTACACCGAGCACCTGCACGCGGTGCACATCATCCGCAAGGTGATCCTGCGCGTCGGGTCGTACCTGAACTACCTGATCCTCAAGCTGCATTGATGCGCGCGCTTTGCACGATCCTCGCGGCGACGGTCGCAGCGGCGCTCGCGGGGTGCGCGCTGAAGCCGCCGCCCGACCGCGACGCGCTCGCGCAGGAGGCGGCGGAGAACCGCCAGGTGCCGCAGAAGTGGACCGCGGCCGGCGGCGCGCCCGGCGCGGTCGCCGACCGCTGGCTCGCGACCTTCAGCGATCCGCAGCTCGACCAGCTCGTGCGCGAGGCGCTCGCCTTCAATCCCGACCTGCGCATCGCGGCCGCTCGGGTCGAGCAGGCCGCGGCCTACCAGAAGGTCGCCGGCGCGCTCCTCTATCCGCAGGTGAACCTGCTCGCCCGCGGCGGCGGGAAGATGAGCGGCGACTCGACCGGCCTGCAGGGCGTCGGGGTGTTCGTCAACTGGGAGCTCGACCTGTGGGGACGCGTGCGGTCGGGGGCCGCGGCGGCGGAAGCGCAGTACGTCTCGACGGCGCTCGACTGGGAGTACGCGCGCCAGTCGCTCGCCGCGCAGGTGGCCAAGGGCTGGTTCCTGGCCACCGAAGCGCGCATGCAGAAGGCGCTCGCCGATGAAGCGGTGCGCGCATCGGGGGGGCTCGCGGGTCTCGCCCAGGATCGCCTGCGCGTCGGCGTCGGCGACGAGTACGACGTGCGACTCGCGCAGGCGAACCTGCAGACCCTCCGCGACGCCGCGGCGAACCTCGAGAACGCCTACCAGCAGGCGCTGCGCTCGCTCGAAACCCTGGCGGGCCGCTATCCCGCGGCGGTGGTCGCGGTGCGGCCCGAGCTCGCGCCGCCGCCCGCCCCGGTCCCGGTCGGCATGCCCTCCGAGTTGCTGGAGCGCCGTCCCGACGTCGCCGCCGCCGAGCGGCGCGTCGCCGCAGCGTTCTACCGCATCGAGGAGGCGAAAGCGGCGCGGCTGCCGCGCATCTCGCTCACCGCCGCGGTGACGAGCGTCTCGAGCGACCTCTTCGTCCTCAAGGAGCAGAGCAACCCGGTCTGGAGCGCGGGCGCATCGCTGCTCGCGCCGCTCTTCCTCGGCGGCCAGCTGCAGGGCCAGGTCGAGGTGCGCACGGCCGAGCAGAGGCAGGCGGTCGCGGAGTACGGGCGCATCGGCGCGCGCGCGTTCGCCGAGGTGGAGAACGCGCTGTCGGCGGGCTTCGCGCTCGACGAGCGCGAGGCGATCCTGCGGCAGGCGGTCGCGGACAACGGGCGCGCGCTCGAGCTCGCGCACATTCGCTACCGCGTCGGCTCCGGCGACCTGCGCGGCGTGCTGCAGCAGAGCCTCGCGCTCTACGCGGCGCAGGTGTCGCTCATCCGGGTGCGCAGCGAGCGGCTGGTGCAGCGGGTCAACCTGCACCTCGCCCTCGGCGGCAGCTTCGAAGAGCGGCCGGTCGAGCCGCCGGCGGCGGCCGCGCCGCGCGCGGCGGCCGCCGGCGAGGCGCGGCAATGAGCCTCAGGCCGTCGCTCAACTGGCTGCTCGCGTTCATCCCGATCACGCTCGCGCTCGAGCACGGCAGCGCGCCGGCGCCGTGGGTGTTCTTCTCGGCGGCGGTGGCGATCGTGCCGGTCGCGCGCCTGATCGTCCGCTCGACCGAGCACCTGTCGACGTACACCGGCGACGCGATCGGCGGGCTGCTGAATGCCACCTTCGGCAACGCGCCGGAGCTCATCATCGCGGTGGTGGCGCTCAAGGCGGGGCTGCTCGACATGGTGCGCGCGTCGATCGCCGGCGCGATCCTCGCCAACCTGCTACTCGCGCTCGGTGTCGCCTTCCTGCTCGGCGGCCTGCGCCACCATACGCAGACCTACCAGGCGGGCGCCGCGCGCATGTACAGCTCGATGATGCTGATCGCGGTGGTCAGCCTCGCGGTGCCGAGCGCCTTCAGCCGCTTCTTCGCCCCGGAGGAAACCCTGCGCGAGGAGGCGCTGCTCAACATCGGCCTGGCGGTGGTGCTGCTCGCCGCCTACGTGCTCTATCTCGTCTTCATGCTGAAGACCCATCCCAGGGAGTTCGCCGGCGAGGAAGGCGGGCACGGGCCGCACGAGGGCGAGCGCTGGAGCCTCGGACGCGCGATCGCGGGGCTGGCCGTCGCGGCGGTGCTCGCGGCGTGGATGAGCGAGATCCTCGTCGGCGCCGCCGAGGGCACCGGGACCGCGCTCGGCATGTCGCAGGTGTTCATCGGCATCGTCTTCCTCGCCATCGTCGGGGGCGCGGCCGAGTCGAGCTCGGCGATCGCGATGGGACTCAAGAACAAGATGGACCTCTGCGTGGGGATCGCGCTCGGCAGCTGCATCCAGATCGCGCTCTTCGTCGCGCCGGTGCTGGTGCTGGCGAGCTACTTCGTCGCGCCGCAGCCGCTGGAGCTGTCGTTCAGCCGGCCGGAGATCGGCGCGCTCTTCATGGGGGTGCTCATCGGCGCGCTGGTCGCCGGCGACGGCCGCTCGAACTGGTTCAAGGGCGTCCAGCTGATCGCCGTGTATCTCATCATCGCCCTGATGTTCTACTTCCTGCCCGTCGCCGGGTGAGCGGGTCCGGGGCCGGTCGCAGCGCGCGCAGATCCGATGCCGAACGGCGAGACCGACAAGCCCGCGCGCGTGCTCGATCCGATCGAGCGCGTCTCGGAGGTGATCTTCGGTCTCCTCATGGCGATGACGTTCATCGGCGCGCTCAGCGTGGCGACCGCCGGCCGCGAGGAGATCCGCACGATGATGATCACCGCGCTCGGCTGCAACCTCGCCTGGGGGCTCGCGGACGCGGTCATGTATCTCGTGCGGACGGTGACGGAGCGGACGCGCAAGCGCACGCTGCTCGCGCGCCTGCGCGGCGGCGCGGATGCGGTAGCGGGGCAGGCGCTCGTTGCGGACGCGCTTCCGGCCCGTCTCGCGGAGGCCGCCGGCGCCGACGGCATCGAACTGATCCGCCGGCGCCTCGCCGAGCGGTCTGCGCTGTCGGCCGGTCCACACCTCGGCGCGGACGACTTCAAGGGCGCGCTCGGAGTCTTCCTGCTGGTGGTGCTCGCCACATTCCCGGTAGTGGTGCCGTTCATGCTGTTCGATCGGACGGCGTTCGCGGTGCGCGTCTCCAACCTCGTCGCGCTGGTCATGCTCTTTCTCGCCGGTTGGATCCTCGCCCGGTACGCGGGCGGCAGCGCGTGGCGGGGCGGCGCGGCGATGGCGGTCGTCGGCGCGCTTCTCATGGCCGCGATCATCGCGCTCGGCGGATGACGCGTGCGCTGGCGGCCTGGGCTGCAGCGCTCGTCGTCCTCGGCGCGGCCGCCGCGGACGACGACACCGACTTCGCCGCTTCGAGGGGGTCCGCCCTGGAAGCGCAGCTCCACGAGCGACTGAAGGCGAGGGTCCGCACCATCCCCGGCACCGACACGGAGTACCTGATCGGCGGGTATCTCCAGCTCGACGGCATGGCGACGCGCAAGAAGCAGGACGGCGACGAGCAGGACACGTTCTTCGTCTCGGCCACGCCGTTCGGCCCCGCGGACGCCGACTATCGCCTGAGCGTGCGGCAGTCGCAGATCAACTGGCTCTCGCGCACGCCCACGCCGGTCGGCCACCTGTGGTCTCGCGTCGAAGCGAACCTCTTCCCGCTCGACGGCACGACCGCGCCCGAGCTCAACCAGCTCTTCGTGCGGCTGGACGACTGGATCATCGTCGGCAAGACCTACTCCACGTTCATGGACGACGGTGCGCTGCCGACGACGCTCGACTACAACGGTCCGAGCGGCATCACGTTCGTGCGACAGTGGCTCGCGCGGGCGTCGATTCCCTTCGGCTCGGGCTGGGCGTTCCAGGCGTCGGTGGAGGAGTCGCAGGCGGATCTCTCCGGGGGCGGCGCGCTGCTCGCTGTACATTCGAGCGCACGCCGCCCGGACCTCGCGGCGCGCCTGCGCTGGGAGGGCGACGCCGGACACGTGCAGCTCGCTGGGCTTTCGCGCAGCATCGACGTCGTCGCCGACAGCCCGCTCGGGACGCGCGACCGGCACGTGAACGGCACCGGCGTGTCGCTCTCGGGCTCGATCAACGTGCTCGAGGAGGACACGCTGCTCTTCCAGGCGGTGACCGGGAAGGGGGTCGGGCGCTATTTCAACGATCCGCTGAGCGCGACCGGTGTCGCACTCGGGACCGACCGGCGGTTCGACCTGTTGTGCAGCTCGGGGGTCACGCTCTACTACCAGCACAAGTGGGCCCCCGAGTGGATGACCGTTGCCGGAGCGAGCACACTGTGGACGAGCGACGATGGCCAGCTTCGCGGACCCGAGGAGCTGCACCGATTGGTGTACGCCTCCGCGAACCTGATCCATCGCCTCACGCCGACGCTGATCGTCGGCGGCGAGCTCCTTTGGGGCGAGGCCACCCAGGTCGGCGGCGCGTCCGCGACGAACTTACGAGCGCAGCTCTCGCTGCGTTTTCTGATCTTCTAGCGAACCGGAGGGAGATCCCATGTCACCAGCGCTTCGCGCCATCCTCATGTCCGTCCTGGCCAGCGCGATGCTGGCCGGCTGCGTCGCCTATCAGCCCGTCACGGTTCCCGGCCCGTCGAGCTTTGACGCCGCGTGGAACGCCGCCCTCGGCGGCGCGCGCGACGCCGGCGTCCAGGTATCCTCGTCCGATCCCTCGACCGGGCTCATTCGCGGCACCAAGGACGGGATCGACGTGACCGTGGTCGTCGCGCGCCAGGGCGACGGCAGCGTGCGCGTGCAGTTCGACGCGAAGGGCCCGACGCAGCGCGACCCGGGGCTCAGCAACCGCTTCTCGCAGGCGTACGAGCGGCGCATGGGCCGCTGAGCTGCCCGCCGGTGAGCGCCAGAGATGAAACGCGCACTCGCCTTCGTCGTCCTCGGGCTCCTTGCCGTCGGCGCCGCGTCCGCGGCCGACTTCGGCACCCCGGGCGGGCCGCCGCCCGCGAACGTCGAGGAGATCGCCAGAGTCCTGCGGCAGGACCCCTACGATCTCGAACTGCTGATCAGCTACGGCACGTCCAAGGGCGGGTCCGCAGGCCACCTCGCGCTGGCCATCCGCGATCAGGCGCCGGGCGACGACCTGGTCTACTCGGCCAACTTCTATGCCGACCGCGGTCGCGCGCACGAGAAGGATTTCTACACCGACGACCTCATGCTGCGGATCCCGAAGCAGGAGTACCTCTTCGGGACGACGTCGTCGCTAGGGCCCAAGGCCGCGTTCGGCCTCGACTTCGGGGAGATCTACAAGCGATCGGTGATCGGTGTGCGCGTGTACGGGGTGCCACCGGCGGAGAAGGCCGCGCTCGCGGCCTTCTTCGGCCGCATCAACGACGACTATCACGGCCGGGCGAGGAAGACCGACTATCACGACGAGGAGATCAAGTACGACTACCTGCGCCTGAACTGCGCCAAGACCATCGGGACGGCATTCAAGCTCGGCGCCGGGTACAAGGACCTGGAGGTCGCGGCCGCGAGGATCCTCGCCGGCAGGAGGGTGGTCGCGGCGGCCAACGCGAACATCCCCACCGAGCTGGCGATGAAGCTCCTCAAGGCATGGGACGCGCGCGGCTACGGGCTGGACGTCGTGCTGTACAAGAAGTACGGGGGTTCGCCTTACGCGGATCCGCGCGAGGGCGACCAGGTGGCCTTCAAGGACCTGCCCAACCGGTTCCCCTCCGTGCTGTCGCGCGATTTCCGCAGGGAGCAGGGCCAATACGAGGACTACGACAATCTCTTCGCGATGTACGTCCTGTACAACTTGGCCACGTACAGCGTGCGCGTGAACGACGGGACATTGCGACTCGAGATCGATAGGAGCAAGCGCCCCATGGCCTATCCGGTTGCCACCGAGCTCGCCGCCCGGAGCGCGCGATCGGATACCGAGAGCTTCCGCCGGCGCCTTTCGTTCCGCACGAAGGGGACCAGCATCGAGGCCGAGGACAACCGGCAGCTCTACGGGAACACGGACGTCGGCACCCAGCCGCCCCCGCGTTAGCCGCGGGCGCGGAGCGAGGCGGCAGGCTGCGGCGATGTCCGCGCGAACGTTCGGCGACTTCCTGCTCTTCGGCGTCACGGCCGTCGAGCTGGCGATCCTCTTCCCGCTCACGCCCACCTTCTCGATCGCCGACTGGATCTACGTCCTGCAGCACCTGGTGGTGCTCGGCATCGCCCTCACCCGACCCCCGCCCGAGGCGCAGGATCGCTCGCTGCTCACCGGCGCTGCGGTCATCGTGGCCTACGCCTACCCCTACGCTCAGGTGGCGTATCTCCGATGGGTGCCCGGCGACCCGGGCTGGCCCGCGGGCGGGCTCGCGCTGGTGATCGCCGCGGCGTGCCTGAGCCTCGCCAGCCTGCTCACCCTGGGCAAACGGTTCGGCATCCGGCCGGCGCTGCGGGGTCTGGCCACGCGCGGTCCGTACCGCGTCGTGCGCCACCCGATGTATCTCGCTTATCTGGTCGCGGACGTCGGATACAACCTCCAGGAATGGAACCCCGGCACCCTGCTGCTGGTGGCGGCAGGGTGGGCGTCGCTCGCCTACCGGATTCGCGCCGAGGAGCGGGTCCTCGCGCGCGCCGCGGAATGGCCGCAGTACCGGTCCACGGTGCGCTATCGCGTCCTGCCGGGCGTCTGGTAGCCCTGCCTCGGCCGGCGGCCTCGATGAGCGAAGCGCGCGTTCAATAGCGCGCCTTGACGAACTTGAACGGATACTTCGGGTCGCGGTAGTCGCCCGCCTTCTGCCGCTTGGGCAGCTTCACCTTCTCGCGCGGTGCGCTCTTGTAGGGGACCTGGCTCAGCAGGTGGCTGATGATGTTCAGCCGCGCGCGGCGCTTGTCGTCGCTCCGCGCGACGTACCAGGGCGCGAAGTCGGTGTCGGTCGCGGCGAACATCTCGTCGCGCGCGCGCGAGTAGTCGTACCAGCGGCTGTAGGACTTGAGGTCCATCGGCGAGAGCTTCCAGATCTTGCGCCCGTCGTCGATGCGCGATTCGAGCCGCCGGGTCTGCTCCTTCTCGCTCACCTCGAGCCAGTACTTGAGCAGGATCACGCCCGACTCGACGATCACCCGCTCGACGTGCGGCACCATCTTCAGGAACTTCCTCGCCTCCTCCTCGCTGCAGAACCCCATCACCCGCTCGACGCCTGCGCGGTTGTACCAGCTGCGGTCGAAGATCACCACCTCGCCCGCCGCCGGCAGGTACGGCAGGTAGCGCTGCGCGTACATCTGGCTCTTCTCGCGCTCGGTCGGGGCGGGCAGCGCGACCACGCGGAAGACGCGCGGGCTGACGCGCTCGGTGATCGCCTTGATCGTCCCGCCCTTCCCGGCGCCGTCGCGGCCCTCGAAGACGATGCAGACCTTGAGCCCCTTGTGCTTGACCCACTCCTGGAGCGTGACGAGCTCGACGTGGAGTTTCGCGAGCGCCTTGTCGTAGGCCTTGCGCTTCAGCTTCTCCTGCGGTCCGGCGGCGTCCGCCCCCGGGCCGCGTTCGCCCTTCTTCTTCGCTTTCACGGCTGCGTTCCTCTCCCGTCACGCTCGCAGCGTCACTCTACCAACCGTCGGCCGCCGGGGAATCCTACTTTGGTGCGACTCCCGTCGCCGGCGCGGCGAACAGCCCCGAGGCCTCGCACATCCGCACCAGCTCCGCCACCGAGCGCACACCGAGCTTCTCCATCACCCGGCCGCGGTGCTGCTTGACGGTCTGCTCGGCGATCTTCAGGTCGGCGGCGATCTGCTTGTTCAGGCGGCCGCGGAGCACGTGCGCCAGGACGTCGCGCTCGCGCGCGGACAGCCGGCGTATGAGCGCCTGGGAGGCGCCGCGCTCGAGCGCACGGGCGCGCGCGCCCGCGCGCAGCGCCACGGCCTCGCGGACGACGGCGAGCAGGCGGTCGCGATCGACCGGCTTCTCGAGGAAGTCCACCGCGCCGCGCTTCATCGCCTCGACGCCGGTGGCCACGTCGCCGTGCCCCGTGAGAAACACGACCGGGGGCGCGCCGTCCCGGCCGGCGAGGTCCGCCTGCAGCACGAGGCCCGACATGCCGGGCATCTGGACGTCGAGGAGGACGCACGCGAGGTCCGCGACGCTCGCGCGGGCGAGAAACTCGCCCGGCGTCGGGTAGGACGCCACCGTGAATCCGGCTGCGGCGAGGAGCCGCACCAGCCCTTCGCGGACCGCCGCGTCGTCGTCCACGACGCAGATCGTGGCCGCGCCGATCGGACTGGGGTGGGGCTCCCCCGGCGCGCTCGCAGGCGCGGAGGCGGTGGCGTCCACGGCGTCGTCCACCGCGACTGCCGGGAGCTCGAAGCACACCGTCACGCCCCGGTCCGGGTTGGGCGCGACCGAGATCGTGCCGCGGTGCGCCTCGACGATCGAGCGGCAGATCACGAGCCCGAGCCCGAGCCCCTCGCGCCGCGTCGTCCAGAACGGCTCGAACACCGCGTCCAGGTGCTCGGGCGCGATACCCACGCCGGAGTCGCGCACCGCGACCGCGACGCGGCCGTCGGCGGTGCGCGCGACCGACACGCCGAGCAGCCGCTCGTCCCGCGGGCGCGCCTGCATCGCGGCAGCGGCATTCAGGATCAGGTTGAGCACGACCTGGTCGATCTGCGCCCGGTCGGCCATGACCCGGCATCCGGCCGCGAACTGCGGCGCGACGCGGATTCCCTGCCGGTGCAGCTCGCTCGCGAGCAGCTGCACGACGTCACCCACCGCCGCCGCCGCATCGATGCGCGCGTATCCGCTCTCGTCCCGTCGCAGGAGCGCACGCATCGTCCGGATCGTCTCCGACGCCCGCTTCTCGTCGCGCACGATCGCCTCCAGGATGGTGCGCAGATCGTCGGGTGGCGCCCTCCCGCCGGCCAGGTAGGCGAGGGCGGCCTGGGCGTTGCTGAGGATCGCCGCGAGCGGCTGGTTCAGGTCGTGGGCGATCGCGGCGGTCAGCGCGCCGATCCGCGCGACGCGATCGGCGTGCCACAGCCGGCCGCGCAGCTGCTGCGCCTCTTCCTCCGAGCGGGCGCGGGCGAGGGCGCTCGCGAACATCTCACCGACGATCTTCAGCCGGGTGATCGTCTCCTTCGGCCACGCGGGCGCGTGGCGAAATCCGGCGAACGAGATGGCTCCGGCCACGCGGCCGCCGACGCGGAGCGGGATCGAGAGGTGCGACCGCAGGCCGATCTCCCTGATGCGCCTGGCATCCACGCTCGCAGCGGGCGGCAGCCCGCGCGGCAGGTCGGTCAGCGCGACGACGCGGCCGGCGCGGATCTCCCCGACCACCCACGGAATGGTGGCGCCGAAGGGACCGCGCGGAATCGGCGCGATGCCGCCGACCGCCGCCGAGCACAGGATGCGCAGCCCGCCTTCGGGCGCGAGCTCGCAATAAGTACAGCGGTCGTAGTCGAGTGCGTCGCACAGCTCGCCGAGCGCGCGCTCGATCGCCGGCACGATGACATCGGGCGCGACGTTCGCGAAACGCACCGAGAGCTCGGCGAGCAGGCGCTCGAACCGGGGCCGCTCCCCCCGCCCGCGCTCGGCGCCCCGCTTGCCGCGACTCGCGCCGGACGATGCCCGTCTCGCTGCCGGCAATCGTCGTTCTCCGCCCTCGTAGGAGGGCCGAGCATAAGCGGAAACGGCCCTTCGGGCAGGCGCTAGCGCGCGCCGGTGTACTGCGGAAAGCCGGCGTCGTCCAGGCGCTTCTTCTCGGCCTCCTGCCACAGGACCCACTCGAGTCCCTGGCTGTAGCGCGGATCCGATGCGCAGCCGGCCACCGCGAGCAGGGCGAGGGCTGCCGCGAGGGCGGTGCGAATGCGGTGGCGCTCGGGGTGCGGCACGAGGCGGTCGGGGTCAGGTCCCGCCCGGCGCGTCGGTCCGGGTCACCCAGTCGATCGAGTCGAGCAGCGCGGCCGCATCCACCGGCTTGTGGAAGAACGCCTGTGCCCCGAGCGCGCGCGCGAGGCGCTGCGTCCCCGGGTCGTCGCGCGCCGACAGCGCGATCACCGGGATGGCGGCGGCCATGGCCCGCAGCCGCGCCCACAACTCGGGCTCGCAGCGGGAGAGCGTGGAGACGTCCAGCAGGGCGCACGCCGCGCCGGCGCCGGGCGACTCGTCGAGGAACGCGTCGAGCGAGCGGCAGTGCTTCGGCCGGAGCCCGGCCGAGTCGGCGACCCGGGACAGGCCGTCCCGCACCGACGGGTCGGCGTCGACGATGTAGACGGTGCGGGCGACCGCGGCTACCGGCATCTCTCCGATTCCTGGACGAGCAAGCGAGCGCCGTCGCGACGGCGGCGGCGATGGCAACGCTAATCCCGGGCACGAGTCGCGAGAATCCTACTTTGGTTGGATTCCGTCCTTTGGCAGCGGCCGGCAAGCTGCGCGCGGACCGGTCGCCGCGCCGCTTGACGATTGTCAACCGGGCCGCGCCGCGCTGCGGCAAGAATGAAACGCCGCCCGCGAACGGAGCGCACGCATGAGCACCACCCCCGATGTGATCGCCGGCGTCGGCCTCGCCGACCGCCCCCGCAAGAGCCGCTGGCCGGCGCGCATGGATCTCGCGCAGAGCCTCTCGGGCCTCGCCCTCGGCCTGTTCATGTGGGGCCACATGTTCTTCGTCTCGTCGATCCTGGTGAGCAAGGACTTCATGTGGGCGATCACGAAGATGTTCGAGGGCTACTTCTTCTTCGGCCGGGCCCTCCCCGGCATCGTCTCGGTGATCGTCTTCGGCATCCTCGCGCTCTTCGTGCTGCACGCGTTCCTCGCGATGCGCAAGTTCCCGGCCAACTACCGGCAATACCGCATGTTCGTGGGGCACAAGAACCTGCTCCGGCACGAGGACACGACGCTGTGGTGGGTGCAGTTCGTGACCGGCTTCGCGCTCTTTTTTCTCGCCACCGTCCACCTGTACCAGATGCTGATGCACCCGGGCGACATCGGGCCGTACGAATCGGCCGACCGCGTGTGGAGCGGCCGCTGGTGGCCGCTCTACCTGGTGATGCTCTTCTGCGTCGAGCTGCACGGCGGCATCGGCCTGTACCGGCTCGCGGTGAAGTGGGGCTGGCTCGAGGGCCGGGACGCGAACGCGAGCCGCCGGCGCCTGAAGACCGCGAAATGGGCCCTGACCGTCTTCTTCCTCGCGCTCGGGCTCGCCACGCTCGCCGCGTACATGAAGATCGGCTACGAGCACCGCAATAACGCCGGCGAGCGCTACGCGCCGGCGTGGCTGCAGAACCCGCCGCAAGGCGCGCCGCCGTGGTGGTGGCCCGGCTGGATGGAACGGTCTCCCAGGGAGGCGCCGAAATGAACGTCGTCTACACCGACGTCCTGGTGATCGGCGGCGGCCTGGCGGGCCTGCGGATGGCGATCGGCGCGAAGCGGCGCGGCCACGACGCCATCATCCTCTCGCTCGTGCCGGCGAAGCGCTCGCACTCGAAGGCGGCGCAGGGGGGGATGCAGGCGAGCCTCGGCAACGTGATCAAGGGGCAGGGCGACAACGAAGACGTGCACTTCGAGGACACGGTGCGCGGCTCCGACTGGGGCGCCGACCAGGACGTGGTGCGCATGTTCGTGAACACCGCGCCGAAGGCGGTGCGCGAGCTCGCAGCCTGGGGCGTGCCGTGGAGCCGCGTGAAGCGCGGCGACCGCGAAGTCATCATCAACGGCGAGAAGGTCACCATCACCGAGCGCGACGAGGCGCACGGGACGGTCGCGCAGCGCGACTTCGGCGGCACGAAGAAATGGCGCACCTGCTACGTGTCCGACGGTACCGGCCACGCGATGATCAACGCGGTGGCCGACCGGGCGATCGCCGAGTCGATCCCGGTGCACGAGCGCACCGAGGCGCTCGCGCTGATCCACGATGGCGGGCGCTGCTACGGCGCCGTGGTGCGCAACCTGATCACCGGCGAGCTGATCGCGTACGTGGCGAAGGCGACCGCGATCGCCACCGGCGGCGCGGGGCGCCTGTATCGCGTCACCACGAACGCGGTCATCTGCGAAGGCATGGGCCACGCGATCGCGCTCGAGACCGGGGTGGCGGCGCTCGGCAACATGGAGGCGGTGCAGTTCCACCCGACCGGGATCTTTCCGGCGGGGATCCTGGTCACCGAGGGCTGCCGCGGCGACGGCGGTCTGCTGAAGGACGTCGACGGGCACCGCTTCATGCCCGACTACGAGCCGGAGAAGAAGGAGCTCGCCTCGCGCGACGTGGTGTCGCGGCGGATGGAGGAGCACATCCACAAGGGCAAGGGCGTCAAGAGCCGCTTCGGCGAGCACATCTGGCTCGACATCACGCTGCTCGGCGAGCACCACATCAAGCACAACCTGCGCGAGGTGTTCGAGATCTGCCACTACTTCCTCGGGCTCGACCCGACGAAGGACATGATCCCGGTGCGCCCGGCGCAGCACTACACGATGGGCGGGGTGCGCACCAACCACACCGGCGAGAGCCCGACGCTCAAGGGCCTCTTCGCCGCCGGGGAGGCGGCGTGCTGGGACATGCACGGCTTCAACCGCCTCGGCGGCAACTCGGTCGCCGAGACCGTCGTCGCGGGCATGCTCGTGGGCGAGTTCATCGGCGACTTCTGCGACCGGCCGGAAAACGCCGCCAGCGTCCCGATGGGCGTGGTGCACGAGTTCGTCGCGCGCGAGCAGGCGAAGCTCGACGCGATGCTCTCGGGGCAGGGGAAAGAGGACGCGACCGCCCTGCGCGTCGCGATGCAGGAGGTCATGACCTCGCAGGTCGGCATCTTCCGCACCGGCAAGGACCTGGAGCAGGCGGTCGATTCGCTGCAGAAGCTGCTGGTGCGCAGCCGCAGCATCGGCCTGCGCTATACGGCGCGCGGGGCGAACCCGGAGCTTGTGGCCGGATACCGGATCCAGAAGATGCTGAAGGTCGCGCTCGCGATCGCCTACGGGGCGCTCACGCGGACCGAGAGCCGCGGCGCGCACTCCCGCCAGGACTATCCGCGCCGCGACGATGCGCAGTGGCTGAAGCGCACGCTGGCGACGTGGAGGGGCGAGAACGACACGCTGCCCGCGCTCGCCTACGAGCCGCTCGACGTGAAGAAGATGGAGCTCGCGCCGGGCTGGCGCGGCTACGGGGCGAAGGACTACGTCGATCATCCCGACACCAAGGCGCGCGCGGCGGAGGTCGAGGCGATCCGGAAGCAGGCCGGCCTCGATCGATTCGCCATGCAGGCGAAGCTCATGCCGTACGAGCACCTGCTGCCCGCGCGCTTCCGCGGGCGCAACGAGCGCGTCGACGAGCGCTTCGACGAACCGAAGAGGGCCGCATCGTGAGCAACGCAACTGCCGAGCACCGCAAGCTCAGGATCAGCTGCCTGCGCTTCAACCCGCAGGAGCCGGGCGCGAAGCCGCGCATGCAGACCTACGAGCTCGAGGAGGCGGACGGCATGACCCTCTTCATCGCGCTCAACGAGATCCGCGAGAAGCAGGACGCGTCGCTGCAGTTCGACTTCGTCTGCCGCGCCGGCATCTGCGGCAGCTGCGGGATGATGATCAACGGCCGGCCGGGGCTCGCCTGCCGCACCCAGACCAAGGACCTGCCCGAGTCCTTCACCCTCGCGCCGCTGCCGGTGTTCGAGCTGATCGCCGACCTCTCGGTGAACACCGGCAAGTGGATGCGCGCGATGAGCGAGCGGCTGCAGACCTGGGTGCACATGAAGTCGGAGACGCCCGACCTGACGCGCATCGAGGAGCGCATGGAGCCGGAGCTGGCCGAGGAGATCTACCTCCTCGACCGCTGCATCGAGTGCGGCTGCTGCGTCGCCGGCTGCGGCACCGCGCGCATGCGCGAGGACTTCGTCGGCGCGGTCGGCCTCAACAAGATCGCGCGCCTGCGCCTCGACCCGCGCGAGCGGCGCACCGATGAGGACTACTACGAGCTGATCGGGGACGACAGCGGGGTGTTCGGCTGCATGTCGCTGCTCGCCTGCCACGACGTCTGTCCGAAGGACCTGCCGCTGCAGACCCAGATCGCGTTCATCCGCCGCAAGATGGCCGCGCTGGGGTGGAAATAGGCGCCGGGGGCGAGGGAGAGAACGATGAACAGCTGGTGGAAGGCCGCCACTCCGGTCGTCGTCGCAATCATCGTCGCGGTGATACCGCCGCCCGAGGGTCTGCCGCAGCACGCCTGGTGGTACTTCGCGATCTTCGCCGGCGTCATCGTCGGCCTGATGTTCGAGCCGCTGCCCGGCGGCGCGATCGGGCTGATCGGCGTGACGCTGGTCGTGGTGCTCGCGAACCACGTGTACCTCTCGCCCGAGCAGCTCGCGAAGTCGGGCTCGCGATGGCCGGCCGAGGCGATCCGCTGGGGGCTGTCCGGCTTCTCGAACACCACGGTCTGGCTCATCTTCGGCGCCTTCATGTTCGCGATGGGCTACGAGAAGACCGGGCTCGGCCGGCGCATCGCGCTCATGCTGGTGAAGGCGATGGGGCGCAAGACGCTGACGCTCGGTTACGCGATCACCGTCGCCGACGTGATCCTCGCCCCGTTCACACCGTCGAACACCGCGCGCAGCGGCGGGACGATCTTCCCGGTGATCAAGAACCTGCCGCCGCTCTACGACTCGAAGCCGAACGACCCGTCCGCGCGGCGCATCGGCAGCTACCTCATGTGGACTGCGCTCGCCGCCACCTGCGTCACGAGCTCGATGTTCCTGACCGCGCTCGCGCCGAACCTGCTCGCCCTGGAGCTCGCGCAGAAGACGACCAAGATCGAGTTCACCTGGATGCAGTGGTTCGCCGCGATTGCGCCGGTCGGCATCGTGCTGATCATCGTGGTGCCGCTGCTCGCGTACTTCCTCTACCCGCCGGAGGTGAAGTCGGGCGAGGAGGTGCCGAAATGGGCGGGCGCCGAGCTCGCGAAGATGGGATCGATCACGCGGCGCGAGCTGATCCTCGCGATCCTGGTCGTCGTCGCGCTGTCGCTGTGGATCTTTGGCGGCAAGTACGTCGATGCCACGACTGCGGCCCTGGTCGTGATCTCGCTCATGCTCCTGACGGGGGTGGTGACCTGGGACGACATCACGGCGAACAAGGGGGCGTGGAACACGCTTGCCTGGTTCGCCACCCTGGTCGCGCTCGCGGACGGCCTGAACCGCGTCGGTTTCGTGAAGTGGCTCGCGAACGCGATAGCCGGACACATGGCGGGCTTCTCGCCGATCGTCGCGATGGTCGTCCTGATCCTGGCGTTCTATTTCCTGCACTACATGTTCGCGAGCGTCACCGCGCACGTGACGGCGCTCCTGCCGGTGTTTCTGACGGTCGGCTCGACGGTGCAGGGGCTGCCGATGCAGACGTTCGCCGGGGGGCTCCTGCTCACCCTGGGAATCATGGGCATCCTCACCCCGTACGCGACCGGACCGAGCCCGGTGTACTACGGCAGCGGGTACATCCCGTCGGGCAAGTTCTGGCAGCTCGGGGCGGTCTTCGGCATCATCTACATCGTCGCGCTGCTCGTCATCGGCCTGCCCTGGAACGCAGCGCGGGGCTGAGCCGGGGCCCCGCTACGAACTCGAGCAACCACACTGGAGGACCAACATGACCGTGAAGCCCACCGCCCTTGCCGCCGCCGTGTGCGGCCTCCTCGCCAGCTCGGGCGCGATCGCCCAGTCGAGCAGCGTGCAGCTCTACGGCCGCGCCAACCTCGGCTTCGACCGGTACGAGGCGGACGGATCGAACGTGGCGGGCGCCGATCGCGACGGCCGCTTCCGCGTGTTCGACAACAGCTCGCGCGTCGGCCTGCGCGGCACCGAGGATCTGGGCAACGGCCTGAAGGCGATCTTCCAGATCGAGACCGGGGTCAACGTCGACAACGGCTCGAACACCGGCCAGGGCGGGCAGGGCAACGGGTCCACCGGCTTCTGGGCCGCGCGCGACTCCTACGTCGGTCTCGACTCGAACTTCGGCCGGTTGACCTTCGGCCGCCAGTCGATCTACTACGCGAACGGCGTGAACGCGCAGTTCGCGTCGAACTACATCAATACCGAGGTGCCGTGGACCGACGGGCGCGCGTTCGGCCGGGTGCGCGTCCCCGGCACGCGGCAGAGCAACGTGGTCATGTACACCACCCCGACCTTCTCCGGACTCAACGGTTCGCTCTACTACTCGCCCAACGCGCAGGAGTCCGTGCAGACCAACTCGACCGCGGACACCAACGGCAACATCTGGGGCGCGACCGCGCGCGGGACCTGGGGCCCGTTCTATGCCCAGCTCGACTACGTCTCGAACGAGGGCAACACGCCCGCGAGCGGTGGCGTGCGGTCCGACCAGAGCGCGTGGAAGCTCGGCGCGAGCTGGGGCTATATGCCGGGTGCCCGCATCGGCCTCATCGGCACGCGGGCCTACGACAACCAGGCGCTCGGCCTCACCGCCGGGGACAAGGTCGACCAGTGGAGCTGGACGATCAACTGGGAGCACACCTTCGGCAACTTCCAGCTGCTGGCGCAGTACGGCCAGATGAGCAACGTGAAGAGCTGCGACTCCGATTCGACGCCGGGCAACGTGTCGTGCGGCGACTCCGGCGCGCGCGCCTTCATGGTCGGCGGGCGCTACTTCATGTCGAAGCGCACCTGGGTATACGCGTCGTACAACGGCACCTGGAACAAGTCCAACCAATTTGCCGATTACACGAACGCCGGGTACACGAGCGTCAACGGCGCGCCGTTCCCGTACGGGGCCGATCCGGAGATCTGGGCGCTCGGCATCCTGCACAATTTCTGACCGGGGTCGGTGCGCGCGCTGCCCGGCGCGCACGCGGCTCCCGACGCGCCCGCGGGGAGGCGGGAGGATGAACCTGGCGAGGATCCGGAGCGCCGGCCTCGTCGCCGGCCCGCTGCTCGCGGTGCTCTGCTATCTGGCGCTGCCGTCGGAGTTCGCCGACGGCAGCGGCAAGATCGTGCCGTTCCTGCACCCCGGCCGGGCGACGCTCGCGATGCTCGTCTGGATGGCGGTCTGGTGGATGACCGAGGCGGTCGACATCGAGGTGACCGCGCTCCTCCCGCTCGTCATGTTTCCGCTCGCCGGCATCATGTCGATCGAGGAAGCCTCGGCGCCGTACTCCTCTAGCGTCGTCTACCTCTTTTTCGGCGGGTTCGTCCTCGCGCTCGCGATCCAGCGCTGCGGCCTCGACCGGCGCATCGCGTTCCTCACGCTGCGCCTCGTGGGCACCACGCCCGGACGGCTGGTGGCCGGGATGCTCGCGACCTGTGCGGTCCTCAGCATGTGGATCTCGAACACGGCGGCGGCGGCGATGATGGTCCCGATCGCGATCGCCGTGGTGGATCTCGTGCTGCGGACGAGGACCGGCGCCGGCTTCGATCCGAAGCAGGGCATCCCTGCGGACCGGGTCGACGAGCGCAACTTCGCCACCGCGCTGGTGCTGGCGATCGCCTACGGCGCGTCGATCGGCGGCGTCGCCACCCTGATCGGGTCGCCGCCGAACGGCATCGCGGCGCGCTTCATCTTGCAGACCTACGGCATCGAGGTGACCTTCCTGAAGTGGCTCGCGGTGGGCCTGCCGCTGACGATCGTCTTCCTTCCGATCGTGTGGTTCATCCTCGTCCGCGTCGCCTTCCGCAGCCGCCTCGGGCCGATCGAGGGCGGGCGCGAGTATCTCGACGCGGAGCTCGCCAAGCTCGGACCCCTCTCGGGCGCGGAGCGCGCGGTCCTCGTCGTGTTCCTGGCGACGATAGCGCTCTGGGTCACGCGGCCCTGGGTCGTCGCGATCAAGCTCGGCGACTTCCAGCCCTTCGGCGGGCTGACCGACGCCGGGATCGCCATGATCGCCGCGCTGGCGCTGTTCCTGATCCCGGTGGGCGGAAAGGTGGGGCTGCGCGCGATGGACTGGTCCTACGCGGTGCAGCTGCCGTGGGGCGTGCTGCTCCTCTTCGGCGGCGGACTCTCGCTCGCCGCGGCCACCGAGGCGACGGGCGTGGCGGCCTATATCGGCAGCCTGACCCGCCATCTCGGCGGGCTGCCGCCGCTCGTCGTGGTGGTGGCGATCGTGGCGGTCACGGTGTTCGCCTCGGAGCTGACCTCGAACACCGCGCAGGTGGCCCTCATGCTCCCGCTGCTCGCCGCCGCCGCGCCCGGGTTCGGCGTGCCGCCGGCGCTGCTGCTCATCCCCTGCACGCTGGCGGCGAGCCTCGCGTTCATGATGCCGGTCGGCACCCCGCCCAATGCGATCGTCTTCGGCACCGGGTTCGTCAGGATCCCCCAGATGGTCCGCGCCGGCCTGATCCTCAACCTGTCGGCGATCGCGGTCGTGACCCTGTTCGCCTACTTCGTGGTCCAGCCGCTGCTCGCTACCCGGTGACGCCGCGCGGCGGGCGCAGCACGGGCTACGAGCCCGATTCGATCCACGCGAGCGCCGCGGCGCGGTCGGAAGCGGCGAAGGTCCGCACCTCGGCGCTGACGAAGTGGCTCGCGATCTTCGGCGCCACGGCGAGCAGCGCGCTGTCCGAAACGACGGCTATGCGCCGCACCTGCCGATGGTGGTCGCGCACGAAGCGCAGGTGGGAAACGAGCCCGGCGAAGTTCTCCCAGCCCGGGAACGTCGGCGCGTCGATCAGCAGGCCCTCGAGCCCGGCATGCTGCTCGATGTAGGGGTCGACGGCGGCGGCGAGCGCGGCGAAGTCCTCGGCCCGCAGCGCGCCCTCGGGCTTCAGGATCAGGATTCCCGACTCGAGCAATTCGTGCTTGAGCATCGTCTCGTTCTCCTTACGTGAAGCGGCCCGACGGCCGCATTGACGCAGTGTAGCCGCGGCCGCTACGGCCGCGCCCACGCGCTTCCGAACACGACGTACAGGATCGGATCGCCCGGCCCGAACCCGACGTCGAGCCCCATCCACAGGCCGTACGTCTTCGCCATCAGGTAGCGCACGCCGCCGCCGCCGGCCGCGACCGTCTTCTGCCGATCCGGCTGCGCAGCGCTCCCGCGCGCGACGCCTGCGCCGCCGAACCCGACGACGCTGAACCGCGGGTGCAGCTGCCAGCGCAGCTCCGCCTCGACTTCCGCCGCCTGGTCGCCCTGGTACTGCAGCGCCTGGACGCCGCGCAGCATGACGAAGGGCCGGAGATAGAAAGGCGTTCCGTCCGAGCTGGTCTGGGCGGTCCCCCGCACGCCGAAGAAGAGTGTCCGGCCGAGCGGCTCGAAGTGCATTCCGGTCAGGGCTGCCTTCTCGAAGTTCCGATTGCCGCCGAGCGCATCACGAAACACCGGGATCGACAGATCGACATAAGACCCGCGCGTCGGCGTGAAGAAGTTGTCGCGCGTATCCAGCGTGAGCGAGGGCGTCAGGCCTGCGAGACGCAGGTCGCGGTCGGACGACGGGATCTCCGGCAGGCCGGAACCGAACGCGGTGAGGGAGACCCGGGTAGTCGCGAGCGCGTATCGCAGTCCCAGCCACAGCTCGGTATCGCCGAGGCGATAGCTCGCGCCCACGAGACCGCCGCGCGCCGCGACGGTATAGCCCAGGCCCGAGCCGCCCGGCCTGCGGTCGCCGCCGAGCCCGAAGAACTCGAGGTTGACGTCGGCGTCCGCCACGGCCACCAGCGTGCGGAGCCTGCCGTCCATCCAGTTGCCGAGATGGCCGCCGAACAGCCCGCTCGTCCCGTTCTCGGTGGCGAGCCCGCCGGCCACCGCGATGTTCGGGCGCGCGAAGCGCTGCCCGGCGCCCGGCACGTTCCGGTCGATGAACACGAGCGCGCCGGCGGCGCCGTAGCCGACCGCAGGCTCGGTGATCGGCGCGACGATCGGGATGAACCCGTAGGCGGTGTCGAGGAAGCCGCTGACGTCGAACCAGCCGTCGCCGGGGTCGAAGAATCGGGATGCCCGCGCTTCGCCCCTGGCCGTGTCGTCGGCCGCCTCGACCGCTAACGCGGCGCCGATGGCCGCGAGGCAGACCAGGAGGCGCAGCAAGCCGCCCAGCGGAAGATCTCCCGCCCCGACCCGGCCCCGCTACTTCTTCTTTGCGCTCCGCCAGCGCAGCGCCGCCGCCTCGCCCTGGCGCGCGTAGTCGAGCGCCTCGCCCAGCACCATCGCCGCTTCCTGCGGGGCGTGGAAGCCCATCGAGTTCTCGGCCGCGATGAAGTCGAGCCGCCACTGGGCCTTGCGCTGCAGCTCGAGCGCTTCGTCGAGCTGCTCGGGGCTCGCGCCCTCCTTCTTCGCCGCCACGATCGCGTCCATCAGCGCGACGATCGCCGCGCCGCCGCGCTGCATCAGGTCGAAGTTGCGTTGCTGGATCGCGTCGACGCGCGCCTTGATCTCCTCCTCGGGGAAGTGGTGGCAGGTCTGGCAGGCGCGGTTGATGTTGAGCAGCGGGCTGCGCACCCAGTGGTCCGAGACCTTGGTCGCGCCGTCGCGCACGTAGGGCATGTGGCAGTCGGCGCAGGCGACGCCGCTGCGCGCGTGCACGCCCTGGCTCCACAGCTCGAACTCGGGGTGCTGGGCCTTCAGGATCGGCGCGCCCGTCTCCGCGTGCTTGTAGTCGAAGAAGCGGCTGCCGTCGGCGAACTTGGTCGCGTCCCAGAACTTCTCCTGGTCGGCCGCGCGCAGGCCCTTCCCCCACGGGAAAGTGAGCGGGAGCTGCGACGAGCAGTAGTACTCCACGTGGCACTGCCCGCAGACGTAGGAGCGCATCTCGGTGCGGCTCGCATCGGCGTTCGGGTCGTAGGGCTTCTGCTTTCCCCCGGCGCGCCAGCGCTCGATCGAGGGCATCGCCGGCACCGGCGCGTCCGACGCGGCCAGCGCCTGAATGCCCTCGATGAACCCGGGGCGCGTCACCCGCAGCGCCATCGTCTTCGGGTCGTGGCAGTCGACGCACGAGACCGGATGCGCGTGCCCGGAGTCGTGCAGCTTCTTGTTGAGGTCCTGGTAGGAATACTTGTAGCTCTCCGCCAGCCCCTTCGCGGGGTCGCCCTTGCCGAGCTCGCGATAGAGCGGCATCACCGACGCGTGGCAGTGCAGGCAGGAGCCGGTCTGGGGCTTCGTCAGCCGCTTCGTCGCCTCCTGGTCGGCCAGCATGAACGCATGGCCGCGGCGATCCCGGTAGTCGATCGAGAAGGCGTACCCGAGGAACATGCGCTTGAGCCACGGGTCGCGCTTGATCTTCTCCTCCGGCAGCGCCTCGCTGCCGCCGTGGCCGCCGAAGCGCGTGCGCGTGGTTTGCGCAGTCAGGAGGTACGAGTCGTACTGCTTCGGCCAGTTGACGCCCCACTTGGCCGGGTCGGTCGTGTCCTCGGTGACCTCGGTGAGGCGCACGTACGGGTTCCGCGCCTCGCTCTTGCGCTCGAAGATGTTCACCAGCAGCGCGGTGACCAGGGCGGTCGCGATCGCGACCACGAGCATCGTCCCGATCAGCAGCGCGCGCGAGGCGCCTCGTTGCGTCGATTGCATCTTCTTCTCCTCCTTCCGGGTTCTAGCGGCCCAGGCCGGTCGTCGCGCCGTGCCCGACCGCGCGATGGCAGTGGACGCAGCGCACTTCGTCCGCTTCGTTGCCGGGCTGCGGCACCAGGTCGTGCACCAGCGCGGCGTGGCAGTGCAGGCAGCTCTCCTGCAGGATGCGGCTCATCGCCGGCCCGATCATGATCGGCTCGTGGAAATCCTGGAACGTGAACGCTTTCGAGTCGTGGAAGCCGCTCAGCCCCTTGGCGATCCACTTCCGGACGAAGCTGTGCGGCAGGTGGCAGTCGACGCAGGTCGCCACGGCGTGGTGGCTCGCCTTCTGCCACCCCTCGTACTGCGGCTGCATGATGTGGCAGTTCACGCACGCCTTCGGGTCCGAGCTCATGTAGGAGAACCCTTCGGCGTAGAGGAACGTGAACCCGCCGATGCCGGCGAGCATCCCGACGAGGGCCGCGAGCAGGACGAGGCCCTTCGCGGTCGACTTGCCGGTGTCGAACGCCGCGCCCATCGTCGCATGCTTTCCTGGGTGGTCTCGTCCGGGCGACGGCCCGACGCGTCAATGCCCCGGTTCGGCCTTCTGCCAGCCCGAGTCCGGGTCGAAGCGCGTCATCGCGGCCGCGCGCGCGGCGGTGTCGGGACCGAGGTCCTTCTCGTACAGGACGCCGTCGTGGCTCACCATGAACGTCATCACGCCGGTGTCGCCGTACTTGACCGGCCACGCGACCGCCGCGAAGCCGCCGATCATGCGGCCGCGCACGACGTAGTCGTAGGCGCCGCCCGGCGCATTCTTGCCCTGGCCCGTGAGCAGCTTGAAGCGGTAGCCGTAGTACCCCGTGTTGCCGCCGCCCGCCGCGCGCGCCGCGGCGAACGCCGGCCCGAGCGGGCTCTCGGGCTCGCCCGCCTTCGTCGGCCAGTACAGCCCGTCCTGCTTCCCCGGCGCGCTCATGAACTTCGCGGCGTACTGGAGCACCCCGTCGCGGTTGCGGTCCACCCGCGCATAGTCCTTCTGCGCGTCGAAGATGGCGAGCATGACCTGCATCACCGCGTTCTCGTTGCGGCCGATGCGGCGCACGCGCATCTCGTCGGCGCCGGCGCGCGTGTCGAACCGCCAGCCCTGCGCGGTCTTCACGATCGGGATCGGCATGGTCCAGCCGTCGGTGCCGACGGCGACGAGCGCCTTCGCGTCGCCCTCCGGCTTGATCGCGTGCGCTTTCGCCCACGCGGCGAGGAAGCGATAGCGCACTTCGGCCCCGGCCGGCGGAATCAGGTCTCGATAGTCCGGGCCCAGCAGCCCTTTCATCGCGTCGTCGTCGCTCGTGGCGACCGCATCGCCGAACGCGTTCATCGCGGCTTCGGGCGAGGGGAACGTCTTCTGCTGCGCGAGCGCGGCCGGAGCCCATGCCGCGAGGGCGAGCGCCAGTGCGGCGCAGAATCGTTGCAGTACCGATCGCATCGTCGAGTTCCCCTTAGCGCCTGCCGCCGCCACCGCCGCCGCCGCGACCACCTCCGCCGCCTCCACCGCCTGCACGACCGCCGCCTCCGCCACCGCCTGCGCGCGCGCCGCCGCCACCGCCGGCGCTCGCGCGTGCGCCGCCACCGCCGCCGCCGTGACTCGCCATCGACCGGTTGCTCGCTTGTCCGCGGTTGAAGTCGCGCTGCGAAGCCGCCCCGCCGCCCACGCCCTGGAACGCGTTGTCGCGACCGCCGGCGCCGGGTCCACCCCGATCGGCGACGCTCGGCCCACCGCGGTCACCGGCGCCGCCACGATCACCGACACCCGGTCCGCCTCGGTCAGCCACGCTCGGCCCTCCGCGGTCACCTACGCCGCCGCGGTCGCCCGGTCCGCCGCGGTCGCCCGGTCCGCCGCGGTCGCCCGGTCCCCCGCGATCGCCGACGCCACCACGATCGCCGACCCCGCCGCGATCACCGGCGCCGTCGCGCCCGCGGAAGTCGTTGCGCCCGTCGCGTCCGGGGACGTCCTTGCCGAACTTGTCGCGGCTCGCCTGGTCGCGGTACGACACGCCCTTGCGGTGGCTCGAGTCGTGCTGCCACTTGTTGCCGCTGCCCACGTTGGTGCGGTTGAAATTCTTGTCGATGTTGGTCGCGCGGTTCACGTTGATGTTCACGTCGCCGCCCCCCCAGTTGAACCCGCCGAAGATCGCGCCCGCGGCCGCGATGCCAACGCCCCAGGCGAACCCGGCCATCAAGTAGCCGCCGGGATACCAGACCGGGGAAGGTGGCCAGTAATACGGCGGATAGGCCGGATAACCCCATGCCCCGTACACGACCGTCGGGTTGTAGGCCGGCACGTAGATCGTCTGCGGGTTCGCCGGCTCGATCTTGATGACCGTCTGCTGCGGCGCCGCCTCCTCGACGATGACCTTCTGCTGCTCGGAGGACTTGAGGTTGCCCGACTTCTCGGCCTTCACCCGCAGCCGCTGGATGGCGTCCATGACCGCCTTCTGGTCGGCGAGGAACGCGTCGCCGAGCTTCTGCGTCCAGTCGAGCTTCTCGTTCATCGGCTCGAGGATCTGGGGGAATGCGACCAGCGACTTGACGCTCACGTCCCAGGTCTGGTTCTCCACCGCCTTGACGGCGGCGTCGCCCTTCTGGCTCGGATTGGCCTTCACCCAGCGCGCCGCTTGCACGATTTCGAGGGGATAGGTGGACGCCATCAGCACCTGCGACAGGAGCGAGTCGGGATAGAGCGCGATCGGCGCGACCAGCGCCTCGATCTCCTCCGGCTTGAAGGGTGGGGGCTCGGCCTGCGTCTGTGTCTGTGCGCGCGCCGCGCCGAGCGCGGCGGCGGCCGCGAGCAGCAGCGCGGCGCAGCGCGCGCCGAGGCCCTTGCTCCACCCGTTCATGCGTCGGCCCTCCTCATCTCGTGCACGCTAATGCCCGTGGTGCACGCCGCAAATCCTACTTTGGTTGGATCCCGGCCGGGGGTCTGCCGGCGCGCGGCAGGCCCAGCGCGACGTGCACGACGCCACCCTCGCGCCATTGCCGCATCGATAGCCCGCTTCGCTCGAACACCTTCAGCATCGGCGCGTTGCCCGGCAGCACTTCCGCAACGAGCTCGTTCAACCCCGCGTCGCGCGCGATCGCGACCAGGTGGCGCATCAGGGCCGAGGCGATCCCCTGGCCCTGGTGCGAATCGTCCACGCTGAACGCGACCTCGGCGCGCCCGGGCTCCGACACGATGTAGCGCGCGCCGCCCACGATCGCGCCGTCCATCACGACCACCAGGGCGACGTGGTTCACGAAGTCGATGTTCAGGTAGAAATCGACTTCCTTCGGCGTGAAGCTGCGCTTGGGCGCGAAGAAGCGGCGATACCGCGCCTCCTCGCTCAGGTTGACGAGGGCCTCGCGCAGCAAGGCGCGGTCGCTCACGCGCTGCGCGCGAATCTCCACGCGCTGCCCGCTGCGCAGCGTCTCCAGGGTCGAGTACTCTGATGCGTCCACTGCGGGCAGGGGAATTCGCGGCAGGATCGAGTATAGCCAGATCCGGATGGCTCTCCGCCGCCGATGGCGGCGCGCCGGCGATCTGAGGCAAACTACGCCCGCTGCTGAACGCCCGCCTGCTCGGCGGGGCCTCGCACCGCACGTGTCCGCTGCCTCGAGAATTGGGGTTGCTCTTCCGATGCCCGCTGTCCAGCTCAGTCGTCTTGCCGTTCCGCTCGCCGCCCTCGCCGCGCTCGCCGCCGGCTGCTCGCGGGAGGCCCCGCCCCCGCAGCGCCCGGCCCCCGAGGTCTCGGTGATCACCGTCGAGCCGCGCGACATCCCCTACGTCGCGAGCTTCGTCGCGCAGACCGAGAGCTCGCGCCAGGTCAACATCGTCGCGCGGGTGTCGGGCTACCTCGACCGGATCGCCTACCAGGAGGGCGAACTGGTGAAGGAAGGGCAGCTCCTCTTCCAGCTCGACCCGAAGCCGTTCCAGGCCCAGCTCGAGGCGGCGCGCGGGGAGTTGCAGTCGCAGCAGGCGCGCTTCACCACCGCGCAGGCGAACCTGGGCCGCGTGAAGCCGCTCGCCGAGCAGAACGCGCTCTCGCGCGCGGACCTCGACCGGGCGCAGGGCGAGTTCGACTCCGCCAAGGCCGCGGTGTTCGCCGCCGGAGCCAAGGTCAAGGAGGCCGAGCTCAATCTGGGCTACACGACGATCCGCTCGCCGGTGACCGGGCTCGCGAGCCGCTCGCTGCAGCGCCAGGGCGCGTTCGTCAACGCGATGGCGGAGAGCGCGAACCTCACCTACGTCGCGGCGATCGATCCGGTCTGGGTCACCTTCAGCGTCTCGCAGAATCTCGCCGCGAAGTGGCGCGACGAGATCGCGAAGAAGCAGGTGCTGGAGCCGAAGAACCGCGACTACATCGTCGAGGTGGTGCTGCCGGACGGAACGCGCCACCCGCACACCGGCAAGATCAACTTCGCCGACCCGTCGTTCAGCCAGGAGACCGGCTCGTTCATGGTGCGCGCGGTGCTGCCCAACCCGAAGAAGGAGCTGCGCCCGGGCATGTTCGTGACCGCCAACGTGCGCGGCGCGATGCGGCCGGGCGCGATCGTCGTGCCGCAGCTCGCCGTGCAGCAGGGCTCGAACGGCCACATCGTGTACGTCGTGAAGCCGGACGGGACCGCGGAAGTGCGGCCCGTCGTGGTGGGGGATTACCTGGGCGAGAAGGACATCGTCGTCCTGACCGGGCTGCACGCGGGCGACCGGGTGGTGGTCGACGGCGTCCTGAAGGTGATACCCGGGCAGCCGGTGCGGATCGCGGAGCCGGGCGCCGCCGGGGCCGCGTCCAAGGCCGGCGCGAACGCCGGCGCGGCGAAGAAATAGCCGGCGCCGGCGATGTTCACGCACTTCTTCATCGACCGGCCGGTCCTCTCGTCGGTCATCTCGATCCTGATCTTCCTCGGCGGCGCGGTGGCGATGTGGGTGTCGCCGATCTCGCAGTATCCCGAGCTCGCGCCCCCGCAGGTGACGGTGGATGCGCGCTACCCCGGCGCGACCGCGGAGGTGATCGCGAACACGGTCGCCGCCCCGATCGAGGCGCAGATCAACGGCATCGACAACCTGCTGTACTTCAACTCGGTCAGCTCGTCCTCCGGCAACGTCTCGATCAGCGTCGTGTTCCAGCCGGGCAGCAACCCGGACATCAACCAGGTCAACGTCCAGAATCGCGTGAGCCAGGCGCTGCCGCTGATCCCGCAGGTCGTGTCCCAGCAGGGCGTCACCGTGGAGAAGAAGTCCTCGAGCATCATGATGGTGCTGTCGATCTTCTCGCCCGACGAGCGCTACACCTCGACCTACATCGACAACTACGCGAACCTGTACGTGCTCGAGGAGCTGAAGCGCGTGCCGGGCGCGAACCGCGCGCAGGTGTTCGGCCTGCCCGACATCGCGATGCGGGTGTGGCTGCGGCCCGACCGCATGGCGCAGCTCGGGATCACGGTGCAGGAGGTGGCGAACGCGATCCAGGGCCAGAACCAGACCTTCGGCATCGGCCAGATCGGCGCGGAGCCGGCCCCGCGGGGCGTGCAGCAGACCTACGTCGTGACCGCGCAGGGGTTGCTCACCAAGCCCGAGGAGTTCGAGAACATCATCGTCCGCGCGGCGAAGGAGGGCACGGCGATCGTGCGCGTGCGCGACATCGGCCGGGTGGAGCTCGCCAAACGCGACTACTCGATCGCGAGCCGCATGAACGGCAAGACCGCGACCACCATCGGCATCTTCCAGCAGCCGGGCGCCAACGCGGTGGAGACCGCGCGCGCGGTGCGCGCCCGCATGGAGGAACTGAAGAAGCAGTTCCCCACCGGCCTCGACTACAAGATCACGCTCGACACCAGCCTGTTCACCCTGAACTCGATCGACAAGGTGGTGCACACCTTCTTCGAGGCGGTGGTGCTGGTGATCCTGGTCGTGTACCTCTTCCTGCAGAGCCTGCGCGCGACCATCATCCCGATCCTCGCCGTGCCGGTGTCGATCGTCGGCACCTTCATCGGCATGCACCTGCTCGGCTTCTCGATCAACATGCTGACGATGTTCGGCCTGATCCTCGCGATCGGGCTGGTGGTCGACGACGCGATCGTGGTGGTCGAGAACGTCGAGACCAACATGACCAAGCACGGGCTCGGGGCGCTCGCGGCCGCGAAGCGGGCGATGAGCGAGATCGCCGGTGCGCTGATCTCGATCGTGCTGGTGCTGGTCGCGGTGTTCCTGCCGGTCGCGTTCCTCGGCGGGGTGACCGGCACGCTGTACCAGCAGTTCGCGATCACGATCGCCATCTCGGTGGTGATCTCCGGGGTGATGGCGCTCACGCTCTCGCCCGCGCTCGCGGCGATCATCATCAAGGCGCACCACGGCGAGAAGCGCGGCTTCTTCCGCTGGTTCGAGGCGGGTTTCCAGCGCCTCACCGACGGCTACGTCGGCGGGGTCGCGCGGCTCGTCCAGCGCTGGCCGGTCGGTCTGGGGGTCTACCTCGCCATCCTCGCCGGCATCGTCATGATGTTCCGGGCGCTCCCGGGCAGCTTCGTGCCCGACGAGGACCAGGGCTACTTCTTCATCGTCGTCGAGACGCCGGACACCGCGAGCCAGGGCTATGTCGGCGCGCTGATCGAGAAGGCCGAGAAGATCCTCGCCGCCGAGCCGGCGGTGCAGGACGTGGCGGTGGTCAACGGCTACAGCCTGGTCGACGGGACCTTCCGCAACAACGCCGCGGTCTTCTTTCCGTCGATGAAGCCGTTCGACGTGCGCACCGATCCGTCCCAGCTCACCTTCGCCGTCCTGCCGCGATTGAACGCGCAGTTCGCGCAGCTCAAGGAAGGGTTCGTCTTCGCGCTCAACCCGCCCTCGATCCCGGGCCTCGGCACCACCGGCGGGTTCGAGTTCTACATCCAGAACCGCGGCGCGGGCGACACGCGGGCGACGAGCCAGGCGGTGCAGGCCTACCTCGCTGCGGCGCGCCAGCGGCCCGAGCTCGCGGGGATCACGACCACGTTCCGCGGGGCGACGCAGCAGCTCTTCGTCGACCTCGACCGCAACAAGGCCGAGGTGCTCGGCGTGCCGGTGCAGGACGCGTTCCAGACCATGCAGAGCTTCTTCGGCTCGTCGGTCGCCGGCCAGTTCAGCCAGTTCAGCCGCGTGTGGTGGGTAGTGCTGCAGGCCGACGCGGACTACCGCATCAATCCCGACGACTTCAACAAGGTGTACGTGCGCTCCAAGACCGGCACGATGGTCCCGCTGTCGGCGCTGATCACGGTGAAGTACGTCGCCGCGCCGAAGCTGCTCGAGCGCTTCAACGGCTTCCCCGCGGTGAAGGTCACCGGCAGCCCGGCGCCCGGCTTCAGCTCCGGCCAGGCGCTCGCGGCGATGGAGGCGGTGGCGCGCGACACGCTGCCGGGCGATTTCTCCTTCGCGTGGGCCGGCCAGGCGCTGCAGGAGAAGCAATCCGGCGGCACCTCGGCCATCGCCTTCGTCGCCGGCCTGATCGTCGTCTTCCTGCTGCTCGCCGCGCAGTTCGAGAAGTGGACGCTGCCGATAGCGGTGGTGCTGACCGTGCCGATCGCGATCCTCGGCGCGCTCGCCCTCACCTGGGTGCGCGGGCTCGAGAACGACGTGTACTTCCAGGTCGGCCTGGTCACGCTGGTGGGGCTGTCGGCGAAGAACGCGATCCTGATCTGCGAGTTCGCGATCGAGCGCGTGCGCCACGGCATGGCGGTGCGCGCGGCGGCGATCGAGGCGGCGGGGCTGCGGCTGCGCGCGATCGTGATGACCTCGCTCGCGTTCGGCCTCGGCTGCGTCCCGCTCGCGCTCGCGAGCGGGCCCGGGGCGAACAGCCTGCGCGCGATCGGCACCGGCGTGATCGGCGGGATCCTCGCGTCGACCGTGGTGGCGGTCTTCTTCGCACCGCTCTTCTTCTGGATGCTCGAGAGCCTGAGCGCGCGCGTCGGCGGAAGCAAGGCGGCGCCGGCCGGTCCGGCGCACGGCGGGGCGGCGCCCGCGGCGGCGCCGCAAGCGCAGCGGGAGGGCGACTGAAATGCGGCGGCTGGCGCTCCTGCTCGCCGCCGCGCTTTGCGCCTGCACCGTCGGTCCCGACTACGAGCGCCCGGCGAGCGAGGTGCCGGCGCAATGGCGCATCGACTATCCGCAGGCCGCGGACGTCGCGAACACGCAGTGGTGGCGCGACTTCGGCGATCCGGTGCTGGACCAGCTGATCGACGAGGCGTTGCGCGAGAACCGCGACGTGCGCATCGCGGCGGCGCGGGTCGACCAGTTCATCGGCGCGCTCGCGACGACGCGCGCGCAGTTCTACCCGCAGATCGGGTACAGCCTCGACGCGACCCGCAGCCGTTCGAGCCGCCTCGGCAATCCGCCGATCCCCGCGCCGGCCGATCCGTACTACACGCTCTACCAGGGCGCGCTCAGCGCGCAGTGGCAGATCGACCTCTTCGGCCGCGTCCGCCGCCAGAGCGAGGCCGCACAGGCGCAGGTCTACGCGAGCGAGCAGGGCCGCCGCGGCGTCATCCTGTCGCTCGTGACGAGCGTCGCGGCGAGCTACATCGCGCTGCGGGCGCTCGACCGCCAGCTCGAGATCTCGCAGGCCACGGCGAAGAACTACGCCGACACCGCGCGCATCTTCGACCTGCGGTTCCAGGGCGGCGTCGTGTCGGAGGTCGAGCTGAAGCAGGTCGAGTCGCAGTACCAGCAGGCGCTCGCCGCGATTCCCGCGCTCGAGCAGCAGATCTCGGCGCAGGAGAACCTGATCTCGGTCCTGCTCGGCCGCAACCCGGGACCGATCCCGCGCGGACGAACGCTCGACGAGCTCGCCGCGCCGGGGATTCCGGCCGACCTTCCGTCGACGCTGCTCGAGCGGCGCCCGGACATCCTGCAGGCGGAGCAGAACCTGGTTGCGGCGAACGCGAACATCGGCGCGGCGAAGGCGCTCTACTTCCCGACCCTCTCGCTCACCGGCCTGCTCGGCTCGGTGAGCACCGCCTTCGGCGACTTCCTGACCGGTCCGGCGACCGCCTGGACGCTCGCCGCGGGCCTCGCCGGGCCGATCTTCACCTTCGGCGCGATCGAGGGCCAGGTGCAGGCCGCGGAGGGCGGGCAGCGGGAGGCGCTGGCGTTCTATCAACAGACCATCCTCAACGCGTTCCGGGAGACGAACGACGCGCTCGTGGGAACGATCAAGAAGCGCGCCGAGTCGGAGGCGCAGGCGCGGCGCGTGGCGGCGCTGCGCGAGTACGCGCGGCTGTCGCGGCTGCGGTTCGACAACGGCTACGCCAGTTATCTCGAGGTGCTGTACGCGGAGAACGAGCTCTTCAGCGCGGAACTCACCGCGGTGCGCTCGCAGGCCGACCGCTACACGCAGATCGTGAACGTCTACCAGGCGGTCGGCGGGGGCTGGGTGGACGAGGCCGCGCGGCTCGCGCCGCAGCCGCAGCTCGCGCGGCCGGCGGGGCGCTGAGGCTGCGATGGCCGCGGCGGCGCGCGTCACGGCCATCCGCGGGCCGGCGCTGACGTACACGGGCGACCCGTTCCAGCAGGGGCTCGAGGCGACGATGCGCTACGAGCCCGACGCCATCGTCGCGATGGCCGGCGGCCGGATCGCGCATTTCGGGCCGGCGCGCGCGCTGCGCGGGAAGCTGCCGCGCGGCACGAAAGTCGAGGACCACGGCCGCGACGCGCTGATCATGGCCGGGTTCGTCGACTGCCACGTCCACTACCCGCAGACCGAGATCATCGGCGCGTACGGCGCGCAGCTCCTCGACTGGCTGAACAAGTACACGTTCGTCGCCGAGCAGCGCTTCGCCGACGAGCGCCATGCGCGCGCCGCGGCGCGGGTGTTCCTGAAGGAATGCCTGCGCAACGGCATCACCACGGCGGCGGTGTACTGCACGGTGCATCCGCAGTCGGTCGACGCGTTCTTCGAGGAATCCACCCGGCTCGGCCTGCGGATGATCGCCGGCAAGGTGCTGATGGACCGCAACGCGCCCGCGGCGGTCTCCGACACCGCGCAGCGCGCCTACGACGAATCGAAGGCGCTGATCGCGAGGTGGCACGGCCGGGGGCGTTCGATGTACGCGATCACCCCGCGGTTCGCGCCGACCAGCACGCCGGAGCAGCTCGCCGCCGCGGGGGCGCTCAAGCGCGAGCACCCGGACTGCTTCGTGCAGTCGCACGTGTCCGAGAACAAGGCCGAGGTCGAGTGGGCGCGAGCGCTCTTCCCCGGGCGCCGCGACTACCTCGACGTGTACGACCACTACGGCCTGCTCGGGCGGCGCGCGGTCTACGGTCACTGCCTGCACCTCTCCGAGCGGGAGCTCGCGCGCATGCACGAGACCGGCACGGCGATCGCGCATTGCCCCACCTCGAACTTCTTCCTCGGCAGCGGCGCCTTCGATCTAGGCAAGGCGACGCGGACGGAGCGCCCGGTGCGCGTCGGGCTCGCGACCGACGTGGGCGGCGGCACCACGCTCTCGTTCCTGCAGACGCTGAACGAGGCCTACAAGGCGGCGCAGATGAACGGTTACTCGCTATCGGCGGGGCATGCCTTTTATCTCGCCACCCGCGGCGGCGCACACGCGCTCGACCTCGAGGACACGATCGGCAGCCTCGCGCCGGGGATGGAGGCCGACCTGGTGGTGCTCGACCTCAAGTCGACGCCGCTGATCGCGTTCCGCATGAGGCACGCCGCGGACCTCGCCGAGGCGCTGTTCATCCAGATGACGCTCGGGGACGATCGCGCAGTGCGGGCGACGTACGCGGCAGGCAAGCGCGTCTACGCCCGGCCGGCGCAGCGGTTCGGTTAGTCGCTGGTTACGGGGTTACCGAAATTCTTGCTATGACGCAAGAATGTCAGTAGAGAATTTTGCTACCTAGCAAGAATTTAGGAGAGCAGGTGCGGGAGCGACGCTACAGCCCCACCGACTCCGCCACCAGCCGCGCGAGCGCTTTGCGCAGCCGCGCCGCGACCTGCGCATGGGCGCGGCTGCCGATCACGTTCTTCAGCTCGTAGGGATCGCGCTCGAGGTCGTACAGCTCGTCGAGCAGGCCGCCGCCGCGGTTCACCCAGTGGATGAGCTTGTGGCGGTCGGTCCGCACCGCCTTGTAGCTCATGCCCACGAGCCACGGCAGCGCGTTCTCGCTGAAGTACTCGCACAGCACGGCTTTCCGCCAGCCGGCGCGCCTGCCCGCCAGCAGCGGCAGGAGCGAGCGGCCCTGCATCGAGCCGAGCGGCCTGCCGCCGGCGAGGGTCACCATGGTCGGCGCGATGTCGATCGTCAACGCGAGGTCCTTGACCGTCGTGCCCGCCTTCGCCCTGCGCGGATAGCGCAGCACGAACGGTGCGCGGATGCCTTCCTCGTACGCGAAGCGCCGCTCGGGGCCGAGCCCGTGCTCGCCGAAGAAATAGCCGTTGTCACCGAGGAAGAGGATGGCGGTGTCGTCGAGCTGCTTCGTGCGCGCGAGCGACTCGAGGATCATCCCGACGCCTTCGTCCACGGAGGCCATCATCGCCGCGCGCAGGCGGATCTCCTCCTGCGTGCCCGCCTGGATCGCGCGCAGCGTCGCCTGCGAGCGCTCGGTCGCCTTGAGCCGGAACGCTTCCGCCCACACCGGCTTCTGCTTCACGACCTCGTCGGGCGGCAGCATGTTCGGACGCTTCGGGAACACCGCGCCCTTGTAGAGATCGGCGTGCCGCGCCGGCACCATGTAGCCGCCCCCGCTCGTGAGGTCGAGCGTCCCGTCCGCGGCCTGGACCGCGTCCGGGTGCACCGCCTTGTGCGCGAGGAAGAGCGCGAACGGCCGCTTGCGCTTCGCTTCTAGGAAGCGCACCGCGCGCTCGTTCAGGAGGTCGGTGATGTACCCCCGCTGCTGGACCTCGGTGCCGTTCTCGTTGAGCACCGGGTCGACGAGCCGCCCGTGCCCCTTGAAGCTCACCCACAGGTCGTAGCCGGGGCGCGGCCCCGCCTCGTTCCCCATGTGCCATTTGCCGATGTGCGCGGTCTCGTACCCGAGCCGCTGCAGCTCGAGGTGGTAGTTCGGCAGCCGCATGCTGGCGGCGTCGCGCGCGACGTTGTCGATGATGCCGTGCCGGCTCGCGTACTGGCCGGTGAGGATCGAGGCGCGGTTGGGCGAGCAGATCGGCGTGGGGTGGAACGCCCGCGTGAACGTCGCGCCCTCGTGCGCGATGCGGTCGACGTGCGGGGTCTTCATGTACGGGTGGCCGCCGGCGCCGAACTCGTCGAAGCGCAGGTCGTCGATGAGGATCACGAGCAGGTTCGGGCGTTTCATCGAAGCTCACTGCCTCCTGTGGGAGCCGTGGACGGCCTGCGGGCCGTGGACGTCGTGCGGGCGCGGCGCGCGCGATGCGTACGAGCCGGCGACCATGCCGAGGATCGAGAAGGCGAGCCCGACGAGCTGCGGCGGCCAGGTGCCGTCGGGGAGGAAGAGCTCCATGGCGATCCACGTCAGCAGGCCGAGGGCGACCGACGCGAGCGCGCCCTGCGCCGTGGCCCGCTGCCAGAACACCCCGGCGGCGAGCGGCACGATGCACGAGACGAGCGTGATCTTGTAGGTGTTCTGCACCATCTGGTAGATCGAGGCCTCGCTCGCGAGCGCGAAGCTCGCGACCGCGAAGGTGAACAGCGCCAGCACCAGCCGCAGCGTGAACAGGAACTGGCGGTCGCTCATGTGCGGGTAGAGGCGCTTCAGCACGTTCTCGGTGAAGAGCCCCGTCGGCGCGAGCAGCGCGCCGCTCGCGGTGGACAGGATCGCGGAGAGCAGCGCGCCGAAGAACATGACCTGGGCGAAGAGCGGGGTGTGCTCCAGGATCAGCGTCGGGAGGATCTCCTGGAAGCGTGTGCCCTCGGCGCCGAGGAGCGTGGACACCATGTCGCGGTCGATCAGGAACGCGGAGTAGGCGAGGAAGATCGGCAGGAACGCGAACGCGAAGTAGAGGGTGCCGCCGATGATCGAGCCGCGCACCGCGGTCCGCTCGTCCCGCGCCGAGGTCACGCGCTGGAACACGTCCTGCTGCGGGATGCCGCCGATGGCCGCGGTGAGCCACGCGGCGAGGAAGGCGAGCGTCTCCTTCGCCTCGAGCCGCGGCCAGAACTCGAACTTCCCGGCGCCGAGCGCGTGCGCGAACACCGCGCCGGCGCCGCCCGCCATCCCGGCGAGCAGCCAGGCGAGGTAGAGCAGCCCGAGCACGATGACCACGGTCTGGAAGAGGTCGGTGAACGCCACCGAGAACATTCCGCCGAACAGGGTGTAGACCAGCACGATGACCGCCCCGAGCACGATTCCCCACGCGATCGGGATCGCCCCGCCCGACACGGTGCTGAACACCAGCCCGAGGGCGATCATCTGCGCCGAGGTCCACCCGAGATACGACAGGGTGATGCACAGGCTCGTCGCCAGCTCGGTGGTGCGGCCGAAGCGCTTGCGGTAGAAGTCGCCGATCGTGAGGAGATCCATGCGGTAGAACGCGCGCGCGAAGAGCAGCCCCACGAGGATCAGGCAGAGCGAGAAGCCGAACGGGTCGGCGACGACGCCGCGCAGGCCTTCCTTCAGGAACGTGGAGGACACCGCGAGCACCGTCTCGGCGCCGAACCAGGTGGCGAACACCGTCGCGACGTTCATGTAGAGCGGCAGGCTGCGCCCGGCGACGAGGTAGTCCTTCGCGTTGTGCACGCGCCGGGCGGCCCACAGGCCGACCGCGATCGTGACCGCGAGATAGAGCACCACGAAGGCGACCAGCATGGGGCGCGATTCTAGCGGGCGCTAGCGCGCGAGCTGCGCGACGAGGAGCGCGCCGAGCAGCGCCGCGGCGACCAGGACGAGCGCCGCGAGCAGGCGGTTGCGGCGCCGCTCCTCGGCGAGGATCGCGTCGAGCCTGCGTCCGACCTCCGCGACGGGGTCGGTCGCGAGCAGCCGGTGCGCGAGGCGCGGGAGCTGCGGCAGCAGGTTCGCCCACAGCGGCGCCTCGCGCTCGAGATTGCGCGCGAAGCCGCGCCAGCCCACCTGTCCGGCCATCCACCGCTCGAGGAACGGCTTGGCGGTGGTCCAGAGGTCGAGCTCGGGATAGAGCTGGCGCCCCAGCCCCTCGATGTTGAGCAGCGTCTTCTGCAGCATCACGAGCTGCGGCTGCACCTCGTAGTTGAACCGGCGCGCGGTGGCGAACAGGCGCAGCAGCACCTGGCCGAAGGAGATCTCGGCCAGGGGCCGATCGAAGATCGGCTCGCAGACGGTGCGGATCGCCGCCTCGAACTCGTCCACGCGCGTGCCGGCCGGCACCCAGCCGGCGTCGACGTGCGCCTGGGCGACGCGCCGGTAGTCGCGCTGGAAGAACCCGAGGAAGTTCTGCGCGAGGTAGTCGCGGTCGGCGTCCGACAGCGAAGCCATGATCCCGAAATCGAGCGCGACGTAGCGGCCGTCGGCGGCCACCAGGATGTTCCCGGGGTGCATGTCCGCGTGGAAGAAGGCGTCGCGGAAGACCTGCGTGAAGAAGATCTCCACCCCGTAGCGCGCGAGGCGGGGGATGTCCTGCCCGGCGGCGCGCAGCGCCTCCACCTGGCTGATCGGGATGCCGTGCATGCGCTCCATCGTCATGACGCTGCTCGCGCACCAGTCCCAGTGCACTTCCGGCACCACCAGCAGGGGCGAGTTCAGGAAATTGCGGCGCAGCTGGCTCGCGTTGGCCGCCTCGCGCATGAGGTCGAGCTCGTCGTCGAGGTGCCGGGCGAACTCGCGCACCACCTCGCGCGGGCGCAGGCGCCGCCCCTCGGGCCACAGGCGCTCGACCAGCGAGGCGCCGGCGTCGAGCAGCTCGAGGTCGCGCGCGATCACCGGACGCATGTCGGGCCGCAGCACCTTCACCGCGACCTCGGCCCCGGTCGGGAGCCGTGCGAGGTGCACCTGCGCAACGGACGCGCTCGCGATCGGCGTGCGCTCGAACGAAGCGAACACTTCGCCGACCGGCTTGCGGAAGGCGCGCTCGATCTCGGCCACCGCGCGCCCGGAGGCGAACGGCGGCACCTGGTCCTGGAGCTTGGCGAGCTCGTCGGCGATGTCCGGCGGCAGCAGGTCGCGGCGCGTGGACAGCACCTGCCCGAACTTCACGAAGATCGGCCCCAGCGTCTCGAGCGCGCGGCGCAGCCGCACCGCGCGCGGCTCCTCGAAGCGCCGCGCGGCGAGCGCCGCGCGCACCACGCGCGGAAGGCGGCCGGCCGCATCGGCCGCGAGCGCGAACTCGCCCAGACCGAAGCGGAACCCGACCCAGAGGATCTTCGCAAGACGGAGGAACCGGCGCACGGCTTGTCGTTATGGGCGCAGAACGCGCAAATCTACCGGGAATCACCCCGCGCCGCTGGTGCTATCCTCACGCGCACTTCCCAACCCGTGGAGCCCCGCATGCGCGGTACCAGAATGATGCTCGTTGGCGCGTCGCTCGCCCTCGTCGCCGGGACCGCCGCGGCGCAGGAGATGTTCCTGAAGGATGCGCCGATCTCGTTCATGAACAAGGACGACATCGCGCTGCTGAAGCGCAACTACACCCAGGCCCTCGATTCGCTCCCGGACGGCCACACCAATGCCTGGACCAACCCGAAGACGGGCCACTCGGGCACCGCCACGCCGCTCAGGTCGATGAAGGAGAAGGGCATGGCCTGCCGGCGGCTCGAGCTCACCAACCACGCCGGCGGCCAGGCGGGCCGCAGCGAATGGACTTTCTGCAAGACGAAGGACGGCTGGAAGATCGCGTCGTAGTCAGGCGCCGCGCAGCCGCGCGAGCTGGCGGTCGTGCGCCCGCGCGAGCAGGAGCTGCGCGGCGACCGCGCCGCAGAGCGCGAGGAACATGTCCCACTGCGTGTCCCACGGGTCGCCCTGCGTGCCGAGGAATTCCTGCGCGCCCTGGCCGAGGGCGAGCGCCGCCCACCACTCGATGAACTCGTAGAGCGCGCTGATCGCGAGACAGACGCAGGACACCAGGAAGAAGAGCCACTTGCCCGGCACGAGCGGCGAGCGGCGCAACAGGATCTCGCGCGCGACGATCGCCGGCACGAAACCTTGCGCGAAGTGCCCGATGCGGTCGTACGGGTTGCGCGCGAGGCCGAAGAGGTCCTGGAGCCAGAACCCGAGCGGGACGTGCGCATAGGTATACGCGCCGCCGAGGATCAGGATCAGCGCGTGGAGGCAGATCAGGCGGTACGCGAGCGGCGTGAGCCGGAAGCGGTCCCAGGTGAACCAGAGCAGCGGCGCCGCGACGAACACCGGCGCCGTTTCCATCACCCACGTGCTGCGTTCGCGCGGGGCGATGCCGGAGACGAGGAGCGCGAGCGCGACGAGCGCGAGGAGGACGAGCGCCTCGCGCGTCTCGCGGGCGCTGGGCGGGGCCGTCACTCCGGGGTTTCCCGGCGCTTCGACTGCTCGAGGCGCGCGATGCGCTTCTCGAGCCGCTCGGCCGCGTCGCGCAGGTCGTCGACCGCGCGCGCGAACGCGGCGACCTCGGTCCGCGGCGCGATCACGTCCGCTTCCTCGGTGAGGTACTCGGCGAAGTTCTGACCGAGGCGCAGCGCCGCCTCCTTCTGCCACGCGAGGAAGTCGCGCGCCCCGCCGGCGATGCGGTGCGCCGCCACGTCGCCCACCGCGCGCGACAGGTCCTCCTCGACGTCCCACTCGAGGTGGCGCGCGAGGTACTGCAGCGCGGCCGCGAGCTCCGCGTCGCCGGTGAAGGTCATCTCCCGGAGCACCGTCTCGTCGCGCCGCGCGAGCGCAGGCAGGGCCGCCGGCGTCAGCGCGATCACGAGGTGCGGCTCGGACGCGTCGGACGCATCGAGCAGCCCGGTCTCCAGCACGGCGAAGGTGAGGTCGGGCAGCGGCGCGAGCGTGACGCGCCAGCTGCGGCCGGCGAACGGCGCGAGGCGCTCGCGCGCCCAGGGCGCGGCCTCGAGCAGGTGATTGAGGAAGGTGGCGGCGGGGAGGCTGACCACGGCGCGGAACAGGATAAGCGATAAGGAAGGATGTCAACGAGCGCGGGTGGTCTGGCCGTACAGCGCGTCCCGTGTCCACCCGCGGTTCGTCGGGGAGCGGCGCTTGCGCCCGGACTGACGCGGGGCATGGCGGCGTGTGGCAGCGTCGAACAGGCGCAGCCGCTCGCGCCTGTCCACCACGCCGCCGCCTGGCGCCGACACGTGGTGATTCCTGGTGACTTTGCGCACTGGCTTGCCCTCTGTTCCTGGACTCACCGCTCGTCGCTCGAAGTGCCGAGCGCCGCCCTGATCGCGCGCATGGCAAGGAACATCGGCGTCGGCTGCGGCCGGGCGTCCGCTTCGCCCTCGACCGCCGCGACCGGGACGAACCCGCATTTCTCGTAGAACGGAATCGCGCCGCGCTTCGCGTCGACGATGACCCCCACGCAGCCGTAGTCGTCGGCCATGCGCGCCGCGAGCTCGAGCACGAAGCGCAGCAGCGCCTTGCCGAGCCCTGCCCCTGCGGCCGATGCGTCCACCGCGAGACGCGCGAGGCGCAGTACGGGCAGCGGGTAGTGCGGCAGCTTCGCGCGGGCCGTGGCCGGCAGCCCTTCGATCTCCGCGTGCCCCGGGGCGACGGTCGCGAAGCCCAGGATGCGTCGGTCCTCGGCTGCGACGTACGTGACCCCGAGGTGGTGCCTGAACGGGCTCTGGCCCGCGAACCGGTGGAAGAACCGGTCGAGATCGGAATCGCCGGAGCGGAACTGCGAGCGGTCGTCCGCTTCCCGGAGGGCCCTAATCTCGATCACGCATCAGATCGCGGAGCGGCCCGGTGGGTTCGGCGGCCTTCAGCTGCTTGAGGATCGCCGCCCCGGACTGCCGCGTCACGACCAGCTTGGGATGGACGATCACGTCTGCGGGGAGCTCCTGCAGCGCCTGCAAATGGTGGCGGAGCGCCTGCTCCACGAGGTGGCCCTTCTTGACCCCCGTTGCGCGGACGTGGCGCTCGAGCAGCTCCCGCGTCGTCCGCGAGACCAGGGCCGAGATCTGAGTTTCCTTTTGCATAATTCCCGTGGAATCTACATTTTTGTAGGACAAGCGTCAACGCAGGCGCGCCCTGGCGGCTTCCCGCGACGACCGTATTCGTCGTATTTGACGGCTTGGGGCGAACACCCCTGTGTCGGACGCCGGCCCAGCTCGGCCTTCAACTCGCTCGGCGGCGGCCACCGCGAGTACGGCGCGTTTGCGGTGGACGCGAGCTTCGCGCAGTGAGCGGCGGGGATCCGGAGCGGGTTCGCCCTGGGGACGGGCAACGTCGGCACGGCGAAGTGCGCGTAGCCGAGCGATCCTCGCAGCGCCCGCGCCCGGCGTCGGCCGCTCGGCGGGCGTATTCTCGGCCGCGAACGAGGCGAAGGAGGGGACCGCGGTGAACGATCGGGCGACGACCCGTCGCCGCAGGCGCACGGGGGGTACCGGGACGACGCCGCCGGCGGGCTTCGCGCTGTTCGACGCCGGGTTGCGGCTCGTCGACTGGAACGCGAGCTTCGCTGCGCTGCGCGGCTACCCGCGCAGGCTGATCAAGGCCGGGACGCCGCTGGAATCGTTCGTTCGGTTCGACGCCGAGCATGGAGACTACGGCGCGGGCCCGGCGGACTCGCTTGCGCGCCGTCGGCTCGCCGCGCTGAAGCGGTCCGCTCGCACGCAGCGGGAGCAGCCCCTGCCGGACGGCCGGTGCCTGCGCATCGGGGCCGAGCGACTCGCCGCCGGCGGGCTTCTCCTGACGTGCGACGACGTCACCGAGCCGAAGCGGCGCGAACGCCAGCTTGCCGAGGAGGCGGCCGCCCAGACGGCGGTGCGCGAGGTCCTCGAGGCGATCAGCCGCGCGGCGTTCGACCTCGATGCGGTGCTGCGCAGGCTGGTCGAGAGCGCCACCCGTCTGTGCCGGGCCGACAAGGGGCTCATCTTCCGGCTCGACGGCGACATCTATCGCCTCGCGGCAGACTACGGCGGCGTGTCGCCCGGGTTCCGCGATTTCGAGGCGCGGCACCCGATGCGGCCCGGGCGCGGAACGCTCATCGGCCGCACGGCGCTGGAGAAGCGCGCGATCCACATCGAGGACGTCCTCGCCGACCGCGAGTACGAGTTCCTGGAGTCGCAGCGGATCGGCGGCTTCCGCACCCTGCTGGGTGTTCCGATCCTGCGCGACGACGTGGTGGTCGGCGTGGTCGCGCTGTGGAAGGAGCGCGTGGAGCCGTTCACCGCCGCGCAGATCGGACTCGTCACGACGTTCTCGCGACAGGCGCAGATCGCGATCGAGAACGCGCGCCTGTTCAACGAGCTCGAGACGCGCAACCGCGAACTGACCGAGGCGCTGGAACAGCAGATCGCCACCGCGGAGATCCTGCGGGTCATCTCCAGCTCGCCCACCGACATCGCACCGGTGCTCGACGCGGTGGCCGACAACGCGGCCCGCCTGTGCGAGGCGCCCGATGTCGTGATCGTCATGGCCGAAGACGGCGCACTGCGCTTCGCGAAGAGCGTGGGCGCTTTCGGCTCCACGATCGGCGCCGACTTCGTCATCCCGATCGACCGCGGATCGGTCGCCGGCCGTGCGGTGAGCGAGCGCCGGACGGTTCACGTCGACGATCTCGCCGCCGAGCCGGAAGAGGAGTATCCGACTGGCAGGGCCCTGCAACAGCGCTACGGCCATCACACGATGATCGCGACGCCGATGCTCCGGGGCGACGGAGCCCTCGGCGTCATCGCCGTCCTGCGCCGCGAAGTCAGGCCGTTCACCGCCCGGCAGATCGCCCTGCTCGAGACCTTCGCCGACCAGGCCGTCATCGCGATCCAGAACGCGAGGCTCTTCCGGGAGATCCGGGAGAAGAGCCACCAGCTGGAGATCGCCAACCAGCACAAGTCGGCGTTCCTCGCCAACATGAGCCACGAGCTGCGCACGCCGCTCAACGCGGTGATCGGCTTCTCCGAGATGCTGAACGCGCGCTACTTCGGCGAACTCACCGCGAAGCAGGCCGAGTACGTCACCGACATCCACGGATCGGGCAAGCACCTGCTCTCGCTGATCAACGACATCCTCGACCTGTCCAAGATCGAGGCCGGACGCATGGAGCTGGAGAGCGCCGAGTTCGACCTGCGCGCCGCGCTCGACAACGCCCTCACGCTGGTGCGCGAGCGCGCCCAGCGCGGCGGCGTCGCGCTGCGCCTGGAGGCCGACCCGGAACTGCGCTCGATCGAAGGCGACGAGCGCAAGCTCAAGCAGGTGGTGCTCAATCTGCTCTCCAACGCGGTGAGATTCACCCCGCGCGGCGGCGCGGTCGGCGTCGTCGCGAAGCGCGTCGACGGCGCCGTCGAGATCGCGGTCACCGACACCGGCGTCGGCATCGCGGCCGCGGACCAGGAGGCGATCTTCGAGGCCTTCCGCCAGGCCGGCAGCGACGTCATCCGCAAGCGCGAGGGCACCGGTCTCGGCCTCGCCCTCGTGCGCCGCTTCGTCGAGCTGCACGGCGGTACGATCCGCGTCCGGAGCGCCCCGGGCCGGGGTTCGACCTTCACCGTGACGCTTCCGCTCCGCCATGGCGAATGAGCTGATCCTGATCGTCGAGGACAACGAGCAGAACCGCAGGCTCGCGCGCGACCTCCTCCGGGTCAACGGCTACCGTACGATCGAGGCCGAGACCGGCGAGGGCGGCGTGGCGCTCGCGACCGCCCAGCGCCCCGCCCTGATCGTGATGGACATCCACCTGCCCGGCATCAACGGCGTCGAGGCGCTCGCGCAGCTCCGCGCCAGACCGGAAACACGGGACATCCCGGCAATCGCGTTCACCGCGTCGGTGATGCCCCAGGACCGCAGCGAGATCCTGGGCGCCGGTTTCGACGCGTTCGTGAGCAAGCCGATCGACCTCGAGGCCTTCCTCGTCACCATCGCAACGCTGCTCGTCGGGCGGCAACAGGGCGCCGCCGCGTGACCAGCGCGCGCATCCTCGTCGTCGACGACACGCCGGCCATCGTCAAGCTGCTCGTCGACCTGCTCTCGGTCAACGGCTTCGACGTCGTCGCCGCGAGCTCGGGGACCGAGGGGCTCGAACGGGCCGCCGCCGATGCGCCGGACCTCGTGCTGCTGGACGTGATGATGCCGGACCTCGACGGCTTTGCCGTCTGCGAGCGCCTCAAGGCGCACGCGGCCACGCGCGACGTGCCGGTGATCTTCATCACCGCGCTCAACGAGGCGCTCGACAAGGTGCGCGCCTTCTCTACCGGCGGCGTCGACTACCTCACCAAGCCCTTCGAGCCGCGCGAGCTGTTGGCCCGCGTGAGCACGCACCTCGCGCTGCGCCGCGCGCGCCGCGAGCTGGAGGAACAGAACGCGCGGCTGCGGGCCGAGATCGAGGCGCACGGCCGCTCGCGCGCCGTGATCGGGGCGCTCGAGGACGAGATCCGCACCGGCCACGACTTCCGCGAGATCGTCGGCCGCTCCCCGCGCCTCGTGAAGCTGCTCGACGATCTCGCGCTGGTCGCGGCGACCGGCAGCACGGTGCTCGTGCTCGGCGAGACCGGGACCGGCAAGGAGCTGATCGCGCGTGCGATCCACGACCGCAGCCCGCGGCGCGAGCGAGCGCTGGTGAAGGTGAACTGCGCGGCGCTGCCGCGCGAGCTGGTCGAGAGCGAGCTCTTCGGCCACGAGAAGGGCGCGTTCACCGGCGCGACCCAGCAGCGGCGCGGACGCTTCGAGCTCGCCGACGGCGGCACGCTCTTCCTCGACGAGGTCGGCGAGCTGCCGCTCGAGGCGCAGGCGAAGCTCCTGCGCGTGCTGCAGGAGCAGGAGTTCGAGCGCGTGGGCGGCACCCGCGCGCTGCGCACGGACGTGCGCGTGATTGCCGCGACCAACCGCGACCTCGGCAGCCGCGCCGCGGCGGGGGAGTTCCGGGCGGACCTCTACTACCGGCTCAACGTATTCCCGGTGACCGTGCCGGCCCTGCGGGAGCGGCGGGAGGACATCCCGCTGCTCGTCGGTCACTTCCTCGGGAAGGCCGCGCGCAAGCTGGGCAAGTCGTTCGACGGCGCATCGCCCGCGTTCCTCGAACGCGCGGCGGCCTACGACTGGCCGGGCAACGTGCGCGAGCTCGAGAACGCGGTCGAGCGCGCGGCAATCCTCGCGCGTGGCCCGGTGCTGGACAGCCTCGAGCCCTTCGGCGCAATGGTGCCGGTCGCTGCGCGCGCCGGGGCGCAGCCGGAGACGCCTGCGGGGTCCGCCGCGCTCGCAGACGTCGAGCGCGCGCACATCGAGCGCGTCCTCGGCGCGGCGCGCTGGGTCATCGAGGGCGAACGCGGCGCCGCCCGCGTCCTCGGCCTCAACGCCAGCACCTTGCGCGGCCGGATGCGCAAGCTCGGCATCCGCAAGCCGCGGTAGCCCGCCGCGGCATTCGGCGGCGACCCGCCGTCACCGGGGACGGCCCGCCGCATGCGACGGCCTGGCCGACTCACTTCCGCCCGTCCGATCCCGCCGCTCACCGACGTAACTCGTTGAAATTCCGTCTGTTGCGACCCGCTACCGGGCGCGATCTTGGCCTGGCACGCGTGCTGCGAAAGAGGTGCCAAGGGTCACCGGCCCGAAGGTTCCCACGATCCCGGGAACACGAAGATCAGCAAGAGCGACAGGAGACGAACATGAACGCGATCAGCAAGCAGACCAGGTCGGTCCCGATCCTCCTCGAGCGGATCGAGTCCGAACTCCAGACCGCCGATGGGCGCAACGTCAGGATCTGCCGCGACGCGCAGGGCGATTTCTGGGTGGTCGACGCAGCAGCGCGCATCATTGCGCTCGGCGATTTCGCAGCGGACTGCGCGCGCGTGGCGCGACGGTCCCGCGCGCGAGCGCGCGCGCAGGCGATGCGCGAGATCGTGGGCTCGGTGAAGCGTGCGTTCGCACGTGCCGTGCGGGCGTTCCGCACGGATTCGAAGCCCGCGCACGCGTAGCGGTGCGGACTTGGCAACGACAAGGCCGCCCGCAGGCGGCCTTTCGGGGCGTGCGCGTCGCGCTACTGCACCTGCTGGATCCCCGCCAGCAGCCAGCCGCTGTCTCCGCGCGCGGACTTCTGCAGGTTCCAGATCTCGGCGAACGGCTCGGGCGCGCCGCCGGCTTCCTCGCGCAGCGAGCCCGAGAAGCGCACGCTCGCCCAGTGCATGTCGCCCTCGGTCATCACCTCCAGCAGCTCGGCGTCGAGCGTGACCACGTCGGTCTGCTGGCCGGCGCCGCCGCGCGCGGCGATGTCGGCCTTCAGGTGCTCGAACATCCCGTCGGTGACGAAGTCGCGGATGGCTTCGACGTCGCCGCGGTCGTTCGCGGCCTGCAGGGCGACGAAGCTCTTCTTCGCCTCGCGCGCGAACGCGGCGGCGTTGAACCCGTCCGGGATGCGGCGCGCGAACTGCGCGCGGAAGCTCGGCTCGGCCGCCCCGCCGGTCGCCTGCGAGGGCGGCGGCGCGGCGACGGTCTCGTTGCCGAGGGCCGCGTAGCGCAGCCCCTGCGGTCCGGCCGCCTGCCCTTGCGGCTTCCCGAACCTGCGCATCAGGAACGTCACCGCCGCCACCAGCAGGACGCCGATGAGGAGCGCCATGACGAACGACCCGAGCTGGTCGCCCAGCAGGTAGGCGAGGCCGAGCCCGGCGGCGAGCCCCGCGAGCGGCGCGAGCCAGCGGCCCATGCCGGGCTTGGCCGCGCCGGCGGTGCCGCCCGCAGCCGCGGCGGGCGCGGTCTGCTGCGCGGGCGTCGCGGCGGGCGCGGTGGCCGGCTTGTCGGGCGCGGCCTGCCGCTGGATGCCGATCGGCTTGCCCCCGCCCAGGCGGCGGGCCTCGGCGTCGAACGGCGCCAGCGCGGCGACGAACGCAAACGTGAACAGCGCGCAAATCCACTTGGTCATGCTGCCTCTCTCCTCTCGGTTCAGAGCTTCCAGCCGCGGTGCAACGCTACCACGCCCGCGGCGAGGTTGAAGTATTCGACGTTCTCCAGCCCGGCGCGTTCCATCAGCGCGCGCAGCGCCTCCTGGTCGGGGTGCACGCGGATCGACTCGGCGAGGTAGCGGTAGGCGTCCGCGTCGGCGGCGATGCGCCGGCCGAGCCACGGCAGCACCTTGAACGAGTACCAGTCGTAGGGCCGCTCGAGCGGCTTCCACACCTTCGAGAACTCGAGCACGAGCAGGCGCCCGCCCGGGCGCAGGACGCGCCGCATCTCCGCGAGCGCGCGCGCCTTGTGCGTCATGTTGCGCAGGCCGAACGCGACGGTGACGCAGTCGAAGCGCCCGTCGGGGAACGGCAGCCGCTCCGCGTCGCACTGCGCGACCGGGAGGACGGCGCCCGCGTCGAGCAGCCGGTCGCGCCCGAGCGCGAGCATGGCGCGGTTGATGTCGGTGAGCCACACCTCGCCCGCCGGGCCGGCGCGCCGCGCGAGCGCGCGCGCGAGGTCGCCCGACCCGCCGGCGACGTCGAGCACGCGCTCGCCGGGGCGCACGCCGGCGAGCTCGACCGCGAACGCCTTCCACAGGCGATGCAGCCCGAGCGACATCAGGTCGTTCATCAGGTCGTACTTCGGCGCGACCGACCCGAAGACGCCCGCCACCTTGCGCGCCTTCTCGCCGCTCGGGACCTGCTCGAAGCCGAAGTGGGTGTCGCCGGCCATGCGCCGGCTCAGCGCGTCGCGCAGCCGCCGCCGCGCGCGGCGGGCGCGGCGGACGTGTCGACCTCGCGGCTCGCGTCCGCCGCCTCCAGGCGCTGCAGGTACTCGGCCCACAGCCGGTCGCGGTTCACCCCGATCTCGTAGAGGTATTCCCACGAGTAGATCCCGGTGTCGTGGCCGTCGGAGAAGCGCGGCTGGATCGCGTAGCTTCCCACCGGCTCCACCCCGACGATGTCCACGTCCTTCTTGCCGGACTGGAGCGTCTCCTGCCCCGGCCCGTGGCCGCGCACCTCGGCGCTCGGGGAGTGCACGCGGAGAAACTCGTAGCTCAGCTCGAAGCGCCGCCCGTCGGCGTAGGTGAGCTCCATCAGCCGCGATTTCTGGTGCAGCTTGATCTCGGTGGGTGCGGGAAGGGTGGGTTCGGGTCCTGCCATGGTGCGCGGCCTTGCGGAAAGATCGGGATGCAGGCCGGGAACGCTACCACAAGGCCGCCCGGCGCAGGCGGCGCGCGCGCCGGCGCCCGGCTCAGCCGAACGACGCGGGGCCGAGAACGGAGAAGTTGGCGCGATCGAAGTCGTAGCCGCGCTGCACCACCCCGAGCAGCTTCACGCGCTTGACGTCCTCCTCCTCGCGCAGCTCCAGCTCGCGTCCGTGCTGGTACCAGCCCGACGGCAGGATCAGGGACGAGGGCTGCGCCGCGGCGTTCGGCAGCATGAACGCCTGGGTGAACGACTCCGGCGCGTTGTTCGGCGTGCTCGCCGGGCGCACCGCGACCGCGCTCCCCAGCCCGGGCAGGGCCGAGGCGCCGATCGTCAGCGAGCCGTCGATGCCGGCCATCAGCCAGCGCACCTCGCACAGGATGAAGCTGCGCGCGCCTTCGGGCTTGAGGCCGGCGAGCTGGCCGAGCGCGAGGCGCTCGCCGCCGCCCTTGCGCCGCAGGCGAAAGCCGTTCGCGCTCTCGTCGAGCGTCTCCCACTTCTCCGCGCTGAACCCGCCCGCGCTGTGCTCGGCCGCGGCCGCGGGCGAGACGCCCTGGTAGATGTAGAGCTGCTCGGCGTCGCGGCGGGTGTAGTCCCAGTGGCGCGCGGCGGTGCGGAAGGTCTTGCCGCTCAGCGCGAGGTGGATCGACTCGAGCCCGCTCGTGAGCTCGGTGCGCCCGGTGACGAGGCGGCGGGTGAACTGGCGCTGGGACGGCGACTCGATCCAGGCGCGCCCGAGCGCGGCGAGGAGACGCCCCACTTCCGGCTGCATGCAGTCCTTGCCGAGCCCGAGGGTCTGGGGATCCACGCCCGAGTCGAGCTTCTTGACGCGGCTGCGCACGCTGCGGCGGAGGTTGGCCGTCTCCAGGAACCGCACGGTCGGCCTGGCCGCTTCGGCCTTGCTCCAGGCCGGCGGCTGGTTGCCGGCCAGGTCGACCGCGTAACCCTGCGCGTCCGCGGTGGCGGCGGCGAGGTCCACCTTGTATGCCCACATCGTGGACCAGCGGCGCGTCCACGCCAGCTCCCGCGCCGCGAGCCCGAAGGGATTCGCGAGCGCGAGCAGCAGCGCCCGGACGTACACCTCGGTGCAGGTGGAGACCGACTTGGAGCGGTGTCCGGCCGACACGGTGGTCATGACCACCCCCGCCTGCTCGGCGGTCTGATACACCTGGTGCAGGGTCTGCCAGAGCTCCCCGTCCACTTCGCGGCGCGCGCGGTAGTGCACCAGCATCAGCTCGCCGACGCAGTCGAGCGCGCGCTGCGCGAGCAGCGCCTCCTGGCCGGCGAGGTCGGGGCGGCGGTCCTCGATCGCGGCGCGCAGCAGGCGGCGATAGGCGCGGCCGAGCGTCATCCACAGGTCGAAGACCTGCTCGAACGCGGCGATCTCGTAGTCCTTGAGCGGAAGCGGCCGCGCCGCGAACTTCTTGCCGTGCTCGGCCTGCGCGATCACGATCGGCTCGCGCAGGCGCTCGAGGACCTCGAGGTACGCGCCCTCGGCCGGGGACACGTCCTCGAGCGACTCGAGCAGGCCGGTCAGCTCGTGGCAGGCCTGCTTCGGGTCGGCGAGCGTCGCGCGCGCGAGCCAGGCTTCGCAGCTCTTCGCGTCCGCCACCACCGGCTGCTGCGTGGGCAGAAAGCTCGGCATCGTGTCTTCTGGCGCCGGTCGGGCCCGGCCCGCCGGCGGCTCCCCGTTTGATATTCCGCTGGCATCGAGTATATCGCCCATTGCGTTGATTCGAATGGGCGTTTGCCGGCCCTTGCGGAGCCGGGGCGGCAGATGTCACAGCTTCGACGCGATCGCGGCCGCGAGGCGGGCGGGATCGACCGGTGCCCTGAAGCCGCGCGTGCGCTGCGCCGCGGCCCACACCGGCGCGGGGAAGTGGCGGTCGTCGCGAAAGCGCGCGATCACGTGCCAATGGAGATGCGGCACGGCGTTGCCGAGGCTCGCGAGGTTCATCTTGTCCGGCCGGACGTGCTCGCGCAGCGCGGCCTCGACCGCGAACACCACCGCCATCAGGCGCGCGCGCTCGGCCGCGTCGAGATCGGTCATCTCGCGCACGTGGCGCGCGAGGACGACGCGGCAGAACGCGGGGTAGTCGGCATCGCCGACGAGCACGACGCGGCAGAAGCCGTCGCGCCACAGCACGGCGCCGCCGTCTTCGCGGCAGAGCTCGCAGTCCGGTGCGATCGGGTCGGGTACGCCGGCGATTGTAGGCGCGGCTCGCCGCGCCGGCCGCCCGGCTACTGCCGCGCGATGCGGTAGATCGCCCCGCTCGCGGTGATGGCGTAGATCTCGCGGCTCGCGTCCTCGCCGAACGAGAGCACCCGGCCGACGCCCGGCACGTTCCAGTCGACCCGCTCGATCGCCCGGCCGTCCGGCGCGAGCCGGAAGCTGCGGATGAAGCCGGCGCAGTAGTCGGAGTAGAAGTAGCGGCCCTGCAGTTCGGCGAGCGCGCCGCCGCGGTACACGTAGCCCCCGGTCACGGAGCACGCGCCGCTCAGGTGGTCGAACTCGAGCACCGGCAGCGTCTGGTTCGACCTGCTGCACGGGTCGTTCGGGTAGCAGGCCGAGGCCTCGGTGATCGGCCAGCCGTAGTTCACGCCCGGCGCGTCGGTCGCCACCGCGTTCACCTCCTCGAAGCGGCCCTGCCCGACGTCGGCGATGTAGAGGCGCCGGTCGGCCGGGTCGAACGCAAAGCGCCACGGGTTGCGCAGGCCGAGCGCCCAGATCTCCGCGCCGCGCCCGAGCCCGGCGAACGGGTTGGACGGCGGGATGCGATAAGGCAGGGTGCTCACGTCGATCCGCAGCAGCTTGCCGAGCAGGCGCGTGGTGTTCTGCGCGTTCATGTTCGGGTCGCCGCCGCCGCCGCCGTCGCCGGTCGAGAGGTAGAGCATCCCGTCCGGCCCGAACGCGGCGACCCCGCCGTTGTGGTTGTCGAAGGTCGGGTGCGGGATGCGGATCACCTCGCTGCCGGCCGCGTTCGCGACGTTCGGGTCCGCCGCGGACGCGGTGAACTGCTCGACGACGATGTCGCCGTCGAGGTTGGTGAAGTGCAGGAAGAAGCGGCCGTTCTGCGCGTACTGCGGGTGGAACGCGAACGACAGCACGCCGCGCTCGCCGCTGGTGGACACGCGCGCCGAGACGTCGAGAAACGGCGTCGGAAGCACCGCGCCGTTCCGGATCACGCGGATGCGCCCGGGGCGCTCGGCGACGAAGATCCGCGTCGCGTCGCCCGGCGGGGCGGCGAGGAAGATCGGCTGGTCGATGCCGGGGGCGGCGACCCGCTCCAGCCTGAGCGAGAAGGCGCGCTGCGCGTTGTAGCTCACCGTCGCGCTCGCGGCCTGGCCGGCGAGGACCTGGATCGTCTGCGTCGCGGCGGCCGGCGCCATCACTGCGGTCCCGGTCAGGACCGGGGTGGCGGTCACCGTGTACGCCCCGGGAGCGAGGTTCGGAACGGACCGGGTCGCGGTCAGGAACTGGCTCGTGCCGGCGCCGGCGACGGTAACGTGCGCCTCGGTGTTCGCCGGCAGCCCGACGACCTGGACGGTC
>WBZO01000879.1_pt1 | contig 54282 bp, 42 predicted proteins | sample 5204261 | NCBI WGS metagenome assembly WBZO01 (sample SAMN12412400, study PRJNA552823) | activated sludge metagenome | isolation source: activated sludge from anammox sidestream of wastewater treatment plant... | place: USA: North Carolina | collected 2017-09
GTACGAGATGTGAGTCTGCGATCCGAGCGGCACGTTGCCAATCTCGGTGAACTTCCCGCCTCCAGACTGCATCTCGCCGAGCGGCGCCGAGGCGAGCACGCCTCGGAGCTCGGTGAACGCCGGCTCCTTCGCGCCCGGTCCGCGCGCGAGCTTGCTGACCGTGAAGGAATTCGTTGGCCACGTCGTCGAAGACGCCGCCCATGGGCGCCTGGTTCGATCCGAGCGGGATCCAGTCGGTCTCGGTGGAGAGCTTCAGGCTGAAGACGCCGCGCGTCGCGTCGTACGGAGGTCCGAAGAAGAGCGGCGCTCCCGGGAATGAGACCTGCGGGCAATCCCCGACCGGAAGCGTCGCGGACGTGAAGCCGATCGGATCGTTCGCGTTGTACTCGCCTGGATTCGGAATGTCGCCGAACAAAAACCAGAGCCGATCGCCCTGGAGGACCGGATAGCCGAGGTCTGCGTTCGGTACGCCGTGGGGGCTCGTCCGTCGCTCGAGAGGAAGCAAGTCGCGCGTGCGGGATCCGTAGTCGTAATCACCGAGGATGTTGCAGACCCTCCGTGCGGTGCCTCGCGCGTAGCCGGCCATGAGAGCCTGCCGCGCGCTGGACGCAACCGCCTCGCGCGGCGGCTCCGCGGAGCAACTACCGAGCACCTGGACGAGCGCTGCGCACACGAGACCGCCGATCGCGATCGTCCCCGCCCTCATCGCTCTACGCAAGCCGCCCGCCATCGCATGCACCTTCCCGGCTAATCAGCGATAATCGTCAAAAACTCCAGACAGAGCTCAGTCAATCACATGGTGCTCGTCTCGCAACGGAGATGACGGCGGCACCGCGAAATGACTGAGTGGCGCTGCGCGGGAGTGGGTGCTTGCGCGGGGCCGCCTCGCATGTGCCCCTGTCCACTCGAGTGGACGGTGCGCTCCAATGGGATCACGCGATCAGAGCAGGCCGACCGGATCCACGTCGATCGCCACCCGCACGGTGCGCGGCAGGCGCGCGATCGCCGCATGGATCGCGAGGCACCCCTGGCGCAGGCGCTCGCGCGACGAGCTCCGGAGCATCACGCGGAAGCGGAAGCGGTTGCGCACGCGCGCGATGGGCGCCGCGGCGGGACCGCGCACGTCGAGGGCGCCCTCCGCCAGCGGACCGCCCGCCAGCCTCGCCACCTCCCGCGCCGCGCGCGCGAGCTCGGCGGCGGCCTCCTGCGCCTCCTTCTCGTCGAGCGCGTCGATGCGCGCGAGGGCCATGCGCGAGAACGGCGGATACCCGAGCTCCCGCCGATCGCGCAGCTCGCGCTCGAGGAAGCCCATGACGTCGTGCTTCGCGGCGAAGCGGATCGCGTGGTGCTCCGGATCGTACGTCTGCACGAGCACCCGGCCCGGCGAATCGCCGCGGCCCGCGCGGCCGGCGACCTGCACGAGGAGCTGGAAGGCGCGCTCGCTCGCGCGAAAGTCGGGGATCGAGAGCGCGGCATCGGCATTGATGACGCCGACGAGGGTGACGTGCGGCAGGTCGTGACCCTTCGTGACCATCTGCGTGCCGACGAGGATGTCGACCTCGCGCGCGCGGACCTTGTCGAGCACCTTCTCGATCGCCTTGCCGCTCGCGACGTCGCGATCGAGCCGCGCGATGCGCGCGGTGGGGAACGCCTGACCGAGCGTCTCCTCGAGCTTCTCGGTGCCGAGGCCCTCGAGCGCGATCCGATCGGAGCCGCACTTGCTGCAGCGCGTGGGCATGAACGCCTCGTGGTCGCACCAGTGGCAGCGGATCATGCCGCCGCGCTTCTTGTGGAACGTGAGGGCGACCGTGCACTGCGGGCACGAGGCGAGCTCGCCGCATCCCTCGCATCGCACGCTCGGCGCGAAGCCTCGGCGGTTGAGGAAGAGGATGACCTGCTCCTTGGCCGCGAGCGTCTCTTCGATCGCGCGGTGCAGGAGGATGCTGAGCCGCTTGTCGCCCGTCGGGCCCGCGCCGATGTTGCGGAGATCGAGGATGTCGACGCGCGGGAGCTCCTGCGCGCGGGCGCGATCGGGCAGGAGCAGCTTCGTCGCCTTGTCCGAGCGCGCGAGCTGCTCGCTCTCGAGCGACGGCGTCGCGCTGCCGAGCACGCAGACGCCGCCGTGCATGTGAGCGCGGAGGATCGCCATGTCGCGCGCGTGGTAGCGGACGCCCTCCTCCTGCTTGAACGACGAGTCGTGCTCCTCGTCGACGATGACGAGGCCGAGGTCCTGCACCGGCGCGAACAGCGCGGAGCGCGCGCCGATCGCGACGTCGACCGCGCCCTCGCGGAGGCGGCGCCACATGTCGAAGCGCTCGCGCGGGGTGAGACCGGAGTGGAGGACGGCCACGTCGTCGCCGAAGCGCGCGCGGAAGCGGCCGACGAGCTGCGGGGTGAGCGCGATCTCGGGCACGAGCATGATCGTCCCGCGTCGGAGCTCCTTCGCGCGCGCGATGGCGTGGAGGTAGACCTCCGTCTTTCCCGATCCGGTGACGCCGTGGAGGAGGAAGGTCGATCCGCCTTCCTTGGCCAGCGCCTCGCCGATGGCCTGCACCGCCGCGCGCTGCGGATCGGTGAGCACCGGAGGCGCGTCGCGCTCGAGCTCTCCGGCGAAGAACGGATCGCGCGGGGCCTCGCGCTCCTCGATCGCGACGAGGCCCTGCTCCTTCAGGCGCTTCACCGATCCGCGGGCGCCGCCGAACTGCTCCTCGAGGCGCGAGAGCGGGATCGCGCCGTGCGCGCGCACGAACGCGAGCAGGCGCGACGGCCCGCCGGCCTTGATCTCCTTCTCCACCGCGTCGGTCGCCACGACCCACTGCACCTTGCGCGCGGACAGGCCCTTCGCGCCCCCGAAGAGGGTCGGCGCCTCGACCGCCTCGATGGTCTCGCGATCGGCGGGAGGGAGCGCGAGCTTCATGACCTCGCCGATCGGCGCGAGGTAGTAGCTCGACAGGCGCATCAAGAACCCGAGGAGGTCCTCCGGGAGCGTGATCCCCTCGAGCACCGAGAGGAGGGGCTTCGCCTGCGGCGGCGGCTCGCCGCGACGGAGCGCGACGACGACGCCGACCACCCGGCGCGACCCGAGGGTGCAGAGGACGCGCCGGCCGGGCGTGACCTCCGCCGTGAGCGCGTCCGGCACCAGGTAGCTCAGCGCGCGAGGGAGCGGGACGGGCAGCGCGACATCCGCGAGCGCAGAGCCTGACTCCGTCATCTCTTCTTCAATGCCCGAGATGCCGCATGGCCGCAATCCGCGGCGTGCATAACTTGTCGCCCCATGAACCCGCGCCTCGACGATCCGGACTTCGAGCCGAGCGACGCCCAGCTCTGCGACGTCGCCGTCCGCGCCTTCGCGCGCATCCAGGACGTGCACGAGCAGGAGATCGAGCACGTCCGTCACGACATCGAGGCCACGAGGGCCGAGGTCCTCCGCGCGCTCGCAGGGAGGGCCGCGCGATGAGGCCCGTCCTCGTGCTCGTCGCCGGCCCGGACGGCGCGGGAAAGAGCACGCTCGCGGCAGGGCTGCGCGAGGAAGAGTGGTCGAAGGGGCTCGACTTCGTCTCCGCCGGGTCGCTGACGGCGACGCGCTTCCACGAGCTCGTCCGCGGGGACGGACGCGGCCTCGCGATCGAGACCGCGTTCGCGGGCGTGGGTGCGGTGAGCTTCCTCCGCCGCGCAAAGGCGAGCGGCTGCTTCGTGCGCGTCTTCTTCGTCGGAACGAGCGATCCACGCATCAACGCGGCGCGCATCACGGCGCGCGTCCTCGCGGGCGGAGAGAGCGTGTCGTTCGACCGGATGCTCCGATCGTACGTGCGATCGATGGCGAACCTCTCGGCCGCGATCCGGCTCGCCGATCGCGTGTACGTCTACGACAACTCGGTCGACGGCGCGGAGGCGCGGCTCGCCGCGCGCATCGCGAGCGGTCGGCTGTGCCGGCTCTACGGCGCGCTGCCCGAGTGGGTCGCGGACACGACGCTCGATCTCGAGCGGCAGTGGGGCGCTAGCGCAGCGTGACGTACGCCGCGACGAGCGCGGCGATCGCGACGAGCACGACGACGAGCGGAACGAGCGTCGAGCGCCGCTTCGCGAGCGGCACGGGCGAGACCTGCGGCGCGGGCGTCGGCTCTTCGGTTGCGACGAGCTTCTTCGACGAGTCGCTCACGTCCATCGTCGCGGCCGCGAGCGAGCCCGGCTCGGCCGTGATGCGCGCCTCCGCTGGGTGCAGCGGGAGCGAGGGCTCCGGCGTGATCTCGAGGTTCGTCGTCTCCGTCGGCGTGGGCGTGGGGACGACCTTCTCGGAGACGACCTCTCCCGAGCTCGGTGCGACCGCGACGATGTCGCTCGGGATGCGCGGCGACGCCGGGACGACCGCGCTCGCGGCGGCGAGAGCGGCCGCCGAAGAACGGACGCGCTCGCTCGATCGCGGCGGAGGGATGCTCCGCGGCAGACGTCGTTCGCTGGCGCGCCGCTGCTCGACGATCTCCGTGCCGAACGAGGAGGTGATCCACTTGCCGAGCTCGAGGCGGCTCGCGAGGAGCCCGGCGTCAGCCAGGTAGGACTCGAGATCGCGCGCGAACGCGGCCGCCGACGGGTAGCGCTCCTTGCGATCGACGGCGAGCGCCCGGCCGGCGATCGCCGCGAGCTTCTCCTGCTGCGGGAGCCCCTTGTCCGCGAGCGGGGGGACCTCTGCGCGCCGCGCCTGCTCGACGAGCGGAACGTCGGACTTCGGCTTGTAGAGGCGATGACCAGCGACGAGCTCCCAGAGGATGATGCCCGCGGCGAACACGTCGGAGCGCGCGTCGACTTCTTCGCCGCGCGCGTGCTCCGGGCTCATGTAGCCGGCCTTCCCCTTCAGCGCCTCGGTTTCTCGCTCCTTCACGAGCTGGTTCGCGTGCGCGATGCCGAAGTCGCAGAGCTTCACCTCACCCTCGTACGAGATGAGGACGTTCGAGGGCGAGACGTCGCGATGCACGATGCCCGCGCGGTGCGCGTAGTCGAGCCCCTCGAGCACGTCGACGACGATGCCGAGCGCGTGGCCGACGGCCAGACCGACCCTCTGCTCGGTGCACCGGCGGAGGAGCGCGTTGAGATCGAAGCCCTCGACGTACTCCATCGCGATGAAGAGGTGATCGTCCTCGCGCTCGTTGCCTGTCGTGCGTCCGAGGTCGAAGACCTGGACGATGTTCTTGTGGCTCAGCCGCGCGGCGAGCTTCGCCTCGTGGATGAGCATCTCGCTGAAGCGCGGATCGTCCGCGTAGGCCGGGAGGATCTGCTTCACGACGGCGAGGCGCGTCGCGCCGAGCTCGGTCTCCGCACGCGCGAGGTAGATCTCGGCCATCCCTCCCCTGCCGATCTGCTCGAACAGCGTGTACCGGCCGAGCCGGCGCGGGAGCCGCGAGCGATCGTCGGGTGACGCGGCAGGCTCGGACGGCGGGGACGATGCAGCGTTCATCGGGATGGACGTTTCCGATCGGACTGCCAGGTTTGGCCGCGGCGACGCGAACGGTCAAGTTGACGGCACAGGCTGGTAGGAGGTCCACCCACACGAACGATCGGGGGAGATTTCAGGCAACTCGTCCGTGGCGCGGCCGACCAGCGCTCCACCATGAGGAATCGCACCTGGATCGAGTCCGTCACCCTCGTCTTTCTCGCCGGCTGCGGCGTTTTCTCCGGCGAGGACGCGCAGACCCCAAACGACCCGAACGCGCCGCCGATCGTGGCGCCGAACGATCCTCCGCCCGCCGCGCCGCCGCTGACCGGCACGCCGGCGCCCTCCGAGATCGACGAGAAGCTCGGCGTGTTCGTCGCGCCGAGCGGCACGACCGACGGCGAGGGCACGCGCGCGAAGCCGGTGGCGTCGATCGCCAAGGGCATCGAGATCGCCAAGCAGAGCGGCAAGCGCGTCTACGTCTGCGAGGGCACCTACCGCGAGGCGATCGTGATCGAGAACAAGATCTCGATGGTCGGCGGGCTCGACTGCTCGAGCGCGTCGTGGGCGATCGCAAACAAGCGCTCGCGCGTGCTCTCGCCGACGACGCCGGCGATCACTGCCGACAATGTCACCGATCCGACGCGCTTCGAGGGCTTCGACGTGATCGCCCCCGACGCGACCGATCCGAGCGGCAGCTCGATCGGGCTCTTCGCCGTCGGCTCGCCCGCGCTCACCGTCGCGAAGGCGCGCATCGACGCCGGGAGCGGCGCGAAGGGCGACGACGGCATCCCCGCGGTGCAGCTGGTGCAGAGCGGCAACATCGACGGCCTCCCCGGCTTGACCGAGCGTGACTACTGCGCGACCAAGCCGGACGGCATGTGCCAGGTGAACGTGCAGCCCGCCGCCGGCGGCGCGCCCGGGACGAGCATCTGCACCGGCGCGGCGGTCGTCACCGAGAACGGCGGCGCAGGCGGGACGGGCGGCGTGTGGAAGTCGAACCCCGCCGACGGGGCGCACGTGGTCGCGTGGTGGAACGAGTACCAGAACAACCCGGTCTTCTTCGGCGCGAAGGCCGGCGTCGCGCGCAGCGGCGCACCGGCCGGAAGCGGCACCGACGGCACGAGCACGCAGTCCGCGGGGGCGCTCACGAAGGAGGGCTTCGTCCCGGCGCACGGCACGCGCGGCACCGACGGCGAGCCGGGCAAGGGCGGCTCAGGCGGCAACGGCTACTGGCCGACCGCGAGCGCGAAGAACCAGTACATCTGGTACGGCAACTCCGGCTCCGGCGGCGGCGCGGGCGGCTGCCCGGGGCTCGCGGGCGGCGAAGGCAAGGGCGGCGGCGCGAGCATCGCGGCGTACCTCGTCGACAGCGCGATGACGTTCGAGGGGGTCGAGCTCTTCGCGAAGAACGGCGGCGCAGGCGGACGCGGCACGTTCGGCTCGAACCCGACGCCGGGCGGCGAAGGAGGTCCGATGGTCAACGGCATCGCGACGACCGCGGGCAAGCCCGGCACCGCGGGCGGCGAGGCGGGGAGCAGCGGCAGCGGCGCGGGCGGATCGTCGTTCGGGCTCGTCCACATCGGCGGCGCGCCCACGCTGACCAAGACGAAGCCGCAGGCGGGTACGCCGGGCAGCGGCGCGCCGGAGCTCGCGCAGGGTACGACGACGATCGCGGCCTCGCCGAGCGGCGTCGCGATGGACGTCTACGAGCTCTGAACGGTCACTTCTGCCACGGCGGCTTGAACGCACCCGCGTCGAAGCCGGGCGGGACGAACGCGCCCGCGTCGATGCCGTGGAACATGCCCGCGTCGAAGGTCGGGAGCTGGAGGGTCGGCGTCGGAGCAGGCGCCGGCCCTCCGTCTTTCGCGCCGCCGTCGATCGCCGCCGCGCCGGCATCCAGCGCGGGCGCCGCGGCGTCGGTCTTCGGAGCGATCGGCACCGCGCCGCCACCGCCGCCACCAGCAGTGGTCGCGCCGCCGAGCGTCGGCGCGGCCGTCGCCGTGGCGGTCGCCGGAGCGGCGGTGTCGGTCGGCGTCGCGGCCGTCGCGGGCGCAGTGACCGCAGCCGCGTCGAGAGCGGCAGCGGCGTCCGCGTCCTCCTTCTTCTTCAGGAGATCGCACGCGAGGAGCGACAAGGAAACGGCAGCGAGGATCACGGTCGACGAGGAGCGTCGCATCGCCGTCGAGGGTACATCATCCCGAACGCCGTGCGGCCCGACGTGCATGGGGTCGGGCCTGCCGGGCCGCGAAAGACAATCGACTGTGCTAGACACTTCGCGGCCATGGGCGACGACGACAAGCGGAGACCGGACGCACCGCCGACGTCACGGCTCGGCCGCCTCGCGCGGCTCGGTGCGCTCGCGCCGCGTGCCCTGCCGATGGCGACCGAGGCGATGCGCCGCGCCGCGTTCGGCAAGCGCGAGGATCCGGAGGCCGAGCGCGAGGCGCAGCGAAGAGTCGTCGAGAACGCGAGGAAGACCGCCGAGGCGATGCTCAAGACGCTCGGCGAGATGAAGGGTCTGCCGCTCAAGCTCGGGCAGATGGCCTCGTACATCGACGGGCTCGCGCCGCCCGGCTACGAGGAGAAGTTCCAGGAGGTCCTGAAGAAGCTCCAGGCGAAGGCGCCGCCGCTCTCGCGCGAGGCGGCGGTCAAGGTGATCACCAGCGAGCTGGGAGCCCCCGAGGAGGTCTTCGCCGAGTGGGAGCCGGACCCGTTCGCCGCCGCGAGCATCGGTCAGGTGCATCGCGCCGTGACGCACACGCGCGATCGCGTCGCCGTGAAGGTGCAGTACCCCGACATCGACAAGGCGATCGAGAACGACCTCAAGAGCATCTCGATGCTCGAGTCGATGATCGCGCCGATCGGCCGCAAGTATCACTCGAAGGAGGCGCTCGACGAGATCAAGAGCGTGTTCCTCGCGGAGCTCGACTACCGCCAGGAGGCGGACAACGCCGAGAAGTTTCGCACGATGCACGAGGGGGACGAGGACATCGTCATCCCGAAGATCTTCCACTCGCTCTCGAGCAAGCGCGTGCTCACGGCCGAGCTGATCGGCGGCGACGACTACGCGACGTTCTGCGCGAACGCTTCGCAGGAGGAGCGGAACAAGACGAGCGCCACGATCTGGCGCTTCATGTTCCGGTCGCTCTTCAAGCACGGGGTCCTGTACGCCGACCCTCACCCGGGCAACTACCGCTTCCTCGGCGACGGCAAGGTCGCATTCCTCGACTTCGGCTGCGTGAAGGTGATGCCTCCGGCGCTGGTGGCGGGGACCAAGCGTTACGTGATCGCCGCGATGGATCAGGACTGGGACGAGCTCGAGCGCGCGTGCATCGAGGTGCTCGGCTACGACCCGACCGATCCCGACGCATTCAAGCTGTACATGGATTACACGAAGCTCGTCCTCGAGCCGCTCACGAAGGACGGCGTCTACAAGCACACGCACGAGATCGCCCGCGAGGCGGTGGCCTTCCTCGTTCGCGGCGGCAAGAAGCTCATGAAGCCGAAGGAGGGCGACATCCTGCCCAACCTCCCGAAGCCGATTCACATGCCGCAGGACCACACGTTCATGAATCGACTGCAGTGGGGGCTCGCGAGCGTGATGGCGGGCATCGGCGGCGAGGGGAACTGGCGCAAGGTCGCCGAGCCCTGGATCCGCGGGCCCCACGAGCCCGTCTGAGCGATCGTCCGGCCGCCGCGACCACGCTCGTCCACGATCGCGTGAGCGTCGCTCGTCCTCGTGCACGACGTCATCTCGTGGCTCGGCGCGCACCTCGTGACGTAGAATCCGCACCCGCGTTGGATCCTCGTTCGGACAACCTGCTGGTCCACGGCGACAACCTCGTCGCCCTGCGTGACCTGCGCGCGCGCTTCGAGGGGAAGATCCGGTGCGTCTACCTCGATCCGCCGTACAACACCGGGCGCACGTTCGCGGAGTACGCGGACGCGCTCGAGGCCGACGCCTGGGCCGAGATGATGCGGCCGCGGCTCGAGGCGATCGCGCCGCTGCTCGCCGACGACGGCGCGGTGTTCGCCGAGATCGACGACAACGAGCTCGCGACGCTGATCACCCTGATGGACGACGTGTTCGGTCGCGCGAACCGCATCAGCACGATCACCGTCGTGCGCAGCGCACCGACCGGTCACAAGGCGATCAACGCGGGACCGGTGCACGTCTCGGACTTCCTCCTCGCGTACGCGAAGGACAAGAAGAAGTGGCGCTACCGGCCGCAGGTGCGCGTGCGACCGGGCTACGACGACGCGTACGGCACGTGGCTCGAGAACCCCGACGACGCGCCGGCGAAGTGGCGGTTCCGGCCGCTCAAGGGCGTGGTCGCGGCATCGCTCGGCTACGCATCGACGCGCGAGGCCGCGGCGAAGCTGGGCGCTCCGGAGCTCGCGAGGGCCGCCGCCGAGCACGCGCTCGCGCATGCCCGACACGTCGTCCGCTTCGCGCAGCCGCGCTACGAGGCGATCGCGCGCGCGGCGCAGGCGCTCGTCGACCGCTCGCGCGCGGAGAAGACGAAGGTCTTCGTCCTCGAGCGCGCAGGGCGGCCTCCCTTCATCGTGCGCGGCGGCAACCGCATCCTATTTCTCGCAGACAAGGTGCGGCTGGTCGACGGGAAGCCGGCGATCGTCGAGCCGCTCACCAACGTCTGGGACGACGTGCCGTTCCAGGGCATCGCGCGCGAAGGTGGCGTGGTGTTCTCGCGCAACAAGAAGCCGGAGAAGCTCGTCGCGCGCGTGATCGCGATGGCGTCCGATCCCGGAGACTGGGTGCTCGATCCATTCCTCGGCAGCGGTACGACCGCAGCGGTCGCGCACAAGATGGGCCGGCGATGGATCGGCATCGAGGCCGGTGAGCACGCGACGACGCTCGCCGCGCCGCGGCTCGGGCGCGTGGTGCGGGGCGAGGATGCGACGGGCGTGACCTCGGCGTTCGGCTTCGAAGGAGGAGGAGGATTCCGTGTCGTCGCGAGCCCGTGACGTCCTCCTCGTGCTCGCGCTCGTGCTCGGCGCGTGCAAGCCGCGCGACGGCGTCGTGCCCCCGCAGTCTGCGAGCGAGGACGCGGCGGCGCCGGACGGGTCGACGTTCTCCATCACCATCGGCGGCGACGCAGGCGGCGAGGCGGCCGATGCTTCGCTCACCGAGCTCGCCACGTCGCTGCCCTGGCCGGAAGCGGTGCGGCTCGGACGATGGAAGGACGCGGACGCTTCGTTCTCGAAGCTCTCGCCCGCCGAGGCGAAGAAGGCAGAGGTCCGCTTCGCACGGGCACGCGTCGCGCTCGCGCTCGGGAAGTATGCCGACGTCCTCGCGCTGCTCGAGAAGCTGGAGGACGATCTGCCGCTCCTGCGCGATCTCGTTGCACGGACGCGTGCGCAGGCCGCACTGGAGGCCGGCCCGTACGAGAAGGCGGCGGAGTACTACGCCGCGAAGGCGAGCCCCGGCGCGCTCCTGCTCGCCGCGGAGGCATGGGAGAAGGCCGGCAACCAGGTGAAGGCCCGCGTCCTCTGCGACCGCGTCATCGCCGACGGCAAGCACACGCGCGCGCAGGAAGAGAAGGCGCGCACGATGCGCATGCGCCTCGTCGCGCTGAAGGACGGAGACGCGGCGGCGGCGGCGGATGCGCGCTGGCTCGCGATCCACGCGCAGGGCGACAAGGTCGCTGCCGAGGCGAGCGAGATCCTCGACAAGCTCTCGCCGCCGAAGCCGCTCTCCGCCGACGAGCTCCTGACGCGATCGAGGACGCTCGCGGATGCGATGCGCACCGAGGAGGCGCTCCGGGCAGTCGAGCGTGCGGGCAATGCGCGCGGCACGGCCTCGGAGGAGGACAAGTGCCGGACGCGCGCGGAGGCCTATTACAAGGCGCGGACGCGCTATCCCGAAGCGGCGATCACCTATCAGAAGTGCGCGCAGCTCGGCGGACCGCGCGCCCCCGAGTACGCGTTCCTCGCCGCCCGCGCGTTCTCGCGCGCCGACCGCGACGGAGACGCGCTGCCCGCGTTCGAGAAGGTGATCGCGCGCCACCCGCGGACCACGTGGGCCGATCAGGCGGAGTTCCACGTCGCGCGCACGCACTTCCTCGCCGGGAAGTGGCGCGAGGCTGCGACGGCGTTCGACGACTATGCGAAGCACTGGCCGCAGGGGAAGGAGAAGCGAGAGGCCGATCGCTACCGCGCGCTCTCGCACCTGCTCGCGAACGATCACAAGGTCGCGCGCAAGCTCCTCGAGGACCTCGCGGGCGGCACGCACGATGCCATCGAGCAGGCGCGCTGGACGAACCTGGCCGCGCTGGCCGCCCTCCGTGACGGCGATCGCCTGCACGCGATCGCGCGGTGGAACGACGTCGCGAAGACACGCCCGCTCTCGTGGCCGGCGCTCGTCGCGCGCGCGCGGCTCGCCTCCGTCGGCGCGGCGCCGCCGATCCCGATCGAGCCCGCGGAGTCCGGCTCGCCGCCCGACGCGATCACGCTCGATCTCCCCTCGCCGGCCGACGTCCTCCACCGCATCGGCTTCGATACGGACGCCGAAGAGGCGCTGCGCGAGCGCGAGTCCGTGCTCATCGGCAAGGCGCCGGGACGCGGGACGGAGGCCCTCTGCGCCGCCTACGCCGCCGTCGATCGAGGCAAGCGCCGCTACCAGCTCTCGCTCCAGATCCCCGGACAGCTCCTCTCGACGGCGCCCGGGCCGCGGAACCGCTGGGCGTGGGACTGCGCGTTCCCGCGGCCGCATCGCGGTCACGTCCGGGTCCACGAGGCGACGAGCAAGCTGCCGCCCGATCTCATCTGGTCGGTGATGCGCCAGGAGAGCGCGTTCGACACGGAGGTGGTGTCGCCCGCGCGCGCCGTCGGGCTCATGCAGCTCCTCCCCGAGACCGCGCGCACCGTGGCGAAGGATGCGAAGCTCGAGCACGACGACGGCCGGCTCACGATCCCCGAGCACAACATCGCGCTCGGCGCGCTCTACCTCCGCGAGCTCCTCGACAAGCTCGACGGCGTCGTCCCGCTGGCCGTCGCCGCCTACAACGCCGGCCCCGAGGCGATCCAGCGCTGGCTGGCGAAGAGCAAGGGCGAGACGATCGACATCTTCGTCGAGGCGATCCCGTTCATCGAGACACGCGGCTATGTCGTGCGCGTCATGGGAAATCTTGCAAGGTACGGCTATCTCGAGCGGGGCGAGGCCGGCGTCCCGGTAGTCAAGCTCAGCCTCGATTGACACGTGCTAAGGTGGCCGGCGCTCAAGTGCTCGGCATCTTCTTCGCGATCGTCTTCATCGCGCTGAACGGCTTCTTCGTCGCGGCGGAGTTCGCGTTCGTGAAGGTGTCGACCACGCTCGCGGGCACCCGCAAGACGCCGCGCGAGGATCCGCGCATCGATCGCGCGCGCGTGGTCGTCGCGCGCATCGACCGCTACCTCTCGGTCACGCAGCTCGGCATCACCCTCGCGAGCCTCGGTCTCGGCTGGATCGGCGAGCCCGCGCTCGAGCACCTCGCCGACGAGGCGATGCGGTCGCTCCTCGGCCGCGAGCCGGGGCGCGTCACACACGTCGTGGTGATCGTGTTCGCGCTCGGGATCCTCACGTTCGGGCACGTGCTGCTCGGCGAGCTCGTCCCGAAGCTCATCGCGATCCAGCGCTCGGAGAAGGTGGCCTTCGCCGCGGCTGCACCGCTCCATTTCGTCTATCTCACGTTCCGCCCGCTGCTCTGGGTGCTCGAGAAGGCGACGCGCCTCATCCTGCGCGCGATGGGGCTCTCCGCCGACGCGGCGAGCGAGGGCACCCTGTCCGAGGAGGAGCTCGTCGGCATCCTTGCGGCCAACGCCGCGCGCAGCCCCGGGGGCAAGGACAAGGCGAACCTCGTCGAGCGCGTGCTCCACTTCGCGAACCGCACCGCCCGCCACGCGATGGTCCCACGCGTCGACGTGTTCACGCTGCCGATCTCCACGCCGGGAGAGGAGGCCGTCCGCCAGCTCCGCATGCACCAGTACTCACGTGTGGTGCTCACGAAGGAGCGAAGCGTCGACGAGGTCGCGGGGTATCTCTACTCGAAGGACTTCCTCATCGATCCGGCGGCATCGAAGCTCGCCGATCTGTCGAGCGTCCGCCGCGAGATCCTCTTCGTCCCGGAGACGCAGGGCCTGCTCGAGGTGCTGCGGGCGATGCAGCGGGCGCAGATCCCCATCGCGGTCGTGGTCGACGAATACGGCGGCACGAGCGGCATCCTCACGATGGAGGACCTCCTCGAGGAGATCGTCGGCGAGATCCGCGACGAGCTCGACGTCGAGGCGGCGCGCGTCGTCGCCGTGACCGGAGAGCCGAACGCGTGGGACGTCGACGCGCGCGCCACGATGGATGAGATCCGTCATCTCCACGTCCACGTCGAGGACGAGGAGTGGGCGGAGACGGTGGGCACCATCGTCCTCGAGCGCCTCGGCCACATCCCACGAATCGGCGACAAGGTGCAGCTCGGGCCCGACGCATCGGCGGAGATCACCAGCGTGAGCCGCCGTCGCATCATGCGCGTGCGCATCCGCGAGACGAAGCCGCCGTCGGATTCGCAGCCGTGAAGGCGCTACGGATAGCGGCGATCGTCCTCACGATCGTGTCGCTCGTCCTCGCGTCCCGCCTCGAGCTCTCGAAGGACCTCACCGGCCTGTTCCCGCACACGAAGGAGGCGGAGACGCTTGCGCGCGTGACCCGCGCCCTCGGCGGCGGCGACGTCGCGCTGGTCCTCGCGCGCGGCGACGATCCGGTGGAGCTCGAGCGAGGGGCGGACGACGCCGCGAAGGCGCTCGGGAAGGCGGCCTCGGTGGCGCAGGTGCTCACCGGTCCGCCGGCGGCCAAGCCCATCGATCCCACGTCCGCGTGGCGCTGGGCGGGGCCGATCGCGCGCGAGCGCCTCGCGCACGCGGTGACCGAGGCCGGCATGCGCGAGAGGCTCCGCGAGACGCGCACGCTGCTGCTCGCGCCCGGCGCATCCGAGGCCGCGGAGTACCTCACGCGCGATCCGCTGCGGCTCGCGGCGATCCCGTGGGAGCGCAAGGTGGAGCTCGCGGCGGGCGCGAAGGCCCTGCCCGGCTCGTCGTTCGTCTCGGGTGACGGCCATGCGCGGCTCGTCGTCCTCGAGCCGAAGGGACGTGCCTTCGATCCGGGAGAGGCCGCGCGCTTCACCGACGAGGCCGAGAGCATCCTCGCGGCCGTGCACGACGCGCATCCGGGCGTGCGCTTCGACCTCACCGGAGGTCACGTCATCGCGCGCCAGACCGAGCAGATGATGCGCACGGATCTCCAGCGGAGCAGCGTGCTCTCGCTCGTGCTCGCGTCGCTCGTCTTCGTCGTCACGTTCCGGCGCGTGCGCGCGCTCGTCGCCGTGCTCCCTCCTCTCGCGGCGGGGACGCTCTGGACCACGGCGATCGCCGCCCTCACCTATCCGCGGCTCAGCGCGATCGCGACCGCGTTCGCCGCGGTCGTCGTCGGCGTGGGCGTGGACACCGGCGTGCACGTCTACGGCCGCCTCCTCGCCGCGAGGCGCGCCGGGCTCTCGCCATCGCAAGCCGCCGACGCCGCTCGCCGCGAGACGTGGCGGCCGACGCTCGGAGCGGCCGTCGCCGCCGGCGCCGCGTTCGCGTGCCTCGCGCTCGCCGACATCGAGGGCATGCGCCAGCTCGGCATCCTCTGCGGCATCGGCGAGGTGCTCACTGCCGTCGCCATCCTGATCGTCGTCCCCGAGATCGGCGCCCGGCTCGAGCGCGGCGATCCGCCCCGCTCGCTGCGCGTCGGCTGGGTCTCTGCGCTCACCAGGACGCGCGCGCGCTCCGCCCTCGCGCTCGCCGGGGCCGCGGCGTGCGTCGTTGCCGCCGTCGAGATCGGACCGCCGCACGTCGCTCGCGGCGTCGTCGCGCTCGACGCGAAGTCGATCCCTGCAATGGCGGTGTATGACGCGGTCTACGCGGCCTTCGGCGGCACGCGAGGTCAGCTCCTCGTCGTGTCCACCGACGCCGATCCGAACCGCGCACGCGCACGCGCGGACGCCGTCGCCGAGGCCGCCGAGCTGCTCGCGAACGACGGGCTCATCGAGGGCTTCGACGCCCTCGGCCAGGTGGCGCCGTCGCCGGCCGCCCAGAAGGCGCGCCTCGCCGAGCGCGATCGCCTGAACCTCCCGATGCGGAAGGTCCTCCTCGAGCGCGCGCTCTCCGAGGAGGGCTTCTCGGTGGACGCCTTCGCGCCGGCGCTCGAGGCGTTCGAGCACCCGTCGACGGAGATCACCGATGTCCTCGCATCGAGCGATCCCAGCGCGGACTGGATCAAGCGGCGCCACGTCGCGACCGACGACAAGGGCACGCTCGTCGTCACCTTCGTCCGCACCACGCACGATCCCGAGCGCGACGAACAGGCGCGGACCGTCCTCCGCGCCGCCGATCCGGAGGCCATCCTCACCGGCTTCGCCGATCTCGAGCGCGGGCTCCAGCAGTCGCTCGCTCGAGATCTGCCGCGCATCCTCCTCGCCGCGACCGGCATGGTCCTCTTCGTTCTCGCCTTCGCCCTGCGGAGCATCGCGCGCGTCGCGCTCGCCGTCGCCGTGCTCGGTGTCGAGATCGCGATCGTGCTCGTCATCGCGCACCTCCTCGGCGTGCGCTGGCACGTGTACGACGCGCTCGTGCTGCCGGTGCTCCTCGGGATCACGCTCGACGAGGCGATGTTCCTGCTCGAGGCTTCCTCGCGACGCTCGATCGACGACGCGCTCGCCGAGCAGGCGCCGCTCGGCGCGGCGACCGCGCTCACCACCGCAGCGGGCTTCGCCGCGCTCGTCTCGTGCCGTTTCGGCGGCCTCGTCGACCTCGGCAAGATGGGCGCGATCGGCTCGACGGTCGGCCTCGTCTGCGCGCTCGTCGTGATCCCCGCAGGCGTCCGGCTCTTCGGTCGTGGTCAGCGCGCCGCGAGCTGACCGACCTCGGCCGCGGTGAGCGCCCGATCGTAGATGCGCACCTCGTCGAGCACGCCGGCGAAGGGCTGCGCCCCCGTGGCATCGACCCCGAGCGAGAGCCCCGTTCCGCGCGGCGCGATCGCTGCCGTCATGGGCCTTGGCGCGGAGGCGACCCCGTTCACGTAGCCGGTCGCGGTCCCGCCGCCGATCACGAAGGCGACGTGGGCCCACGTGTCGAAGGCGGGGACCACCGAGACGCGCGGGGGCGCCGGGTCCGTGCCCTCCCCCACGTAGAGCTCGAGGGCCTTGCCCTGCTGGTTCAGCTCGATGCCGTACTGGTACCACGGCGGATCGAGGGATCCCGTGCTCCAGACCTTCCCGAGGACGACCTGGTCATGGTCGGGCAGCGGGAGCGGGATCGAGATCCAGAACGCGATCGTCATCTCGGACCCCGCGATGTCGAGCGACGGCGAGCTCGGCACGAGCACGCTGACGTTCCCTTCGCCGCCGCGGGCTCCGAAGTCGAGCGCGTTGCCGTGGACGCCCGGCACGCGGCTGCCGCCGAAGACCGTCCCGTGGTTCCCTCGTCCCGACGAATCCTGCGCCGACGTGGCGGTCGCATCCTCGAAGTCGAGCGCGAGGACGAGCCCGGAGCGCGGACCGCCGCCGCTGGCTGCGTCCGGCGCTCCACCGTCCGCTCCCGGCTCCTCCGGTGTCGCCCCGAAGGACGCGCACGCGCACAGCGCGAACGCGACGATCGCGGACCAGCCGAGGAGGCGCATGGCCCACCAGTGTACGACGAACCTCAGCCGCGCTGGACCGGATACGCCTTGTCGGCCCAGTCGGTCGCGAACCTGGTCGGGAGGTCGAGCACGTGCGCGTTCGTCCGTCCGGATGCGCGGATGGCTGCGCTCGCGGGCCTGATGTTCGGGCAGTTCTTGACCGGACAGCAGCCGCAGTAGACGACGATCTCCGTCTCCTTCGGGACGGCGGCGATCGCGTCCGCGAGGGCGCGCCTTCCCGCGGCCGAGCCGGCCTCGCCGATCTTCCGCGCACCGGGGATGTGGCCACGTTCGAAGAGCGCGTCGGGTCCGACGTAGAGCACGGCGATCTTCCCCGCGGCGACGTCGTCCATGCGCGCCGCGAGCGCGGCGGGCGCGATCGTCGGGCCGATCGCGTCGCCGTCGTCGGCGCCGTCCTTCGATCGACATGCGAGCAGGCTCGCGGTGAGAGCGCCGACGATGAGCTCGCGGCGGCCGAGGCGGTTCGTCGTCATCGAATCTCCATAGCCGTGGTTCGAGCCAGGCCGCGCGAGAAAAGATTCGCCCTGGCGAATCTCCCGCGCGCGGCGCAGGCTCTCACGTTCGAGGTCATGGGCCCGCTCGCGAGACACCTCATCCGTGGATTGATCGGCGCCGCCGCGCTCGCCGTCGCGTTCTACGGCGCGCGGACGACGCTCGCGGCGCTCCTGCTGGTCCCCGTCGCGGTCATCGCGTTCCGTGGCTGCCCGACGTGCTGGGTCGTCGGGCTCGCCGATCACCTGCGCGGCCGCACGCCACGCTGCGGACCGGGAGGCTGCTCGGTCGACTCCTGAGCGGTCGAGCTCGCGCGCAGGCGCGCACGAGCTTCCATCAGCGCGAAGCCGAGCAGGTTCCGGCCGCGCCATCGCGACGGCACACGCGCGTCCGGATTCGATGCGCCCATCCCGATGCCCCAGATGCGATCGCGCGGCGACGCCTCGACGAGCACGCGATCGCCCGTCCGGAGGAGGAACGCGCGAAGGTCTTCGTGCTGTCCGAACTTCGCGACGTTGCCCCGGACGACGGCATCGAACCGTGCACGGCCCCACGCGTCGTCGTCGTAACCACGGACCGTACGGCCGCTCGCCTTCGCCTCCGCGGGCGTGCTCGATGCCAGGATCTTCGCGAGCGCCTCCGCGTCGTCGAAGAGCCGCGCCTTCTCCGCCATCATGAAATGCTCCGCCGTCGGATAACGAATCCCGTCGGCCACGAAGGGGCGCGGGAACCACTGGCTGAGACACGCGGCGTCGACCGCGTCCGCCCGCCTCGGCGTGTGCCCCCAGAAGAAGAGGAAGGCGACGTCGCCCTCGCGGGCGATCCGCTCGACCAGGACCTCGCGTGACCACATGCGCGAAGAGGGTGTGGCCGTGGCCCATAAAAGTCAATGTTACTTTAACCACGGTTGACCTGCCGATCTCCCGGTCGTTGCGCTAGATCGGCCGTTCTTCTCCATGTCGATGTCCCTGAGAGACGCGGCCGCGGCCGCGGCGGTCGCGGCCACCGAGCTCGATCCGCTCTCGCCGGTGCTGCCCGCCGACGGGACGCCGATCGCGCGCCTCGCCGACGTCGTCGCGCGCTCGCGCTCGGGGCGCGTCGACGTCGCGGGCGTTCGCGGCTCGGGCGACGCCGCGCTCGTCGCTGCGCTCGCGGCGGACGTGGAGGCGGGGCCGGTCGTCGTCGTCTCGGAGGACGCCGATGCGGCGGCCGTGCTCGCGCAGGATGTCCGGTTCCTCCTCGGCCGCGCCGGACAGGCGAGCGACGAGGACATGGCCGACACCGACGACGTGCTCGTGCTCGCGATGCCCGAGTCGTCGCCGTACGCGGACGTGAACCCGGACCGGCGCGCCGCGATGGTGCGCATGGCGACGCTCGCGCATCTCGCCGCGCAGCGGCCGTGGCGCGTGCTCGTCGTCCCCGCCTCGGCGCTCGTACGCAAGATCGTCCCGCCGGCGGTGGTCCGGGCGTACACGCACTGCGTGAAGCACGAGGAGGAGCTCGATCGCGAAGGCCTCGTCCGGTCGCTGACGGAGTCGGGGTACATCCGCGTGCCGGTCGTCGAGGATCCCGGCTCGTTCGCCGTGCGGGGCGCGCTGCTCGACGTGTGGGCGCCGGGCGCGCCGCAGCCGGTTCGCATCGAGCTCTACGGAGACCTCGTCCTCTCGATCAAGCCGTTCGACGCGAACGCGCAGACCACCAAGGGTGAACTGAGCCTGAAGGCCGTCTGGCTCCCCCCGGCGCGCGACGCGATCCTCGCGAAGGAGCACGTCGATCGCGCACGCATGCGCGTCACGCAGCTCTCGGAGATGATCGACTGGCCGACGACGAAGACGCGCGTGCTCGTCGACGACGTCGCGACCGGGCGCGCGTTCTTCGGCGCGGACGCGTTCCTGCCGGCCTACTACGACGACCTCGCGCCGCTCTCGGCCTACCTGCCCGCGGACGCGCGCGTGGTGCTGGCCGCGCCCGCGGCGATCACCGCCGCCGTGCGCGAGGAGCTCGAGCGCGCGACGAACGATGCCGCCGCCAAGACGAACGAGCCGACGTTCCTCGTCTCGACGTTCTACGCGACCGAGGACGAAGCGACCGAGGAGCTGGCGCGGCGGCGGGTGGTGACGCTGCACGCGACGCCGGTCGCCGGCGCGGCGGACGTGCAGGGGCTCGAGCGCTGGGAGATCGCGCGCGAGCCGCTCTCGCTCGCCGCCCTCGATCACGAGGACCTCACGCGCGCGGTGAAGGCGGCACGCGGATCGAAGGGGCGCGCCTCGACGCTCACGCCCGTCGCCAGACGCATCCAGCACTGGGTCGACCACGGGCTTCGCGTGTTCCTCACCGCCCGCGCGCAGACACAGGCCGAGCGCCTCGCCGGTCTGCTCCGCCACCAGGACGTGAAGTGCCGGGTTCGCGCGGCGGCGTTCGATCCGTCGTGGCTCGCGGAGCGCCGCGCGTCCACGGACGACGCCCTCGCGGACGTCGTCGTCGGGCCGATCGCCCGCGGCGCGATCCTCCCGGGCGAGGGATGGGTCGTCGTCACCGAGGAGGAGATCTTCGGCGGGCGCGTGCACCGCCGACGCGAGAAGAAGTCGCGCGACGCGGCACGGCCGTTCCTCGAGGACCTGCGCTCGTTGAACGCGGGCGACTTCATCGTCCACGTGGAGCACGGGATCGGGCGCTACCAGGGCCTCGTCCACCGCGACGTCGGCGGGCTCACCGTCGATCTGCTCGTCGTCGAGTATGCGGGCGGCGACAAGCTGTACCTGCCCGTCTATCGCCTCAACCAGATCCAGAAGTACTCGGGCGGAGACTCGGCGGGCGCGCCGAAGATCGACCGCCTCGGCGGCTCGACGTTCGCGAAGACGAAGTCGCGCGTGAAGAAGGCCGTCCGGCAGATGGCCGACGAGCTCCTCCGGCTCTACGCCGAGCGTCAGGCGCAGCCCGGCATCGCGATCGATCCGGCGAACGACGACTACCGCGCGTTCGAGGCGACCTTCCCCTTCGACGAGACCGACGATCAGGCACGCGCGATCGACGAGGTGAACAAGGACCTCGAGACGCCGCGCCCGATGGACCGCCTCGTCTGCGGCGACGTCGGCTTCGGCAAGACCGAGGTCGCGCTGCGAGCGGCGTTCCGCGTGGCCATGAGCGGCAAGCAGGTCGCCGTGCTGTGCCCGACGACGGTGCTCGCGCAGCAGCACTTCCGCACGTTCGAGTCGCGCATGCGCGACTACCCGATCACCATCAAAGTCCTCTCGCGCTTCACGAGCAAGAAGGACTCGGACGAGACCCTCGCCGGCCTGAAGGAGGGCAAGGTCGAGGTCGTCATCGGCACGCACCGCCTCCTGTCGAAGGACGTCCACTTCAAGGACCTCGGCCTCCTGGTCGTCGACGAGGAGCAGCGCTTCGGCGTGACGCACAAGGAGCGCATCAAGCAGCTCCGCACGCATGTCGACGTGCTCACGCTCTCGGCGACGCCGATCCCGCGCACGCTCCAGATGGCGGTGAGCGGCCTGCGCGATCTCTCGCTCATCACCACGCCGCCGGTCGATCGCCGCGCGGTGCGCACCATCGTCACGCGGGCGGACGATCAGGTGCTCAAGGAGGCGATCGGGCGCGAGCTCTCGCGCGGCGGTCAGATCTTCTACGTCTACAACCGCGTCGAGGGCCTCTACGAGAAGGCGCAGCGCGTGCAGCAGCTCTTCCCCGAGGCGCGCGTCGCCGTGGGCCACGGACAGATGAGCGCCGAGACGCTCGAGAAGACGATGCTCGACTTCGTCGAGGGCCGCTACGACATCCTGGTGGCGACCGCGATCGTCGAGAGCGGCCTCGACATCCCGCGCGCGAACACCATCGTCATCGATCGCGCGGACCTCTTCGGCCTCGCCCAGCTCTACCAGCTCCGCGGCCGCGTCGGCCGGAGCAAGGAGCGTGCGTACTGCTACCTGATCGTGCCGCCGCCGAACGCGATGACCGACGAGGCGCGCTCGCGCATCGAGGCCCTCGAGCGGCACACCGAGCTCGGGTCGGGCTTCAAGATCGCCTCGCTCGACCTCGAGCTGCGCGGCGCGGGCGACATCCTCGGCGCCGAGCAGTCCGGCAACGTGGCGAGCGTCGGCCTCGATCTCTTCTGCTCCATGCTCGACGAGGCGGTGCACGAGCTCCGCGGCGAGACGGTGGTGCACGACGTCGATCCCGAGCTGTCCTTCGACGTCACCGCGCTGCTCCCGGAGGACTACGTCTCCGACGTCGGCGTTCGGCTCTCGCTGTACAAGCGGCTCGCCAGCGCGATCGACGAGGCGGAGGTCGCCTCGCTCGCCGTCGAGATGGAGGATCGCTTCGGCAACCCGCCGCCGGAGGCGAAGTGCCTCGTTCGCCTGATGACGCTCAAGTGCGAGCTCCGGAAGCTGAAGGTCCTCGGCTGCGAGGCGAGCGCACGCATCGTGACGCTCCACCTGCGCGAGGACACGCCGCTCGATCCGAAGAAGATTCTCGATCTCGTGAAGGCGAAGAACAGCCCCTACAAGCTGACCCCGGACATGCGGCTCTCCCGCCGGTTCGACGGCACGGCCGACGGCATGGCCAACTGCGAGACGGTGCTCGTGGAGCTCTCGCGCTCGTGGAAGGACTGACCGGGCGAGTCGCAGGAGTTGCGCGGTTTCGTGCGAGCGACCTGTCCGCGCGGACAGGCGCGGCCATCGGCCCCTCCTCGTAGTGTCGACGATGGAGGATTGGCCCCATGGCGCGTGTGACGTTCGAGGGGAAGAGGTATCCGTTGGCCGGCGACGAGACGGTGCTCGACGCGCTGCTCCGCGGAGGCGCGGACATCCCCTTCTCGTGCCGCAAGGGCACCTGCCAGTCGTGCATGCTGCGCGCGGACGCGGGTGACCCGGGCGAGGCGGCGTGCTCGGGGCTGCGCGCGTCGCTGCGCACGGAGGGCTACTTCCTGCCGTGTCGCTCGCGGCCGGCGGGCGATCTCCTCGTGTCGCGTCCCGATCCGTCGAGCCTCTACGTGCGCGCGCACGTCCACGACAAGGAGCGCCTCGCGCCGGGCATCGTGCGCGTCCGCCTCGAGACGGAGACGACCTTCGCGTGGCGCCCCGGGCAGTACGTCAACGTCCGCGGCCCCGGCGGCGAGATCCGCAGCTACTCGCTCTCGAGCCTTCCGGAGGAGGACTACTACCTCGAGCTCCACGTCGAGAGGCACGAGCACGGCGCCGTCAGTCGGTGGCTCACCGACGAGGTCGCGATCGGCGACGTCCTCGACATCCAGGGACCGCTCGGCGAGTGCTGCTACGAGCCCGGGCGCGAGGACCGGCCGCTCCTTCTCCTCGGCACCGGCACGGGGCTGTCACCCCTCGTGGGCGTCGCACGCGACGCGCTCGCGCGCGGACATCGCGGCGAGATCTTCCTCTATCACGGCGCCTCCGATCCGGAACGGCTGTACCTGCGCGAACGGCTCGAGGCGCTCGCGGCCGCTCACGTGAGCTTTCACTACGTGCCGTGCGCGTCGGGCGGCGACGCACGGCCGGGCATGACGCGCGGGCGCGCGCTCGAGGTGGCGCTCGCTCGGCATCCGAGCCTCGAGGGGTTCACCGTCTACCTCGCCGGCTCCTCCGAGGTCGTGCACGCGGCGCGCTACCGTGCGTTCCGGGCGGGCGCGCTCCGCGAGGAGACGCACGCCGATCCGTTCGACGACGCGGAGCGCGTGATGCCGGACGACGCCGCGAAGCTCGCGTCGCTCGCCCCCGATCCGGAGCTGTGGAAGGCCCTCGGCGAGGGCGTCCTCCTGCGCACGATCCTCACCGAGTTCTACGGGCGGGTGTACGAGGACCCGCGCCTCGAGCCGTTCTTCCACAAGGTGACGAAGGAGCGCGCGATCGACAAGCAGTACGCCTTCCTCGCCGACGTCTTCACCGGCAAGAAGGACTACTTCGGTCTCAAGCCGTTCAACGCGCATCACTGGATGATCATCTCGGACGAACTGTTCGACTACCGCGAGCGGCTGATCGAGGACGTGATGCGCCGCCACGGACTGTCCGAGGCGATGATCCGGCGCTGGGGCGCCGTCCACGAGCTGTTCCGCCGCGAGATCGTCAAGAGCCGCGCGCGCGGTCTCGTGATCGACGGCGTCGAGCACCGGCACGAGGGATTCCGAGAGGAGACCGTGGAGGTCGCGTGCCTCTGCGACGGCTGCGAGGGCGAGATCGCCGAGGGATCGGTCGCGCGCCTCCACGCGCGCACCGGCGAGCTGTTCTGCGCGGCCTGCTCGGCGCGGAAGGTCGGAGCGACCCTCCAGCCGCCGGCCGCGTGACGACGACGTAAACCTCGCGTGAACGCCCTCGGCGACGGTTGATCGCCTGCGGCCGCCGATGTACCAGGCCCGTTCCATGGGCAAGCGCAGGGACGACCGCGGTTTCGTGATCGGACGCCGGGACCTCATTCGCGGGGCGGGCGCCATCGTCCTCGTCGCTCCTTTCGGCGGCACGCTCGCCGCCTGCTCCAGCGACGACGCCGAGGCCGATCCGTTCAAGCACGGCATCGCGAGCGGCGATCCCCTGCCCGACGGCGTCATCCTCTGGACGCGCGTGACGACGGACGGGGGCGCCGTCGACGTCGACTGGGAGGTCTTCGAAGACCCCACGATGACGAAGCGCGTCGCGAACGGCACGTTCAAGACCGACGCCGATCGAGACCACACGGTGAAGGTCGACGTCCGCGGCCTCGCGCCCGGCAAGACGTACTACTACCGGTTCAAGGCGCTCGGCGGCACGTCGAAGATCGGCCGCACGAAGACCGCGCCGAGCGGACCGACGAGCCGGCTCCGCTTCGGCCTCGCGGCCTGCGCGAGCTATGCGCACGGCTACTTCCACGGCTACCGCGAGATGGCGAAGCTCGCCGACCTCGATGCCGTCGTCCACCTCGGCGACTACATCTACGAGTACGGCAACGGCGAGTACGGCGACGTCCGCACGTACGAGCCGCCGCACGAGATCCTCACGCTCGAGGACTACCGGACGCGGCACTCGTACTACAAGCGCGACCCCGATCTGCAGGAGGTGCACCGCCAGCACCCGTTCATCACGATCTGGGACGACCACGAGATCGCGAACGACGGCTACAAGGACGGCGCGGAGAACCACAGCGACGCGACCGAGGGGCCGTGGCCGGCGCGCAAGGCCGCCGCGAAGCAGGCGTACCGCGAGTGGATGCCCATCCGCGAGTCGCAGGACGGCGAGATCTTCCGGAAGCTCGCGTTCGGCGACCTCGTCGATCTCGTGCTCCTCGACACGCGCTACCACGGCCGCACGAAGCAGGCGGGCGGCATCACCGGCGCCCCCCCGCCGCCGGATCCGACGCGCACGCTGCTCGGCGACGATCAGGCCGCGTGGCTCGAGGACCAGCTGAAGAAGTCCACCGCGAAGTGGAAGCTCGTCGGGCAGCAGGTCATGCTCGGGCAGCTCCTGCTCGATCAGGGACGCCAGCTCGTGAACCTCGATCAGTGGCACGGCTACCCGGAGTCGCGGAAGCGGATGCTCGAGTTCCTCCGCGACTCTGGCGTGAAGGACGTCGTGGTCCTCACCGGGGACATCCACAGCTCGTGGGCGAACGACATCGTCTTCGACCCGAACGATCCCGCCAGCTACGATCCGGCGACGGGTCGTGGATCGGTGGCCGTCGAGTTCGTCACGCCGGGCATCTCGTCGCCGGGCATTCCGTCCATCTTCCTCGGGATCATCGAGCCCGCGCGCAAGATCAACCCGCACGTGAAGTTCCTCGATCCGAGCCGCCGCGGCTTCATCGTCCTCGACGTCACGCCCGAGCGCGTGCAGTCGGCGTGGTACCTCTTCGAGGACATCGTCGCGCCGGAGCCGGTGAGCCCGACGTTCGCGCAAGCGTGGTCGGTGAAGGCGGGCTCGACGCACGTGGAGCAGGACGCGAGCGCGGCGCCGCCCGCTGGTGGCGCACCGGCGCCCGCGCCCTGAGCGGGCCTACCTCCGCGACTTCTTCTTCGCCGCCGCCTTCTTCTTCGCGGGACGCTTGGCCGCGGCCTTCTTCTTGGCGGGCGCCTTCTTCGCGGCCTCCCAGAGGCCGAGGGTCGCGCCGGAGGGATCGACGAACACCCCGATCGCGCCCATCTCGCCGATCGCGTGGTAGTCGAGGACCACGCGTCCACCGGCCTTGCTCACCTTCGCGAGCGAGCTCTTCACGCTGTCGACCTCGACGTACGGCAGCCACGACGTCGGCACGTCGGGCATCGGCTTCTTCTGCATGCCGCCGCCGGTGCCCTTTCCGACCTCGATCATCGTGTAGCCCATCCCGGGCATCTCGTTCAGCTTCCAGTCGAAGACGCTCTTGTAGAACTTCTTCGCCTTCGCGAGGTCGTCGGTGCTCAGTTCGATGTGAATGAACGGATTGGCCATGGTCGTCTCCTCTTTCGATCGCGACGGATGGTCGATCGGTCGCGAGAAGCTCGCAAGGCTCAGCGCGCGACGAGATACGTGACGTCGGGGCCGATGCTCACGACGCCGCCGGCGTCGGCGCGGCCGATCGACGCGCCGTCCTGTCCGACGACGTCGAACGAGCCCGTCGCGATGCGCGCCGTCGCGCTCTCCGTGGTCACGGTCCAGACGGCGGTGACCGCCCCGCCCGACGCGCCGCGGAACACGACCGCGCGAGCGTCGGCCGGCAGCCCCTCGAGCGCGGCCGATTCCTGCACCGGCCACCGCTCGCCGACGACCTTCAAGAGCGCGCGGAGAGCGATGTACGACGGCTTCGGCGTCGCCTCGCGTCCCGCGTCGACGTCTTGATCGTTGCCGAGCAGACCGAACGCGTCCTCGGGCGGGATGTTCTCGGGGTGCGGCCCGTCGCGCAGCGTGTACCAGAAGATGCCCTCTGCACCGGCGTTCGCCGCGAGGATCGTCGCGCGCACGTCGAAGCGCGCCTGATCGCGCGCGTCGACCCGGCTCCACACGGGCCAGCCGATCTCGGTGATCCAGATCGGCTTGTCCCCGCCGCCGTTCTTCTCGAGCAGCCACGCGTGCATCTGGATCTTCGCCTCGAGCGGCGGGTCCTCGTCGTCGTCGAGCTCGGGCGCGCGGTACGGCGGATACTTCTCGTAGGTGTGGATGCCCGCGATGTCGAACGACCGCGCGAGATCGGGCCGCGCCGCATAGGCCTCGGTCAGCCACGGCATCGCGCCCTGGATGATCTGCGGGACGAACACCGTACCGGCGAGGAGGACGGGCGTGCCCGGCGCCGCCGATGCGATCGCCGGATGGGTCGCGGCGACGAGATCCCCATAGGCTCGCGGATCGCCGCTCAGCTTCGGTTTCCAGAAGCGCCAGCCGTTGTTCGGCTCGTTCCAGATCTCCCATGCCGCGACGCGGCCGCCGTAGCGTCCCGCCGTCGCGCCGGCGAACGCGGCGAAGTCGCGCGGATCTGCCGGCGGAAACGTGGTCGAGCCGTTCTCGGTCGCGGGATTCGCCCACGGCACGCCGTACCCCAGCATGCCGAGCAAGCGAACGCCGCGTGCGCCTGCCTCGTCGACGAGACGATCGTAGTCGTCCCAGACGAAGCGCCCGCGATCGGGCTCGATCTCGTGCCAGAGGAAGTCGCGCCGGATCATCACGCCGCCGAGATCGATCGCGGCATCGAAGTAGCCGCGGCGGAGCGCAGCCGAGCGAGCGTCGTTCCCGAGCGGCATGTCGCCGGGGTTCGAGGCGATCCCGCAGAGCGTATGAAGCGGCCGCGCGACGGGCGTACGCGTGCGCAGGCCCATCTCGCCGAGCCACACCGGACGATCCTCTCCCGCGTCGCTCGCAGGCGCGCTCGCCGGCTCGCCGTCCCCGCACGCCGAGAGTGCTCGGGCGACGATCACGATCGTCGCGACCCCCATCGCCGCGGCCCCGGTCGTCCGTCCACCGTTCACGCCGCGCAGCATAGGCTACGATCGCGTCGATGGCCCGCGTGCTCGTCCCGCTCCCGGATCGCGACTTCGACCCGACGGAGACCGCCGTGCCGTGGAAGCTCTTCACGCAGGCGGGCCACGACGTCGTCTTCGCCACGGAACAGGGGCACAGGCCCGCGTGCGATCCGCTCCTGGTGCGTGACGAGGGCGTGCTCTTCGGGCAGCTCGGGGCGAAGGACGCACCGAAGCGCCTCTATCGCGAGCTCGAGGCGGCAGCGGCGTTCGCGAAGCCGATGGCGTGGCGCGACATCGATCCGGAGACCTTCGATGCGCTCGTCCTTCCCGGCGGGCACGCGCCTGGGATGAAGCAGTACCTCGCGAGCGAGCTCCTGCACGCGAAGGTCTCCGCGTTCGCGAGGCGGAAGAAGCCGCTCGGCGCCATCTGCCATGGCGTGCTCGTGCTCGCCCGCGCGAACGCGCTCCGCGGCCGGCGGACGACGTGCCTGCCGAAGTACATGGAGCGCATCGCGTACTTCGCGACGGCGTGGAAGCTCGGTCGCTACTACCGGACGTACGATGCCTACGTCGAGGACGAGGTGAAGGCCGCGCTCGACGAAGCCTCGCACTTCGTCCGCGGGCCGATCACGCTCTTCCGTCACGGGACGGAGGACGACGACCGCGGCGCGTTCGTCGTCGAAGACGGCGAGTACGTATCCGCGCGCTGGCCGGGCGACGCGTACCTCTTCGCGAAGAAGATCCTCGCGCGCTTGTGACTCGCGCTACGGATTTCCGCCTTCGGCGCGGCACTTCTTCGCGAGCGCGTTGACGACCGCGTCGATCGCTCCGCCGGCCTTCGCCTGACGGTACTGGACGCACGACTGCGGCTCCGAAGGACGCGGCGGCGGGGTCGGAGCGGGCGTCGGCACGGGGGTCGGCACCGGGGTCGGCACCGGCGTGGGCGCAGGCGTCGGCGTGGGCGCGGGCGTCGGGGTCGGCGCAGGCGTGGGCGTGGGTGCCGGCGTCGGGTTCGGCTTCGGCGGCGTCGGCGTGTTCGTCGGCTTCGGCTGCGGCGACGGCGGCGTCGTCGTGTTCAGCGGCGTCGCGGTGTTGGTGAGCGGCGCAGCGGTCCCGGTCGGCGTCGCCGTCGCGGTGTCCGTCGGCGTGGTCGTCGCCGCGGTCGGCGGCGTGCTCGTGCCCGGATCGAACGGGACGTCGGGCGTGGAGCTCGATCCCTTGAACACGCCCGCTCCCCAGAGGAGCGCGACGATGCTCAGCACGCCGACGACGCCGGCTGCTCCGAGGATGACTCCCTTGTTCCCTCCACCGCGCGACGGACGCGCCGGCGCCGCCGGCACGCCGCCCGGCGTGGCATACGAAGGGGCGCCCGGCGATCCGTAGGCGGGCACCGCCGCGGCGGGCGGCGGCGCGTGATGCGCGATCGGCGGGGCGGCAGCGGTCCCTCCGGCAGGCGGGGGAGGCGCGCCGTAACCACCGGCGGGCGGGAACGGCATCGGCTCGCCGATCTGCGTCTTGCCTTTGAGGCTCGCCCCCGCATCGGGCGGCGGCGCGAAGGCCGGCGCCGGCTCCGGCTTGAAGCCGGCGGTGGCCGCCCTCTGCGCGACCTCGGCCGCGGAGGCGCCCGCACGCCCGGTGAAGCGCTCGACGAACTCGTTCATCGTCGCGAAGCGATGCGCGGGATCCTTCGCGAGCGCGCGCATGATCGCGCTGCGCATCGACTCCGGCAGCGAGCCGCCGTGCGGCGCCGCCTCGATCGGCTTCGGCGCGGCCGTCATGTGGAGCGTCGCCCACTCGAAGGCGCTCGCCGCGTCGAACGGGAGCTTCCCGGTGAGCATCTCGTACGTCATCACCGCGAGCGAGTAGATGTCGCTGCGTGCATCGAGCGCCTGCCCGGTGAACTGCTCCGGGCTCATGTACGGCGGCGTGCCGAGCACCATGCCCTGCTGCGTGAGCTTCTTCTCGCTCGCGTCCTCTTCGGTGCGCTTCGCGATGCCGAAGTCGAGGACCTTCACGAAGTCCTTCTGCCCGGCGCGGTCGGTGAGGATGACGTTGTCCGGCTTGAGATCGCGATGGATGATCTTCTGCGCGTGCGCCTCGGCGAGCGATCCGCCGATCTGCTCGACGATCCGCGTGACGCGCGCGGGCGGCATCGGTCCGTCCTTCTCGAGGGCCGCCGCGATGCTCTGCCCCTGCACGAACTCCATGACGATGTAGAGCAGCCCGTCGTCGGTCGTGCCGAAGTCGTAGACCTGGACGGTGTTCGGGTGCTCGAGCCCGGCGAGCGTGCCGACCTCGCGCTCGAAGCGCTCGCGGATCTTCGAGTCGCGCGAGAGGTGCCCGTGCAGCGTCTTGATGGCCACGCGGCGCGTCTTCGTGCCGAGCTCCTGCTCGCCGGCGTACACCGCGCCCATGCCGCCCTCGCCGATGAGCTGCACGACGCGGTACTTGCCCGCGAGCGTCCGACCAATCAGCGGATCCGCGGAAACCGGCGTGGGCATCGGCTTACCGCAAGCTGCGCAGTATGCCGGCTGTCCCGGGACCTCGGCGTGACACGACGGGCATCGCATGACGGTGAGACGTCAGACTACCAAGATCGGTCGACTTCAGGGCGTCCCGCCCGAGGCACGGCACTTGGCCTCGAGCGCAGCGAGGATCGCCGGCTTCTGACCCGCGCTCTTCGCCGCGTGGTACGTCGCGCACTCCTTCGTGTCCTGCGCCGGCTTCGGCGTGGGGATGGGCGCGGGCGTCGTGGACTTCGCGCCGCTCGGGTTCTTTGCCGTTCCGCCGCCCGCAGCTCCGCCGGACGAGGACGTGGCCTTGCCCGCGTTCGGGTCGACCGCAGGTGCGGCCGACGTGAGCGGCTCGGCCGTGGTCACCGCCGGAGCCGCCGTGTCGGTCGCCGCGACCGACCCCTCCGGCGTCGCGCTCGTGGTCGCCGCGGTCTCGATCGGCGGAGGCTCGACCGGCTTCTTCTTCCCGCCTGCCACGACGGCGATGCCGGCGCCGATCAAGAGGAGCGCGGCGAGCCCGCCGAGGCCGGCGATGAGCGCGGTGTTGCCCTTCTTCGGAGCCGCCTGCGGTCCGCCGTGCGCCGGGCCCGCGGGGATGGCGACGGGCGCCTGCGGCGGCGGGCCGCCGGGTCCTCCGTAGGGAGGCGTGACGGCAGCCGCCGGAGGTCCGCCAGGCGGTCCCATCATCGGCTGCGCCATCTCCGTCTTCGCGCGGGCAGGCGGGCCGCCGTTCGACACCGGCGCATTCGCGATCGCGGCGTCGACCGACGGGATGGCGGCTCCGCCCGAGAACGCCGCGTAGAAGTCCTTCACCGACGCGAAGCGCTCCTCCTTGTTCTTCGCGAGCGCGCGCGAGATCGCGTTCCGCATCGCCTCGGGCACGTGCGGGCCGAGCGGCTGGCGCTCGAGCGGCGTCGGCGGCTCGGTCATGTGCTTCGAGGCCCACTCCCACGCGGTGTTGGCCTCCCACGGGAGCTTGCCGGTGAGCATCTCGTAGGCCATGACGCCGAGCGCGTAGATGTCGGAGCGAACGTCGACGGGCTGCCCAGTGAACTGCTCCGGGCTCATGTACGGCGGCGTGCCGAGGACCATGCCCTGCTGCGTGAGCTTGGCCTCGTTCGGATCGTGCTCGCTCGAGCGCTTCGCGATGCCGAAGTCGAGGACCTCGACCCAGTCCTTCTGGCCGGCGCGCTCGGTGAGGACGACGTTGTCCGGCTTGAGATCGCGATGGACGATCCCGTGGCCGTGCGCTTCCTCGAGCGATCCGCACACCTGGCGCATGATGTTGTCGACGCGCGGTGGCGGCATCGGCCCTTCCTGGACGAGGATGTCGGCGACGCTCTTGCCCTGGACGTACTCCATGACGAGATAGAGCGTCCCGTCGTCCATCTGGCCGAAGTCGTAGACCTGGATCGTGTTCGGGTGCTCGAGCGCGGCGACCGTCCCCGCCTCGCGGTCGAACCGCGCCTTGATCGACGGGTCGTGCGACAGGTGCTTGTGCAGCGTCTTCAGCGCGACCTTGCGCGCCGTCGTGCCGAGCTGCTGCTCGGCCATGTAGACGCAGCCCATGCCACCCTCGCCGAGCAGCTTGACGATCTTGTACTTCCCGACGGTCTGGCCGACGAGCGGATGGTCCTCAGCCTGCGTTTGTCCCTGAGTCATCGGCTGCAAGGGTCGCACAAAATGGGATTTATTTCCGGTCCACACGCCATGCACGGGCATTTAACGGCCCTGGGCGGCGTTCGATCTCTACCGCTGGCACGCTCGTGCATGACTCGAGGCGCTGTTCGTCTGCGGCCGAATGCCTTGACACCCACCTGGACGCACGGCGTCTCGAGGAGCGCGATGGCCATCTTTCCGTCCGGGCGATGTCGCGCCCTGGCTGCGCACGCTCGTCGTGAGCGCCGAGCTACGCTCGGAGAGCCATGACCGCGCAGATCAACGACACCTTCTCGTACCGTGGCGAGGCGCACGAGCTCGTCGGGATCAAGGGCGAGGGCCTCTTCGACCCCGCGAAGCTCGGCATCCGGTGCACGATGATGCACACGGCCTGCTGGCGCGGATACATCGCCGCCTACGCGGTCGAGGAGGAGGAGCTGCGCCTGGCATCGCTCGAAATCCAGCTCGCCGACGCGAGCGACGTCCAGCCGATCCTCGGCGCGTCGCCGACGCGCGTGACGGAGTACGGCCGCGCGACGTACGAGCGGATCGGCGTGCGGCTCCCGTTCACGGGCGGCATCCTGCTCGCGCAGGACTTCATCCGCGAGCTCTACGTTCACATGGGGTTCCACCCGGCGTGGAAGTACCGCGTCGTGCACGAGCTGACGTTCGAGGAGGGGCGCCTCCTCCGCGCGGCCGATCGCTCGCAGTCCGTCGCCGACATCCGCGCCCGGCTCGCCGCGCGCCCGCTCGGCCCCGACGGCACCGATCCCGAGGAGCTCCGGCGCTGGATCGAGCTCACGTTCGACCGCACCTACCTCTGAAAACGGCGAGCTCGGGCTCGCCGCGGGGCCGCCGCGTTCGACCGCGTCAGCCGCCGTCGACCGGGACGACGACGCCTTCCTTCGGCGGCCACGGGAGCGGCCAGCGCTGATCGCGCGCGCGGTCCCATAGCTCGAGGCGCGTCCCGCGCTTCGTCGCCGGGAAGAACACGCCGATGCGCGTCTTCAGCTTCGGCTCGAACCGCGGCGGCGCCTTGTATCCCGCGTCGGTCGTCTCGGGCGCGCCGAGCATCGGGAAGTCGAAGCGCACGCGCTCGATCAGCGTGGGCCCCTCGTACAGCTCGAGCGCGAAACGGCCCATCACGCGCGGCGTGGTGTGCGGCGCGCCCATGTCCGTCTTGTGGACCTGCACGAGGTACACCTCGCCCTTGTCCCATCGCAGATCGAAGACCCACTGCTCGCGCTCGGTGAGCGGAGGCGGATCCGGCGGGATGCGCCGCGACGCGGCGGCGCCGTCGGACGATGCCGCGGCGTCGGCGCCGGGCGCACCGCCGTCGATCGCACCCGCGGTCTTCGCCGCGGCGACCGCGAGCGCCGGCACCCCGGCCGCGAGCGCAGTCAGGAAGAGGAAGAGGGCGGCTCTCGATCGGAGGTTTCGCACGTCACGGCGGTATTCCACGCCTCGGCCGCGCCGCCAAGCTCCGTCCACACGCGTCGCAGCTCCTCGGGGACCTTTGCCTCCACGACGACGCGACGATCGCCGCGCCCCGGAACGACGATCCGCGCCGCGTGCAGGGCGATCCGCGACAGCCCCACCACCGCGCCGGTCGCGAGTGTGAGCTGCCCCGGCCCGCCATGGTCGCGGTCGCCGAGCAGCGGCATGCCCGCGCCGCTCGCGTGGATCCGGATCTGGTGCGTGCGCCCGGTCTGCGGATCGACGGCGAGCATCACGACCGGCGCGCCCGCGGCCCGCGCGACCACGCGCGCGCGGCTCTCCGAGGGCTTGCCGTCGATCGGCGCGCGCCACACGTGGAGGGGTTGATCGCGTTGATCATGTTGATCGACTGAATCAACGTTGATCAACGTAGCGAGCGCGACGTACCGCCGGGCATAGACGCCACGCGCGCGCGCCTCGCGCAGGCGCGCCTCGGCCTCGGCCGAGAGCGCGAACACGACTGCGCCGCTCACCTCGCGATCGAGGCGCGACGTCACGCGGAGCTCGCCCGGGCTCTTGCCGATGGCGCGCGCCGCGGACGCGACCAGCGACTGCGCGGCGCCCTGGTGATCGGGCACCGTCGGGATCCCGGCGGGCTTCGCGACCGCGAGCAGGTCGTCGTCGTGGAAGAGGATCTCGACGGCGACCCTCGCCTCGCGCTCGCCGATGCGGACCTCGTCGCCCGGCCGCACGGGCTCGTCGGCCGCGCGGACGCGCCGCCGGCCGACGAAGACGCGTCCCTCCGCGATGGCCTCGAGGTCCTCGCGCGCGCGCCGCACGATGTCGCCGACGGTGGCGCCGTCCCCGGGACGGACCACCCAGCGCTTGTCGCGGCGCGACCCGGGCCTCACTTCTTTCTCGCGGCCTTCTTCTTCGGCTTCGCCGCGGCCTTCGCCTTCTTCTTCCTCGGCGATGCGGCCTTCTTCTTCGCCGCCGGCGCCGCCTTTTTCTTCGTCGCGGGCTTCGCCTTCTTCTTCGTCGCGGGCTTCGCCTTCTTCTTCGTCGCGGCCGCCTTCTTCGTTGCCGCCGCCTGGCCCTGGACGACCGCGCGGAGGAAGGCCAGCGCGAGCTCGCGCAGGCGGTCGTCGTCCTTCGCGAGCTTGGCGACGTCCTTGGCGGTGCCGATCTCCGTGCCGGTGATCACGTCGCCTTCGTCCTCGAACGGCCGCATGAACACCGCATAGATGCCCTTGCGATCGGGCGACTCGCCGGCCAAAAACCAGTCGTTGTGCACCGGGCCGTCCGCGCCGGGCAGGCGGCGGATCACGTCCACGAATGCGTTCTCGAGCGTCGTGATGGTCTGTTCCGTTTTCATGCGGTCACGACGGTAGTCGCTCGACCAGCCCCGTGTCTCCGTCGAGACGCACGCGATCGCCGGTCTTGAGCGCGCGGGTGACGCCGTCGACGTTGACGACGCTGGGCACGCCCAGCTCGCGCGCGACGACGGCGGCGTGGCTCAGCGGACCGCCGAGCTCGGTGACGACGCCGGCCGCGATGCAGAACATCGGCGTCCAGCCCACGTCCGTCGTGTGCACGACGAGGATCTCGCCGGCCTGCAGCTCGCTCATCTGCGATGCGGAGAGGAGGACGCGGGCGCGGCCCTCGACCACACCCGAGCTCGCCGGCGTCCCGCGCAGCAGGTCCCCGCCCGAAGGCGGGAGCTGCACCGGCGGCGGCGCGCCGATGAACGTCGCCGGCGGATCGGGACGTGCTCGATCGCGGGCGTGCTCCGCGCGACGCGCCCGTACGAGCGGCGCGAGATCGGTGCGCGAAGAGCGCAGGGCGTCGACGAGCTCGTCGACCGTCAGGAAGAAGGCGGTGTTCACTGCAGCGAAGGGCGCCGCATTCCGGCGCTCCTCTTCCCAGTCGCGGGCGAGCTCGGGGACGAGCCGGAGGATGCGACGATCGGCGTCGAGGGCGACGTCTCGGAGCATCCCGAGGACGCGGGTGACCCACGTACGCATTCGCTCGCGCAGCCGCGCCGCTTTCTGCGCACGCGTCACGAGATGACGCACGAGCGTCTGCTCCGCGATGTTCAGCCGAGGGACGAGGCGCTGCATCTCCGCGTCGGCCGCGGCCTTCGCGCGGGCGAGCTGGGGCTCGACCTCGCGCGCGTCCCCACGGAGCGCCACGCGCACCATGGCGAGGACGGGTCGCGGGTCCTCCTTCCAGCGCGGCGTCGAGAGCTCGGCCTCGCGCACCGCCCGATCGCCGTAGAGATCGAGGAACGACACGAGCGCCCGCTTCGTGGGGCCTTCGGGGAGGGCGTCCATCGTCGCGCCCTCCTTCTCGAGCACCGCACGCGCGCCGGGATCGCGCCGGGCGAGGCTCACGATGCGCATCACGCCGATGGCGGGCCGCGCGCTCTCGAGATCGCGGATGCCGCGCGTGAGGTCGTGCGCGAGGCGCTCGGCGCCCATCGGCTCGACGCGAGCGAGCACGTGCTTGAGGAGGACGTGCGTTCCGAGCGCGCTCGACGCGCACGTGAGCATCACGTCACCGGTACGTTCGAGGAGCGCCTGCACGTCGCGGAACTTCCGCGCGACGCCGTCGTCGGGGAGGATCGCGAGGTCCAGCGCGTTGTGATCGCGCAGCGCGCGTTCCGCCTCCGCCTCGAACTTCTTCACGTGCTCGTCGAGGCGCAGCTGCTCGCGCAGCAGGCGCGTCGCGGTGAGCGGCAGGCGCGCGATGAACCGCTTGTGCGAGACGTGGGCCACCTGGCTCGCGAGCTCGTCGCCGCCGGAGCCTCCGCCGAGCTCGACGAGCGTGCGCGGATCGAGCCAGGGGACCTGCGCGGCGATGCGCATGAACTCGGTGAGGTTCAGATAGAACCGACCGTGGACGTCCCCGACGAGGCGCGCGTTCTTCGGGACGGTGCAGCCGAGCGTGCCGAACGCCTTGCGAAAGCCCGACTCGCTGTAGTCGCCGGCGATCGACCAGGTGAACGGCGTCGCGACGCCCGGCAGCGCCTCGCCCACGTTCGCGTTGCTCCACACCGTCCGCGCATCGCCGCCCTCGGGGAAACCGAGGCCGGTGACGTGACGCGCCTGGACGACCCATACGCGCTCTTCGTCGCACGCGAACTCGACGTCCCACGGCACGTCCTCGATCGCCTCGAGGCGGCGTGCGACGTCCGACAGCTCGACGAGGTGGTGCTCGGCGAGCGCGGGCACGTCCGGCTGCGAAACGTCGACCTCCTCGAGCCCGCGCGCGCCCACGACGAGCGCTCGGCTCTTCCGCGCGATCGTCTTCTCGATCACGCTGCCCGAAGCGGCGAGGCGGAGCATGTCCGGCGTCGTGACGCCCTCGACGACCGGCGCGCCGAGCCCGACGCCCGCGTTGACGATGCGCTCGGGCGGCCCGCTCGTCGCGTGACGTCGCGTGAACATCACGCCGGCCGCGACCGCGCGGACCATCGGCTGGATCACGACCGCCATGCCGATGTCGCGGATGCCGTGCGTCGCGAGGTAGCCGAGCGCACGCCCCGAAGCGATCGAGGCCCATACGCGTCGCACCGCGTCCTCGAGGTCGCTCGCGCCACGCACGCCGAGGATGGTCTCGGCAAGCCCGGCCATCGACACGAGGGCGCCGTCCTCGCAGGTCGCGCTCGAACGGACGGCGAAGCCCCATGGCGCCTGGGCCGAGTGACCTTCCCAGAGCTCCGCGAGCTCCTCGGCGAGGCGCCCGGGCAGCGGCGCACGCAAGATCTCCTCGCGCGCATCGGCTGCACGCGAATACGCGCTCCGGCTCGTGGCCGCGCGCAGGAGCGAGCGCGGCTCGCACGCCGGCGGCAGCTCGCGGAGCGCGGCAAGGAAGGCCTTCTGCGGCAGGACCCAGGTGTCGGGGACGAGGAAGCCGTTCCGACGCAGCCACGCGAGCCGCGATGCCTTCCCGCCGACGTTCTTGCGCGCCGCGAGCGCCTCGTCGCGGACCAGCGCGTCGAGCGACACGAGCCACGGCGCATGGGTTTTCCCGGGCGCTCCCTTGGTCGCGAAGGCCTCCGCCATGCCGGCGCCATCCTAGCACCTGGCGCGACCGTGGAATGCGCCGCGGTTCATGCGCATGCGGCTTGCACGCTCTCCCGATCATGACGGGGGACTTCGACGAGCTCGAGTTCCTTTCGAATGCCGCGCTCGCGCTCGACGAGATCGGGCCGGAAGACGACATCTACCAGTTCGTCGTCGAGCGGCTCGCCGCGCTGGTACCGGACACCCTCGTGCTCGCGAGCAGCTACGACCCCGCGGCCGAGTCCGCCACGGTCCGCGCGGTCGCCGGACCCGCCGAGCTGCGACAGCGTGCCGACGCTGCCGCAGGACGAGCTCCCATCGGGCTCGTCTTCCGGATGGGTGACGACGTGCTTCGCCTCCTCGCCGAGGGCAAGCTCCTGCGCGTCCCGGACGGGATGCGCCAGGTCACGGCGAGCGTGTGGTCCGCGGACCAAGTGCGCCGGTTCGAGAGCGCGACCCGCATCCGCTCGGTGTACGGCCAGCCGTTCTCTCGTAGGGGCGACTTCCTCGGAGCCGTCGCGTTCCTCAGTCGCGCCACGTCGCTCGAGCATGCCGGCGTCATCGAGGCGTTCGTCCGTCTCGTCGCGGTCGCGATCCGGCGACGGCGCGCGGAGACGAGCCTTCGCGAGAGCGAGTCGCGCTTCCGGACGCTCGCGGAGAACTCGCAGGACGCGATCTTCCGGCTGCGGACGGGGGAGTCGCCCGCGTTCGAGTACCTCAGCGCGGCGTCCGTATGGCTCACCGGGAGGTCCCTCGCGGAGCTCTATGCCGACGCGCGCCTCGGCGCACCGTGCTTGTGTCCGGAGGAGTGGACGAAGCCCGGCGCGCTCTCCGACGTCTCGACCGGGCCCGTCGTCGCGAAGTGCAAGCGCCCGGACGGCAGCACGATCTGGGCGGAGCAGAAGTTCACCCCGATCCGGGACGCGAGCGGGCGCATCGTCGCCATCGAAGGCATCGCGCGCGACATCACGGCGCGCAAGGAGGCACAGGACGCCGTCATCGAAGCAGACCGGCGCAAGACGGAGTTCCTCGCGGTGCTCTCGCACGAGCTCCGCAACCCGCTCGGCTCGATCCGCAACGCGCTCTACGTGCTCGACCGGACGCCCCCCGGTAGCCCCCAGGCCACGCGCGCGCACGACGTGCTCGAGCGCCAGATCGCCCAGCTCACGCGCCTCATCGACGATCTCCTCGACGTCACGCGCATCACGCGCGGCAAGATCCACCTCCAGCAAGAGCGCGTCGATCTGAACGAGCTCGTTCGTTCGGCGGTCGAGGATCGGCGCGCGGCGTTCGCGAGCAACAGCGTCGACGTCGAGGTGCTGCCTGCGCCTGGCTCGGTGTGCATCCATGCCGACCGGACGCGCGTGGCCCAGATCATCGACAACCTGCTGCACAACGCCGCCAAGTTCACGCCGCCGGGCGGCCGAGCGACCGTCTCCGTGCGGGTGGACGCAGCAAGCCGCGAAGCCGTCCTCCGCGTGCACAACACCGGCCCGTCGATCCCGTCCGAGGTCCTCGCTCGCATCTTCGAGCCGTTCGTTCAGGCCGATCGAACGCTCGATCGGAGCAAGGGCGGGCTGGGCCTCGGCCTCGCGCTCGTCAAAGGGCTCGTCGACATCCACGGTGGCTCGATCCAGGTCGAGAGCAGCAGCGACGCGGGGACGGCGTTCGTCGTCCGGCTCCCTCTCGCCCCCGGGGCGCCGCGGACGGAGCGAGCCCACCCGGGGGGCAGCGCACGGCAAGCGTCTCACCTGCGCATCCTCCTCATCGAGGACAACGAAGACGCGGCGAACAGCCTTCGCGCTGCGCTCGAGCTCCACGAGAACACCGTCGCCGTCGCGCGGAGCGGACCGGACGGGATCGCCGCCGCGCGTGACTTCAAGCCCGACGTCGTCGTCTGCGACATCGGGCTGCCCACGATGGACGGCTACGAGGTCGCCCGGGCGATCCGCGCCGATCCCGAGCTACGCTCGCTGTCGCTCGTCGCGCTCACCGGCTACGCGAGCCCGGACGACATCACGAGGTCGCGCGAGGCAGGCTTCGATCGGCACCTCGCGAAGCCTCCGAACATCGAGGCGCTCGAGCGCGTCGTCATCGAGCTCGCGCCGCCGTGAGCCGGCGCGCTCAGCCGTGCGCGAGCACGCGATCGTGCCAGAGAAGCATCTCGATCGCGCCCGGACCGCGATTGAACGGGTAGTCGTGGGGGCCCGGGATCTCGACGAAGTCGTGGGCGACGCCGGCGTTGCGCCATCCCGCCGACGTGAGGCGGATCGCGCTCTTGAAGTAGTCCTTGTCACTCGTCAGGAGGCGCAGACCGAGCTTCGGGTTCCGCGCGCGAGCGGCCTTCGCCAAATCCGTGTAGTCTGCAACCTGGTCCTCGCCGATGGCGGGCTGCAACGTCCCGACGGCGCCGAACGACTCGGCGTGGCCGAGGCCGATCCGCAGCGCGAGCGCTCCGCCCAGCGACACGCCGTCGATGCCGATCGCCTCGGGCGCGTCGATGACCGGCAGCTCCTTCTTCGCGCGCGGCAGGACCGAGCGCATCAGGTAGTCGCCGTATTCGCGGATCTGCGGCGGCTTCCTCAGATCGACGTCGGGCGAATAGGGACACACGACCACGAGCCCGCGGAACGGTCGATCCGCGAGCTCCTTGTTGTGCTCGGCGAGGCGCTTCGGATCGACGAACCCCTCGAGGTCGTCCGACGTCAGCGGCGGCGCGCACACGCGGCCGATCGCCCGGAGGAGCGCGTAGTCGCGCGGCCAGCCCATCACGCCCAGCTCGGCGCCTTTGTTCGCCTCGCCGCGTCCATGGAGCGCGAAGAGCAGCGGCATGCGCTCGCCCTGCTTCATCCATCCGGGTACGAGGGCGACGGCGCGGCCGCCGCCGTCGAAGGTCCACGTCTGCATGCCCACCTGCCCGCGCGGGCCGGTGCCGGCCTCGACGACTTCGGGCGCCACGGTCGGCGGGAGAGGAGGAGGCTTGGCGGCGGGCGGCTCGCTCCCGCCGCTCGACTCGCGCCGCGAGCATGCGGCCAGGGCAGCGGCGGCGAGGAACGAGCGGCGGCCGATCACGACGTGCGACGCTACTCGTCCTGCGGGGGGTTGGGAACCTTGCCCGTGGCGGTCTTCACGAGATCGACGAGCCCGGGATCGGTCGCGAGCTGATCGCGGAGCATCCTCTTGATGTCGGAGAGATCCTGCGGCGGCAGGCCCTCGAGCGGCCGCGTCGCTTCGTCCACCTTCAGGTCGAGGTAGCGCTCCACGTCGATCTCCCCTGCGCGAAGGCGCGCGAGCGGAGAGGTCGCATCCACGGCGCCCGTCTTCTCGATCGGCGCCGCGTCGCCCGCGCGGCCGGTGCGCTCGACGGAGAAGGGCTTGTCGACGGCGCCGGTCTTGTTCGCGTTCGCGACGCCTCCCGTGACGTCGGGCGCGCCCGGTCCCTTGGCGCCTTTTCCTCCGATGCCGTCGATTCCCATGGCTGACCTCCTCGACTCTAGCGCGATCAGCGGATGTTTCCGATGGCCGTCTTGACCGTGTCGTGCTGCGCCTTGAGGACGTTCGAGAGCGCAGTGAACGATCGGTTCTGCGCGTTCACCGCCTCCTGCACCTGCAAGAAGTAGAGGTTCATCTCCTGGCTCTGCTGGAGCGAGGCCTCGATGTTGGCCTGCTCGCCGCCCCCCATGGCCGCGCCTCCGCCGACGCCGGTGCCGCCGAGTGCGCCGACGCCCGCGACCGACGGAGCTCCGCCGGCCGGGAGCGGCCCCTCGGGCGAGCCGTTGCGCATCACCGGCATGCCCGGAGCCGCCATCGGCACGCCGATCGAGGGAGCGGTGCCGCCCGCGCCGCGGATCGCGACGGCCATGAGCGGCGCGCCCGGCAGGCTCCGCATCGCCGTCTCGGCGCTGCGGACGACGGATCGGCCGAGCACCTCGGCGAACTTGCCGGCCCGCGGCGGGGTCGGGGTGACGCGGGGGGCCGAGGCGGCGACGGTGACATCGGAACGGGCGGAAAGGCTGCGGGGCTCCATCGTGACTTCCTTCTCCCCGGGGTGGACTTTGCGGGGCGTGTCCGAGGGTCGGCCCCGCGCCGGAGAAGTTGCCGAAAAAATGCGGCGCCCGCTCAGCGGCAGCGGAGGTGGCACTCCATGACCGCGTCGAATCGGCAGAAATTCGAGGAGAACCCGGGGAGTAGCCCCTCCGGCCCCTTGCAGCCGAAGCGGCAGCCGTTCGGGGAGGGCTCGGCGTTGACCGCGTAGCCGTCGGTCGTGCACGTGCCGTCTCCGCACTGGGCCTTCTCGGTGCGGCACGAGGACACGGCGTAGTCATCCGGGCACGTCCACTCGCGCTTCGAGCCCGCGTAGTCGGGCTTGCGGGAGACGCCCGTGTCGACGTGCTCGTGCCGGCGGTAGGCGGCCTTGCCCGTGCGCACACGCTCCACGATGCGTGCAGTTTGCATCTTCGGCACGACGGGCGCGCCTTCATCGCGCGGATGGAACTGCAACGTCTCGTCGCGGGTCTGGACCTCGCATCCGGTGACGCTCCCGTTCGGTCGCCACGTCACCGGGACGTCCATGCTGCCGAGCGCGGGCACGGCGAAGGTGCGCTCGCCGATCGAGGCGCGGAGATCGATCGGCGCGCGGTTGACGATGTGGAGCAGCTTCGTCGATTCGGTGTCGTAGGGCACGTCGCCGAAGTCGAGGATCTCCGGAGCGACGTCGGGAGCGGGGAACGCGAACTTGCAGACGTCGGAGAGCGGGTAGATCGCGTAGGCGATCGGCACCGGGTTCTTCACCGCGAACGAGAGGGTCGGAGGCGGGCCGCTCGCCGGCAGCGCGCCGGGCGCGCCGAGCCTCTCGATGCCGCTCACCTCGAGCCCGCCGACGACCGTCTGGGTGACCCGCGCGTCGCTCGCCGCGATCCGCGCGCGCACGAAGTCGAGCGCGCGTCCGTGGAGCTCGCCGGCGCGCACCCGCATCTCGTAGGCGAGGAGCCCGCCCATCTTCACGGCCCCGACGAAGTGGGTGGCGCGACCGCAGGTGCACCCGTCGCCGCCGAACGCGACGTCGTCCGAGGCGGAGAAGAACTGCGGGTCGAGGTCGCGGACGAACGCGACCGCGACGAGGCTGATCTCGTGCTCCGAGGCCTCGCCGCCGGCGGAGAGCCACGGGGTGAGGTCGGCGTCCGCGCCGACGAGCGCGTGATCGATCGCGACGCCGACGTAGGAGAAGTCGATGGTGGTCGGATCGACCTTCGGCGCGAGTGCCGGGCTCGCGCCGCGCTCCTGCGCGCAACGCGTCGGCAGCACGCTGTATGCGCCCTCCGGTCCGCGCTGGACCCCTCGGCCCGGAGCGATCGCGCTCGCGGGGTCGAGGAGGTACTCGTGCTTCACGTTGCCGAAGCCGCTCGCGGCGGCGAGCAGACCCTTCGCGCGGCTGCACTCGCCGTCCGCGAGCCCCGCGCATGGTGCTCCGCCCGGACGGGATGCGCGCTTGTCCTCCACCCCCTGCGGCCCGAGCGACGGACGTGACGGGCACCCTGCGAGCACGCCCGCGAGCACGAGCCACGGCGCGACGCGCATCAGCCCCCCTGGCCCTCGCTCTTCGGGCTCCAGACGATCCGAGCGCGCCGCGCCCGCTTGTCTTGCGGCGTGGGGCCGTCGTCGTTGAAGAAGAGCACGCCGCCGTGGAGCACGAGCGCCACGTCGAGCGACGGCGGACCGTCGAGGTGGAGGAGCGGGAACGCGCGTACGTCCTTGACCGCGAGATCGACCGCGTCGAGCCCGATGGCATCCGGCGAGCTCCGCGCGACGACCGCCCGGAGCTTGCCGTCGGGCGCCTCGATGGAGACGGAGGTGGCGGCGCCTTCTCCCGCGAGCGGGATCCGCGCGGGCTTGCCGATGACCTTCCCCTGCGCATCGAGCGTCGTCCACATCGCGCCGAAGCCGCTCGCCGACGGCGTCTCGTTGCCGAGCGGCGCCTCCTCGATCCACGCGACGTAGGCTCCGGCCTCCGCGCTCGCGAGCTGCGGCGTGCGCGAGTGCGCCGCCGTCGCCAGGACGCGCGTCTCGTCGACGGCTCGCTTCGCATCGCGCATCTTCACCGCCGTCACGAAGACGTCGGCGAGCCCGTCGCGCGGGCTCTCGCGCGGATCGGCCCACGCGAGCCAGACGAGATCGCCCTTCGCCATGGCGACCAGATCGCTCGCGTCGCCGGGCGCGTTCGTGATGCGCTCCTCACGCGCGGTGCGGTTCAGGTCGAGACCGACCTTCGTCGCATACACCTCGCCGTTGCCGTCGCGACCGTCGACCCAGGCGACGACCCAGCCGTTGCCCGCCCACACGATCGCGACATCGCTCGCGTCGCCCTTCGTCGTCGTGAGCTGCACGTCGTTCGTGCGCTTGCCCTTGCGATCGATGCGCGTGACGTGGACCTCGGGGTCGCCGTTCTCGCGTGCGACCCACGCGACGGCCGCACCGTCCTCGGGCTTCTCGGCGGCGGCGACGGCGACCCCTCCCACGGCGAGCGCCCGCGGCGAGAGCGTGGTCGGCGCGGAGGCGTTGCCGTTCGCGTCGAGGATGCGCGTCGCGAGCACGAGCGGCTGCGTCTTCTCGTGCGACTTCTCGTTCTTCGCGGTGAGCGTCGCGAGGATCGTCGCGTCGCCGAGCTTCGCCGTCGCGAGGTCGACGACCGCCTCGCCGCTCGCGAGCGCGGCGAGGTCCTCGACCTTCGGCGCGTCCTTCGGCGGCGGAGGGGGCGCAGCCGCGGGGGCGACGTTCGACCGCGGCCGCACGAGCGCGGTGCGGATCCGGGCGGGGGAGCCCGACGAAGCGGCGAGCGAGGAGCACGCGTCGCCATCGCACGAGAGCCCCCAGCCGAGCGGCGAGGGATCGCCGCTCCACGCGAACGCCTCCTTCTGCACGACGCCGAGCCTGGCGTCGAAGCGTACGAGCGTGGCGACGGGCGCGACGTCCTCGCACGGCGCCGAGCCGGGCTCGCAGTCGCGGACGGCGGCGAGCGTGGCGAAGCCGGATGCGGTCGCTGCCAGCTCGGGCAGCGCTCGTCCCGCGACGTCGAACGACGCGGGCTTGCCGTCGAGGGCGAGCGATGCGCCGAGCCGACCGACGTGCGCCCGGCGGCGCTCGCTCTTCCTCCGGACCGGCGCTTCGAACATGATCGCCGTGCCCGCAGCTCCGTGCACCAGATGGATGAGCGCGGCGCCGCCGCGGCTCTCGACGACGCGGCGGGGAGGATCGACGTGGCCCTTGTCGTCGAGCGACGTTGCCATCACGACGGGATCGTCGGCGGTGCGGTCGGTCCACGCGAAGACGACGTGGCCGTCCGCGCGCACCACCTCGACGTCTCCGCTGACCGTCGGCTTGCTCGCGATCACGGTCGGCGCGCCGAGGGGATGAGCGTCGAGATCGAGCCGCTGGAATGCCAGCGTCCCGCTCGTCTCGCCTCTCTTCGACATCGTAGGCGGGGCGATCACCGTGGACACGCCGATGCCGCCGGGCAGCTCGAGCGCGTGCCATCCGATGACGCCGCGGGCCACGCGCGCGGGTGCGCCACGGACCGTGCCGTTCCCGTCGAGCGCCGCGGCGATCACGTTCGCGTCGCCGTTCCGCGTCTCCTCCGCCCAGACGCCGATCGCGCCGGAGTCGGTCGGGATCACGTCGACCCAGACCACGTCGTCGTTCGTGCGCGCGAGCTCGATCGCCTTTCCGCGCGGAGCGCCGTCGTCGCCGAGGACCGCGGCCCACAGGGACTCGCCTCGATCGGTGAGCGACGTCCACGCGACGACGAAGCCGGGCATGGGGCCACGCATGGGACGGACGACGAGCATCGTCGTGTCGTTGCCGACGAGCGCCGCCGTCTTCTCGCCGTCGCGCGGCCGGCCGTCCGGCCCGACCGGGACGACGACGATGCGACGGCCGCTGCCCTCCGCCCCGGTCACCCACGCGACGAGACCTGCGGCCGCCTCGCCCGTCCCGCGTCGGGCGAGGAACGGCCCGATCGTGCCGCCGCCGATCGTCGCCACGACGTGCCCCGTGAGCGGGAGCGCCTCCGCCGCCTTCTTCGCGCCGGGCGCGCCGACGCGCTCGTGCGAGACGCCGGTCGGCAGCTCGGCCGGCTTGCTCCCCCCGCACGCCGCGACGGCGAAGGCCAGCGTGGCCGCGCCGGCTCTCGGGAGGAGCGCTCTCTTCACTTCACCATCTCCTCGAACGTGCGCGTGATGGTGATGACGCCCGCATGGCTGCGCGGGAACGGCGCGTCGCGGAGCTCCTTCTGCACGCACTCGGCGAGCTCCTTGTCCTGCTTGCCCTTGGGGAACGTCACGCCGATGAGGCGGCCCTCCTGATCGATGCCGATGTTGACCGCCACCTTCTCGTGCGCGAGATGGGTCCGGAAGCGGTACTGCTGGACGCAGCGGCCGATGGCGTCCTGCTTCTTGTCCACCGCCTCGGTGATGAGCTGCGTCGCCTCGGCCGCGGATCCGGCGAAGGGCTTGCCACCGTCGCCGGGCGTGCCGCCGTCTTCCGCCGTCGAGGACGTCGAGCCGGCGTCCGCGCTGTCGGCCTTCGGCGCCGCGGCGTCCTTCTGGGCGCCGCCGCTGCATGCAGCCAGAGCGCAGAAAAGTGTCCCGATCGCGAGCCGTTCGACGTCCACGCGTCACCTCCTAACCGGCGAGGAGGCTAACACGTTCCCCCACGGCAATTCTTCGTGGGTCAGGAAGCACGGAGCAGTCGTGCGATGTGCCGCTTCTCCCAATCGATGGCGCGGTCGTACTTGCGGAACTGACGCTCGCGCTCGAGGAACTCCGGCGGATGGAGCACGCGGCGGGCGGACGGACCGCGCGCAGAAGCCATGTTCGAGATCGATCCCCGCACCGGATTGCCGCGCGCCGACGGGATCATGTGGTGCAGCATCTCGTGATAGACGACGTACGCGACGAAGTAGCGAGGCACCCACGGTTTGTCGAGCACCGGGTGGATGCGGATGAGCCGCTCGAGGTGCGTGTAGCTGCCGAGCCGGATCGCGCGCCTCGGCTCTCCGCGCTTGCGCTTCGTCCGCCGACCCCACGTCACGAGCGCGGTGCATGCGCCGCCGAAATAGCGATCGTTCAGGTCGTTCCAGATCGCGAGGAGGTCGTGGTGCTCGCCCTTCGTGACGAGCGGGATCGCGCGGGGCCGCCTCCGGGCGAGCCGAGCCCCGTTCGCGTCGATGTAGCGGCCCACGAGCTGGCTCGCGTCGCGATCCCCCTTCGCGACATACCGGACGAGCGCGTCGATGACGCGCGGCGGGGCATCCAGGAACATGTGGTGGATGCGGGCGTGGAGGACGCCGTTCTTGGTCGAGTGCGAGATGATCGAGTGTCGGTTGTCGGTGATCGACAGCACGACCGGCCGTCCGAGGCCCCAGGCCGCCTTCAGCTTCCGCTCGAGCGACTGCCGTGCGCCCTCGTGGACGAACAGCTGCGGCGAGGCCCCCGGGAAGACCATCCCGAGCTGTGCGCTGACCCGTTCGGGGATGCGAATGGCGGCCGCCGTCACGGTCGGACGCGCGAGCGTCGCCGCACCGCGAGACCATCGCGGGGCGAGCCAGTTACCGAGAACGGAGGGGGCGCTTCGCGCTCGCATCGGGGTGTCCCTATTGGGGGTAAGGGACGGGTCCGACGGAGTCAAGGAATGGTCAATTATCCATCAATTTCAATCACTTGGACGCGTAGGCAAATGCCCCCGATCCAATGTAGGTGCGCATGCGCAAGGCCCCGAACGGCCGTGGTGCGGAAGTGCTTGACGGACCCCCGACCGAGGCACAGGGGGGCCTCACTGCGGGGCATCTTGCGACCTCGCGAGACCGCCCGTGCCGTGGTCAGTCGCGCTGCCAGGAGAGGGTCTTCGGGTCGAGGACGAACCGGGGCTTCGCCGTGAAGCCGCGCGGCTCGGATGCCGCCGGCTCGCATCGGACCCCGACCACCATCGCCTTGAGCATCCCATGCTCCGGCGTCGCGCCGACGAGCCGATGGATGAGCATCGAGAGGTCCGGCTCGTGTCCGACGACCATGACGCGCTTGCGTGCGGCACGTACGAGCTCGGCGACCAGCCCGAGCGAGTCGCCTCCGGGCGCCATCTCGCGCCGGACGTCGATCTGCTCCACGCCGGAGGCCGCGGCCACGATCTCCGCCGTCTGGACGGCGCGGACGAGCGGGCTCGACAGGATCGCGACCGGCGCTTCCCCGCCCTCCACGAGGGCGCGCGCGACGCTCCGCGTGCGGTCCCTGCCGGCGGACGTGAGCGCGCGATCGGCATCGCGTCCCGTCGGCGAATCGTCCTCCGCGGGACCGTGGCGCATCACGTAGAGCTTCATGCGGCGATGATACCTGCTGGCGTATCTTGGAGGCATGCATCGCCTGGCAGTCGGCTCGCTCGTGGTCGCCATGGTCGCGTCGCCGCTCGCGTGCGGCGAGTCTCTCCCCGAGGATCCGATCGACGCGCCCGGCCGCGACGGCGGCAGCGGCAGCTCGATGGATGGATCCACCTCCGACGCGACGCTGCCCGACGGCGCGCCCCTCCCGCAGACGTACTGCAGCACGCGATCGACCGCGCTCCTGTGCGACGACTTCGAGCAGCCGAACCGGAACCTCGGCGCTCCGCCGTTCGACCCGTGGACGCAATTCGAGGCGATCGGCGGCCCGGGCCTGCTCTTCGGACCGGGAAACGACTCGCCGCGCGCGTTCACGGTGAAGGGCTCGCTCGCAGCCACGGGCGAGCACGCCCGCTTCGTCCGCGACTTCGATCCGACCGGCAAGCGCTGGCGGTATCGCTTCGACGTCCGGCTCGTTCAGTTCCCTGACACCACGAGCTTCCCGCGCCCGCTGCTCTATGCCGCGGGCTTCCGCTTCTCGGGCGGTCGCTACGTGACGCTCGTGCTCCGCTACGCGGACAACCCGCCGGGTACGATCGAGCCTCACCTCGACGATGGCGACCCCGGAAACCTCGTCTCGTTCCCGTACGTCCGATGGCCGGCCGCCGACAGCGGATGGATCGAGGTGAGGATGGAGCTCGACGCGCGGACGACGCCGAGCCTGTCGGTGACCGTCGGGGACGTCACGGCGAAGGCCGCCATGCCCGAGATGCTCGGCGCGAGCCAGGTGACGCTCGGCCCCGAGCTGAAGCAGGTCGCCGGCAGCGTCCACGTCTCGTACGACGACGTCGTCGTCGAGACGTTCTGATCGAGCGTCAGTTCGCCGGCTTGCCGGCCGGACGCTTCTCGTCGGCGACGCCGTTCTTCGCGCCCGCCGCCGGGATGCGGACCACCGGCTTGCCGTCCGGCGCGACGTCGCCCTTCTTCGCGTCCTTCGCGTCGGCCTTCGCCGGCTCGGCGGCCGCCGGCGCATCGCCGGTGCGCGGCTTGATCCCGTGCTTCGCGAGGATCATCGCCTCGAGCTTGTCCGCGAGCTGCGGGTGCTGCTCGATGTACGTCTTGGCGTTCTCGCGGCCCTGACCGATGCGCTCGCCGTTGAACGAGTACCAGGCGCCGCTCTTCTCGACGATGCCGAGGTCGCTCGCGAGGTCGATGATGTCGCCGGACTTCGAGATGCCCTGGCCGTAGAGGATGTCGAACTCCACCTCGCGGAACGGCGGGGCCATCTTGTTCTTCACGACCTTCACGCGCGTCCGGTTGCCGATCGCGACCGGGTCCTTCTTGTCGCTCCCGGCCGCTTCCTTGATCTGCCCGATGCGACGGATGTCGAGGCGCACGGACGAGTAGAACTTGAGCGCGTTGCCGCCGGTCGTCGTCTCGGGCGAGCCGAACATGACGCCGATCTTCATGCGGATCTGGTTGATGAAGACGAGGATGCAGTTCGACCGCGCGACCGTGCCGGTCAGCTTGCGGAGCGCCTGGCTCATGAGGCGCGCCTGCACGCCGACGTGGCTGTCGCCCATGTCGCCCTCGATCTCCGCCTTCGGAACGAGCGCGGCGACCGAGTCGACGATGACGAGGTCGACGGCGTTCGACCGGACCAGCATGTCCGCGATCTCGAGCGCCTGCTCGCCGTAGTCCGGCTGCGAGACCAGCAGCTCGTCGGTCTTCACTCCGAGCTTGCGCGCGTAAGCAGGGTCGAGCGCGTGCTCGGCATCGATGAACGCAGCGACGCCGCCGGCCTTCTGCACGCTGGCGATCGCATGGAGGGTGAGCGTCGTCTTGCCGCTCGACTCCGGACCGTAGATCTCGATGATACGGCCCTTCGGGTAGCCGCCGATGCCGAGGGCGATGTCGAGCCCGATGGAGCCCGTGGGGACGACGCCGACGTCGTGCAGCATCGTCTCGCCGTCCTTGAGGCGCATGATCGAGCCCTTGCCGTACTCCTTCTCGATGCTGGCAAGCGCGAGCTCGATGGCCTTCGAACGGTTCTTGTCTTCCATGAGGGGGGCTCCTTCGCTCCGAACGGTGAAGGAAGGTATACTGGTTTTCTGTTCAGTACGCAACAGAACGGCTGCGGCTCTTTTTCCCCTCAATACGAGGGGGGATGCTCGGCCACCCACCGCAGGCCGTCGCGGACGTACTTCAAGACGTCGGCGGGTGCGCCGGCGGACGAGTCGAGGATCTCCATCGTCCGGGTGTCGACGAGGATGTCCCAGGGCACCGTGCTCACGCCGAGGCCGCTCATGCGACGGCCGCGAACGTCGATCGCGAGCGTGTAGGTCATGCGGTGGCGATCGACCCATCCGTCGACGTCCTCGATCGCGGGCCCCCTCGATGCGTCGTTGCCGCTCGTCATCACCTGGATGATCGCGGCGCCTTCCGAGCGGAGCTGGTCGATCACCTGCACCGTCGCATCGGTCTCGGCCGAGCAGATCGAGCACCAGGTCTGGCTTATCTGGATGTCGAGCACCCTGTGCCGCTTCTGCTGCGGGTCGTAGAAGTCGGCGAGCGAGATCGTCTGGAGCCCCTTCGATCGATCGCCGTCCACGTAGGCCTGGAGCGTCAGGTTCGGGATGCGCTGGCCGGGACGCAGCGAGGAGCGCTCGAGACCGCCGATCGAGTCGGTCGGGTACGGCAGGCCGTCCGGATTCGCGTCGCGCCCCGGGACGTCGGGATCGGGGATGTCGGGCGGAGCGTCGTCCGCGCAGCTCGCGCCGAGGACGAGCGCGACCGCGCTCGCGGTGAAGAGAAGCGCTCGCATGAGGAAGCTCGCACTATTTTGGCACGTCCGGGCGCTCTCGCATCTACGATGCTCCGCGGATGGGCGCGAGCGAGCTGCCCGCTTGTTGTCGAGCCTGTGAGCTCTACGAGACGGAGGCCGCCACGTGCCTCCTTCTCGCGCACCCGACGGAGGAGAACCGCCGCCGGCTGCTCACCATGCCGTGCAACGTGCAGGAGCTGCTCGCGCGGCGCTTTCGCTCGCACGGACCGGACATCGCGCGCGAGGCGCTGGTGTCGTGGCTCGAGCCGGCCTGGGACGAACGCACGCTGCGCGCCTCGTTCGGCAACGCGCCGGTCGATGCGCGGCTCTGGCTCACGTCGTGGCCCTATCTCTACCTCGGCCGGAACGCCGTGCGCCGTCAGTGGCGCAACGCGCGCGAGCAGCCGTGGTCCGAGCCACCCGCGGCGCCCGATCCGGCGGCGAGCGATCCCACGCTCCGCGGGCGCGTCCTCCGCGCGCTCGATCGGCTCCGCGTCGTCGATGCGGTGGGCTACGCGATGATGCTCGAGCTGATGCGCGGGGACTTCATGCCGGCGGTGTGGAAGCACGAGCTCTCGTGCAGCGACGCGACGGTGACCGATCGGAAGTACCTCGCGATCTGGAGGTACTCGGTGGTCTTCTTCGAGGTCCTGCGCGAGCTCGATCCCCGCGAGCGGGCGGCGGTCGAGGCGCGTCGGTTCGCCCCCGGCGACCCGGACGACGGCGCCGCGCTCACGCTCGCCCGGGGGGCGCTCCGCGATCCGGGCCTCGCGCTCGCCGAATTCCGTCAGCTGTACCGGGCGGGCGCCGCCGCCACGCTCGCGCTGCTTGCACGCGGCGACGCGCTGGGGGAGGAATCCATGGAGCGGTTCGACGGCGCGTTCCGGCGCGTCCTCCGGATCGAGGTGCCGCGATGACCGAAGACGCACGCCTTTCGCACTGGCTCGCATCGCAGCGGGCGGCGATCGGCTACGGATCGCCCGATGCGCACGTCGACGTCGACACGCTCACGCGTCACGCGACCGGTCAGCTCTCCGCGGCCAAGGCCCACGCCGTGACCGAGCACCTCGTCGTCTGCGAGGATGGTCGCTGCGTCGCGTTCGTGCGCGCGCAGGCCGCCGACGTGGACGCCGCGGCGGACCTCCTCTATCCGCCGCCGGAGGAGGGCGCCGCAAGGCCGCGGACGTTCCAGTGCAAGGACGCGCTCTGGTCGGTGTTCGAGGCCGCGGCCGAGGACACCCAGCTGCCGATCGACGACCTCGTGAACGAGGCGATGGTCGCGTATGCGCGGGCCCGCGGCTACTACGAAGGCCCGACCGAGCGCCGCCGCGAAGGCGAGTCGGTGCTCGAGATCACCCAGGACGCGCGCTCGTCCGAATCGTTCACGCTGCAGCGTCCGGCAGCGGGCGTGCCTCCGCCCGAGGAGCTCGACGAGTCGGAGCCGTCGCGACGTCGACCGCCCTCGCTCTCGCCGGCCACGATGCGTACGCCCGCGCTCACGCCCGAGGCCGTTCCTCGCGCGCCGGCGGCGATGCCGATGTCCGCGCCGCGCATGCCGGCGCGGCCCGCGGCAGGCGGACCGCCGCCGCCGCCGGCCAGCCGACGGTTCGCGCAGCCCGCCGCGCCCCCTTCGGCCCGGTCGATCCCGGCGCCCGCCTCGTCGCGGCGCGCGCCGCCGCCCCTGCCGTCCGCGCCGAGGGCGATGGCCCCGCCCGGGGCTCCGATGGGAGCGATGTCGCTCGCGAAGCGCCTCGTGCTCACGTACGGCGGACAGCGCTACGAGGTCGACAAGGAGCACTTCATCCTCGGCCGCTCGAAGGGGCAGGCCGATCTCCGCATCGACGACGCGAACGTGTCGCGGCAGCACGCGGCGATCGAACGGATCGGATCGATCTACTACCTCGTCGATCTCGGCTCGACGAACGGCGTCTACGTCGGCGACGACCGCGTGACGCGACGCGCGCTTGCCGACGGCGACGTCATCGTGATCACGTCGCACCGCATCGCCTGCTCGCTCGCCTGACTCGCCGCCGCGCCGGGCGCGTGACGCGTGTATGATCCGCGCCGCATGGCGCTCGGTATGCCGTTTCGCTCGATCCAGCGCGTCTACTTCGACGATCTCGACGCCCTGAACATCCTCCACAACGTCCGCTTCCTCCTCTTCATGGAGCGGGCGCGCGGCGAGCTCTTCAACCAGCTCGGGTTCCGATGGGAGGACGACCTCGCGGCGAACCCGGACAAGTACCACGTCGTCGCGGCGCACCAGATCGAGTACCTGTCGCCCGTCCGCGGGGAGGGCGAGCTCTCGGTCGAGCTCCAGCCCGTGCACCTCGGCCGTTCGAGCCTCGTCCTGTCGGCGAAGGTGAAGGCGCTCCACGGCGACGTCGTGCATGCCGACGGCACGACGCGGCTCGTCCGCCTCGATCCCGCGACGCAGAAACCATGCGCGTGGAGCGATCGGTTCCGCGCGGCCTTCGCGCCGCTGGTGAAGGCGCCGTGAGGCGCGCGCTCGCCGCGCCGGCGCTCGCGCTGTCCCTGGCAATTCTTGCATCATGCAATGATTCGAAGAAGCCGCCCCCGGAGGCGGCGCCCGCGCCCTCGTCGGCATCCCGCCTCGACGAGCTCGGGTTCGATGCAGGGCCGCTCGATCTCGCCGACCCGCCCGCGCCCGCCGGGGATCTGAAGGCGGAGATCGAGCGCTTCGTCAACGTGGACACCTGCGTCGCGGAGCGCGCGAAGCTCGATCCCCTCGTCGGCGACGCGCTCCGCGCCATCGGCTACGACACGTTCCTGCGCGATGCCTGTCGCCTCCTCGAGGCGGCCAAGGACAAGAAGCGCGAGACCTGCGACAAGATCGACTCGAGCGCGCTGCGCGCGCGCTGTCAGAGCTGGGTGGCGATCGTGGCGCAGACCCCGGACGCGTGTCCGCTCGTCTACGAGGCCTTCCCCGCTCGCGGTCGGAGCCCGACGTGCGTGGCCGTCGCGGGCAAGGATCCGCGCCTCTGCACCGGCGAGGGCCGCGCCGCGCCGCGCACGACCTGCGAGGCGCTCGCGACGCGCGACGAGGCGAAGTGCGATGCGCTCCTCCCCATCGATCGGCCCGCGTGCAAGCGCGAGGTCGCGAGGTGGCGCGGGCTCCTGTCGGCGCCGCTCGAGGGTCTCCCCAAGCTCCCGGCCGTGCACGCCAGGATGACGGTCAAGGGCGACGGCCCCACGCCCGATCCCGCGACGCCCGAGGTGGACCTCGGGGCCGACTACGCCCGCGGTGCGGTCGTGGTCACGCTGCGCGATCGCGTGCGCGTGGAGGTCGGCTCGCTCGGCGAGAGCGAAGCGGTCCGCATCGCGCCCACTCCGCAGAAGCGACCGCGCGCCGGCCTCGCCGTGCTCGTCGATCCGCCGGCACTGGGCTCGAAGGATCCGCCGAAGCCGGTGCTGCAGAAGCTCGAGCTCGAGATCCCCGGCGAGGCCACCCTCGTGTACCCGGGCGCGAAGTGCGACTGCAAGGTGACGACCGCCCGCATCGACAGGACGCGCGGCGGCGAGGTGGCGCTCGTCGTCGACGGGACGATCTCGCTGGGCACCCGCGCCTACAAGGTGTCGATCGACGTCGGCACCTTCGTGCGCGACGTCGTCGCCGAGCAGTCCGGCTCACGCGCGCTGCCGCCGCTGCATCCCGCCCTCGGCCGCGACGGCGGCCCGTAGGGCATCGAGAGCGGGGTCAGACCCCGATGAACAGGCGATGCGCGAAGTTGCGCTCGAGGCGCGCGCGCAGCACCTTGTCCGCGGCGAGCTCGATGTCGTACTCGATGCGCTTGAACTCGAAGCGCTTCTTGTCCGAATCGAAGACGGTGA